>Ga0335080_10009803_pt1 | contig 10029 bp, 7 predicted proteins | sample Lox_Sample_34_FD_206720 | JGI IMG/M metagenome (GOLD analysis project Ga0335080, IMG submission 206720) | Soil microbial communities from Loxahatchee National Wildlife Refuge, Florida, United States - Lox_Sample_3.4 | ecosystem: Environmental > Terrestrial > Soil > Wetlands | place: USA: Florida... | reverse complement strand
CACCAGCGCCGAGCGCGCCGCCGCCACCGCCGGGCGCACCGTGGCGCGCGCCGGAGGGCGAGGAGAGCCCGTCGCTGATCGCGACCGAGGTGCTGCTGAGCGGCGATCCGGCGATCCCGCAACCCGCGCCGCGTCCGTCACCGCCGCGTCCCGCGGCGGCGCCGGCCGCCGCTGCCAAGCCCGCCGCCGCGCCGCCGGCGGCGCGCGCGCCGGCCCCGCTGCCGGCGTCGGGATCGGGCCCGGTCCTCGAGGTGCCGTCGCGCTTCGTGCGCATCACCTCCGACGAGCCGCAGAAGGCCGAGAAGGTCTCGGCCATTCCGCCGCCGCCGCCCTCCTCCGGCAGCGAGTTCAACGTCGGCGTGCCGGACACCGCCGACGCGAGCTCGGACCCGGTCCTGCTCGACATCTATCGCGGCGAGGTGGCGGCGCACGTCACGGCGATCAAGCAGTTCCTCGACACCTGCGTCGGGCGCTTCGCGCCGTTCCCGGTCACCGAGGCCCTGCACCGCGCCTGCCACACGCTGGCCGGCGCCTCGAAGATGGCCGAGGCGCGCCAGGGCATCAAGCTGACGGAGCCGCTGAACCTCTACGTGCGCAAGCTGCACGACCACGGGCTCGGGCTCCCCGAGGCCGCGCGCCGCGTGCTCACCGACGTCGTCGCCGCGATGGACAACATCGCCCAGCACTTCGACGAGCCGACCTCGTTCTTCAAGTCCAACGCCGACATCCTCGCGCGCCTGCAGTGGCTCGACGCCGACGCCAACCGCGAGATCGCGGCGCGCGGGCTGACGCCCGTCGGCGAGGCGAGCGAGTCGAACCTCGCCCCCGGCATCGGCGAGGAACTCTTGTCGACCGACGACATGATGGACGAGGTGCAGGCCGCGCCGGCCGCGCCGGCCGCGCCGGCCGCCGCGTCGCCGGCCGCGCCGGCCGCTGCGTCGCCCGCCGCGCCGGCCGCCGCTGCGCCGCGGGCGCCGGCCGAGGCCCACGACGAGTTCGATTCGGAGATCGCGGTGATCTTCAGCGAGGAGGCCACCGAGCTCCTCGACGTCGCCGAGCGCGCGTTCGCGGCGTTTCGCGCCGACCCCCGCGACACGGCCAAGGTCACCGAGCTCAAGCGCGTGCTGCATACGCTCAAGGGCGGCGCGCGGATGGCGGGCGTCATGTCGATGGGCGACCTCGCGCACGAGGTCGAGACGCTGCTGACGCACAGCGAGGCCAGCAACACCTCCGCCGAGCCGCGCACGATCGAGGTGCTGCAGGCGACGCTCGATGAGCTCAACCGGATGCGCGACACCGTCGCCGGCGGCCGGCCGGTGCAGAACGCGCGCGAGCTGCTGACGCGGATCCGGGCGCTCGCCCGCGGCATCGCCGCGCCGCCCGTGCTGAAGAGCCCGGCCGCCGAGCAGCCGCTGCCGCAGCCCTCGCACACCGAGCCGCCGCCGCCCGCGGCCGCCCCGCCGGTCGTCACCGACATCGCGACGTCGCGCGCGGCGCCGCCACCCCCCGCGGCGCCGCCGGCGCCCCCCGCCCCCGAACCGGCCGAGCCCGTCGCCGCCGAGGCCGAGGCGGAGCCCACGACCGCGCAGTCGCTCGAGGAGTCGCGCTCCTTCGTGCTGCCGCCCGGCCGCGAGCCGCTGTCGCGCGAGGATCGCCAGGAGCTCGCGCGCGTCGACGCCGAGCTCCTCGACAGCCTGCTGAACAGCGCGGGCGAGGTCAGCATCCACCGCGCGCGGCTCGAGCAGCAGCTGTCGTCGGTCGAGTTCAACCTGACCGAGCTCGCGCGCGTCGTGCAGCGGCTGCGCGACCAGCTGCGCAAGCTCGAGATCGAGACCGAAGCGCAGATCATGCACCGCCACCACGACGACCGGCGGCGCGACGACTTCGACCCGCTCGAAATGGACCAGTACTCCTCGCTCCAGCAGTACTCGCGCGCGCTGCTCGAGTCGACGAGCGACGTCGCGAGCCTGCAGGGGCTCCTCGAGAGCCAGGCGCGCGAGGCGCAGAACCTGCTGATGCAGCAGGCGCGCATCGTCACCGACCTGCAGAACGGCCTGATGCGCACGCGCATGGTGCCGTTCCAGCGCCACGTGCCGCGCCTGACGCGCACCGTGCGCCAGGTCGCCGCCGAGACCGGCAAGAAGGTCGACCTCGTCGTCTCCGGCGCCACCGGCGAGCTCGACCGCCAGGTGCTCGACCGGATGCTGCCGCCGTTCGAGCACATGCTGCGCAACGCGGTCGTGCATGGCATCGAGGCCCCGGCCGAGCGCATCCAGCGCGGCAAGCCGGAGCAGGGCCGCATCGAGGTGACGCTGAAGCGCGAGGGCGCCGAGGTCGTCATCATCGTGCAGGACGACGGCGGCGGCATGAACCTGCGCGCGATCCGCGAGAAGGCGCTGTCGCTCGGGCTCATCGAGCCCAAGCAGTCGCTGTCCGACCAGGAGGCGATGCAGCTGATCCTCGAGCCCGGCTTCTCGACCGCGAGCAGCGTGACCCACGCGGCCGGCCGCGGCGTCGGCATGGACGTGGTCGCGACCGAGATCAAGCGCCTCGGCGGCGCGCTGCAGATGGACACGACGACCGGGCGCGGCACGAAGTTCACGATCCGGCTGCCGTTCACGCTCGCGGTCTCGCAGGCGCTGATCGTGCGCGTCGCGGACGAGTTCTACGCGCTGCCGCTGCCGACCGTCGAGAGCGTCGTGCGCCTGCCGCGCGGCGAGGTGCAGCAGCACCTCGGCGACAACGCGCCCGCCTTCGAGTACGGCGGCCAGCGCTACCGCTTCCAGCACCTCGGCAGCTTCGTCGGCGGGCCGCCGTCGCAGCTGCCGGAGAACGAGGTGCCGGTGCCGGTGGTGCTGATCCGCGCGGGCGACAGCTCGACCGCGCTCGTCACCGACGAGCTCGTCGGCAGCCGCGAGATCGTCGTCAAGAGCGTCGGGCCGCAGATCGCCGGCATCCGCGGCATCGCCGGCGCCACGATCCTCGGCGACGGCCGCATCGTCATCATCCTCGACATGGGGACGCTGGTGCGCGCCGACTGGCGCGCCCGGCCGGGCGGCGATGCGGCGCGCGAGCGCAGCGACCGGCGCACGTTCGCGCTCGTCGTCGACGACTCGATCACCGTGCGCCGCGTCACGCAGCGCCTGCTCGAGCGCAACGGCATGCGCGTCATGACGGCCAAGGACGGCGTCGACGCGCTCTCGATCCTCGAGGAGCACCTGCCGGACGTGATCCTGCTCGACATCGAGATGCCGCGCATGGATGGCTACGAGGTCGCCGCGCACGTGCGCGCCGACGAGCGCCTGAAGGACGTGCCGATCGTCATGATCACCTCGCGCGTCGGCGAGAAGCACCGCGCGCGCGCGATCGAGCTCGGCGTCAACGACTACCTCGGCAAGCCCTACCAGGAGAACCAGCTGCTCGATGCGATCGAGCCGCTGGTCGCCAACCGCCGGGAGGCCGTGTGAGCGAGGTCGCCGAAGAGTTCTACGGGCTGCTGGTGCCGCTCGACGACGAGCGGCTGATCGTGCCGCGCAGCTGCGTCGCCGAGGTCGTCGCCTGGCAGGACCCGCAGCCGATGAGCGGCGCGCCGTCCTGGTACGTCGGCACGGTCGGCTGGAGCGGGCGCACGGTGCCGGTGATCTCGTTCGAGGGTACGCTCGGGCGCGCGATCCCGGCGCCGAGCGGACGCACGCGCATCGTGGTGCTGCACTGCCTCGGCACCCGGCTCGCCGCCGGGGCGTTCGGGATCCTGACGCAGGGCTTCCCGCAGCTCGTGCGCCTGAACCCCGACGTCGTCAAGCCCGACCCGACGCGCTCGTTCCCGGACCGCAGCGCCGTGCTCTGCGGCCTCCGGATGGTCAACGAGGCGCCGCTCGTGCCCGACCTCGAGTACCTCGAGAACATGATCGCCGAGGAAACCTCGGTCGCGGCCTGAGGGCCCCTCAGCGCATCCAGGGCTCGGCCTCGAGCTCGCGCGCTTCCTGGTTGCGATGCTGCGCCTTGAGCGCGTCGGCGAGCGCCCGTCCGGCACGGGCGCGCGCGCCCGGGTCGCCACTCGCCATCGCGAGCGCCTTGCGCGCACAGCTCTCCGCCTGGTGCGCGTCGTTCTCGGCGAGCCTGAGGCGCGCGAGCTCGATCCACAGCAGCGGATTCTGCGGCTCGATGCGCAGCGCCCGGTCGAGCGTCGTCGAGGCGCCGGGCAGCTCGCCGCGCGCCACCTGCGCGTGCGCCTGGGTCACGAGCGACTGGGTGGCGGCGCCGAGGCGGTACTCGCGGGTCGGGGGTGGCGCGGAGGGCGGCAGCTCGGGTTGCGCCTCGCCGCCGGCCGCGAGCGGGGCCGAAGGCCCGGCGCCGCCCGGCACGCTCTCCTGCCCCGGGGCCGGCGGCCGATAGGGCGGCGGCAGCCGGCAGCCGGCGAGCGCGAGCGCCGCGAGGCACGCGGCCAGCCAGCGGGTCAGCGCCCGCGGTTCTGCAACCATGACTTCACCCGGTCGATCAGCGAGTCGTTCGCGCCCGTCGCGCAGCCGGAGCGCGCCGCGAGCGCGAGGCCCTTCGGCACCGCGACCCGGACCGCATCGGGACTGCAGCCGGGGCTCGTCGCGAGCCCCGTCGAGAACTCGATCCAGCGTTCATCGACCTCCGGCGGCGGCGCGGGTTCCCAGGACGCGGGCCGCAGCGCCGCGATCGCGTCCGCCCAGATGGGCATCGCGCCGGCGGCGCCGGTGAGCCCGGTCGCGCGGTTGTCGTCGTACCCGACCCAGACGACCGCGAGGTGGCTGCCGGTGAAGCCCGCGAACCAGCTGTCGCGCGTGTCCGAGGAGGTGCCGGTCTTCGCCGGCGCGACGATGCCGCGCGGCAGGCGCGCGGTCGCGCCGCGGCCGGTGCCGCGCTCGGTCACCTGCGCCAGCATCTCGTCGAGCGCGTAGACGGCCGCCGGCGCCGCCGCGGCCTCGACCTCGACCTTGAAGCGCTTGAGTGCCTCGCCGCGCTCATCGAGCACCGCCCGCACGGCCCTGAGGCGCGAGCGAAAGCCGCCGTTGGCGAGCGCCGCGTAGATCTCGACGACCTCGAGCGGCGAGAGCTCGACGGAACCGAGCAGCAGCGAGGGGTTGAGCGGCGGGCGGCGCTCGAGGCCGAGCTTGACGAAGGTGTCGGCGATCCGCGGCAGCCCGACCTCGAGGCCGAGCCGCACCGTCGCGAGGTTCAGGGACTCCGCGAGCGCGCGCACCATCGGCACCTCGCCGTAGGTCTCGCGCGTGAAGTTCTGCGGCGCCCAGACGCTGCCGTCGGCGAGCTTGAGCTCGAGCGGCGCGTCCTCGAGGAGGCTCGCGGCGCTGTAGCGGCCGGTCTCGAGCGCGCTCAGGTAGACGACCGGCTTCACCAGCGAGCCGATCGGGCGGCGCGCGTCGAGGGCGCGGTTGAACCCCTCGCCGCCGGTGTCGCGGCCACCGACCACCGCGAGCACGTCGCCGCTCTGCGGCGCCGCGACCACCACCGCGCCCTCGAGGTGCGCGTCGCGCTCGCGCGACTGCGCATCGAGGCGCTTCAGTCCCCTGGTCAGCGCGCGCTCGGCGGCGGCCTGCGCGCGCGGGTCGAGCGTCGTGTAGATCGCGAGGCCCGCCGCCTCGAGGTCGGCCTCGGCGTAGTCGCGCTTCAGGTGCCGGCGCACGAGGTCGAGGAACGCCGGCACGTAGCCGCCGGCGTGCGGCCGGAGCACGAGCGGCTCGGCGCTGGCGCGCTGCGCCTCGGCGCCGCTGATCAGGCGCGCGCCCGCGAGCTCCCCGAGCACGAGGTTGCGCCGCGCCCGCGCGCGGTCGGGGTGTCGCAGCGGGTCGTAGAACGACGGGCCCTTGACGATGCCGACGAGCAGCGCGAGCTCGGCGGCGTCGAGCTCGTCGACGGGCTTGCCGAAGTAGTACTGGCTGCCGAGCCCGAAGCCGTGCACGGCGCGCTCGCCGTCCTGGCCGAGGTACACCTCGTTGATGTAGGCGACCAGGATCTCGTCCTTGCTGAAGTGCGCCTCGAGGCGCATCGCCATCAACGCCTCGGTGAGCTTCCTGCCGAAGGTCTGCTCATCGCTCAGGAAGTAGTTCTTGACGAGCTGCTGCGTCAGCGTGCTGCCGCCCTGGGTGATGTGCCCGGCCCGCAGGTTCGCCCACAGCGCGCGCAGGATGCTGCGCGGGTCGACGCCGTGGTGCTCGTCGAAGCGCCGATCCTCGATGGTCTTGATCGCGGAGCGCAGCAGCGGCGGCACGTCGCCGGGCGCGAGCACGATCCGGTCCTCGCCGTGCACCGGGAACACGCTGCCGACCAGCAGCGGATCGAGCCGAAACAGCGGCAGCTCCCGCCCGTCGCTGCCGGCGAGCCGGGTCACGGCCTCGGCGTTCGCGTGCACGCTGAGCCTCAGCGGCGCGCGCAGCTCGTCGACGAAGCGCACGCGGCGCGCGTGCAGCTCGAAGTCCGCGCCGCGGCGCCGGTAGAGGCCGGGCCCGGCGCCGGGGTCGCCGGGCCGGTAGCGCAGGCGCCGCAGCTCCTCCTCGAGCTCGTCGGCGCTGACCGGGGCGCCCGCGTACAGCTCGAGCGGCTCGGCGTAGACCTTGGCCGGCACCGACCACAGCCGCCCGCGAAACTCGCGCGTCACGACGTGGTCGAGGTAGACGACCCAGCCGGCGAAGGCGCCGGCGAGGAGCAGCACGCTGCCGCCGAGCACGAGCCACAGACGTCGACGCATGCGGGCGCGGCTCATCGGTCTCAGCCGAGGTCGCCGTAGAGCGCCTGCAGCGCGGCGATCGCCGCCGCGGCCGCGGTCTCGGTGCGCAGGATGCGCGGGCCGAGCTTGAGCGACTGGTAGCCGCACTGCGCCGCGGCCGCGAGCTCCTCCTCCGACAGCCCGCCCTCGGGCCCGATCAGCAGCTCGAGGCGCGCCGGCGGCGCCGCCAGTGCGCGCGGACCGAGGGCGGCGCTCGGCGCCAGCACGAGCTTGAGCTCGTCGCGGCCGCGCGCGGCGTCCAGGTGATCGAGGAGGCGGCGCGGCGCCTCGACCTCGGGCACGACCGCGCGGCCCGACTGCCCGGCGGCGGCGGCCGCGATGCCACGCCAGTGCTCGAGCCGCCGCGCCGCGTGCTCGGCGTCGAGCTTGACGACGCTGCGCGCGCACAGCAGCGGCACGATCCTCGCGATGCCGAGCTCGGTCGCCTTCTGCAGCGCATAGTCCATCCGCTCGCCGCGCGAGATCCCCTGCGCGAGCGTGATCGCGAGCGGCGACTCCGCGGCGCTCGCGAGCGGCTCGCCGAGGAGCACCAGGACCTCGGCGTCGCGGACCGAGGTGATCGTCGCCGCGTGCTCGCGGCCGCGGCCGTCGAACACCGCGAGCGGCGCGCCGCGCGAGAGCCGCAGCACTCGCACGAGGTGCAGGCCCGTGTCGGGCGCGAGCTTCAGGGTCGCGCCGCAGGCGAGGGGCCCGGCGACATGGACCCGGGTCAGGCGCATCCGTCGGCTCGCAGCGCGCCGGTTGCCACCGGCGAGCGGGGCCGGTGGCCGCGGTGAAGCGGCAAGGAGGGGTGGGTGGGTGGCATCGCGGTCGCCCCGAGTGTACCGAGGGCGCGGATTCCGCGCCGCCCGCCGGTGCCGTAAGCTGCCCAGATGGGGAACGCCGCGTCCGTCTCGGTCGACGTCGGCCGGGGGCTGATCGCCCCGGCCCGGCAGGTCCCGTCGCCGAACCAGGACACGCGCCCGCCCGGCGCCTCGATCGACCTCGTGGTCGTCCACGGCATCAGCCTGCCGCCCGGCGAGTACGGCGGGCCGTGGGTCGAGCGGCTGTTCCTGAACACGCTGCCGCCCGCGCACCACCCGTTCTTCGCGACGATCAGCGACCTCAGGGTCTCGGCACACCTCTTCATCCGGCGCGACGGCGAGCTCGTGCAGTTCGTGCCGTTTCACGCGCGCGCCTGGCACGCCGGCGCCTCGAGCTGGCGCCACCGCGTCGCCTGCAACGACTTCTCGATCGGCATCGAGCTCGAGGGCGACGACGCCGTGCCCTACGAGAAAGTGCAGTACGAAGCGCTCGCCGCCGTCGTCGCCGCGCTGCGCCGCGCCTACCCGACGCTCGCACCCGACGCGATCACCGGCCACAGCGACATCGCGCCCGGGCGCAAGACCGACCCGGGGCCGGCGTTCGACTGGCCGCGGCTGCAGGCGGCGCTCGCGCACGCCGGGGCCGGCGCATGAACTTCCTCGCGATCCTGATCGCGATCGTCGCCGAGCGGATGTTCGCGCTGCGCCGCGAGGTGCGCGAGCCGCGCGCCTTCGTCGCCTACGTCCGCGGGGCGCTCAGGATGACCGCGCGCGACCCGTCCCTGGCGCTGCCGATCGCGGCGCTCGCGGCGCTGCTGCCCGGGCTCGTCGTCGCGATCGCGATCGGGGTGCTCGGGGCGGTCGTGCACGGGCTCATTTACGTGCTCCTGGCCGCGCTCGTGCTCGTGTTCGCGCTCGGGCCGCGCGACCTCAGGCGCGAGGTCGCCGAATACCGGGCGGCGGCCGCGCGCGGCGACGCCGCCGCCGCGAAGCGCCTGGGCGACGAGATCCTCGAGGCGGACGCGAGCCAGCGCCAGGGGCCGATGCTGGGCTCGGTCGGCGAGGCGATCTTCGTGCAGGCCAACAACCGGCTGTTCGGCGTGCTGTTCTGGTTCGCGCTGGTCGGGCCCTTCGGGGCGCTCGCGTTCCGGGTCACCGACCTCATGCGCCGCGAGGCGATCCAGCGGGCGGGACGTGCCGACGCTCCGCCCTCGGCCGGGGCGGTCCGCGACGTCTGCCAGCGCCTGCACGGCGTCATCGCGTTCCTGCCGGCGCGGCTCGTGGCGCTCACCTACGGCGTCGCCGGCAGCTTCGAGGAATCCTTCGCCGGCTGGCGCAGCTACCTCGCCTCGGAGTCGGACCACTTCTTCGACGCCAACGACCGGCTGCTGGTGCACGCCGGCCGCGGCGCGCTCGGCGTCGGCTGGAGCCAGGCGCGCGACGAGCCCGAGCGGGCCCGGGCGGCGCTCGCGCTCGCCGACGCGGCCCTTTATGTCTGGCTCGTCGTGCTCGCGCTCCTGACCCTGGTCGAATGGATCGCCTGAGGACCGGCCGGAGGGGTTCCGGGGGAGGCGCCCGCGCCCGGCGGCCGGAGGGGGGCGAAGATCGGGCGGAGTAGGGTACGATCGCGGGCGCAGCGGCTGCCGACCATGGATTGTCCGGGCGGCCGGCGTCGCCAAGTGCGGTATAGAAGAGCCCGCGCCAGACACGACTTATGACAGTGAAACTCCAAGAAGGGCAGTTCTTCCTGCTGCCGGTCGAGCGCGGCCAGTACGCGGTCGGCCTGATCGCACGGGCACCGAAGCGGGGCGGCGTGCTGCTCGGCTACTTCTTCGGGCCGCGGCGCAATTCACCGCCCATGGACGCCTGGCTGAACGCCCTGCACCCGCAGCAGGCGGCGTTCGTGTGCCGGTTCAAGGACGCGGCGCTGTTTCGCGGCGAGTGGCGCCTGCTCTGCAACCTCCAGGGCTTCGAGCGCGCGAACTGGCCGATGCCCGCGTTCCACCGCTTCGACAGCTCGGTGACGCACGTGCCGGGCGGCTCGGCGGTCACCGACTGGCGCGTCGAGTACGCCGACGACAACCTGATCGTGCCGAAGAGCGAGGCGCCGGCCGAGGCTTCTGACATGAAGCTCGGCGAGGACATCGCCTACGATGCGCAGCTGCTCGCCAAGGAAGTCGGCCAGCGCGTGAGCGAGGCGGACCCGACCGCCGACGACTCGACCTGGCGCTGAAGCGCCTCAGCGCTCGCGCCTCCACAGCACCTCGCTGCCGCGCTCGTGGCGCGCGAGCACCCGCGCGAGCACGAACAGCAGGTCCGACACCCGGTTGAGGTAGCTCGTGAGCTCGGGCGCGACCGGCGCCTCGCGCGCCAGCGACCAGACGCGCCGTTCGGCGCGCCGCGCGATCGTGCGGGCGAGGTGGCACGCGGCCGCCGCCGGCCCGCCGCCCGGCA
>Ga0335080_10009802_pt1 | contig 10029 bp, 10 predicted proteins | sample Lox_Sample_34_FD_206720 | JGI IMG/M metagenome (GOLD analysis project Ga0335080, IMG submission 206720) | Soil microbial communities from Loxahatchee National Wildlife Refuge, Florida, United States - Lox_Sample_3.4 | ecosystem: Environmental > Terrestrial > Soil > Wetlands | place: USA... | reverse complement strand
CGCCAGCTCGGGATGGACGATTCCCGGCCGCATCGCTATCCGCGCGTCCAGGTGCTCGACGTCGCCGCGGTCGCCCGGCATGAACGAGATCACGAGGTCGGCGTGGCGGCGCTGCGTGCGGATGAACGTCTCGGCGTCCGCCTCTCTGCGATCCAGCTCCTCGAGCACCTGGTCCGTCGTGTAGCCCCGCCGCGAGCAGTCGCGCTGGACCTTCCACTTACGGCGCAGGTCCTCGGGCGGATCGAGGAATACCCGGACGTCGTAGGTGTCGCGCATCGCGGCAGTGTGGAATCCGAGCAGCCCTTCGACGATCGTGAACTGCGCGGGTCGGACGTACTCTGCGGCGGCAAAGGTGCCGTCCTGGTGGCGGTAGATGGGTTTGACGATCGGCTCGCCCGTCCTCAGATGCGCGAGGTGCTGCTCGAGGATGTCCAGGTAGTTGCAGTCGGGGTGCAGTGGGGTGAGCCCTCGCTCGGCCCGCTGTTTGCGGTCGTAGCGGTGATAGTGGTCGGCCGAGATGTGGGTCACCTGCTCCTCGCCGAGGATCCGGACCAGCCCACGCGTCAGCGTCGTCTTTCCGGACGCGGAGTCACCGACGATGCCGAGGAGGATCGGGCGCGGCATCAGACGGGGACCGCATCGTCGAGGTCGAGACCCGGTTCGGGCTCACGGCCGGCCGCGGCGCAGACCGTGGCGACGCCCTCGCGGGCCGCGATCACGGTCGGCACGACGTCGAGCACCGACTCGAGTGCGCACTCGGCGATGTCGGCGCCGAGGGCCACCGCTCTCAGTCTCGCTGCGTCACGGCTGGCCGCAAGCGCGTCAAACGCAGTCGGAAATCCGCGCACCACAGCTTCGGCCACGAGCGCGGCGTCGGTTCGCTCGCCGGCCAGCGCCGCGCTGAGTCGCCCGGCGACGTAGACGTCCTCCAGCGCCGCCTCGCCATCGGTGCCCGAGCACACGATCTGCACGTCGGCCTCCTCATGGCTCCGCACTGTGCGCACCACCGCGTCGAGGTTCAACAGGCAGGCGAGGATGACCCGCGAAGCGCACCCGGCCGCCGCCACGATGGTCGGCGCGCCGTTCGTGGTGGCGAGCACGAGTTCGTCGCCGCGGCGCTCGGTCGCCTCGGCGGGGGAGTTGCCCTGGTCGAATTCCGGCGGCTTGATGCCGTTGCGTTCGCCGGCCAGGATGCGGCCGGGCGCGCGCAGCCCGAGCGCCAGCGCGAGGGTCTCGGTGCACATGACCCGGCGATAGCCCGCGCTCAGCGCCCGCGTCGCCGTTGAGGTCGCGCGCAGTACGTCGATCACCACCGCGACTTCGGCCGGGCGCAGGTCCGCGGGCGTCAGGGCAACGTCGATCACGCCCGGAAGGTACGGGCATCGGGATCGAAAAACCATAAATAAACGGCTAACTATTCACGGAATTCCATGCTTGACGCCTATGCCCAACGCACCCTAGGCTCGATCGCGAGCACGACCGAAAGGCAGACCCGTACCCATGAACCCCACCGCCGCCGCCACCGACCAGAAGCGAGACCGCTGGGCATCCGGAGTCACGCCGTACGCCGAGATGGGGTACTTCGACGCCGACTACGAGCCGAAGGACACCGACATCCTCACGGCGTTCCGGATCACCCCGCAGCCCGGCGTGGAGCCCGTGGAAGCGGCCGCGGCCGTGGCGGGCGAATCCTCCACCGCGACGTGGACGGTGGTGTGGACCGACCGGCTGACCGCGCATGAGAATTACCAGGCCAAGGCGTACGACGTCAGCCCCGTCCCGGGGCGGGAGGGCGAGTACATCGCGAAGATCGCGTACGACCTCGACCTGTTCGAGGAGGGGTCGATTGCGAACCTGACTAGCTCGATCATCGGCAACGTGTTCGGGTTCAAGGCGCTGAAGGCCCTGCGGCTGGAGGACATGCGCATCCCGCCGCATTACGTGAAGACGTTTCAGGGCCCACCGCACGGGATCGTGATGGAGCGCGAGTACCTCGACAAGTTCGGCCGTCCGCTGCTCGGCGCGACGGTCAAGCCGAAGCTCGGCCTCTCGGCGAAGAACTATGGCCGCGTGGTGTACGAGGCGCTGCGCGGGGGGCTCGATTTCACCAAGGACGACGAGAACATCAACTCGCAGCCGTTCATGCGCTGGCGCGACCGCTACTTGCACTCGATCGAGGGCGTGAACCGCGCCATGGCCCGGACCGGGGAGGTCAAGGGTCACTACATGAATGTCACCGCCGCGACGATGGAGGAGATGTACGAGCGCGCCGAGTTCGCCAAGGAACTGGGCAGCGTGATCATCATGATGGACCTCACCGTCGGGTACACCGCGATGCAGTCGATGTCGAAGTGGGCGCGGCGCAACGGGCTGATCCTCCACCTGCACCGCGCGGGCCACGGCACCTACACCCGCCAGAAGAGTCATGGGGTGTCGTTCCGGGTGATCGCGAAGTGGTGCCGGCTGCTCGGCGTCGACCATCTTCACGCCGGGACCGTGGTCGGCAAGCTCGAGGGGGACCCCGCAATGGTCAAGGGCTACTACGACACGCTGCGCCTCGACCACGTGCCCGAAAATCTCGAGAACGGGATCTTCTTCGACCAGGACTGGGCGTCACTGCCCGCAGTCATGCCGGTCGCGTCAGGCGGGATCCACGCCGGGCAGATGCACCAGCTGTTGCGCTACCTCGGCGAGGACGTGGTGCTGCAGTTCGGGGGCGGGACGATCGGTCACCCGATGGGCATCGCCGCCGGCGCGACCGCGAACCGCGTTGCCGTCGAGGCCATGATCCAGGCGCGCAACGAGGGGCGTGACTACTACATTGAAGGGCCCGACATCCTCGAGAAGGCCGCCAAGGGGTGTCCCGAGTTGAATGCGGCGCTGCAGGTGTGGAAAGACGTCACGTTCGACTTTCAGTCCACCGACACTCCCGACTATGTGGTCACACCCACCCTCGCATAATTCCCGGAGGCCTCGATCATGCGCATTACTCAAGGCACCTTCTCGTTCCTGCCCGATCTAACCGATGACCAGATCGCGGCTCAGATCCACTACGCGCTCGAGCACGGTTGGGCGATGTCGGTCGAGCACACCGACAACCCTCACCCGCGCAGCGCCTACTGGGAGATGTGGGGTACACCGCTGTTCGATCTGCCGATCGAGCAGGTCGATGTCGTGCTGCGCGAGGTACGCGCCTGCCGCGAGGCGCATCCGGATGAGTATGTGAAGCTGATCGCCTACGACTCGAGCAAGGGGCGTCAGACGACGGCGCTCAGCTTCATCGTCCAGCGGCCCGCGCAGGAGACGGAGTTCCGCTTGGACCGGACCGAAGGGCACGACCGCCTCCAGCGCTACCGGCTCTACGCGGCATGACGGTCCTCGACCGGGCGGACGTCGCGCCGCCGGATGGCGCGACGTACGACCTCGACATCGAGAGCGTCCTCGATCAGCTCGACCGCGAGTTGATCGCGCTGACGCCGGTCAAGACGCGAATCCGCGAGATCTCGGCGCTGCTCGTCGTCGACCGCCTGCGCCGCGAGGCCGGCCTCACCGCGGGCCGGCCGACGCTCCACATGTCGTTCACCGGCAACCCGGGGACCGGCAAGACGACCGTCGCGATGCGGATGGCCGACATCCTCCACCGGCTCGGCTACATCGAGCGCAACCACGTCGTCGCGGTCACGCGCGATGACCTGGTCGGCCAGTACGTCGGACACACGGCGCCGAAGACCAAGGAGGTGCTCAAGCGCGCGTACGGTGGCGTGCTGTTCATCGACGAGGCGTACTACCTGTACCGTCCGGAGAACGAGCGCGACTACGGCGTCGAGGCGATCGAAATCCTGCTGCAGGTGATGGAGAACCAGCGGGAGAACCTCGTGGTGATCCTGGCCGGTTACAAGGACCGCATGGACGACTTCTTCCGGCTCAACCCGGGGATGTCATCGCGGGTCGCGCACCACATCGACTTCCCCGACTACACGATCGATGAACTGATGGCCATCGCTCAGTTGATGCTGGAGGCGGAGTCGTATGAGTTCTCGGGCGACGCCGAGCAAGCGTTCCGCGCGTACCTCGACCGCCGAGTCCAGCAACCGCGATTCGCCCACGCGCGCAGCGTCCGAAACGCGATCGAACGAGCGCGACTGCGCCACGCCAACCGGGTCTACGAGGAGCTGAAGGACGGTCAGGCGCCCGGTCGTGACGACCTGGTGCGGCTCGAGGCCCAGGACATCCTCAAGAGCAGCGTGTTCGAAGCGGACACGGTGACCTGACGCGATGCCGCGACCCGTGATCCTGGGCGTCGTCGGCGACTCGGCGGCCGGAAAGACCACGATCACTCGCGGTCTCGTCCGCGTGCTCGGGGAGGACAACGTCGCGCACATCTGCACCGACGACTACCACCGGTACGACCGCAAGCAGCGAGCCGAACTCGGCGTCACGCCGCTCCACCCCGACTGCAACCACCTCGACATCATCACGCAGCACCTGATTCACCTGCGGCGCGGAGAGCCGATCCTCAAGCCGGTCTATCGCCACCAGGACGGGACGTTCGGACCGCCGGTGTACGTGCGGCCCGAGCGGTTCACCGTCATCGAGGGGCTGCTCGGCTATTACATGCCGGAGATGCGCGACATCTACGACGTGCGGGTGTACCTCAACCCGCCCGAGGACCTGCGCCGGCGCTGGAAGGTGCAGCGGGATTGCTCGCGGCGCGGGTACACGACCGACCAGGTGCTCGCCGAGCTCGACCGGCGCGAGCCCGACTCCGAGGCGTTCATCCGCCCGCAGCGACGCCACGCGGACATGCTGGTGTCGTTCCTGCCGGGGGATGAAGGCGACGGCGACGACCAGACCCACCTCGACGCCGAGCTGACGCTGTGCGACGGGCTGCCGCACCCGGATTTGATGCCGTTCGCAGGCGGGGAGCCCGATGGCCTACAGCTCGTGGAGGGCCATCCCGAGCGGATCCTGCGGATACCTGGCCGCATCGACCCGGGTCACGCCGAGGCGATCGAGGAGGCGATCTGGGAGCGGATGCACTTCGCCACCCATCTGCGCTCGCGTCGGCTCGGGGAGTTCACCGTCGGCACCGACCTGCACCGGTCGGAGTCACTCGCGCTCGTTCAGCTGGTGATTCTCTATCACCTGGTGACGGCGCGGGCCAGGGTTGCGCTGGGGAACGACGGCGTCCGAGTGTCAGTTGGCGTTACTTAGCCCGTGAACACCGCCTCCGGGAGAAGCGCGCTCACGATGTATTGGCCGGCGTCGACGATCTCGGAGATCTTGAGGTCGACGACGAGGCTGCAGAGCAGGTAGGCGTCCTCCCGTCCGAGCTGATACGTGCTCGAGATGTGGTCGACCATCGCGCGGATGGAGTCCTGTGCCGCGGCATACAGGTCGCCACCGATCCCGGTGGTGGCGTAGAACGGCGCCGAGTCGACCCGGGCGGTCAGCGGCGCCGGCGTGCGGTACTGCGGGCCGGGGATCGAACGGCCCTTCTCGAGCGTGAAGCGCAGCGAGGCAAACATCGGCGCCTCGAGCCCCGTCACGCACACCTCGCCATCACCTTGAGCGCCGTGCGCGTCCCCGCATGAGAACAGCGCCTGCTCCACCTGCACCGGCACGTACAGCGTGGAACCGCGCACGAGCTGCCGAATGTCCATGTTTCCGCCGAAGATGCCCGGCGGCATCACCGGCTGGGCCTTCGCCGCGGCGGGGCACACGCCCATCGTGCCGAAGAACGGCTCGAGCGGGATCACGATGTCGTCGCGCATGTAGGCGACGTCGCCGTGGGACAGGTCGAAGGTCCGCAGATAGGCGTCGGGGAAGTCCTCGGGAAGCAGGCCGAGCCCGGGCAGGATCGCCGTCCAGCCCCAACCCTGGGTGTGGATGTCGAGAACCTCGATCGCCAGCGTGTCGCCGGGCGCCGCGCCGCGGACGGCGATCGGGCCGTTCAGCGGGTACACCCTGTCCCAGTCCAGACTTGCGATCACGCTCGTGTCCGAGTCCGGGGCGATCTGGTTGTCGCTCACGTCGCGCGTCCACACCACGACCGTGTCGCCGGAATCGATCTCCAGCACGGGCTCGTTGTCCGCGTCCCAGGTGAAGTGGACCTTCTCGTCCGGCAAGTGGTGCGTCCGCGGCACGGCGACCTCCATGGGTTCGATGGTCCGGCAACGCTATGTGATCGGGGTGTACCGCCGCAAACGCGGTTCCTAGGCGCCGCCGAGGAACCGTGCGACCGTCGGCCGGACGGCGGGGTCGCGGGCGCGGAGTTGGATCGAGTGGCCCGCGCCGGGGACTTCGAGCAGTCGGCCGTCGGGCGCCAGGGCGGCCTCGGCCCGCGCCCATGGCCGCGGCGTCGAGAGGTCGCGCTCGCCGGACAGTAGGAGGATCGGCACCGGCGGAAGCGGTCGGTTCTGCGTGCCCTCGGGCGCGGGAGGGGTGGTCGCGGGCCAGGCGAGGCAGCCCTGCGCGAGGCCGTTGCCCGTAGCGGTGGCGCGATCGAACGGGTACAGGTCCGCCTCCGGCGTCGAGGCACCGAGGGTGGCGAGGGTGCGGGCCCGCTGCGCGGCCGGTGCCGCCGGCGCCCATGGCTCTGCCAACTCCAAGCACAGGGTGCTCTCGTGCAGGCCCTGACTGAGGAAGCTGGCCGGAACTGCCTCGGCGCGATGCACCGCGGCCTCCCAGGCTTCCAGGGCGCGAGGCCGACCGGCGCGGGCGGCGTGCAGATCGTCGAGTACGCCCGGGAAGGTCGGCTCACCCACGCTCTCGGCGACCAGGGCGTCGAGCAGTCCGGGACCGTCGTGCATCCGGCGGACGACGGCGGCGAGGTCGGCGGCCGGATCCCACCCGCACCGCTCCTGCGCGCACACGGACCGCAGCACCCGGCCGCTGGCCGCGAGCGCCGCGCCATAGAGCGGATCGACCCCGGTCTGCGGAACGACGGAGTCGAGCACCATCCTCGCGACGCGCGTCGGGTGAGCCAGCGCGTAGTGCTCGGCCACGAAGGTTCCGTAGGACACCCCGTCGAGCGTCAACCGACGGACGCCCAGCGCGGCTCGGAGCTCATCGATGTCGGCGACCGTGTCAGACGTCGTGTAATAGCGCCGGTTCGATCCAATCGAGCGCGCGCAGGCCGAGACGGTCGCCGGCGGCACGACGGTCAGATCGGAGGCGCCCGCCGCCCTCTGCAACGCCGGACACTCGAGCGCACCGTCTCCCGTGCCCCGCTGGTCGAACATCACCAGCCGGTACCCGGCCAGTTCGGACCGAAGCCGGGTCTGAATCCGGGTCAGGAACGGCAGCCCGGGTTGCCCGGGGCCGCCGGTGAGGAACAGCAGGTCGCCCCGGGGCGCCCGGCCGCCGCCGGCGACGCCAACCGCCAGCCTGAGCGTTCCCGGAGCCTGTCCCGCGTGGTCGAGGGGCACGACGAGCGTCGCGCAAGTGAAGCCTGGTTGGGTCGGGCATGGGTGGGCGGCCGTGAGCCGTGGTGCGACGGACGGATTGCCGGGGCGTGTTTGCGTAGAGGAGTGGTGAGTGCCACATCCGGCGATCCATGCGGCCAGCACCACCACCGCGACGATGCCACCTCGAGCACCCACGCGCTCATCATCGCGCGCGATACTGCACGAGTCGAAACTTCGTGGACCGAGCGATGGACTGGCGAATCCGAGGCACCTACTTCGAGTCGTGCAACTGTGACGCGATCTGCCCTTGCCGGCGGGTCAACGGCACGGCGGGCGGACGCTCGACGCACGGTGTCTGCATGGGGGTCCTGTCGTGGCTGATCGAGGACGGCGTGGCGAGTGGCGTCGACCTGTCCGGTCTCCCCGTCGCACTCGCGATCCGCTACAGCGATGACGAACCCGGCTCGCCGTGGACGTGGGTGCTCTATCTCGACGCGCGCGCGTCCGAGGAGCAACGCGACGCGCTCGAGGGCATCTTCACCGGTCGCCTGGGCGGCGACGCCGAGCGCCACTTTCCTTGGGCATGGAAGCCCAGCGAACTGGTGGCGGTCCGACCGGTGGAGATCGCGGTCGACCACACGCGGCGTCGCCAGTGGCTGCGCATACGAGACCACATCAGCGTCCGGATCCGCGGTCGCTACGAGGGCGAGGAGTCCGTCACCTGCGTGATTCCAGGCCACGACCGCGCGGGCGAGGAACTGATCACCGACGAGCTCGTCGTCGAAGACCAGCAGCTCTCATTCGACTACCGCGGCGTGTGCGGCTACGGCTCGACGTTCGAATACGCGGGTTAGTGCTGGCCGGCGTCGTAGCGGCGCCGGTCGCGCTTCGTCGGGCGCCGGCCGAAGGCGACCGGCCCGCCGAGTCGGCGCTGCTGCGCCTGGCGCTCGCGCTCGGCGACGCTCGTCTCCGTCTCGTCATAGAGCCGCTGGGCCTCCGCGGGTGAGACGCGGCGCTCGGCCATCTCCCGCACGATGACCGTCCGGCGCCAGCGATCGAGGGTGATTTCGAGTTCGTCGCCCGCTCCGACCTCGCGGCTCGGCTTCACGGCGATGCCGTTGACGTGCACCCGCCCGCCCTTGACCGCCTCCGCCGCCGAACTGCGCGTCTTGAACAGCCGCGCCGTCCACAGCCACTTGTCGACGCGCATGGTCTACGGGCGCGTCCGGCCGGTGCTGCTGCCGAGGACGATCAGCGTCTTGGTGCCGGCGATCTTGGCGCTGCCGCGGCGACTCTGGCGGATCTTGTCGATCACGCGCTTGAGGTGGTCGACGTCGCTCACGCGGAGGCGTACCAGCGCGTCCGGGTCGCCGGCGACGGTGAACGACTCGACCAGCTCGGGAAGGTCGTCGACGGCGTGGTCGATGTCGCCGACCTGGGTCCCGGGCGCGAAGCGGAGCTCGACGAAGGCCTCGAGGTGGCGGCCCAGCTTGCTGTGGTCGAGGACGGTGGTGTAGCCGCGGATATAGCCGGCCCGCTCGAGTCGGTCGATCCGTCGCTTCGCGGCGGCCGGCGAGAGGTTGATCACACGGCCGATCTCACTGGCCGAGCGGCGGCCGTCCTCGACGAGCAGGTCGAGGATGCGGTGGTCCAGGGCATCGAGTGAGTTCGGCGGCACGCAAAAATCCTAATGTGAGAGGCAGCCTGGACGCAAAGTTTCCTCGCCAGAGGGCCAGGGAACGACCGCGACCCTCGACACCATCCGCACGTTCGGGCGACAATCGCCACATGGCGATCACGGCCGGCCAAGACCAGGGGCTCAGCGTGCTCGAGGCGGTCCAGGACCGCGTGCTGTGGTTGGCGACCTCGATCGTGCATCACGCCAACCGGGTCCGGGAGACCCCATCGGGCGTGAAGGTCGGCGGTCATCAGGCGTCGTCGGCGTCGGTGGTGTCGATCATGACCGCGCTCTGGTTCAAGCATCTGCGCGGGCCTGACCGCGTGTCGGTGAAGCCTCACGCCTCTCCGGTTCTCCACGCGATCGAATACCTCCTCGGCCAGCTCGACCCCAAATATCTGACGACGCTGCGCGAGTTCGGCGGGTTGCAGAGCTACCCGAGCCGGCTCAAGGATCCGGTGCCGGCCGACTTCTCCACCGGCTCGGTGGGTATCGGGGCCACGGCGCCGATCTGGAGCGCGGTCGCGCACCGGTATGTGGCCGGCCATTTCGACGTGCCGCAGGGCGGCCGTCAGGTCGCGCTGCTGGGTGACGCCGAGCTGGACGAGGGAGCGATCTGGGAGACGCTGGTCGACCCGGTCGTGCCGCGCCTCGGCGAGGTTCTGTGGATCGTCGACCTCAACCGCCAGTCGCTCGACCGGATCGTCCCGGACATCGCGGCCGGTCGAATCACGGGGATGTTCGACGCGGCCGGATGGCAGACGATCGTCGTCAAGTACGGGCGCTGGCTGCGCGAGCTGTTCGGGCGCCCGGGCGGCGAGGCGCTGCGCACGCGGATCGACGAGATGCCCAACGAGGAGTACCAGCGGTTGCTGCGTGCCACGGCCGGCGAACTGCGCGAACGACTTCCCGGCAGCGGCAAGGGCAGACGCGAGCTCGCCG
>Ga0335080_10009801_pt1 | contig 10029 bp, 6 predicted proteins | sample Lox_Sample_34_FD_206720 | JGI IMG/M metagenome (GOLD analysis project Ga0335080, IMG submission 206720) | Soil microbial communities from Loxahatchee National Wildlife Refuge, Florida, United States - Lox_Sample_3.4 | ecosystem: Environmental > Terrestrial > Soil > Wetlands | place: USA: Florida... | reverse complement strand
CCGAGCGGCTGGTGAAGCTCGAAGAGGCGCGGCGAGTGATCGACATCTCGGTGGGAGTCAACTGGCAGCACAACTTTGCCGTCGCCGGCGACGGCGGCTCGCCTGCGGCGGACCTCATCGGCGGTTCGATCACCATCCCGCTCCCCTTCTCGCACGTCTACAAGGGCGAGCTCGAGACGGCCCGTTCCGGGCGGCGCCAGGCGCAGAGCCAGCTCGACTCCGTGCGTGCCAAGGCAGAAAGTGAAGTCCGGCAAGCCCTCGCCCGTTTCGATGCCGCCGCCGACCGCGTGAAGCTCTACGACGCCGGGGCCCTCGCCGACGCCGATGTCGTCCTGGAGAAGACCCTCTACAACTACCAGCGCGGGGGCGCCACGCTCACGGATACCATCGTCGCGCAGCGTACGGCGTCCGACGTCCACTTGGCCTACTTCGACGCGCTCAACGATCGGGCGCACGCGCTGGCCGCCGTAGAGCAGGCCGCGGGGCTGTCAGACCTGGTGAAGTTCTGAGAACAACATGAAGGTCTTCTGTCACCACATCTACGAGCTCAAGAAGGGCCTGCGGAACCTCGTCCTGTGCCCGGAGAAGCGAGAGAACCGGGAAGAGATCGAACGACGCCTTCTGCAGGAGGGGATCCCATACGTGATCCATGAGCTCGGAACGGACCGGATCAACGTCTACTTCGGCAAGGAGCACTGCATTCGCGTCATCGAGACCTTCGCCACCGCGAAGCTCAGCGAGATCTCGGACGAGCAGGACTTCATGCTGGGGGTCATGCTCGGGTACGACCGTCTCCAGCAGTGCGAGCGGTACCTGAGCAGACGCTCCCGACGTGAAGGGGTGGACGAGCTGATCGGGTAGCTGTCGCAAGGCACGATTCGTCCATTCCAGCCCCTTACGACCACCAGCTCATGGCCCAGCGGGGGTCACGGCGCTCTGTGGCCACGGTTGGCCGAGCTCGCGCACGGCCTGCCGACGAGCGCAAGTCTATGTGCGGATGCGCGTGCGGCTCCGGCCCCTGGGTCCCAAGAAGGGCGGAGTCTTAATCGTGAGGGTCGGGCCGGGTAATCCGACTGGAGAAGCGACTCTCTATGCACCGGTTACGCTCTTTGAAGACCAAGGAACTCCCGCCCCTCTCTGCTGGGGGGCGCCCGCCCAGTGACGACGCGACTGTCACGTTTCTGCTGCTGGAGCTGCGGAGAGCTAATAGAAGCCTCTTCCGGCTCCGAAGCGTGGTCGACGCCGCGCGCCGCGGCGATGAGGAAGGCATGAAGGCTGCCCTTGCGCGCCTGCGGCCACCGGACTTCTTGCCGCACAGCCCGGCCTCGCCCGAGTAGTCTTTGACCAAATCATCGGCAAGGCCAGCCTTTAGTTCTCTCGCTGGACTCGTTCTTCCCTTGGTCACTGGCCTCGGCGGGGGACGTGGGCCCGGCGGACGCGCTGGACTCGATCACAGACTCGATCCAGACGGGAACCGCCGAGATCCCGCGCCACGATACCCCTCCGTCCTCGCCCCCATCCTTCCCCTGGCCAGAGCATCGGCACCACGATGGCGAGGGCGCCGGAGCCCGGGCACCTCCGTCGGCGGTGTCTCAGGCGATCCCCGTGCGTCTGTACCGGAACCGTGGGTCCTTGTTGCCTCTTGCCCGCCTGGACGGCGCTCAGGAGCTGGCTCGCGCCCTCGCGCGATCGCAGGGCATCGTTCGATAAGAAGAGCACCGAGCGGTCTACTCTGCCGCCGCTCGGTGAGGGCGGCTGGTAGGAAATCCCCCCCGCATCCTACTGGTCCGCTCTCCCGGGCCCCTTATCGAGCCGGCGCTCCCCGGCTCGGAGCTGTGGAAGGGAGTCGTCGCGCTGCTCCGCACCAGGTACGGGAAGGACACGGCTACGGCGCCCAGCTGCGCCCCCGGCGCGCACATGGACGGTTCCGGCGCTTCCGGCGCGATCCGCGGGGGCACTGGCGGGACCGCCTCGGGTGCGCGGCCTGCGGCCCCGTCGGCGGCGAGTTCCACCACCTCCGCTGTGGCCTGCAGCCCTGCCCGAAGTGCGACGCCAGCTCGCCGGCTCGACTGGCGACCGAGCGCGACCCCACTGACGCTCCGGCCAGACGTCCCACCCGAGGTGGAGCTCTATCACCTCGATGGCGCGACGGCCATCGAGCCCTCCTGGGTTTCTCGCCGCGCGCCCGGGTCCCCTGGCTGCGCCTATTCCTGTCCAAGGCCAGAAATGAGAAGCCCGGCGGAGCGCGAGGCGGTCACCCGCAGCAGGCGGGAAGGAGGCGCCCCGCCGCCGCCCGCTCCCCCGCCGGGCGTCAGATCGAACCCGCGGGCGCGATCGAGGTTACGCGGACACCTCGAAGCGCGGGATCTCGACCGCGCTCTACATGATCGATCAGCCGCTCCGGTGCCGAAGTGGGAAGAACCCTTGGGAGCAGCGCTGGCGCCGCGATCGCCAACGGGCGGTTCGCTACGTTCGTCTCCAATGTACGCGATTCAGCGCTGCGGGTAGCTTCGACAAGCCCCGATCAAGCCCATTCCGCAGCCGCGAAAGTCTGGAATCCCCCGGATAGTGCCCCGTGCTCGCTCCAGATACGGGGACAGCAGAAGGCGCCGCACCCCGGAAGCAGCGGCCCTGGAATCAAGCGCTGGAGGACGTCGTGGGAATCGGACACTGGGAAATGCTCGTGCGGATCGCCGCGGCTGCAATCCTGGGCGGCGTCATCGGCCTGGAACGCGACATCCACCGGCGGCAAGCGGGGTTCCGGACGCACCTCATCGTCTCCATGGCATCAGCGACCTTTATGGTCGTGTCCGCGCACTTCCTTTGGTTTCAGCACTACGTGCCAGGACACCTGGTCGTGGTCGACACCTCGCGCATCGCAGCCGCGGTCGTCACCGGCGTCGGATTTCTGGGAGGCGGTTCCATCCTGCGAACTGGGGCTACGGTTCAGGGGCTCACAACGGCTGCAGCGCTCTGGCTGGTCGCAGCTATCGGCATGTGTTGCGGTTCAGGGATGTACCCCGAAGCAGGATTCGCGACGCTACTGGGGCTATTGTCGCTGACCCTTCTTAGGTTTCTGGACGATAAGCACCGTATGCGCCGCAAGGTGTCCATCACCTTTAGTGTTACCGCCAATCCGGTCGCGCTGCTCAAGCGAGATGTGGAAGCACTCGGCGCAAAGATCCTCGACATCGACTACCACAACGACCTTGTCAGCAGCCGTACGTCGTTATCCTTCGACGTGCTCATCCCGGAAACGCTCGGGCTCCAGAAATTGATCGACGGGCTCGAACAGCTGCGAGGCTTGCAGGAAATCCACGTGCGAGTCCCGTAACCAGGTGCGCAGGAACGTTCGCCATCGTCCGAGCCGCGCCCACAAGGAACCCGTCCCGTTCAGGAGCACGCGATCTCTTGTAGCCATCCAGCGGCAAGCTCGTACCCGTCCCTTCGCCCATTGGCATTGTTTCACTTCGGCGTCTCTCGATGGCGCTTGCTGCTCCACCGCGAGAATTGCCAGATGCCCCGCGCGAACTCCCCCCCAGCACGCACGCGACCAGTGCTGGAAGATGGTCGCGATCGCGCGCAGGCGAACGAGTGGCGCCGCTACCGCATCGACGCAACTGGCATGAACGACCGGCTGCTCACGAAGAAACGGCCGGCTGGAGCGCGAAGGAGTTGCTCGACGAGCTGCTCGCCAGGCCCGTGCGCATTGCCGCCTTCGACTTTCTCTTCTGCATCCCCGGCGCGTTCCTGCGCGACGAGAAGTTCGCCGCGGATGCTGGCTACAAGGGCGGCGCGTTCCGCAGCTAAGATGAAACCGCCGCGAGGAACTGCGAGTGCCCGGGTTCCGAGCGAGGTTCGCCGTCCACTCTTCGTGGAGCAGCGCTTTGCGCCATTCGCGAAAGCACGCCACCGCGACGCGCTGCCGAGATCGAACCCACCTACCTCGCTCCGCAGCCCAAGCACGACGCTCTTTCAGTGCGAGTGCTTGTGCCCCGGATCGCTCTCGTGGACATCGGCGACGGCGTGCTGGTGCGTGTGCTCGTCTTGCCGCGAACCGTGGCGTGCTCGTGAACGTGCTTGTGGCTGTGCGGATGGCTGTGCCGGACGCCGTCAGCGTGGACGTGCTCGTGGGCGTGCTCATGGCTATGCTCGTGACGACCTTGCATGGCTGCCTCCCAATTGGATCTTACCGCCCGGCGTGGCTCCGGTGATACATCGTTTGGGGGGCGCGGGCGGGCCCTGGCGCCTGGACGGTCCGAGCGGTGCTCGACTGCGAAAGGCTCGACGCGCAACGACGAGCTCATCGCCGCCAAGGGCTACGAGAACCGGTCGGAGGCCGTCCGCGACCTCATCCGTGACGCCCTGGTCCAGCGAGAGTGGTCGCGCGCCGCGGGCAACGAGGAGAAGGTTGGCGGTCGTGGCGCTGGTCTACGACCACGACTCCTCGAGCCTCGCGCAGAAGCTGGCGCACATCCAGCACGAGAACTACGGCGCGGTGGTGGCCGGGCTCCACGTCCACATGGACGAGCACAACTGCCTGGAGCTGCTCGTCCTGCGGGGTCGGGCGCGCGAGGTGCTGCGCATGGGCGAGGGGCTGGCCGCAACCAAGGGCGTCAAGTTTGGAAAGATGCTCCCGGCCACGACCGGCCACGACTTGCGGTGAGGCTGGTCTGCCACCCGGTGCGGGGCGAATCTCCTAGAACTCGACGGTGACGGTTCCCCGAACGCTCCGCTTCTCGGCGGGGTGGAAGTGGATGTCGTTCGTGCCCGGCGACTTCACCGGACCGTTCGGACCGGGTATGGTCGCAGGCTCGTTCGGCAAGCGCGACGCGTAGTAGTAGGAGATGTCGTCGACCTGGGAGTTGGCCAGGTTGAACACGTCGGCGGTCAGCTTGACGAACCGGTTGATGCGGTAACTCACCTGGGCGTTGAGGAGCGCGGAGCCGGAGGAGCGCACGCTGTCGTCCTCCACGAGCGGCCGCGGCCCGAAGTAGCGCAGGAACAGGCTCGCCGACCAGGGGCCCAGCTCGTGGATCGAGACTCCGGCGGCGACGGCGGTCTCGATGGCGCCGGGGATGTGGTCCCCCACCACGGCCGGGTCGGGATCCGGGCTCGTGAAGCGCGCGTGCGACCAGGAGACGTCGAGGTCGAAGAGGAGCCAGCGCAGGGGCTGCCAGCGGGCGCTCCACTCGACGCCCAGCCGGCGCGAGGCGCGCGAGGGCTCGGTCGTCCCGGCGTCGCCGGTGAAGAGGAGCTCCGAGTCCATGTCGAGGCCCCACAGCGCGAGCGACGTCTGGAGGTGAGGGATGACCTCGGTCCGCACCCCGACCTCGGCGCCGCGGGTCTGCACGAGGGGTGTCACCGGGGTCACCGCGTCTCCGCTGCCGGGGTCGACGCGGGTGGTGACGCCGCGCGCGTCGTTGGAGTGGAACCCGAGGCCAAAGTTCGCGAAGAGCTCGGTCGAGGCCCAGGGGCCGAAGATGGCGGAGAACTTCGGGGAGACCCGGCCTGCCGTGTCGTCGCCGGAGTTGCGCGGATCGGGGCCATCATTGGCGAGCGAGAAGTCGTTCCGGACGTGGAAGGCATACTCGTCGTAGCGGAGCCCGACGATGGTGCGGAGCCAGGAGGTCCACGCCAGATCGATCTGGCCATAGGCTGCGCCGCTCGTCTCGAGCACGTAGTCCTGGCGGGTGGTCGCGAGCCGCTGCTGCGCCTTGGTGTGGTAGAGGCCGATCGGGTCGATGCGATCCTGCCGCACCTCCCAGCCGACCTGCGTCCTGGCGCCGAAACCCAGGAGCTGCCCCACCCACTTCCAGCTTCCGGAGGTGCCGTAGTACCAGCGCCGATCGAACTGCTCGAACTGGTCGCCGTTCACCGGATCGTCGAGGAAGTAGGTGAAGTTCGAGAAGAGGTCGAGGTCGTACCGGACCGTGTAGACGTTCGCCTGGAACGTGCCGCCGCCGAGCGGCTGCTGCCAGTCGGCCGAGAAGCTGTATCGGTGGGAGGAGCCGCCGGTGGTCGGGTCGAGCGATCCGAACCGGCCGACGAGGCCCTCCTGCACCGCGCGGAGGGCGAGCTGGTCGGTCGCGTTCCAGTTGCCGACGTAGAGCATCGCGGTGGCGCTCAGCTTCCCGTCGCCGATCGCGTGCGTGTAGCGCAGGACGCCGTTCCAGCGCCGGTAGTCGTCGGGGCGATCCCACGGCCCGTCGTTGTGCATGTACTCGAAGCCGTAGAGGAGCCGCCCGCCCGCGATCTCGGGCGAGCCAGCCGCCACGGCGCGGGCGTAGCTGAACATCCCGCCCGTGCCCTGGAACAGGTAGGTGGGGAGCCGGTCGACGTAGTGGACGTCGGCGGCACCCGCCGAGGCGAAGTCGCCCTTGGAGGCGTAGTACGGCCCCTTGAAGTACTCGAGCCGTCCGATGAGCTCCGGGATGATGAAGTTGAGATCCGTATACCCCTGGCCGTGCGCGTGCGTGCGCAGGTTCACGGGCACCCCGTCGAGCGTGGTCGCGAAGTCGGTGCCGTGATCGAGGTTGAAGCCGCGCAGGAAGTACTGGTTCGCCTTTCCGGCGCCGCTGTGCTGGGTGATGATGAGGCCCGGTACGAGCTCGAGCACCTCGCCCGGGCGCAGGATCGGCCGATCCTCGATGAGCTGCTTCGTCGCGGTCCCCGCGCTCGCCGCGTCGGACGTTCCCACCCTGTTCTGGTAGTGGCCCTTGACCTCCACCTCCGGAAGCTCGACCTCGCGGGAGGGCCTCTCGGAGGCGGCGGGCGGCTCGGCCTTCGGCGGGGCGTCTTCAGCCGCGCGGGCGGTCGCACCGAACGCAAGCGAGGCCAGCAGGATCACGATCGGCTGCGAGCGGTGCATTCCGAGCTCCGAAAATTTCGCCGGGGACGCCCCGAGCACGCTGCGGGGTAACGCGGGCGTGTGCATATAGCACTCATTAAAGAAGAATGCTACCTACTGCCCACACCAGGAAGGGCAAGCCGGACTTGTTCGACGAGGTCACGAGGCGAACGAGTGGGCGGGACGCAGTGAAGCGAGCCGGCTTCGTCTTCGGCTCGACCGTCCTCCATGTCGGCGTGCTGGCGGCCGTCGTCGCGATCTCCGCCGCGCTCCGGAGCAAGGTCGTCGAGCCGAAGCAGGTGGAGGTGAAGTTCTTCAAGACCCTCTCGCCCGCGCCGCCCGCTCCGCCACCGCCCGCGGCGCCACCGCCCGCGGCGCCGAAGAAGCCGGCGGAGCCGCACAGACCAGAGCCGAAGAAGACCTCGCCGACCCAGGCCCTGGTCCAGCCGAGGGAGATCCTACCCCACGGCAGGGTTCCGCAAGCCAGAGATGGCCGAGGCGGGCTGCGTACAGCGTTCGTTGCGCGTCCCCGAGGAGTGATGGATCGGCTCTTCGCAGGAGGGAGTCAGGTTCGCCCGGCCGCCTGGCCCCACGTGAAGGCTGCCACCTCGGTCTCCGGTCTAGTCGGCTCCGCGCTGACCTTCGGGGTTGCCGTCCTCCCTGGCGCGTCGATCCGTCGCAGTCGGCGGCGCTGATCAGTTCGGCGGCACTCTCCGAAGCTCCACAGCGATGGCGCGATCCCTGCGCGGGCCGCGCGGGCCTGCCTGAAGCGGGAGCGCATCGTCGCCGAAACGGCATACGGAGTACAAATAGGTGCTATGCTGCATTTTCCTCATCTCGCCTGGCACGAGGGGAGGCACATCGTGTCTGCCGCTTGTAGTTTCTTCGCGGCCGCGCAGGCGCACCGAACGCGCTGGAGGGGACATGATCGTTTCTGCACCCGATAGCTCCCCAGGGGCTTACCAGCCCCAGAAACGTCGCTTGTGGCAGATCGATCCGGAGGTCATCGCCGCGGTGACGAGTTCCCTCCTCAGTTCCGAGGATGTCGAGGTTCTGCTCGCTGCATTCGGGCTGGTAGACGGTCGGCGCCCACGAGCAAAGGAGCGCGCACAGCGCGTCCGAATGCTGCTTGCCTGCTCGGCTCCGTGTGCGCTGGCCGAAGCTGTCGAGCGGATCCTGGATGACCGGACCGACGTTCGTGGTGCCCCGGCGACCGGCAGCTCGCTGACGGAAGCGGCCGACTGGCCCGCTCTCGCGTGGAGGATAGCGCTCGGAGCTCACGACCCGGCCGGTATCCTGTGGCGGCTCTCTCGGGAACGCGCGGGAGGTGACGGTCGCGAGAGCTGAGCGTTACCAGCTGGTGCCGCCCCTCCCCGTGCTGCCGTGGCAGGCCGCTCAAGGTGCTGTCGTTGGCTGCTCAGGATCGGGGCTCAGTCACCGGAGCTGGAACACCACGGGAACGGTGACGAGCACGTCGACGCCGGGTGGATGGAACGGCGCGGCCTTGCGGACCGCGGTGAGCGCGGCTTCGTCGAGCAGAGAGTAGCCCGAGCCGTGGAACACGAGGAGATCGCGGATCTCACCTCCTGCGAGGAGGATGAACCGCAGCAGGGTCCTGCCCTCGATCTGGTTGCGCCTAGCGACGCGCGGGTACTCGAGCGTGCGGGCGATACCGGCGCGGACCGAGGCGAGGTCTGCAGGCCGGGCGGGCATCGGTGTGGCCCCTCCCCCGAACGCGCCCCCCTCCGCGCCGCCGCCGACCCCGTCCTCCGCCCCGCCCGGCGCGCCGCCTCCGGCTCCACCAGCGCTGGCGACGCCGTCACTCGCCGAATCGCGCGGCACCGAGGGCGCGTCGGCAGGCGGAGGCGAGGCTGTGGGCGCCTGCGGCGGCCGGAGGTGCGCAGCGGGCGAAGCAGGCTCCGGACCTGCGCGGACCCGCCTTCTCTCCGGCCGATCGGCGCGGGCCGGCGGACCCTGCGGACCTGGAGCGGTGCGCGGAAAGAAGAGCACGTCGACGCGCTGCCCGTGATCCGAGGAGCGGCCGCGGTGCGAGAGCACGAGCGCGACCGCTAGCGTCAGGTGGAGCGCGATGGAGATCGCGACTGCAGGGGCGCGGCGCCACGCGGAGACGGGCGCGTTCCCGGTGGCAAACAGAGCCTCATCTTCCGAGGTCGCGCGGGCTGCTCGCGGCTCGGCGGGTTCCCCGGAGACGCGCGGGTGTGCACAGGGGAGCGAGGCGGGGCAACCACCGCCATGAGCCAGGTCGCAGGCGACCTGCTCGTTCGTTCGGGGGGGCACAGACAGACAAGATACGATCGGGTTGACGAAAATGGAAGGCGTGCTACGCTGATGATTGCCAACTTCGTGCTACGGCATGCGTGGCGCTCCGTCTGGATTGCGGGCGCGGCGGAGCGCTGCCACGACAAGGGAGCGCGCGCCGAACGTCGCGCGACGGGAGCCACATGATGTCCGGATATGGGCGAAGCGCGGCGCGTTGGATGGTGCTCGGGATCGCTCTCCTCGCGTTGACAGCCAGCGCCAGAGCGGAAGACGCGGCCAATAGCGCCAGGACACAGAATGCGGGCGCGAGCGCGGAAGCGGAGAAGGCGGCCACCGGCACCGGGACGGAGGAGGCCGCGAAGGCGGAAGCAGAGAAGGCAGCCGCCAGCGGTGGAGCGGAGAAGGCGGGCACCACTGCTGGAGCGGAGAAGGCGGCCGCGAGCGCTGATCCGGGCCGCCTGGAGGACGTGGTCGTGACGGCTGCGCGCGAGCGGCAGTCCGCCTCCGACGCGCCGGCCTCGACCAGCGTGGTGACCTCGAGCGAAATGAAGCTCCGGCACGTGCAGACCGTGGACGACGCCGTCGATCTCCTGCCCGGCGTCTTCTCCCGCCGCAGCAAGGGACTCGGGGACACGCTCTCCTCCATCACCTTGCGCGGGATCCCGGGCCAGAACCGCACGCTCGTCATGGTCGACGGCGTGCCGCTCAACGACGCCTACACGGGCGCCGTCCAGATGGGCGGGCTGCGTCCCGAGGAGTTCCAGCGCATCGAGGTGGTCCGCGGCCCGGTGTCGAGCCTTTACGGCGGCTCGGGCATGGGTGGCGTCGTGAACCTCATCACCGCCATGCCCGACCGCCTCGAGGCGTCCGTCAGTGGCGGCTACGGCGGCGCCTTCCAC
>Ga0335080_10009799_pt1 | contig 10030 bp, 7 predicted proteins | sample Lox_Sample_34_FD_206720 | JGI IMG/M metagenome (GOLD analysis project Ga0335080, IMG submission 206720) | Soil microbial communities from Loxahatchee National Wildlife Refuge, Florida, United States - Lox_Sample_3.4 | ecosystem: Environmental > Terrestrial > Soil > Wetlands | place: USA: Florida... | reverse complement strand
TCAACGGCATTCGCGCTCCCCTGTTCCACGCGGAGCCGACCCTGATCCGCGCCCAGATGCCGTTCGAGTTCACCGACACCACCAGCATCAGCGCGTACGTGCGGGTCACGCAGCCGGATGGATCGGTGACGGTGACCAGTCCGGTCGCCGTGACCATCGTGCCGCAGAACCCGGGCATCTTCGTGATTCCCAATACGGATCCCCAGCTGGCGGTGATGACGCACTCCTCGAGCTATGCCACCGGCACCGTTTCGGTGGACGGCACGGCGAACAAAGGCGACGTGGCGACGGTAAAGATCGAAGACCGGTCCTACACCTACACGGTGCAGGACGGCGACTCGCTGGCCTCGATCCGCGACGCCCTGATCGCGCTGATCAACGCGGATCCCAAAGTGACCGCCTACGCGGCGGGCTCGTTCACGCGTATCCGGCTGAAGGCGCGCGTGGAAGGTCCGGACGGCAACGGCCTCAAGTTCAGCGCCAGCGCGAACGATGGCGCCCAGGTCATCATGACCGCGACCAATTCGGCGCTTTGCTGCGCCAATCTCGCCGGCTCGGCGGTGACCCCGGAAAACCCGGCGCAGCCCGGCGAGACGATCGTGGTTTACGCCACTGGACTGGGCATGCCGACACTGAACGATAACATCAAGGATTTCATTGAGACCGGATACAAGTACCAGGGACCGGTGGGACCGGACAACGATCCCGCATCGTTCGTTTCCTCGCTGGCGGGCGGTAAGACCGCCAACGTGCTGTCCGCCGGGTTGCAGCCGGGCACAGTGGGTAGCTACCAGGTGGAACTGGAGCTGAACTCCAGCCTGCCGACGAACCCGTACACGCAGTTGACGATCGCCCAGGATATCTACGTCAGCAACATCGTCAACTTCCCGATCATCAGTCCGACTCCGCCCAGCCAGTAGAGCAGCGCCGCGGTGCGGGCTTCCTGCCCGCGGGCGCATGCGGGGCTCGCTTCCCGTGACCCCCTTGACGCGGGCCGATTCTTCTCTCACCATAGAGTCGAAAACAGGAGGCGTTTATGGCTGGTAGCGTGCTCCTTACTTCACTCTTCGTGGCGTGGGCGGTTGTGACCGTGGCCTTCGCCGGGGCCATGTTCTGGAAATCCCTGGCGGGGCTCAAAGAGGAAGACGTCGTAATCCTCGATCCCGTCGAAGAAAAACAAGCCGCTGAACAGCGGCAGATCATCGCCAGAATGGAACGGCTCACCGCATGGGCGAAGCGCTTTGGCATCGCTTCGGCGGCCTTGCTGGTGTTGACCTTCGGGGTGTGGTTGTACCAGGGAATCCGCTCGTTCAGCGGAATGTAGGCGAACGCGCGGACATCCTGGCTTTTTATTCCGGCAGTTCCTGCTTCAGGCCGGCTGCGACCTGAACGCCCTCTTCGTATGCTTGCTCGTACAGCTCTTTGCGCTGCGCCGGCGTGGGCATGGCGTTGGCCTGGTGATAGTGTTCGAGCCCCTTGCCGACGACGTACGTGCCAGCCCAGGCGATAGCGCCCTTGGGAATCAGTCCGCCGCCCAGCGGGATCTTGCCGGCCAGTTCCCGGGCGATCGCGCGCCATCCGAAGGCCCCGGCCACGATAGAAAAGATTTCCACCTTTTGCCGGGCGAAACCGATCTCACGCCCGCACACGCCCGCGATCAGGAACGCCATCCGCACCTGGTTCATGGTCAGGAAGGCGGTGTCGGACGCGAATTCCCCCACCGCCCACGGCAGTTCGATCAGGTTGGGAACGATGTTGGGCAGGGCCGTAGCCAAAGCGAAGAGCGCGTTTTCCCGCGCCACCGTCCTCACCAGGTCATCGACCACCGGTTTGCGGAAGGCGGGAAAGTGGCGGGCCAGCGGCAGTGCCAGGTCGTCATTTGCGGCCAGGATCGCGGGCAGCGCCTTCACCAGTGCGCCCGGCTCGCAGACCAGGGCGCCGGGGGGACACGGGACCCCGGGATGGCACAACACCAGATCGAAAGCCGCGGGCGCACCCGGGTCGCCGGCACGGTAGATGCGATCCATCAGGGCGGACCGCTCCTCGTGCCCGACGGTGGCGGGCACCAGGAAGTCTTCCATCACGGCGTACCCGCTGCTGTCGGCGGCGATCAGGCCCACGGTAACCCGTCGGTTGACGCGAAGGCTCGCCACCGCCGGGTTCAACATTCCGGCGGCGGAGCTGACCTGCTTCAAGGCTCTGAGCATAGTTCGGATTCAGGGATGCGCTGCGCCTGGCAGCCGGAACATCACGTGCAGCCCCTTTCGCCATTCTACTCCGAGGCCGATTCGCACCACATCGATGGCGGGTGCGAAGTAGCTCAGAATCGCCTCGCTGGCGGGATGGAATTCCAGCGCCGGGGAAACCAGCAGCAGCCGCGGGGGCGCCGGCTGCAGAGCCAGGCCCGGGAAGTAACCGGCGGCGGCGAACTCGCCGCGATCGAGGTGCCACTTCACGCGAATCCAGTAGTCGAGCGCCTGCAAAGGCAGATGGATGTCCGCCGAGGCCTTGAGCTCGACCACCGCCAGCCGGCCCGCGCGGTCGGCCGCGAGCAGATCGATGACGCCGCGGTCGCCGGCCGCCATGGCGGGCACCTGGCCGTAAACGGGGGACGGCAGCAGCGAGGCCTCCACGGTCTCGAGGTCCGCTCTCACCATGGATTCCAGCCAGGCTTCCGGGGAGCGCTGGTAGAGCGGATGACCGCGGTCGCCGGAATCGGTGCGGGCGCGGTCGATTTCGGCAGCCAGAGCCTCGATCTCGGGGAGATGACCCGAGGAGGCCGGGACACGTTCGGCGAGGCCGAAGCGAAGCTCGCGGCCGTAGGCCTCGGCGAATTCGAGGCCGCGGACGCGCAGGCTGGTGCGGCCGTCGTGCTTCGGCACCGTCTCCACTCCGGGCAGTGCGGCGATCGGGTGCCAGAAGGGCGGATCGCCACCGGGGGACCGGCGGCATGGCTCCAGGCGCGTGTCGACGTTGCCGTGGTCGCGGGGATCCACGCGGACGACGGTGTCGTCCGGCGTGTAGGCGAAAAGCTCGAAGCGTGCGGCGTCCGGGTCGAGGCAGAGGATGCGGAGCGCGGCGCCGCGTTCCTGTCCCGAGGGCAGGTACAGCGCCAGCCCTTCTACCGTCAGGCGCGGTTCGCGGGCGCGCAGGTAAGTCAGCCAGACCAGGCCGAAGGTGAGAGCGCCGGCGGCGTCGGAGCCGGGCGGCGCTGCGAGGGCTGCCCATCCGTGCTGCCCGTGGCGGAGGAAAGCGCGCGGGTAAGCGGGCGAGAGGCTGTGCTCGAGGTCGGCCTCGGTCGAGATCTCGGACAGCGTCCATTCCGGGAACTGGCGGCACAGGAACAGGCGGAAGCGCTCCCGGAGCACCAGGCGTGCGCTGCGCCGGCCGACCTCCGCTCCCGCCGGACGGGCCAGGTCGAGCAGGAAGAGGCGGCCCTGCTTGCGCGCGAAGCGCTCCACCACCAGTTCCAGGCGGCCGCGGGTCTCTTCGTGCACGGCGACCACGCGGCGCACGAGATTGCGTGTGCGGTCCCAGGCCTGGAGGGTGAGGTGTGCCCCCCGGTCTTCCAGCAGGCAGCTCTCCCCGCTCAGCGGCAGGAGGTCTTCCCCCGGTTCGAGCAAAGCAGGCTGGCGCGCTTCGCGGAGGAAGCGCTCGATGGCCGCGCGGGCGCCGGCGGTGCCGCGTTCGCGGTCCGATGCAGTTCGCATGGACGCCCCAATTGTAGCGTGTGGCTCACGAGAAGGTGCCGAGGGTCATCGCCAGGCCCTCGGCGGGTGCCGGAGTTGCCCGGGCGCGGACGGCGATACCGCGGTGTGACAGGCGGTCAGCCGGCCGGTACATGGCGACGGCCGAATGCCGGCCTTGCCCGGGCACGTACGGCGACACGGCTGCGTCCCGGCGATCGCCCGGCCGGCACATGGCAGCGACCGGATGGCGCCCCGTGGCCGGGCGCGGACGCACCGCGGCGTCCCGGCCGCCCCTCGGCTGGCGAACGGCAGCGAGGGTGCCGGCCTGGCCCCAGGCGCGTGCGGCGCGACCGCAGCATCCCGGGCGATCGCCTGGCCTACACATGGCAGCGACCGGATGCCGGCCGTGCTCGGCCGCAGACGCACCGCGGCGTCCCCGGGGCGGTCCTTCGGCCGGCATGCGGCACCTTCCGGATTGCGAGCCTCGTCCGCATCCGGACTCGGCCGTAACCCTGACACCGTTGCGGCCCACCGCGCGGGGCGGCGCGGACACCGCCGCGACAGCCCTTGCGCCTCCGCCGGCCGCTGGCCCCCCAAGCCCCGGCCGCGTAACGCAATACAGGTGGCGACTCAGTCGAGGGCGCGTCCGATCACGGGCCGCACGCACCACAGCAGGCTGGCCGCGAGCACGGCGACCAGGATCCAGCCTTGAGCCTGCAGGAAACTGTTGGGCTGGCCGAAGAGTTCCACGGCGGCGGCGCGGAGCGCCAGGGTCCAGGCCGCGAGCGCGTAGGCGAGATAGTTGCGGCGGGCGAAAGCGAAACAGAACAGCGCCACCGCGGCCGGAGCGAACGCTCCGGCGCCCAGGTGCAGCGCAAACTCGCCCGCGGTGCGCGCCTCCCCCGGCACGGTGGCAACGACCGCCACCAGCGCCGCCGCCACTGCCAGCCGGCGCTTGGGAAACAGGCTGAGCGCGTAAAGGACCAGCGCCAGCGCCGCGCTGTAGCCCAGCACCGCGCGTGCCGCGGAACTGAGGGCGGAGACGGCGGGCGCGGCGCTCGCGATCACTTCCGGAGCGCGGACGGAAAATAGGGCGGCGGCGTGGAACCGGTCGAGCAGCAGCCCTTTGGCCTGGCCGGCCAGCACCGCCAGGCCGATGGCGGCCAGCACCGCGAGCAGGGCGTCTCCGGCGGCGGCCCGGCGCGCGTCCGCCCGGAAGGCGCGAAAAGCCTCGGGCTGCAGCGCCTGGAGCAGGGCCGCCAGCGCGCACATGCCGAGAAAGATGAAGATCAACGACGTCACCGCGGTGGTGAGCAGGATGGCCTGAAAGGTCTCGGCCGGCATGGCGGTGCTGTAGTTCCGCCAGGCCGTGCGGTAGGTGAGGGCGGCGTTGCCGGCTGCGAGCAGCGTGAACGGGATGGAGAGGCGCAGCGCCGAACCCCAGCGCACCGATCCCTGGCGGGTGGCGCGCGCCAGCACAAGCAGGCCTACGATCACCGCGATGCTGACTACCGCGATTTTCACCACCGATACCGTGATCGAGACGACATTTTGCCGGGAGCGGGTGCGGACCCAGTCTTCCGGCAATTTCCAATACGCCCGCTCGGCCGTAACCTGGTCCCCGTCCACCTGCAGGTGCAGCCGGTATCGCGCCTGGTCCAGGCTGCGCGCGTCGCCGGGGCCCGCTTCCCAGACCAGGGTGTAATCGCGGCGCGCTTTCCGCTTCTCCGATGCCGTCTCCTTGAGGTCCATCGCGTCCAGGTTCCACCCGTGCGCGCCGGCCCAGGAAGTGGCGACGGCGCGCGCGGCTTCGGGAGCAAGGTCGGCGCCGGCGCGGTCCTCCGGCAGGCTGTGGGAGAAGCCCAGGACGCGGCCGGTCTCGGGATGGACGGAAACCAGGAACTCCTCTTTGTCGAGCGGCTTGAAGTAGCGGAAGGTCCAGTGCTGGATGGGCCGATAGTCGTGGAACCGCGCGGCGACCCAGCCGGCCGGCCGCCGTTCCAGCAAGTACTTGGCCGCCAGTTCGTCGTCGCCGTCCCAGCTGGCGGCAGGGAAATCCACGTGACGGAAGGCGGTGGGGTCGGCCCCCTGCGCACGCAGAAAACCGTCGGCGGCCGCGCGGGCCTGCGCGGCGCCGAGCTGGTAGCGGGGCGTATCGCCGATGCGCGCCATCGGGATGAGGAGGCTGGCGGTCCCGGCGGTGAAGATGGCCAGCGCGGCGATGCGGCGGGGCGTGCTCCAGCGGACGTGGACCGCCGGCGCGGCGGCGACAGCTTCCGCGCCGGCCGCTTCGGGCAGCGGCGGCTCCGGCGGAGGCGCCGGTTCGGCGTCGTTGGTGAGGCCGGTTTCGGGGGCAAACCCGCCTTCCCGGAAGTACAACACCAGGGCGATCACCGCCGGCAGCACCATGATGCCGGCGCTGGCGGCGCCGGAGAGCTTGAAGTAAAGACTGCTGGAACGCATCAGCAGCAGGGCGCTGTACAACGCGTCCACCGAGTAGTGCCAGACCAGCGTCGGCAGGATTCCCCAGCGGAGCATGATCAGGCCGAGCGCCACGCCGCCGATGCCGACCTCCACGCCGCGAATGAAAAAGGGTTGCTGCGGGTAGCCCGAGTGGCCGAAACCCCACAGGAAGCCGGCCACCACCAGGGCGGGCCACCGCGAGCGGAAGAGCCGGGCGAGCCAGGGGATGGCGAACATGCGGAAGATGAACTCTTCGGAGACGGCGGGCAGAAAGCCTCCCAGCAGCACGAAGGCCCACGGGAAACGGGTGTTGAGCAGGTCGCTGTAGGGGACGTCGGCCGGAGACCACGCCCCGAAGCGAAACGCCGTCATGTAGAACGCCGTCTGGTAGGCGATGAAAATGCCGGTCAGGGATAGGCCGAGCACCGTGCCCAGGAAGAAACTGCGGGTGCGCAGCGCGGCCGGGCGGAACAGGTTGCCGAGCGAGATGCGCCCGCCGAACGCCTCGCGGTATGCCGGCTCGGCGGCGGCGGTGATGACGAACAGGACGCCGGCAGCGGCCAGCGCTCCCAGCAGGCTGTTCAGCATCTGGCGGGCAGCGAAGCTGGCGTAAGAGTCGGTGGTGGGATAGTTGAATTCGGTGAGCGGGAACTGGTTCCACGAGGAAAGGAAGAAGAGCGCGCCGCCGATCACCCCCACGGTCGAAGCGCGGCCCCAACGGACATTGTGGCGGCGCACGCCGTAGACCAGCGAGACCAGCATGCCCACGATCAGCAGCAACATGGCCGCCGTATCGACCATCTGCGCCACCTCGTTGCGGGAGCGCAGGCGCTCGTAGTCGCGGCTCCACTGCTCGGGCACCTTGAGGTATTCCTGGCAGGCTCCAATCTCGCTGCCGAGGATGGTGACTTCGATGCGGTAGGAGGAATCGCGGAGGTCGAAGTCGCGTTCCTTCCAGGTGAAAACCTGGTCGGTGCGGGCCGGGCGGGCGACCACCGAGCCCTCGACAAACGTGAGTGCCGCCGGGTCCCGGCGCATCACCGTGCGCAGGAACTCTTCGGCGGCGGCGCGCGCCTGCTCGGGAGAAAGGCTGGATCGCGGCGCTGCTTCGGCGATCTCGTGCTCGAACGCGACCAGTTCGCCGCCCGGCGTCACGTCGGCGCGGAATTCCTCTTTCTGCTGCGGGCGGAACCAGCGGTTGGACCAGCGCCAGAGGCGCACCCGCGACCCCATGATCCGGTTGGCCCGCTCCAGGCCGGCTTCGCGCTCGAGGAACGTCTTGGCGTTGTCGTCGTACGTGAAACTGGCGGCGTGGCGGTAATCGGCCAGACCGTAGCCGCGGGCGGCCAGGAAGCGGGCGGCGATGGCGCGCGCCTCCTCCCGGTTGACGCGGAAATCGATCGAGGCTTCCGGAAAGGCGTAATGGAAGTTGCGGGCGGAAAACCACACCGTGAGCGCCAGCAGCAGGAGGCAGACGGCGATAAAACGGTAATCGGCGGGGCGGAATCGTTCGCGCATCAGCGTGGCCTGCGGCGCGGGCGGGGGCCGGGCCGCCCGCAACCCATGACGCCGGGGCATAACAGAATGGAGCCGGTCATCGGGATTCCTTGGCTGCCCAGTGCAGGCCGATCCCGCCGAAGATGTAACCGCGGGCGTCCACGCGCGCGTAGCCCGAGCCGCGCAGCAGCGACGAGAACTCGTCCATGGAGACGAACGAGCGGAGGGAATCCGGTATATAGGTGTAGACGCGGGGCCGGCCGTGCAGCAGGAGCCCCCAGAAAAACCCCTGGGCGTATAGGTAGCCGATGTAAACGTGGCGCAGCACGCGGTTGGCGGGAAGAAAGAAATCGAGGCTGACCAGCATGCCGCCGGGACGGGTGACGCGCTGGATTTCGCGCACCGCCAGCGGCAGATTGCGGAAATTGCGCAGGCCGTACCCGATAAAGACGCAGTCGAAGCACGCGTCGGGAAAAGGGAGCGTGCCGGCGTCGGCGCAGACGCGGTCCGTAACGCCGCGCTCGCGCGCCAGCACGAGCATGCGCTCGGTGAGGTCGGCCGCGATGGCGGTGGCGCCGGGAAAACGCCGCGTCACGAGCAGCGAGAAATCGCCCGTGCCCGAGGCCAGGTCGAGCACCACCGGCCTCTGCGGGAGCGGGGCTCGCTCCACGCCCGCCTGCTTCCAGCGGCGGTCCATGCCATAGGAAAAGGCGCGGGTGATGAAATCGTAGCGCGGCGCCACGGTCGAGAACATCGCGCGCATCAGACGCGGATTCTGTCGTTCGGGCGGTAAGGACACTCGCAAGGGATTGTACCAGAGCGGGCCTTCCCGCGGCCCGAAGCCCTCACTTGCGCGGACGGGACGGCCGCATCTCCACGCGGCTGACCATGGTCCGGGCGGGCATGCGCAACAGGAGCGCCACCACTTCGGCCACGTCTTCGGGCGCGATCTTCCAGCTGCTGTCGCCCGCGGTCCCGCGGTCGGCGCCGAATTCGGTGGCCACGCTGCCCGGCATGACGTAACTGACGCGGACGTTGTCGTGGCGGTGGTCGAGCATCATCGCCTCGCTGAAGCCGTTGAGCCCGAACTTCGAGGCGTTATAGGCGGCGCCGCCGCTGAACGGGTTCTTGCCGGCCAGGCTGGAAATATTGACGATGAAGCCGCCGCCGCGCCGCCGGAAGCGGTCGAGCGCCTCGCGCGAGCAGTAGAAAGGACCGTTGAGGTTGAGGTCGATGTTGCGGTGCCAGTCCGCGGCGCTCATTTCGCCGACCTTGGCAAACACTCCTTCACCGGCGTTGTTGACCAGGATGTCGAGGCCGCCGAAACGTTCGTCCACGCGCTCGAAAAAGGCCTTCACCTGTTCCACCTGCGTGATGTCGGCGGCAAAGCCGGCGGCCCGTCCCGGGCCGGACGTTTCCAGTTGGCGCAGCGCGGCCTCCACCGGCGCGGCGGTGCGGCCGCAGATGGCCACTGACGCCCCTTCGGCGAGCAGGCGCGCGGCGATGGCGCGTCCGATGCCGCGGGTGCCGCCGGTCACGATCGCGATTTTGCCGGTGAGGGTTTCCATTGCTTCAGGATACTGCGGCCTGGCGACATTGCGGGCGGACGTTCCGCGGTGTCCGGACGCGGGTCTCGCCGGCTACGGGTTACGAAGGGTGCGGCGCCTTCAGCCCCGTAACCGCTGCCGGCCCTCTTCTACAAATCCCGCGAACCGCTGGGCCAATTCCCGGATGCGGTCGGGCTTCCGCAGCCTGATGGCGTCGGCGGGAATCAGTTCCGTCCCCACGCCGATTGCGTCGGCGCCTGCCACGATCAGGTTGGCTGCCGTCTGCTGATTGACGCCGCCCGCGGCGATCAACGGAATCTGCGGCAAGGCTGTCTTCAGCGCCTTGATGTACCTGTCTCCGCCCACTCCGGCGCACGGAAATACCTTCACGAAATCGGCGCCGGCCTTCCATGCCCGCACGACTTCGGTCGGCGTCAATCCGCCTGGCACCGCGGCCACGTTGGCGGACACCGCGAACTCCACAATTTCAGGATCCAATCCGGGCGCCGTGATGAACTCAGCGCCGGCATCCCGGCATTTGCGGGCGACGTCGATATCCAGCACCGTGCCTGCGCCCACAATCGTCTTCTTGTGGTGTTGCACCATGTGGGCAATCAATTCGACCGCGCCGGGAACGGTCATCGTGATTTCCACAATCGGTATTCCGCCGCTCGCGACCGCCTCGATCGCGAAATGAGCGTCTTCGCTGGAGGACACACGGATTGCAGGGACGATGCCGATCTCCCTGATGCGCGCGCATACTTGCTCTTTGGTCATAGATCAGCACCTCGGTGGTTCCGCTGCTCCTCAGATCGGTTCCTCGGTTTCTGGTTC
>Ga0335080_10009797_pt1 | contig 10030 bp, 10 predicted proteins | sample Lox_Sample_34_FD_206720 | JGI IMG/M metagenome (GOLD analysis project Ga0335080, IMG submission 206720) | Soil microbial communities from Loxahatchee National Wildlife Refuge, Florida, United States - Lox_Sample_3.4 | ecosystem: Environmental > Terrestrial > Soil > Wetlands | place: USA... | reverse complement strand
ACGTACCGGCGCTGGCGCCGAGCGATCATCAGCGCCGCGACGAGCGCCACGGCTGGCGGGCTGGTCGTGGCCGCCGCTGCAGCAGGAGCGACCGCGGTAGCCGGAGCGCTGTTGCTGTTGATGGGCGGACTGCTGATCGACGCTCGCCACTGGTTGCATCTCGCCGCCCGTAGCCGCGTCGGGGCGCGGTCTGAAGACGCGGTGCGTCGAGCGCTGAGCGGGCTTGAGGCGGAGGGGTGGCGGCTGCGGCACTCGCTCGCGTGGGGCGGGCGCGGAGATATCGACAGTCTCGCGATCGCCCCGACCGGGGTCGGGTTCGTAATCGAAACCAAAACACGGACGTTCGACGAGCGCCACCTCGCCCACGCCCGCGACACGGCCGTGTGGCTGCGCCGGCGTCGGCGGCGTTGGTGCCGGCGCGGCGCGTTCCCGGTGCTATGCGTCGTGCGTGCCCGCGGGTTGGAGGCTGTCGAGGACGGCGTGCTTGTCGTGTCGCCTGATCGCCTTGTTTCGGCGCTCAGAGCCGGCGCCGGGACCTCACCCAGGCCTGGATTCCTCGCGACGTAGCTCCTCGCCCAGCTTCAGCACGGAAAGCTCCGGGGGGTTGCTATCCCTCGGGTCGATAGCGGGCGGCGGCGTCGGCGAACACGCAGGTGAACAGGAGGTGTGCGAGGCAGTCGGCGATCGCCTCGGGCACGCTGGGTGCGTCGCTGTCCAGGGAGCCGATCGCCAGCGCCGCGAACCGGCCGGCCTGCTGGGCGTGGTCGATTGCGGGTGGCGGGTCGGCGGCGGCTGAGGCGTGCTCGAGCCAGTCGGCAGCCTGCTCGTAGACGAGCGGCAGCCACTCGTGGGTGTCGTAGCCGCGGGATTCGCCGTCGGATTGGAGGGCGAGGTGGCAGCGGTAAATGCTGCCGGTGGCGGTGGCGTCGATCGTCGCGATCAGTTCCCGGGCGAGGGCGGCGGCGTCGTGTGTGCGGGTTGGGAGGAGGTGCAGGACATTGGCGGCGACAGCGAGGCTGATCAGACGTGGGATCGCAGTCGCAAGGAGCATGATCGGGCGCTCCGGGGCGTCCTCGCCGACGGGTAGGTCTCTGGCGCCGCGCTCGTAGGCGGCCGCGTAGCGCTGGTCGAGCTCGTCGGCCGGCCACGGGCGGGCGAGTTGGCGGTAGACGGCCTCGAGGTTGGTCAACGCGTGCCTAAGGTTCGTGGGCGGCGGTGGGGCGGCCGGCTCGGCCCGATCGAGCGGCCGGCACTGAGGGCTCGGGCACGCTGCGCGGTGGGGCCAGCACGGCGGGGGCCCGGTACCTGATCTGGGAGTGATGAGGAACGCAGCGCGCAGATGAACATGAGCGTGAACCGGGCCGTTGCGATCGCCGCGGCCGCCGACGAGACCGAGCTGCGGTCATCGTATGAGCGGGCAGTCTCCCACGGCGCGGCCAATACCCTGTGCACGTCCGAGGAGGAGAGCGCGCACGGGACGCTGCGGCTGCTGACCCTGGCGGCGCTGCGGCTGCCGGATCTCTACCTGTACGGGTACCTGCTGGAGGCGGGTGACGAGGACCCTTCGGTCGAGCCGATGCCGCCGATCGTCGCCTCGCGCCTTGGGGAGATCGCGGCCGGCGCGCTGCGGCTCGCGCACCACGCGCTGGAGACCCACGCCCGCGACCTCGGCTACGACCCAGGTGTGTGGGTCGAGCGGGCGCTCGAGCGCACTCTCGCGCAGCTGTCAGGCGATCTCGAGCATGCGCGGCGGCCCCTGGTCGACCAGGCGCGAGGGTGTGCGATCGCCCTCACCCGCGCGATCGCGGCTACCGCCGCCGAGGCAATGCTCGTACCCGGCGAGCTCGCCGACGGATTGGCGTGTCTGCTCGCGCTCTACCTGATCGCGACCACGCTGGGATGAGCGCGCGGCCACGCAGCGTGCTTGACCGCGTGCCGGTCTGGGCTCGGCGCGGCTTGATGATCGCCCTGCCGCTCGTTCTGTTTGGGGTGCTGGTCGCCGGGTTCGCCCTCGCTCCCACCCCAGCCACCCGCCACGCCAGGCGAATCGGGCTTCTACCTCCATCGCGGGCTCGACTCTCCCGCCGGCCCGCCCCGACCCCGATGAGCACCGAGGCGACAGCGAGCACGCGCACGAGCCGCACTCCACGTTTCTTGGGCCCGGGAGCTCGGGGCGGCGTCGGCGATCCGGAGCGGCCCCCCTCGCCGCGCAGTCCCGTGGGCGCGATGCTCGCGGTCGCCAAGCGGTTCGCCGCCGCCTACATGCCCTACCAGGTCGGCCGCTTGCCCGGCTGGGCGCGCGCGGCGATCAAGCGCACGTGCACGCCCACGTTCGCGCACTACCTGCTCTCGCGGCCCGCGGAGCAGTCGCCACTGCTGAGCGCGCACCCGACCGACGCCGAGACCTACCGCGTCGCCAGCGTCAACCTCGCCGCCGGCTCGAACCGCGTCTCCGTGAGCTACGTCTCAGAGCAGGATCGGGCCGACACCGGCGCATTCCTGCTAACCCTCGCCCACCGCCACGGCCGCTGGTTGGTCGCCGCGCTGGAGACGTGAACGGCGGTGCGAAGGCTGTGGCTGTTCGCGCTCGCGCTCACCATCCTCCTGCCCCTGCTGGCGGTAGTGCTCGCGCTCAGCGCGGTCAGCGCATCCCAGGCGCAATGCGCCGGAGGCCTAGCTGGGGCGGGTGGGCCGGTCGGCGGGGTCCCGACGACCGACATCCCGATCTTCCAAGGCGCCGCCGCGGAGTTCGCCCTCGGGGACCGCGGCCCGTCCATCCTCGCCGCAATCAACTACGTCGAGTCGACGTTCGACACCTCCGCGCTCCCAGGCGTTCACTCGGGCACCAACCCTGCGGGAGCCGCAGGGCCGATGCAGATCGGCGTCGACGGACAAGCCGGCGACACCTGGGACACGATCAAAGTCAGCGCCCCGGCCGATCCGCCCGGGCAGCCGCCGAACGTCTACGACGAGGCCGACGCCGTCTACAGCGCCGCCCACTACCTGCAGGTATCCGGCGCGCCCGGGGACTGGCCCGGCGCGATCTTCACCTACAACCACTCAAGCGCCTACGTCCAGCAGGTCCTCTCCGTGGCCGCCGGCTACTACACCCAGGGCCTTACCGGCCAAAGCTCCACGGGCTCCGCGACAACCGTGAGCGCCGGCGCGGTCACGACGGGAAGCCCGTTCCCGGTGCCGCCGGCGAGCGGTGACCCCGCCGGGCCGATCACGCTCGCCCAAGGACAGCCGACGATCGTCGCCGCGACTCTCTTCACCGCCCACACCGGCGCGTGGGGCGACGACCTGACGGTCGCGACCGACAGCTACGCCGAGCTCTCCCCCGGCAGCCCCAGCTCCCGGGTCACCAAGCAGAACGCCACCATGCTCGGCGACCTGCCCTACCTCACGCCGGTACAGGTCACCAACCCGCACAACGGGCGCAGCGTCATCCTCTACAAGCGCGACATCGGCGCCGGCCAGCCACTCTCAAAAACGCTGGACGGCTACCACTACCGGATCGACCTCACCGCCTGGGCCGAGCAGCAGCTCGGCCTCTCTGGCTCGGCGCTTCTACAGGCCACCCGACTGGACGGGCCCCCAACGGGCCGGGTGGCGGACAGGCGTGCTCGAACGCGCCGGTCGCGCCCGGCCAGTACGCCAACCCCTTCGGCCACACCCGCAACCTGACCCCGCAACGGATCGACATGGGTGTCGACTACGACGGCCAAGGCGAGATCGACGCCATCGGCGACGCGCACATCACCTTCGCCGCCACCCGGATCGGTGGCGGCTGGGTCTGCTCCACCCCGACCAACGGCGGCGTCGTCTACCAACTCGACGACGGACCCGGCCAAGGCAAATGGGTGTACGTCGCCGAAGACGTCATCCCAACGGTCAAGGCCGGCGACACCGTACGCACCGGCCAGCAGATCGCAACCTTCGCACCGCCCGGCGGAACCGGCTGCCTCGAGATCGGCTGGGCGTCAGGCCCCGGGTCCCCGTCGCCAATCGCTCTCCAGGACGGCGGCTTCCAGGACGGCAGCGGGTGCGCCGCCTGGCGCACCGCCGCCGGCGACAACATGAGCGACCTGATCCACTCACTCGGAGGCCCCTACGGCACCTGCCGCAACCAACCGATCGAGGGCCACTACCAGTGAGCTGCGCTACGTCTCACGCTCGCACCGATCGACACAGCCGAGGGGACCCGGCAGCGTTGCCGACCCCCGCGCACGACGCCCGGCAACCCCGGCGTTGCGGACGGTGTGCTTCGCTGGGTCTGATTAGCTCCGCGCGTCGCGGAGCCGCATTTGACCGGCATCGCGATGGCGACGCTCGGCGCAGAGCCCATGATCACTTCACTAGTGGCATTGCGCTACTCCGGCAGCCCAGGCACGCGTGATCGCCAAAGGAGTCGCGCGACATTGTCCGGCCAACGGACGAAAGCGATCACCTGGCTCGGGCCAGGGCGCGAGCGCAATCTTGCCTAGGTTCCCGCTTGATACGAGTGCGACGATCGGCATAGGATCTCCGCCGGGGCCGCACAAGGACAAGGGAGGGCAAATGGCGATGCAGGCCGCTACTCGCCAGCGCTTGGGCGGCGCGTTCTTGAATTCATTGCCGCTGAGCTCGCGCGACGCTCGCGAGTGGGCTGGCTACCAGTTCGACATGGCCGCGGATCGTCTACCCGAGCCTGAGGCATGGGCCGTTCTCGGGCGTGACGAAGCGGCCACGCTGCTGCTGGTCGCGGGCGACTGGATATTTACGCTGACCCGCAAGCCGCTCGCGGCCACTGGCCTCGACAGCCTAGAGATCGTGGTTGCCTCTTATCCGGTCAGGATCACCGCCGTCCGGTACCGGCGCCAAGACCTGCGCACGTTCTGGGACTTCGAGTTCCGCTGGCGCGAGGCGCTCTCCATCGAGGGACAGATCAACTATCGCGCCCGGCCCGAGGATCAGGAGACGTTCGATCAACCCGAGGCATTGGCGCGTGCTCTCGCAAGACGCGCGGGGTGGGCGGCGTAGCGAGGTCTCGCTTTCGTACCGGCGAGGTTGCCCCGCTCGGGAGCTACAGACGTTGCGACATCGAGATGTCGCCAAACCAGTCGCCGGCCGACGACCGCCTTGGTCTCTCCGCCCGACCGCCCGGCTTGCCCGTCCGGCGTTAAGAAGCACCGGTGTCGTTCCGGGCTCAGCTGGCTGGACTCGTTGCCCCGGCGTCGGCGAAGGTTCGCGCCATCGCGGCGGTCAGTTCGCGGGCATACCGATCCTGGCCCAACGCACCGCGTTGGTAGACCTTCGCCGGAATCGGCGCTGTGGCGTCGAAGGACGCCGTCGACATCCTGATCATGTTCCCGGTGACGTTTCCCCAGCCCGTATAGGTTGAGTCAGGTAGGGATGCGGCTACCGCTGCGCGCTGTATGACAGACGAGGCGTCGATTCGTTCCCACGCTAATTTCGCGAACTCGCCTGCCGCGGTCACGAACGACGTGAACTTGTCGGGATCCACGAAGCTGCCGAGTCGACTGGTGGTGCTGCGTACCGGAGCCTGGGCGACTATCGTGCCGTCAACGCCGAGTTCGATGGTAATCGTGATCCAATCGGCGGTACTGGTGCTGGCAATCGCCACACCTGCGCGGGTGACGCGAGCGGTTAACCCGACGCTGTGTGATGCGAGACGCGTCGCGCGTACCGCTGTCATGAGGATCTCCGGGAGATGGGCGTCCTCGAGTTCCAGTGGGCCGAGGAGTGGTTCACGGATTGTCGGGACTAAGGCGATCCGGGCTGCGACCCCCGACGAGCTAGCGCCCGGAGCTTGCTGTCCGCGGGCAAGTTCCACCGCATCCCGGCTCGCGGTTTCCACCGACTCGCCGCCGCTTCCCGTCTTCCATCTCGCGAGTGCGGTTGCGATTGCGAGCGTCAGTTGCTCCGGGGTCGCGAACTTCTCATACAGCTCGCCTCGATCCCAAGCGCCTCGTACGCGCTCGAGGAAGGCGCGCTGTTCTGGTGGCATGTCGACGTCGTGCACGAACACGAGGATCGGCTTTCCCCGGGCGAGGGCTTCGTCGTATTCGTCCTCTGTCGGGCTGCGGCCGGATGCGGCGAGTGAGCCGTAACGGGCGCCGAGCACGAGGACGAACACCTCGGCGGCCCGAACCTCCGCGAGGAGTGCGTCATGGGGCCCGCCAGTGCGGGCCCCAGCCGTCTCAGCCATGACCGGATGCATCCCAGCACGCTCGACGCCAAGGCGAGCGGCCTCTCGGAACGACTCAAATCCGGCTTGGGCAGAGCTGATGAACGCGGTCTCGACGGCCATCGCCTTGAACTAGGCGGCAGCGCGACGCGGGCTGTATGCCCGGATGATCGCCATCGCGTTTCCTAGGGCGCTGAGCGGACCATCGCTCGGTCGCCAACGCGACCGGATCCGGGACACCGGCGTCTCGCTGGCACGCGGCGAGGCCGGGCCCGGCAGCAGCGGCCAATCTCCGTACACGGCCGCGACCTGACCCGCGCTGAGATATCGCCCCCATGGAACGCCGCCGCGCTCCGCCCGCTGGAGAAACAGACCGATCTGGCGCTCCGCGACTCGCTCGGCGTCTGCCAGCGACCGCACGCTCAACGGCCCGGAAGCCGTTTCTACCGTCAGGCAGCCGCCGGCGTCGGAGACCGTGGCCGAGAGTTGATGTCCGCAGACCTGAGCCTGCAAAGAGAAAACCTGCACGAACGACTCCTTCGGTTGTTGTTGAACGCCCGAGGGGAGCCCTTGCATGCGGGTGGTGTAGGTCCGGGGCGCCGCTCGGTCAGCGTGAATAATGCGGTGGTCGGCGGTCAGAAAACAGGTGGACCCGGGCACCACCCCGGATCCACCTGTCTCACGGTTCAACAACAGGCCGGTGTTCTACACCACCGAGATGACGGTGCGCCTTCCCGCTGCGGTGCGACGAAGGCGGTCGGGGATCCGAACGCCCGGCCACCGGCGGCATCGCCGGTCGGATCGGGTCGACGACTCGGTGATCGCTTTCGTGTCCAGCGCTCGCAAAGCGGACTGGCGCTCCGGCGACGGAGCGCGCGTCGGGCGACGCCTACGGCGACAAGTGCTTTGCCTACTCGGTGAGAGCGCAGACGCAAGGTCGCCCGCCGGGCAGACCACTCCTCGGCGACGGAGCGGTGACGCTCGTGCCTCACAACAGGATGGACAGAGGCGGCGATCGGCAGAGAAGCCCGGACGAGCGGCCGGGAGCACGTGTATCTCAGCGCAACCGCCGTGCCGCAGCGCCGGGCGGTCGACGTCGAGCGGAACGGGGGCTCATGCAGCGAGGGCGTCCTGGGCGGCGAGCTTCTCGCGGGCGCGGCGCTGCGCGAGCATGACGGTTTTGCGCGACCAGCCGAGCTCGGCGGCGAGCTGGCGTTGCGATTTGTCGTTGAGCATTCCGGCGAGCGCCTGGCGCTCGCACGTTGTCATCGTCTGGCGTGCCGCGATTACTGCGTCGAGTTCCTCGCGGGCGATCACGATCCTCAGCGGGTCAACATCAGTGCTGGTCGACGGGATCTGCTCGCCGAGCGAAGCATTGAACTGGCTCTCGCCGGGTTCGCGTACACCGGCTGCCGGCACGGTGTTCTCGACCAGCTTCAGCGGTGCTTTGGCGCGCGGCTCGTGGTCGTCCAGCGAGCGGGCGCGGGAGAGGATCTGATGCTTGCGCGCGCCGGCCGCGTCCAATGCCTTGAGCGCCTGGTTGCGGGCGCAGCGGGCGGCGAAGGCGCGGAACGGTCCGCGCGCGGGCTGCCAGGCGCGGATCGCCTGCAGCAGTCCGAGCCGTGCCTCCTGCGCGACGTCGGCGCGCTCACAGCCGCACGGCAAGCGCAGGGAGCCGACGATCGCGCCGATCAGCGGCTCGTAGCAACGCATCAGCTCCTCCAACGCCGGATGGTGGTCGTTCTTGGCTGCCAGCAGCAGTGCACGTTGGTTTACCGAGGCCGTGCCTCCGGGACGGGAAGTAGACATGTCCGGGCAGGATCCGGGCTGCACTAGGGGTTTTTCGAAAGCTCCGGGCCGCCCGGCGTCCTCCGCGCGACGAGCGCACCCGGAGACCGCAGGCGCTTCCGCCGGTTTGAGTGCGCGACGCGAAGCAGAGCACGCCCCGATTCATCGCCGTTCGGCGGCGCTGAGTTGCGCGCCAGCTGACGCTGGCGAGGTCCGGAATGGGACCAGGCGCACGCCGGGCCGGTACTCGACCTGTGACCCGCGAGAACCGAGGAGACGCAGAGCATGCCCGAAACGCCGATACCAACCCCGATGCGAGACCGCCCTGTGTCGCGCAACCTGTTCGTGGAGGCGGACCCGGATCTCGACACGCTCGCGGAGTCGAGGGGGGATGAGTCGGCGCGGAGCGATGCCGGGCGTAGGCGCGGTCGCGGCCTCGTAGTCCTCGTCGACCACGACCGATCGACCCACAGAACGCGAGCGCACGATGCCGACCGCTTCACCCGCCAGAACGGCAACGCCGCGCGCTGGCGGAGGGCAGCGCGCCGCGCCATCGGACACGCCGACGCGGCCGCCGGACAGCTGCTCCACGGCCTCGCAACCAGGCCCTACCGCGCACTGCTCACGATCGTCGCGCTCACGCTGCTTCTGTTCGCCTTCAGCTGGCTGGTGCTCGACGTCCGCGACATGGCCACGGCGCGGCGAGCGGCCAACCGGCGACTGGCTCGAAACGCCGTCACCCTCAGACACCAGCAGGCGAGGATCGGGACTCTCACCACCGAGCTCCGCCAGGTCGCGCGAACCGCGCGCCAGCCGCTGACGAGCGCGGCACCCGCGAAGCCGCTCAACGCCCGTCCCCGGCCGACGACGCCCACCTCGCCGACCGCCCGCGGCTACCACCCACATCGCTGACCGCCATGTCGCTACAGCCACATCCACAGCAATTACCCGCGGCGATGCGCGCCCCGGCGATCGCGTTGATCGTTCGCCACCCCGAGGGACGCGTCCGCGTCAGCACACCGACCGACGTGCCGCTGGGCGAGCTGCTGCCGGACCTGTTGGAACTCGCAGGGCTACCTGACCACGATGACTGGGGGCTCGGCCCGGTCGGCGGAAATCCCTACCCGCGTGAGCCGACACTGGCAGAGCTCGGTGTCGGCGACGGCGCACTGCTGGCCCTGCGCGAGCTGGCGGGCCGCGGGTCGGCCGACCGGGAGAGCACGACGACGAAGCGCATGGTCCGGTCGGCGCGCGGCTCGAACGAGCAGGCTGGCGGGCGGCCGCTCAGCGATCGCAGCGCCCGGATCCTGCCGGTCAGGCTCTCGATCCCGGCCCGCTGCCTGATCGTGCTGGGCGCGCTGGCGCGCGGCGACCGAGGCGAGCGGCACTGCAACGACCGCGAATTGGGGGTCCTTCGCCCGGCAGAGTTCACGCGCCCCGCCCGGCTCTCACCGCTCGCTCGGGCCCGCGAGGCATGGGCACACGGCGACTATCGCGAGCGGCTCGAGCAGACGATCGCGGCTCCGCGCCTACTGCGGTGCGTGACGATTGCGGTCGTGTCGCCGATGGGGGGCGTCGGCAAGACGACCACGACCGCACTCCTGGGTTCGCTCCTGGCGTTCCTGCGCCGCGACCGCGTGATCGCGGTCGAGACCAACCCGGACTGGGGTTCGCTCGGCCGGCGGCTGGTGCCCGACCACGCTGTCTTCATCGACGAGCTGCTCACCAGCGCGCTGAGCGATCCGGACATCTCCCCGGCGCGGCTTGACGCGCGGCTCGGGCGAGGCCCGGATGGGCTGATGGTCGCGCCCGCCCCCACCGATCCCGACCGCGCCGCCAACCTCGACGAGAGCGCCTACCGCGCCCTGTTCGCCCGGCTCTCAGAGCTCGCTGGCATGCTCGTGCTCGACTGCGGCACCGGCCTCGATGACCCGCCCGCGCGGGCCGCGCTCGCCTGCGCGGACCAGCTGGTCGTCGTCTGCGACGACCAGCCCGACACCGCCAGCATCGTGGCCGAGGCCGCCACCTGGCTCCGGCACGCCGGACCGCCGC
>Ga0335080_10009796_pt1 | contig 10030 bp, 7 predicted proteins | sample Lox_Sample_34_FD_206720 | JGI IMG/M metagenome (GOLD analysis project Ga0335080, IMG submission 206720) | Soil microbial communities from Loxahatchee National Wildlife Refuge, Florida, United States - Lox_Sample_3.4 | ecosystem: Environmental > Terrestrial > Soil > Wetlands | place: USA: Florida... | reverse complement strand
CAGAGCGTTCTGGTGTAGTGCTATTCGGTGATGCCAAATGCGCTTCAACGAGCGCGCTGCCCAATTCACTTTTGCGCGGCTAAAATCGCCTCCGTCGGACACCTCCTCTCCACACTCCGAGACTCAATGGTCGCCCCGCCGGCTGAGGCGGTCAACTGTACCATAGTCTAGGTTCCTGACTCTTCCCCTGTGACGTCATCGGGGCGTTTGGCCGTAATCTCGGGGACCGCCAGGCTGCAAGGAATTGAAAACAAGAAAGTGGCCCCAGGTCCGTCGTTTGCCTCCGCCCAAAGGCGTCCATGATGAGCTTCGATAATCGAGCGGCTCACATGCAGCCCAATTCCCATCCCATCGCCCTTTGTTGTGTAGAAGGCCTCGAAAAGCTTGTCAGCATGCTGAGGTTGGAAACCAATTCCCACGTCCTTCACGCTCAGGCGCACTCTATCTTCCCGTTCCCGTTCAGTCTTGACCAGCAACTCCCTAGGTCGATCGCCAACTGTGCTCATCGCCTCCGAGGCGTTCCGCACCAGGTTCAGAACGACTTGCTGAAGCTGGATCCTGTCGGCTGTAATCGGAGGAAGCTCGGCCGCCAGTTCGTGGCGCACAATTACCTTATTCCGTTGAAGGTCGCTGAGCGACAGGGCAATGACCTCCCGGGTAGCCTCATTCAAGTCCATCAGTTCGAACTGGGTCTCCTTATTGCTATAAAGGTTGCGCAGCCTCTTAATTACGTCAGCGGCTCGGTTACCGTCGCGGATTGTCCGCTGTGCCGTTTCCCGAGCGCCGGCAACATCTGGCGGATCGATAGAGAGCAACCACAGGCATGTGTCAGCGTTGGTGATGATTCCAGAGAGCGGCTGGTTGATCTCATGGGCGATTGAGGCAGTCAGCGCATTCAGTGTCGTCACTCTTGCCACGCGGGCGAGTTCAGACCGTGCGCGGTTCAATGCTTCTTCGGAGAGCTTGCTATCCGTTATGTCCTGAAGAGCACCAATGAATAACGGTCGGCCGACGATATGTTCGATGACACGAGCCATGCCTCTAATGTGCTTCACCGCGCCTCGGGGCGTAACAAACCGAAAGGAAAAATCAACGTCCGTTCCCGTCATAGCGCGCGCGATCATCGCGTCGAACGAAGGCAGATCCTCGGCATGGATCTGACTCCGGATCATCTGCACTGTGACCTTGGCCGCGGGATCGAACTCGAAGATCCTGAAGGTCTCCTCGGACCAGTGGTGCTCGTCTGCCGCTAAATTCGTTATAAAGCTGCCGGTCTTACTCAGCTGTTGGGCTTCGGCGAGACGAAGGTACGATTCCTTAACCTCCGCCTCCGCCAGCTTTCGGTCGTGAATGTCAGTATTGGTTCCATACCATTTCACGATCTGACCAGAATCATCACGCATGGGGTTAGTTCGAAAAAGAAACCACCGAAACTCTCCGTCAAATCGGCGTAACCGCGCCTCTACTTCTCCTGGTTTGCCCGCGGCCATGATGGATTTCCACGCATCTGAGAGAGCGTTCAGGTCATCAGGGTGAACCGCAATGGTCCAGCCCCACCCCTGCAATTCCTCGAAGGGAAGTCCAACATATTCGAGGTAGTACTGGTTTAAGAAATCTGCGGACCCGTCAGGACGTGCGGACCATGCCAATGTGGGCATCGTATTGATGATCAAGCTCAAATTGCGCTCGTTCGACTGCAGAGCCTCTTCAGCTCTCTTACGATCCTCGATATCCGTCAGAAGAACATACCAGTTGAGGATTCGCCCGTCCGGGTCGCGCAAGGGAAGCCCTCGCGACTGAAACCAGCGATATACGCCATCGGAGCGCCGAAGGCGTTGCTCGTCATCGAACGGCTCGCCAGTGGGCAATCTGCTAAATGTCTCAAGTGCGCGAGGTAGATCGTCGGGATAGATCGCGTCTGTCAGTTGCCAGTTCCTAACTTCTTCCAAATTCTTTCCGAAATACTCCAGGAGCGGCCGATTGACTACTTCCACGTCACCAGCGGGCGACACCCGCGCCACAAGGCCGGGAATGCTGTCAACAATCAAACTCAAATTGCGCTGGTTCACGCGCAGAGCTTCTTCAGCTTTCTTGCGGTCGTCAATGTCAATCAGGAGCCAATACCAGCCGGTTATTTCACCTTCCTGATTGCGAACGGCCCGACCCCGCGCCTGGAACCATCGGAAAATACCGTCTGCGCGCCGATTTCGCTGCTCAACCTCATGATCGCGCCCCGTTTCAATTGACTTTCTCCACGCCTCGATTGCGCGTGGCAGGTCGTCAGGATGAACAACTCCCGCTCGGGCCCAGTCCCTTAACTCTTCCTTTGTTTTGCCGAAATACTCGATCGTTTGGCGGCTGATGAATTCCACGTCTCCCATTGCACTCGTTGTATGGACAAACCCAGGAATGTTATCGACTATATTGCGCAAAGATAGCTCGTTTGCGCGAAGCGATTCTTCCAGGCGTTTATGGTCATCGATATCGGTAATCGTGCCATACCATTTGACAACCTTGCCCGATTCGTCCCGAAGAGGGTCTGTGCGGAAAAGGAACCATCGATAGGCGCCGTCGACGCGGCATATGCGTGCCTCCACTTCGATTGCTTTGCCACTCGCGAAACTCGACTGAAGCCTGTCGGTGATCGCTTTAATTTCATCGGGATGAATTGCTGTCGTCCAGCCCCGGCCACGCGATTGCTCCGTTGAAAGGCCGGTGTAGTCCAGCCAGCGCTGGTTGAAAAACTCAGCTGCACCATCAGGACGAGCAGACCATGCCAAAGCGGGGATCGTGTTGATGATCATGTTGAGATTCCGCTCGCTGGCTTCGAGCGCCAGCTCGGCGATCCGCCGGTGGGTTACGTCCTGGGCTGCGCCCAAGAACTCCGGCCGGCCATGGGCGTCCCTGGTCGCGCGCGCCATCACGTGGACGTACTTGATACTGCCGTCACGCGACAGAATCCTGAATGAGTGCTCATAGTCAGCAAGAGACTTCTTCCCGCGAGCCTCGACTTCTCGGATTGATGGGATGTCCTCAGGATGGATGCGCGTAAGAGTGAGTTCCATTGATACCGGTGTATCCGGATCAACCTCGAAAATGCGATAAAGTTCCTTCGACCAGGTAATCTCGTTCGTGTCGGGACGCCAGGAATAAGTACCTGTCCGGCTGAGGCGTTGTCCCTCAGCCAGGAATGCTTCGCTGCGGCGCAAGTGTTCTTCTGCTTGCTTGCGATCGTCGATGTCGGTGCTCGTGCCATACCATCTCACAATCTCCCCGCGTTCGTCGCGAAACGGCTCAGCCCGAATGAGAAACCAACGATATGCGCCGTCGAATCGGCGAAGGCGCCCCTCAATCTCAACTGGTTCACCGGTCACCATGGCATTCATCCAATAGCTCACCATTCGATCCAGATCGTTGGGATGAATCGAGGCCTTCCAGCCCCAGCCTTCGGCCTGCTTCAATGTCAGGCCTGCGTAATCAAGCCAGCGCTGGTTGAAGAATTCCGCTGCGCCATCGGGCCGAGCGGACCACGCCTGCGCGGGAATCGTGTTGATGATCGTGCTGAGATTCTGCTCGCTCGCTTCGAGAGCCTGTTCAGAAAGCCGGCGTTGGGTTATGTCATGTGCCGCGCCAAAATACTCGACCAGGCCCTCTGCATCGCGAACTGCATGGCCGATCAGATGGATGTACTTGGTTGAACCATCGGGCAGGATAATCCGATGTTCGTACTCAAATTGATCGTCCCCCCGGTTGGCTCTTTCGATCATCTCGCCCATCATCGTGAGATCATCAGGATGAACGCGGCTGCCGATCAACTCGAGGGTCACAGGCAAATCGGGGGCGAACTCGAAGATGCGGTACAGTTCCTCAGACCATCGAATCTCACCCGTTGCCGGTTTCCAGGAGAAGGTGCCCGTGCGGCTCAGGCGTTGACCCTCAAGCACGAACGCTTCCCCGCGTCGCACCTGCTCTTCGGCTCGCTCGCGCGCTTCTACGGAATGTTTGAACTCAGTGATGTCCTCTGAAAGCGCCAGGATGAACGGAGGCGTTCCCTCAGTACCCGGCACCAGAGAGACACTATTTCGCACCCACACCAGGCTGCCATTCTTTCGCTGGTACTGCTTCTCGATTTGAAATTGCCGGCGCCTGCCGGCCAACAGCTCTTCCACGAGCGCCCAATTATCTTCGCGGTAATCTTCCGCGGTGATGTCAAGGAAGCGAAGCAGTCGCAGTTCTTCAGCCGTGTAGCCAAGCATTGACTGGTAGGCGGAATTGGTTTCGACAAACCGACCGTTCATGTCGGTCAGAGCAACTCCGATGACAGAGTTCTCGAAGACAGACCGCCAGAGTCTTTCGCTAGAGGCGAACTGAACCTGCGCTGCTGGCGAAGCGTTCTCTAGACGCGGCATTTTGTCCTGTTTTGCCTCGCCAGCACGTGATCGACGTCTCGAAATCGGTTTTGCCTGGGCCATCGTGTCATCGCCCCGCACCGGTTGGTTTGGCGTCCATTCTACCAATCGGTCAACGTTTTAGCCGCCTTTTGGTTTAAAAGAAATCACCCGCCTATTCCTTGGTATAGGTTCATACGTTCGTGCAGTAGCTTCGCTGCGACACTCATGTGAAGATCAGCTCGGATCAAGCGTCTGGATCTTGAGGGATGTTCGCAAGAGATAACGCAGTCGCAGTACACGGAGGTATTGGCATGAGGAACAGAGTCGCCCCCAAATTTGCTCTGACTATAGGAGTTTTCATGTTGTTCGTCGCGCTGGCCATCTTGGCACAGCCCGACAAGTATTCGCTGAAAGTGCCGGGTGGACTCGCATTCTCTGAGTTCAGGGGATATGAAAGCTGGCAGGTTATTTCCGTCAGCCACAATGGCGACAAACTCGCTGTAATCCTTGGAAATCCCGCGATGATCAGCGCATTCAGGGCAGGCATCCCTGAAAACGGCAAGCCATTTCCTGATGGAGCAAAGATGGCGAAGGTTCACTGGAACGCAGTGAAGGCTGAGTCGTATCCCGGGCCGCCGACTGTGCCCGGTACGCTGCACGACGTCGACTTCATGGTGAAGGACAGCAAGAGGTTCGCGGACACCGGGGGATGGGGCTACGCCGAGTTCGAGCACGACACCGCGTCTAATTCCTATCGTCCAGGCAATTCAACCGATCACCCACCACAAGAACATAACGCTGGCTGCGGATACGCATGCCACACGACTGTGCAGAAGCGTGACTACGTGTTCACCCAATACGGGCAAAGGTAAGCTGCGAAGGCTTTGTTCGTCCGACATGATCATGCTCGACGAATAACTAAGGCAGTTTGGAGGAAAACATGCAACAGTCGAAAATGAAGCAGATCTTCGCTCACAAATGGAGCGTCGGAGTATTGGCCGCAATCGCGTCTGCGATGCTTTTAGCCGGCGCCATTTCCCTCGCGCAGGCTACTGCCGCCGATGCGGGCCCTCAAGTGATCATCGACAACTACGCGTTCAGCCCAGCGTCCCTCACTGTCAAGGTTGGGACGACCGTCACCTGGATCAACCAGGATGACGACGCCCACACCGTTGACAGCACTCAGGGGAAATTTAAATCGGGAACGATGAACAAGGGTGGCCGGTTCGAATTCCGCTTTACGGAGGCCGGAGAATATCCATTCTTTTGCCGGTTCCACCCCAAGATGACGGGGAAAGTCATTGTGCAACAGTAGCAGCTGAGGAAAGTGTCGAAGCTACATCCGTGAAATGTTTGAGGTTTTTGTCCATGACATTACTCACAATGTTGCGCCCGAACCCTTTTGATCCCAAAACTGTGCTGATGGCGAAGCACGCCCAACACGTCGTATTGGTCCATTTTCCGATCGCCCTGTTCATTACCGCAGTGTTCTTTGACCTCATCGCGTACTGGACCAGGCGCCGCACTTTTGCGGATGCGGCGTATTACAACCTGCTTGTCGCTGCGCTGGCGACAGTTCCGACTCTTATCACAGGGATCATTGCCTGGCGACTACAACTGGACGGCCAGAAACTCACAGGTATTTTGCTTCTGCATGTTCTCTTCGGCATTCTGTCCGGTGCCTTGATGTGGCTGGTGTGGTGGTTGCACTTCCGTGCTCGAAAAAGGATGGATCAACCTCCTGCCTACCGTTTCTTAATCGAATCCATTGCAGCGGCTGTGGTGGCGGCGACAGGCCACCTCGGAGGCTTTTTGAGCGGCGTCAACATCCCGAGTTGAGACTTGATCAACGAGTTTGGGAAGGAATGGCGTTGTTGTATTGGGGGAAGGCCCATGAAACTTCAAAGCAGCGCTGCGCAAAACGCTCCTCTGAGAGAAGCATCCACCCTTCTGAACATCGACGAATACTTGCGGAAACGGCTGATGCCGGCCGAGGAAGCGATTCCGCATATTCCGGGGATTCAGATGTATGGCAGTTCGATCCCTGCGGAGACTGCCGGGGGCGATCTGATCGAGTACATCAGTTTTCAACAGCGTTACGACATTGATGCTCGCATTCGGCAGGCTCAGCGGTTGTCGCAGGTATTCATTGATCCGCTTCCCGTCGGGGCTGCGCCGCGAAACTTCGTCGACGACCAGGTGGAGTGGCTGAAAGCGGCCCCCGATTACAGACCCGAAATGGAAAAAGAGTATCGATTCGCGAGAAGCTCGGAACAGCTGCGCGTTGCAGAAGAATTGCGTGAGTTATATTCCACAGCGGGGGTTTTGGTGGTGGATGCGCAGGGCCATGGGATCATCTCCGCTAAAATTGCGTCCACTGTGCATGACGCATTTCATGCCTTAATGCTGGCAGAACTGGATCGCTACGGCAGAGCGACTCCCATGCTGCTCGAAAACATTAACCTGCGGCTGGCGCAATCAGTGACAGCCCGCAATGCGCTTGAGAAGGAGGGTACTCGCGAAACCGCAACGATGATTTACGGAGAAATCCATTCCAATGGTCATTTCCGCTTTGCGAATTTTGGGCACCCTCCACCCTTGGTGTTCTCAGAGGAGCACCGCAGATTCAGGAAAATCAATAAAGGCCGAATGGTGCAATTTCTTCCACTCGGTTTGGAGATTCCTGCTGATCATCCAGATCGGAACAAATATCACTCTCTGACATTCAGGCAAACGGAGCTCGATTCCTCCAGTATCGATGAGGTCACATTGATGAGTCCCGGAGACATTCTTTTTCTCTATACGGACGGAGTTTACGACGGCACCGACAAAGTTCAACGTGTGCTTCTGGAGTCGATCATGCGTGAGCACTTTCGACAGTCTGCGAGAGAGATCTGCAATGCCTTGCTTGACTATGCCGTGAAGAGAGATGCGCGTCTCCTTCAAAGCGGAGATTCCGATCTAATTGATGACAAGACCGTCTTCATCGTCAAGAGGACTTGAGTCGCGCCAGGCTCCCAACGTCGGATCAAGATTTCCACCCAGTCGCTTGAGGGAACTGCGTCGAACGAAAAGTGCCCGAATTGGCTCTGTCATCCACCACTTCGCGAACGAGCCGAAGATGATTCCCGCCGAGAATCTTCTTCAAATCCTCTTCTGTGTATCCGCGTTTCAGCAAAACCGCGACCAGCGCCGGCATCTTCGAGATATCCTCGAGCCCATTCACCGTACCAGAAATGCCGTCGAAATCGCTTCCGATTCCCACACGATCGATCCCCGCGATTCTCACAGCGTGGTCGACATGGTCCGCGACATCCTCCACTGTTGCCACTACCGTTGATCGAGTACCGAACAGATGTTGAGCATTCTGGGCGGCGTATTCATCTAGCGCCTTGCCAGTCAGCAACGGAGCCTCCGATTCAGTACGCGTCGCCGATCGCAGTCCCTCCGCGTCTTTGGGATTGATGAACCCCATTCCGAAGTTGATCCCAATGACGCCCCCATTCTGCGCGAGGGCGCGCAACATATCATCTGACACATTTCGCGGCACGTTGGATATGGCCCTCATCGAAGAATGGGAAACCAGAACCGGCTTTGACGTCACCGCAAGCGCATCATAAAACGTCTTATCGGAAACATGAGCAAGGTCCACCAGCATTCCCATCCTGTTCATTTCCCGCACGACGTCTTTGCCAAATTCCGTCAGGCCGTTATGCTCCGGGTTGTCAGTCGCTGAATCCGCCCAATTGTTGTTGCGGGAGTGAGTTAACGACATCGACCGTATTCCCAATTGGTAATACGCCCTTAGCACGCCCAAATCATCATCAATTGCGTGCCCACCCTCGACGGTGAGGAACGCCGCGATCTTGCCGGATCCCACAACTCGCTCAATTTCGGCGGCCGTTGTCGCCAGCTCGATCTGATGCCCATGCGCATTAAAAGCCGATTCCATGGCATCCCGGAGAACCAGCGTCCGACGGATTGCTTCCGCGCCGCGAAAGAATACGGGTACCCACAACGCGAAGAAAGGCGCGCGTACGCCGCCTTCGAAAAGACGAGGAATATCCACATGGCCAACACTCTGCCGCCTGCCGATGTCCTCGCCCATAATCAGTACGCGCTGAATCGTATCGATGTGGCTGTCGATCACAATCGCATCGGCCAAGAGCCTGCCGGCCCGTGCCAGCTCGTTCTGTTGCTCCGCGTCTTGAATGCCAGAAAAACTCCGCGCCCCAGGCGTTTGATTGTTGAACTCGCCATTCGTCGTCACGTCTGTGCAGCCCCCTCCCCTGCTTCTCATTCTCGCCACCTAGCGAAACGCATTTACCTTAGCTAGGTCGACGATCTCGTCAGCACGACCGTTGAGCACGGCCTTGAGCATGAACAATCCGAACCCTTTTGCTTGCTCATAGGTTACGTTTGGTGGCATCGATAGCTCCTGGCGTGGGACGGGAACTTCAACGAGTGCAGGCCCATCAAACTCGAGGGCTTTCTGCAACATAGGCCTCACATCTTCGGCAGACTTCGCGCTCAATCCGAGCACGCCTGCCCCTTCCGCAATCTTGGCGAAGTCTGGGTTCCGCAAGTCGGTACCAAAATCCACAATCCCAGCGGCCTTCATCTCCAACTCTACGAAGGCTAATGAGTCGTTTTTGAACACAATCACCTTTACCGGCAACTGATGCTGTCGAAGAGTAAGCAAGTCTCCCATCAACATTGCGAACCCGCCATCCCCGGACATGCAAACTACCTGGTGCCCTGGATGAGTGACTTGCGCACCGATCGCTTGAGGCAGCGCATTGGCCATCGAGCCATGATTGAAGGAGCCAAGGAGTCTCCTTTTGCCGTTCATGGTGAGGTAACGTGCCGCCCAAATCGTCGGCGTTCCAACGTCACACGTGAAAATAGCATCGGGGGCTGCAAGTTGGTCGACTGTCCGGGTTACATATTGAGGATGGATGGGAGTTTCTCTCGAATTTACTGCGAGATCGTCCAAGCTCTTTCTTGCATGGCGATAGTGCTCTCGCGAGCCGTTTAAATGGTCGTCGTGCTGATTCTGAGCCAACAGCGGGATTAAAGCGCGTAAGGTTGTGCCTGTATCGCCCACAAGTCCGTAGTCTAGCCTTGTCCGCCTGCCCAACTGTTCACCGCGAATGTCGACTTGAATGATCGTTGCGTCAATCGGGAAAAACTGTTGGTATGGGAAGTCAGTCCCAATCATGAGCAGGACATCGCAGTTCATCATCGCGTAGTAGCCCGATGAGAAACCCAGGAGCCCTGTCATCCCGACGTCAAACGGATTGTCGTATTCGATGAATTCTTTTCCTCTCAGGGCATGGACAATTGGAGCGTTTAACCTGCCAGCGAGCTGTATGAGCTCTGCATGCGCGCCCGCGCATCCCGCGCCTCCGAGGATCGTCACCTTCTTTGCACGATTGAGAACGTCTGCGACCGTGACGAGTTCATCTCTCGAAGGGCAGGCTGCTGCCTTCAAATTGGAGAAATGTATTCGACTGGGTCGAACGGCCTTTCGCAATGCAATATCTCCGGGTAGGGCAACCACGGAGACGCCACGTTTTGAGATAGCCGCTTGAATGGCAATTTCGAGTGTACGTGGCATTTGATCCGGCTGCGAGACG
>Ga0335080_10009795_pt1 | contig 10030 bp, 8 predicted proteins | sample Lox_Sample_34_FD_206720 | JGI IMG/M metagenome (GOLD analysis project Ga0335080, IMG submission 206720) | Soil microbial communities from Loxahatchee National Wildlife Refuge, Florida, United States - Lox_Sample_3.4 | ecosystem: Environmental > Terrestrial > Soil > Wetlands | place: USA: Florida... | reverse complement strand
GACATGACGAGGTGTTGATTCCTCTCCGGCACCCCGAAGGGAGCCGAGGAGGTCTCGACGTAAACGCACGCTGTTGAGTTTTCAAAGACCGGCGCTGCCGTGCTGCTCCAAAGAAAAGCCTCCGACTTACGCCAGAGGCCTTCAGACTCATTCGGTACCTAGGTCGTATCCGATTCGTCCGAAGGGCGCTCCAGGGTTCGAGGGGAACCTTCTCCGGGCAGCCTCTACGAGGCAGCCAGGCGGGATGGTAGCACAGCTTTGGCCCCGTCAGCCGTCAAGCGGCGCGAAAGCGGGCGAAGCGGCGCTTGCCGGCCTGGACGACGGCGCCGTCGAGCACGGTACGGGGCACGTCCAGCTCGGTCACGGGCTCGCCGTTCACCCTCACGCCGCCCTGGGCGATCAGCCGGCGAGCCTCGCTCGTCGAGGCGACGCCGAGCGTCGCCGTGAGGAGCGCCGGCAGGTGTACCGGATCGCCGTCCGGCAGCTCGAGCTCGGGCACGTCCTCGGGCGCCTGGCCCTCGCGGACGACGCGCGTGAAATGCGCCTCGGCCGCGCGGGCTGCTTCGTCTCCGTGCGAGCGGCGGACGATGAAGCGCGCGAGCTCGAGCTTCGCCTCGAGCGGGTCGCCGGTCGGCGGCGGCTGCTCCATCACGAGCCGGTACCACTGCGGGAGCTGGTCGTCGCTGATCCGCATCGTGCGCCCGAACTGCTCCTCCGGCGCCATCGTGAGCGGAATGTTGTTGCCGAGCGACGAGCTCATCTTCTCGCCGTCCCACGAGACGAGGAGCGGCGTCGTGAGCACGACCTGCGGCTCCAGCCCGTAGGCCTGCATCACGTCGCGGCCGGCGAGCAGGTTGTAGAGCTGGTCGGTGCCGCCGAGCTCGACGTCCGCCTCGATCGCGACCGAGTCGTAGGCCTGCATCAGCGGGTAGAGCAGCTCGGAGACCGAGATCGGCAGGCCTGCCGCATAGCGCTTCGCGAAGTCGTCGCGCTCGAGCAGGCGGGCGACCGTCATCGTGCGGGCGAGCGCGACGACCTCGGCGTAGCCGAGCTTCGAGAGCCACTCGCCGTTTCGCCGGACCTCGGTGCGGTCGGGATCGAGGATCACCATCGCCTGTTCGAGATAGGTGCGCGCGTTCGCGTCGATCTCCTCGTCGGTGAGGATCGGCCGCTCGGCGGAGCGGCCCGACGGGTCGCCGATCCGGGTCGTGTAGTCGCCGATGATCAGCACCCCCGTGTGGCCCTGGTCCTGGAAGGCGCGCATCCGCTGGAGCGGGATCGCCCGGCCGACGTGGATGTCCGGCGAGGTGACGTCGATCCCCAGCTTCACCCGCAGCGGCCGGCCGAGCCTCAGCTTTCGCTCCAGGCCGCCCTCGGGGAGGACGTCCACGGCGTTGCGGGTGAGCTCGTCGAGTCGCATGGGCAAGCGATTCTAGGCGCCGCAGGGCTAGACTCCGCGTTTTGCTGCGACGTAAGCGCATCACTGACGCGCCGGTGAAGCGCCGGCGCCGGCGGATCCGCAAGCTCCGCCTCCTCCTGCTGATCGTCGTCCTCGGCGTGCTGGGGACGACTGCGCTCGGGCTGGGCCTGGTCTCGGCGATCGCCTCGCAGATCCCGGCCCTCGACCCCTCCGCGCACCACCAGCAGGTCAACGGCTACATCTACGCCGACGACGGGCACACGATCCTCGCGGTGCTGCGCGGCTCGCAGGCGCGGGTGATCGTTCCCTCGAACCAGATCTCGCCCCAGATGAAGCAGGCGATCGTCGCGATCGAGGACAAGCGCTTCTACGAGCACCGGGGGATCGACCTGCACGGGATGGCGCGCGCGTTCTGGGCAGACGTCACCGAGCGCGGGCTCGTCCAGGGCGGCTCGACGATCACGCAGCAGTTCGTCAAGAACGCCTACGTCGCGAACGAGCGCTCGATCGCCCGCAAGCTCAAGGAGGCTGCGCTCGCGTGGCAGCTCGAGCAGCGGTGGTCGAAGGACCGGATCCTCACCGCGTACCTCAACACGATCTACTTCGGCAACGGCGCCTACGGGATCCAGCAGGCGGCGCTGACGTACTTCGGCAAGCGTGCCGCGGACCTGACCCTGCCGGAGGCGGCGCTCCTCGCCGGGATCCCCGAGGACCCGTCCCTCTACGACCCGGTCGTCAACCCGCGCAACGCGAAGGAACGGCGGAACCTCGTGCTGCGCGAGATGCTCGACCAGCACGACATCTCCCCGCGCGACTACCGGCGGGCGACCCGGGCCCCGATGCCGAAGCCCCAGGCCGTGCACCTGCCGGGGACGCAGGGGCCTGCGCCGTACTTCGTGAACTACGTGAAGCAGCAGCTGGTCGACCGGTACGGCGCCGGCCGGGTCTTCGGCGGAGGGCTGAAGGTGAAGACCACGATCGACCTCCGGCTGCAGAAGCTCGCCCACGCCGCGATCGACCAGACGCTGACGAACCCCGACGGCCCGACCGCCGCGCTGGTGGCGATCGACCCGCGCACCGGCGCGGTGCTGACGATGATCGGCGGCGCGAACTATCACAAGAGCCAGTTCAACCTGGCCGTCCAGGGCGAGCGGCAGCCCGGCTCCTCGTTCAAGCCGTTCGTGCTCGCGACCGCGCTCGAGCAGGGGATCTCGCCGGCGACCGTGCTCGTCTCGAAGCCGCAGGTGATCTCGCTCGGCGACCGTGAGTGGTACGTCAACAACTACGAGGGCGCGAACCTCGGCCCGATCGACCTCACCACGGCCACCGTCCAGTCGGACAACACGGTCTACGCGCAGCTGACACGGATCGTCGGGCCGGCGAACATCGTCAAGACCGCGCACCGGCTCGGGATCACGAGCGCGCTGCAGAACTACTTCGCGATCGGGCTGGGCGTCGAGGCGGTCAACCCGCTGGAGATGGCCCGCGCGTATGCGGCCTTCGCGAACGGCGGCATGCGCGTCGACGGACGCCTCACCGGCAACCGGCCGCTGGCGATCACGTCGGTCAACGGCGTGCCGAACACCCCGCAGCCGAAGCGCGTGCTGACGCCCACGACCGATGCCTACGTCAACCAGCTCCTGCAGGAGGTCATCACCTCGGGCACCGGGCACAGGGCCGCCCTCTCCGACCGGCCCGTCGCGGGCAAGACCGGGACGACGGAGAACTACGGCGACGCATGGTTCGTCGGCTACACGCCGCAGCTCGTGACCGCCGTCTGGGTCGGGTATCCGGACCGGTACGTGCCGATGCTGACCGAGTACCACGGCAAGGCGGTGGCGGGAGGCACGTACCCGGCCGAGATCTGGCGAAAGTTCATGACCGGCGCGCTCACGCTGCTCGACGACCAGCCGCAGACGTTCCCGTCGCCGCCGGCCCTCTTCCAGTCGCCGCGGCGGGTCGTGTACCGCGACGGCCAGATCGAGCTGGACAACGGCTACTGCCGTTTCACGAGCGAGATCGTCTACTTCGGCAGCGCCGGTCCCGCGAGGAAGGCGAACTGCAAGAAGAACGAGGTCGAGGTGCCGCGGGTGGTCGGGATGACGCTCGCGCAGGCCAAGGCCCGGCTGTTGCAGCAGCCGCTCCTCGCGTCCGTCGTCTACAAGCCGGCGGAGCCCCGGCAGCGGGTCGACATCGTGATCGACCAGTTCCCGTCGACCGGCGGGCTCTCGTCGTGGGACAAGGTGACGCTCGTGATGGCGAAGCCGTTGCACGGCGTCGTCCCCGCCGTCGTCGGCCTCGACCTGCGCGCGGCGAGGGCACGCCTGCGAAAGGCGAAGCTCGGAGTGCGGGTCGGCGGTCTCGTCGACGGAAAACAGGGGCGCGTGCTCGCCCAGGCGCCGCTGCCCGGGGTGGCGGCCGCTCCCGGGATGCCGGTCGTGCTCCAGATCGGCCGCGGCTAGCCGGCCTCGCTAGAAGCGGCGGCTGAGGAACCGTGACCCGCCGAGCCCGTATCGCCAGGGCCGCTCGGCGGCGCGTGTGATCCCGATCCGCGTTCCCACCGCGACCTCCACCGCCGCTGGCGAGGCCGTGAGCTCGAACGGGGGCGCGTCGAGGGGAAGCCCGTCTTGCTCGCCCGTGATTCCGAGCGCCTGGCAGAGGCGGCCGGGGCCGGAGCAGAGGAGGCGGGGCTCGTCCAGGCGGCGGCGCTTCCGCATCTCGTCGAGCCCGTGCGTCGGCTCCAGCGCGCGGACGAGCGCCGCCGACGCCGCGTCGCAGACGACGTTGAGGCACCAGTGGACGCCGTAGGAGCGGTACACGTACGCGCGGCCCGGCGGGCCGAACATCGTCGCGTTACGGGCGGTCGGGCCACGGAACGCATGCGACGCGGGATCGTCGCGATCGTACGCCTCGACCTCGACGATCCTCCCGCCCACGCCGTCGACGAGCAGCGTGACGCCGATCAGCTCGGGCGCCACCTCGTGCACCGAGCGGGCGAAGAAGTCGAGGCCGAGCTTCCGGCTCGGCAGAGCCGCCGGCCCTGAATGGTGGAGAGCCGTCCTGTCGGGGACTGCTCTCTCACTCTCCGCCATGGGGCCAGACTAGCGTTCGCATCGATCGCCCCCGCATCGACTCAGGCCGGAGCCGCTCTGGGCCTCGCGTCGTAGTAGCGGAGCGCCGGGACGAGCGCGACGGTCACAGCGGCGGCGACCACGCACAGGAGCCCGCCCGAGACGATCGAGAAGCGGACGCTCGTGAGCGAGGCGACGACTCCGGCCTCGACGTTGCCGAGCGAGGGCGTCGAAGCGACCTGGGCGAACTCGATGCCGGCGACGCGGCCGCGCAGGGCGTCGGGCGTGACCGTCCACAGGATCGTGCTGCGGAGCACGGCGCTGACGTTGTCGGCCGCGCCCGCGAGGGCGAGCAGGAGCAGCGCGACCCAGAGGCTCTCGGCGAAGCCGAACGCCGCGATGGCGAGGCCCCAACACGAGGCCGCGACCGCGACGTAGATGCCCTGGCGGCGCACGTGGGCGATCCAGCCGGAGAGCAGCGAGGAGACGAGCGCGCCCGCGTAGGGTGCGGCGTACAGGAGCCCGAGGACACCGGCGCCGCCGTCGAAGCGCGACACGGCCATCGCCGGGAACAGCGCGCGCGGCATCCCGAACACCATCGCGCTCGAGTCGACGACGAACATGCCGAGCACGACCTTCTTGGCCTTCACGTACCGGAAGCCCTCCGCGATCGAGCGGAGGCTGGGCCTGTCGGCGTCGTGGGCCGGCGGCAGCGGCGGCAGGCGCCAGATGCTCCACAGCGAGGCGGCGAAGGTGACCGAGTCGAGGACGTATGCGAGCGGGAGGCCGACCGCCGCGATCAGGACACCGGCCACGGCGGGGCCCGCGACCGAGGTCGTGCTCCCGTAGACGGACTCGAGCGCGTTGGCCGCGACGAGGTCATCCTGGTCGACGAGGCGGGGGATCAGCGAACCCATCCCCGCGACGCCGAGCGAGAAGATCGCCATCGACAGCGTCACGAGCACGTAGATCGCCCAGACCCGCGGGTGCGTGAGCGCGGCGTTGACGGCGAACAGCGCCGCTACCACCGCGAGGAGCGTCTCCGTGCGGAAGAGGAGCGTGCGCCGGTCGAAGGCGTCGGCGATCGCCCCGCCGGCGATGGTGAGGGTCAGGAGCGGCGCGAGCTCGCAGAGCGAGAGCAGCCCGACCTGGAGCGTCGAGTGCGTGAGATCGTAGAGCTGGAACGGCGCCGCGACGGCCGCGATCTCCGAGCCGAACGTCGACACGGTCTGGCCGACGAACAGCCGCCGGAAGGCCGGATAGCGGCGCAGCGGGGCGGTGTCGACGGCGAGGCTGCGGAGCCGCTCACGCGTTCCCGGCCGGTCCGCGCCCGGGGAGACGTCGCCCGGTTCGGTCACCTAGAAGAGCTTGGCCGTATCGGCCGGGCCCGCGCTTGCCTCGAGCAGGTGCTTGGCGCGGCGGGCGAGGTCCGAGAGATCGACGCGGCCCTTGTCGGCGTCCTCGGCGACCCGCTCGGCGAACGCGAGCGCCTCGTCGAGGAGAGCGGTGCCCGCGGCCGCGTCCTGCCCCATGTCCTGCAGGATCGTCCGCTCGGTGCGCGAGGCGACGATCGGCTCGCCGATCCCCTCCACCCAGACGTACGTGCGCCGGCCGCCGCCGCGGTCGTCGCCGGTGATCGGCTGGAGCGCGTAGATCCGGTCCGCGCGCGCGTACTTGCCGAAGCCGAGGAAGACCATCCGGGGCGTTCCGTCCGCCATGGCCGAAGTATCTACTGTGGGGCCGATGGCGTCAGCCTCCGTCCTCCGGGGTGCCCGCATTCGACATGCTCCGGTGCCTGACCCCGGGACGTGTCACCGAACGACGAGCGGGGATGAGTGCCCACCCTCGGCAACGCCGCATTCCTCCACCTCGACTGGCTCCCGCGGACACGGCCGAAGACCTGGCACCAGGACACGTCCGTGGTAGCAACTCACGAGCAGTTTGTGCTCATGAGCATTTGGCGCTCGCTCTGCAGTGCCGGATGCGCTAGCCGAGCGCGGCGCGGAGCGACTCGACGACGCGCTCCTGGTCCTCGCGCTCGAGCTGCGGGAAGAACGGCAGCGCGAGGGTGCGGCGGCTCGTCGCCTCCGAGACCGGGCAGAGGCCCTCGGAGAAGCCGTAGCGCTCGCGCATGTAGGGCTGGAGGTGGATCGACGGCAGGTACCGGCTCGTTGCGACGCCGTCGCGCTCGAGCGCGGCGATCACGGCTTCCCGGTCGCAGCCCTCGGGGAGCTTGACGACGTAGACGAACCAGGAGCGCCGGTGGTCGTCGTCGTCGGCGAGCGGTGGCTCGACGTCGACGCCCGCGAGCAGCTCGGTGTAGCGGGCGGCGACCGCCGCGCGGTCCGCCAGCATCTCGTCGAGCTTCTCCAGCTGCGCCAGGCCGATCGCCGAGGCGACCTCGTCGAGCCGGTAGTTGAAGCCGAAGCGCGCGTGCTCGAGCCAGCCGCCGCCGTCGGCCCGGCCCTGGTTGGCGAGGCTCTTGAACAGCTTCTGCTGCTGCTCGTCGTCGGTGACGATCATCCCGCCCTCGCCGGTCGTCAGCTGCTTGTTCGGATAGAACGCGAACGCGGCGGGATGGCCGTGCGAGCCCAGGCGGCGGCCCTTGTACTCCGCCCCGAGCGCCTCGCACGAGTCCTCGACGAGCGCCAGCCCGTGCTTGTCGCAGATCTCTCGCAGCGGGTCGAGCTCGCAGGGGTAGCCGAAGATGTCGACCGCGACGATCGCCTTCGTCAGCGGGGTGATCGCCGCCTCGACCGCGGCCGGGTCGAGGTTCAGCGTCCGCGGGTCGATGTCCGCGAACACCGGCACGCCCCCCTCGTAGATGATGCAGTTGGCGGACGCGACGAACGAGAACGGCGAGGTGATCACCTCGTCCGCGATCACGAGCCCGACCGTGTGCATGCACAGGTGCAGGCCGGCCGTGCCGCTCGAGACCGCCGCCCCGTAGCCGGCGCCGACGTAGGCGGCCAGCTCCTCCTCGAACCGCTCGGTGAGCGGCCCGAGCGAGAGACGGCCGGAGCGGAGCACCTCCGAGACGAGCTCGACCTCCCGCTCGCCGACCACCGGCTGGGCGAGCGGGATCGGCTTCGTGGCGGCCGTCACGCCTCGGTGGGCGTCGCCACGTAGTCCAGCCAGCCGTGCACCTCGTACTCCTCGCTGCGGCCGTTGACGACGTCGAGGTAGGTCGACTGCAGCTCGAGCGTGATGTCGCCGACGCCGATCTCCTGGTCGTCCACCGCGCGCACGGGCGTGACCTCGGCGGCCGTGCCCGTCATGAACAGCTCGTCCGCGAGGTAGAGGTCGGTGCGGATCAGCTCGCCCTCCACGACGGTGTAGCCGAGGTCGCGCGCGATCGTGATCACGGTCTCGCGCGTGATCCCGGGCAGGATCGAGGTCGAGAGCGGCGGCGTCGTGATCACCCCGTCTCGGACGACGAAGATGTTCTCTCCCGGACCGTCGGCGACGGTGCCGGTGTCGGTGAGCAGGATCGCCTCGTCGTAGCCGCCGCGCCGCGCTTCGGTCGTCGCCAGCATCGAGTTGAGGTAGACGCCGGTCGCCTTCGCCGCGTGCGGGATCGTGTTCGCGCCGATCCGCTTCCAGGAGGAGATCTTCGCGGTGATGCCGCGGGTGAGGGCGTCCTCGCCGAGGTACGCGCCCCAGGGCCAGCACATGATCACCGTCTCGACCGGGTTCCCCGCCGTCGAGACGCCGAGCTCGCCGTAGCCGTAGAAGGCGATCGGGCGGATGTAGCAGGCCGAGAGGCCGCTCGCGCCGACGACCTCGTGCGTCGCCGCGCGCAGGTCCTCGAGCGAGTACGGGATCTCCATGTAGAGCAGGCGCGCGGAGTCGAGCAGCCGCTGCATGTGATCGGTGAGCCGGAACACGGCCGGGCCGTCCGGGGTCTCGTAGCAGCGGATCCCCTCGAAGACGCCGGTGCCGTAGTGCAGGCCGTGCGAGCCGACGTGGATCCGGGCATCGGCCCAGTCCACCAGCTCGCCGTTCATCCAGATCTTCTCGGTCTCGCGCATCCTCTGCTCCTTTTCGCCGCGACTGCCCTGAATCGTACCGGCCGCGGGCTCAGCCTTCCTGGACCGCGTCGATCGGCTCGGCTCGCGAGAGGCGCACGAGGTCGCGCGGCGAGAGCCCGGCCATGTGCCTCGTCGAGCCCGCGCCGACCCAGACGCGGTCGTGCCCGAGCAGGGTCTGCTCGATCAGCACGCGCTCGACGAGCGGCAGCGGGAACGGCGCGACGGCGCCGGGCTCGAAGCCGGTCGCCCGCCGGACCTCGTCGGGGCCCGCGACCTTCGCACGGGAGCAGCCGAGCGCGCGGGCGACCTTCGCAGGGTCGGCGCGGCGGTCGCCCGGCACGAGCACGACCGCGGGCCGGCCGTCACAGTCGAAGACGAGCGACTTCACGATCAGGGCGGGCTCGCAGCCGACCGCCTGCGCCGCGCTCTCGGCGGTCGGCGTCCCCTCCTCGAATTCCTCGAGGCGGGCCTCGGCACCGGCCGAGCGGAGGTAGGCCGAGACCCGCTCCACCGGCTCGGGCCAGTCGCTGCTCATCCGGCGAGCCTCTCGACGCGCACGGCACAGGCCTTGTACTCGGGCGTCCCCGTTCGCGGGTCGACGGCGTCGACCGTGAGCCAGTTCACCTTCTGCTCGGCGAAGTGGAGCGACATCCAGACGAGGCCCGGGAAGACGCGCTCGCCGACTGCTGCGCGCGCCACGAGCTCGCCGCGTCGCGAGACGAGCCTGGCCGGGTCGCCGTCGGCGAGGCCGAGCGCGGTCGCGTCGTGCGGATGGATCTCGAAGAACGGCTCCTCCTGCTTGCCGAGGATCCCCTCCTCGCGCATCGTCATCGTCGCCGAGTTGTAGTGGAAGAGGGTGCGGCCGGTCGACAGGACGAGCGGGTACTCGGCGTCGGTCGGCTCGACCGGCGGCTGGTACTCGACGGGCTGGAAGACGGCCTTGCCGAGCGCGGGCGCCGGCGAGTGGAGGAACGGCGAGCCCGGGTCGTCGCGGTCGACGCAGGGCCACTGGATCCCGTTCTCCTCGATCCGGTCGTAGCGGATCCCGGCCCAGTTCGGGGCGAGGTCGGCGAGCTCGTTCCAGACCGACTCGGCATCGGGATAGTCGGGCCACTCGCAGCCGAGAGCGCGTGCGAGGTCGATCACGATCTCGCGGTCGACGCGCGCGTTCCCGGGCAGCGCGGTCGCGGTGCGGACCCGGCTCACGCGCCGCTCGGTGTTGGTGAACGTGCCGTCCTTCTCGGCGAAGCTCGAGGCCGGGAGGACGACGTCCGCGTGCTTCCGGGAGGTCTCGTTCAGGAAGATGTCCTGCGAGACGAGGAACTCGATCTGCTCGAAGCCCTCCTCCACGCGATGCGCGTCGGGGTCGGTGTGCGCCGGGTTCTCGCCGATCAGGTAGAGGGCCCGCACGGAGCCGTCGTGGAGCCCGTGGATCATCTGGTCGAGCCGGTAGCCGGGAGTCTCGGGCACCTCGACGCCCCAGGCGGCGGCGAACTTCGCGCGCACCT
>Ga0335080_10009793_pt1 | contig 10032 bp, 9 predicted proteins | sample Lox_Sample_34_FD_206720 | JGI IMG/M metagenome (GOLD analysis project Ga0335080, IMG submission 206720) | Soil microbial communities from Loxahatchee National Wildlife Refuge, Florida, United States - Lox_Sample_3.4 | ecosystem: Environmental > Terrestrial > Soil > Wetlands | place: USA: Florida... | reverse complement strand
GGCAGAGATCTCCTGAAAGCGCTGCATCAGCTGCGCGTGCAGCTTCTGGACTTCCGCGCGCCGGAACGCGAAGTCCCAGGTGCCTGCAACCCGCTCGGGCACGATCCAGAGGAAGAGCTCGCGGTCGTCCTCGGTCGCGCGCTCGTCGGGGGCCCAGTCTCCCATCCTGAACGCGTGCGAAACAACGCGCGTTCCCGGCCGCAGGGCGAGCACGCGCTCGCGCAACCGCACGTTGAGAGCTTCCTCCAGGTACAGCGTGAGCACCGTGGCGGCGCTGAAGTCGTACGCGAACAGGTCACCCTGCACGAACTGCGTGCGATCGGAGACCCCCGCCATGCGGGCCTTCGTGCGGGCGAGCGCCACCAGGTTCGAATCGTACTCGACGCCGAGCGACCGCGCGCCGAAGTCCCTTGCCGCCGCGATGACGATCCGCCCGTCCCCGGCACCCAGATCGATCACGTAGTCCGCTTTCGTGGTGTGGGCCATCTGCAGCATCCGATGCACCACCGCGTCCGGCGTGGTCTGAAAGACGATGTCCTTGCCCGGCTGGCCTTCGACGGGCTCGAGCTCCTTCTGCTGGGCGTGCGCACCGGCGAAGCCCACCGCCAGCAGTCCCGCTATCATCGCGCGCGCGAAAAGTGAGGACTTCGAGACTGTTGGCGGGTCGTAGCGGATTCGAAGCGCCGATCGATGGATCAAGGCCGCAGTCTAGCGCCTCGTAGCGCTGGCCACCCCGCGCGCAAGCCACGTTTTCGCCGCGCCGAGCGCTCCCGACCGGGACAGCCCCGTGGAGTCATATGGCAGTTCCAATCAGCGCCTCGCGCAACTGCCGCAGCTTGGCCTTGACCTTCATTTCGTTCTGCAGGCCCATCCTGATCATCACTTTCTGGCCCGCGGAGCGAGCCTCGAGGTCCGGGTCCGCGAACTCGTAGAGGACCTTCGGGCGGACGAGCTGTATGCGCTCATCCAGTTCCGGAGCCGCGAGCATGTCATCGATAGCCGCGAGCAGGCGCTGGTGAAACTGCTGTTCCGGATACCCGAGCTCCGCGTAGGCACGTTGAAATAGCGGATACGCACGCACGTAGCGCTCGACAAGCGCGGCGATGTCGATCGCGAGGAAAACGTTTACATAGGGCCTGTAGCGCCGCGAGTTCACCTCGTCCAAGGTCACTTTCGGCCCTTCGTGCAGGACGAGGAGCGCACCGGGCACCGGATTAAACGGCATGACGCGCCTCGGCGCCGTGGGGCGCGGCAGGTTGTCGACGGTGGCGACGATCCTGCGCACCAGTTGCTCCGGCACGGCAAGGCGACGGAACGCCCTGGTCCCGACGACCTCTGACAGGGAACGAGCGACCATCTCGTCGCTATCTTTGAGCGCCGGCAGGTCGCTTCCCTGCATGAGGCGCGACGGCGCGCCCGTGGTACCGGGCTTCGCTTGCTCGAGGCGATCGTTCCCCAGTTGACCGGGCTTTACCGGAGCGCGGGATCCTTGCGGCGCGGGCAGCGCCCAATATTCATGCACGCAGTACGCCGTCGCGCCAAGGATCGCCAGGATGGCGGCCAGCAGCCATGCCATCAGCGCTCCATGACCGTCATTCAACGGCCTGAGGAACGGAGCTTCCCCGCGCCGGGACAGATCATTCATGAGGCGCCGCTCCCGCGTCTCCAGCGAGCCGATGCGCTTCCAGCCAGCGTTCCTTGACACGCCGCTTCTCGTCCGGCGCCAGACGCGCAAACTGCGCGAAGTTGCTGCGCACCCGGTCCCGCTGTTCCAAAGTGAGCCGGCTCCAAGGCACAAGCCGCTCCTTGAAGCGCGCGCGCTGTATCGACGACATGGCCCGATAGTGGTTGGCGGCGCGGGCGAGCCGTTGACGCTGCAGGTCGGACAGCTGAGTCCACCGGCCCTTGAGCGGCGCGAGAGCTTCCTGCTGGTCGGTCGTCAATGCGGCCCAGACCGGCCCACCCGCGCACGCCGGAGATGATCCAAGCGCCAAGGCGACCAACGCAGAGCCGCCAAGGCGACGGACGTTTCGAAGGCATGTCTGCGCAAACATGCTGACCTCCTTCCAGCCGCTACTATGCGGCAAAGTATATTTCAACAAATGTATTTACGGAACGAAATTTGGACCGTCGACGATGTCCGGTCATACTTGCGGTGCATGGCGCCCAGCGAAGACGGCAAGCAACGCAAGATGCTTGAGGTACTTGCGCTTTTCCGGATCGTGTTCAAATCGGTGCGCAAGCACTACCAGAACGTCGAACGCAGCGCCGGCATCAGTGGCGCTCAGCTCTGGGCGCTGTCAGTCGTGGCTTCCAGCCCCGGCTGCAAGGTCGGCGAGATCGCCAAGCGACTCTCGATACATCAGTCCACCGCGAGCAACCTCCGCGGGAGGCTCGAGCAGGCCGACCTGATTACAGGCAACCGCGTCGGCTCCGACCGGAGAGAGGTTCGGCTGTACACCACGTGGAAGGGACGCCGCATCCTCGAGAAGGCGCCCAAGCCTCTTGTCGGCGTGCTTCAGTTCGGCCTGTCTCACCTCTCTGCGCGTGAGCTGACTTCGCTGCGGAGGCACTTGAGCCGCCTGACCGTCGCCATGAATGTCGAGCGCGGCCGGGCCAGCGTCACTCCCCTCTCGGATATCTGACGCGCTAGCGGGCTTTCCGGGACTGACGCGCGCCGTTGCCGCCGTCGGCCCGTCGCGCGCGAAGCAGGGTCACGAAGACCGATTCCTGGCGGAAAATCACGCGTGACACTCCGAAGGCCCCGATCGTGGCCAGCATTCCGGGCCAGATGATATTTGGATTGCCGGTCAGCTCCAGCATCGCGGTGAGAGCTGCCAGCGGCGCGTGCAGGGTGCCGGCCATCATCGCGCCCATGCCGATCAAGGCATAGAAGCCGCTCGAGGAAGCCAGCTGGGGCGCGATCCATCCCCCCGCGATCCCTAGCGCTCCCCCCGCAGCGGCGCCTGTAACCAGCATGGGACCGATGACGCCGCCCGGCAAACCGAGCCCCACGCCTGCAGTCGTCGCGAGGATCTTCGCCACGGCAACCGTCGCCAGGGCGGCCACCGAAAGCTTCCCGACCAGCGCCGCGTCCACCGTGTCGTATCCGATTCCCATCACTTCCGGAGACACGATCGCACAAACGCCCACCACCGAGCCGCCCAACGTGGCGCTCAACCAAAACGGCAGGTGCGCGGCACGGAGGGCGAAGGTGCGAAGGAGAGCGATGAATACCGCGGACAACGCGCCAACCACGACTCCCACGCAGACGACATACGGAAGCTCCCAAAGCGAGCTCACGGCAACCGGCGGCATGGCGAACGCCACGGCACCCCCATACACGACGCGGTTTAAGGCCGTCGCCGTGACCGCCGCCAGGATGACCGGCGCAAAACCGGCCACGGTGTATTCCATGACCACGGCCTCCATCGCGAACACGACGCCCGCAAGCGGGGTATTGAACGAGGCCGCGATTGCGGCGGCGACCCCGCATGCGGCAAGCGTTCGCAGAACCGCCGGCGGAGCTCCAAGCGCCTGGCCCGCGATGCTCGCCGTGGCCGCGCCAAGGTGAATCGCCGGTCCTTCGCGCCCCACGGAATGCCCGGATATGATGGACAGTGCTCCGCCGGCGAGCTGCACGAGGGCATTGCGCAGCGGCAAGCGCGCCTCGGTACGCTCGAGGCAATCGAGAACATGTGCCGGGCCGACCTCTCGGGCGGAGGGCGGCAAGGCTTGAAAGAGCGCCCCGATCAGCAGTCCGCCCGCCACGGGCAACGCGACCCGCACCGCGACTGACAATGCCTCGTAGTTCTCGGGGTCGCCCGCCGGCAGAAAGGCAGCCTGCACGCCTTCTACCGCCATGCGGAAGGCGATCATCAGCATACCGATCGCGAGCCCGCAGATCAGCGCAACCGCGGCAAGCCTCGCCGGCGGTGTCCGCTGCCCGTCCCGAGCCAGGAATCGTGTCACGCAGGGAGTCTAGCGCGGCGTCGTGCGGGGGTTTTCTTCTAGGCGCCTTCGGCAAGGATGCCGCGCACCGCCGGCCACGGATCGGGCTCGATGTCGCGGAACGGAGCGTGGTCCTCCGGGCGCATCCGGTCGAGCAGTTCCCCGCGTACCGATGCGCGTTCCCGCATGCGCGAATACCACGCCGCGACGCGCGGCTTCTCCGCCCAGAGCGGCGCCATCCGGAGCAAGTCGAGGCGGAGGAGGTAAGGAATCACGGCGGCGTCGGCAAGCGAAAAGCTTTCGCCCGCGAGCCACGGCGCGCGCTCGAGGGAAGCCTCCATGATCTTCAGCAGCTTCTGATGGTGGCCCAGCGCATCGCGCACATATTTCGAGCGCAGGCCGTTCAGCGCGACGTCGCGCTTGTACTCGGTCCGCTGCTTGCTCGGCGACTTGGCGAGGCGCGCCTCGATCTCCGCGCCGGACAGCCCCGCAAACCACGGCCGGAAGGCGGTCGCAAACGTCAGGATCGTGCAGGAATTGTGCACGTACTCGTCGACGAGCTTGTTGTACTGGCGAACTGCCGCGCGCTGATGCGGCTCCTCCGGCATCAGCGGCGGGCTCGGGAAGACCTCGTCCACATAGTAGAGAATGACCGACGACTCGAGCACCGGCCGGCCGTCATGCACCAGCGTCGGCACGACGGCGTTCGGATTGAGCTTCATGTACTCGACGTCGAACTGGTCGCCGCGCAGCGTCATGAGATGCTCGGAGTACGCGAGCCCCTTCTCCGCCAGCGCGATGCGGACCTTCTGCGCGCACACCGAGTTGATGCTGTGATAGAGCTCGAGCGTCATGGCAAGCCGTTGCGCACGTGCTCGCGGTAGGCCGGCCTCGCCGAGAGCATCTCGTAATACATTTCCACGGCCTCGTACCGAGGCCGCTTGAAATCGAGGTGGAACCAGCGGTTCACGACCAACCCGACGGGGATATCGCCCACCGTGAACGCCTCGCCGGCGACGTACGGGCCGTTGCGTGCGATGTGCTCGTCGAGCTGCCCGACTTCCGCCGTGATCTGGAGCCTGCCCCGCTCGACGAACCAGGGATGGTTCCAAGGAGGCTCGTTCAGCATCCCGCCGAGAAAGGCGCCGCGCAGCGAGATCGAGGTCTCGTAGTTGGCCCAGTCCATCCACTGCTCGGCCCGGGCGCGCGCCACGAGCTCGACAGGATAGAGCGACGATGCCGGCGCGTACTTGCTCACAAGGTAGCGCACGATCGTGTTCGACTCGCGCAGGACCACCTCGCCGTCGAGGACGGCCGGAACGAGGCCGATCGGGTTGAGCTTCCGGAACTCCGGATCCGAGGTCGGGCGAAATCCCCTTCCCCAGTCTTCGCGCACGAACTCCAGGCCGAGCTCGCCGCACGTCCATAGGACCTTCCGCACGTTGAACGAGTTGGCCCGACCCAGGATTCGAATCATCGCCGGATGCTATCCCAGCTGCGAACGGACACAATGACGAGAGTTGTTAGTGGCCAGCCGCGGCTACGCACGCGGTCTTGAACCGGCAGGCCGTAGCTACGGATTCGAACCGCCCGAGCGGGGCCGGATGCATGCTGCGCGCTGACGGGTGTGACTCCGATTTTCGAAGAGCAATTCGGTATGGGTCGCAATTATTCGCCCCGCACACCGGAGGCGTACGATACGGCGTGGACACGAATGAGGTGCCGCCCGACTTCCGGCGCATCCGGCTGGTCCTCGGCAGGAGCCCGCACTTCAACACGCTTCCAGGCGGGATCCTCGACCGTCTTGCCCGGCTCAGCCGCATCGAGCGCTACAAGGGCGGCGAACTGATCCACGCGGGGTGGCAGCCCGCGGACAAGGCCTGGCTGGTGCTCACCGGCGGGCTGCGCGTGGCGCTGCTCGGCAAAAATGGAAGCGCTGTCACCATCGCCGTAATCGGTGAAGGCAGCTACTACAGCGCGGGCTCGTTACTGAAGGGCGAGGTCGTGGAGTCCGAAGCGCGGGCCATTGGCCGGACGGCGGCTGCGGCGGTCGATATGAGCCGGGTGGAGCGCGATTTCGCCGGCGACAAGGTGGTAGAGCGCCATATTCGGCAGCTCGTCTACCGACGGCTCAGGGCAACGATCGACCTCTACCGCGATGCGGTCGCCGTACCGCTGCCGCAGCGCATCGCGCGGCGCCTGCTCGGCCAGGCGCTGGCGGCCGGGCATGCCGAAGTCGAGTTGCCGATTTCGCAAGCTGATCTGGCGGAAATGCTCGGCGCGAGCCGCTCCAAGGTGAATGCCGAGCTTCGCCGGATCGAAGGTACCGGCGCAGTGCGCCTCGGCTACCGCAAAATCTCCGTCACCGACATGACCCGGCTGACCGCCGCCGCAGGCACGGTCGTCATGCCGTTCTAGAAGGTGGCGTCGCGATCAGCAGCGGAATCTGGTCTGCCGGCAGCGGCCGGCTGATCAGGTACCCCTGCAGCTCGTCGCATTTCAGGAGGCGCAGAAATTTCGCCTGCTCCTCGGTCTCGACCCCTTCCGCGATCACCTTCAGGTTGAGCGCGCGCGCCAGCGAGATGATGGTCGAGACAAGCGTCATACTGTGCGCGTTCGCGGTCATGGTGGCGACGAAGGCGCGGTCGATCTTCAGCGCGTTGACCGGCAGCTTGGCGAGGTAGCCAAGCGAGGAGTAGCCGGTACCGAAGTCGTCGACCGCGATGTTAACGCCCATTTCGCGCACGGCTGCGAGCTTCTTCACGTTCTCCTCGAGGTTTTCCATAATCGTGCTCTCGGTGATCTCGAGGTCAAGGCGACCGAGGGCGCCGGGAATGCTCTCCATCGCGTCGCGAACCACACGCACGAAGTCGCGCTGGCGGAGCTGGATTGGCGAGACGTTGACCGCGACGCGCAGCGGGCGTCCGTCGGGCGTGACCCAGGGCTGCGAGTCCCGCAGCGCCCGGCGCATGACCCACGCTCCCACGTCCAGGATCAGCCCGGTCTCCTCGAGGATCGGCACGAACCTTCCGGGCGATATGAGCCCGGACTCGGGATCACGCCATCGGATCAGCGCCTCGAGGCCCGTGATGCGGCCGCCTAGCGCCGCCTGCTTGGGCTGGTAGTGGAGCTCGAAATGCTCGAGCTCGATCGCCTTGCGCAGGCGGTTCTCGAGCAACAGCGTCTCCGCGACCTGCGCGTTCATCTCGCGCCGGTAGAAGAGGAGCCGCTCGCCCGACTCGCGGGCGGCGCGCTGCGCGGCTTCGGCGTTACGCAGCAGGGTCTCGGCGTCCGTGCCGTCGGCCGGACAGACGGCGACGCCCGCGGTCGCGGCGATGCGAATCTCCTTGCCGTCGATCTCGAAGGGTGGGCCGAGCACCGCGTCGCCGCAGCGCTCAAGCGCCGCGTTGATGTCCGCCGCGCTGGGCGTGGCGTCGGTCGCGGGCAGGAGGAGTGCGAACGAGTCCGCGGAGATGCGCGCGAGCCCGTCCGGGTTCGACCAGACGCTGCGCAGCCGCTGCGCCAGCTCGCGCAGCAGCGCGTCGCCGGCCGTGCGGCCGAAGGTCTCGTTGAACGAGCCGAAGCGCGACAGGTCGACGATGGCGAGCGCGGTGTGCGCACCGCGGGAGCGCGCCTCGGCGAGAAGACCCGAGAGCCGCTCATGGAAGAGCGCCCGGTTGGGCAGACCGGTCAGCTCGTCGTACTGCGCGAGGTAGCGCAGCCGCTCCTGGCTGTCGATGTGCTCGAGCGCGACGCCGATGCTGCGCGAGAACTCCGTCAGCAGACCGACCTCGTCGCGGTCGAAGAATTCCGGATTGCGGGCGTACATGAACATGACCCCCTCGACCGCCCCGCCTATGAGGAGCGGCAGCGAGATCACCGAGCGGTAGCCCGCCTTGAGGGCCATCGCGCGCGCGGCATTGCGCGGCTCCTCGGCGGAGATGTCGTTAACGACCACGGGGTGCTTTTCGAGCAGCGCACGGAATGCGGTGTTGGCGCGGTAGTCCGGGCTGCCCGCCTCCGGCAGGTCGAAGTGCATTGGCACTTCGGGCTCGAGGCCGTGGCGCGCCAGCGCCCGGATGCACCCTGCTTCGCGATCGAGCACGCCGATCCAGGCGATGCCGAAGCCACCTTCCTGCACCGCGATCCGGCAGGCCTCGCGGAAGAGCTCCTCGCGCGTGCGCGCCCTCGTGAGCGTCGTCATAATGCCGCCGAGCAATGCGCTGATGCGGCTGAGCTGCGCGATCTTGTGGGCCTGCAGCCGCCGCTCGGTGACGTCCCGCGAGATGCCGTCCATGCGCACCACCTTGCCCGACGCATCCTTCGCCGTGCGGCCGCGGGTCTGGATCCAGCGCATCTCCCCCGAAGGCGTGAGCACGCGGTAGTCCGCCTCGAAGGCGCCGCTCCCCAGCGCTGCGTCCCATGCGGCCATGAGAAGCGCCCGATCCTCCTCGATAGCGAGATCGCCCCAGGCAATGGGCTTCCGCTCGACCTCCTCGCGCGGGCGGCCGAACACCTCACTGAACGCCGGGCTTACATAGAGCACCTCGCGCGAAGGCACCGCAACCGACCACACAACGTCGGGCAGCGTGCGCACGATGCTCTGCAACCTCTCACGCAACTCCTCGAGCGTCCCGTCTCCGCAATCGCGCCACGCGCCGCCACCGCCGCCGGAACAACTGGGAGCCGCCAACTGCAAATCCTCGGAAACGTACATGCGCGCACTGTACGGGGTGCGCTAGCGGTGAATTGCGCCCGGGTAGACAATTGACCGGCAATGGTCAGCAGCGCGGTGGGGTTTCTAAGAGTCTGGCGACGGAAGCCATGGAGAAGCGGTGATCAAATTCCCCACGTTTTCCCCACGGTCCCAAGTAAAAGGGCCCTAGCCGAAGCTAGCCCCAATTGTTTGGTAGGCCGTAGCGTATTCGAGCCGCCGACCAACGGATTTAAAGCTGGCGGCCGGGGAAGGCGTCAGCGATCCCCGCGCCCGACTTGATCAACGAAGGCGCGGATCAATCCAGCCGGGGCCTCGACAACGTGCTCTCGACCCGGGAAATCTCCGGATTTCACGTCCTGGATGAATTCCCTGAATCCGGCGATTCGCTCCGCCTGCATCTCCTGGCGCATCTTGTACATGTTTCGATACTGCTTCGAGTGGCGGGGATAAGGCGGACCGTTGTTGCCGAGAATATCGTCCGCAAACAGAAACTGGATATCGCCGCCGCTTCCAGCACCGATCGACGAGGTAAGAAGCGCAGTCCGCTTCGTGATCTCCGCCAGCAGCTCCGCGGGGATCACCTCGACCTCGACCGCCCAGGCGCCGGCTTCTTCCAGGCGCTTTATTTCGCCATATATCCACAGCGCTTCCTTGATTGTCTTGCCTACCGCACGCAGGCCGCCCGTCCAGGTGCTCTTTCTCGGCACCAGCCCCGCATGGCCCTGCACCGGCACACCGGCTTCCGCCGCTGCGGCAACGAACCGCGGCGACCATTGGCACATAATGCCGTCGGCCCCCAGCTCCATCGCCTGATACGCCAGGCGCACAGCTTCAGTCTCGCTTGCCGCAGCGACCAGCGGAACTGAGAAGGACATGAAGGTGTTGGGCGCGGCCTTGCGGATCGCCGACGCAAGTTCCGGCTGTTTCGGATCGAACCGCACTTTCATCGTGTCGATGCCGGCTTCCTCGGCGGCCGCGGCCTCTTCCGGCGAAAAAGGCAGGGTTTCGACCAGCACGCGCTTGCCCTTCTGGTCCCGCAGGTCCTTGACCGTGTAGTTCCGCGTTCCGTAGGCCCCGCCAAGGGTCATGACGCGCTTTAGTCCGCGCTTCGAAGCATCGCGCGGCGGAATACCACCGTCCCCTTTTGCATGACTCACCATGGTCTAGCGATACGCCCCGATCTTGGTGCCGCGGTGGAGGATCTTGGCGCTCCTTGAGGTTTTGGTAGGCCGTGGCGGATTCGAACCGCCGACCAACGGATTAAAAGTCGTACCTATAGCCGCTCGCAGCGCTTGCCGTCTCTACTCCTGCCCGCAAACCCAAGGCGTGCGCCAGGGGCCTCCGGCGCACTTTGGCACAAATTT
>Ga0335080_10009792_pt1 | contig 10032 bp, 11 predicted proteins | sample Lox_Sample_34_FD_206720 | JGI IMG/M metagenome (GOLD analysis project Ga0335080, IMG submission 206720) | Soil microbial communities from Loxahatchee National Wildlife Refuge, Florida, United States - Lox_Sample_3.4 | ecosystem: Environmental > Terrestrial > Soil > Wetlands | place: USA... | reverse complement strand
TACATCCCGCTGGGCGGGAACCGCAAGGGGCGCGTCCGGACGTACTTCAACCTGATCGTGACCATGCTCCTGGGCGGCCTCTGGCACGGCGCCTCGTGGACGTTCGTGGTCTGGGGCGGGATCCACGGCACCGGGCTCGCCTTCGAGCGCTGGCGGCGCGACCGGTCGGGCGGGGTCGAGCGCTCACCCGGCCGCGCTCGCATCTGGGCGCAGCGTCTCGTCACCTTCAACGTCGTCTGCCTCGCCTGGATCTTCTTCCGCTCCGACTCGATCGCCCGTGCCTGGGAGATGATCACGGGGCTCTTCACCCGCTGGGGCGCGCCCTCTCCGCTGGTGAGCGCCGGTGTGCTGTCATGGATCGTCGTGGGCATCGGGAGCCAGTACCTGCCCGCCCGGTTCCCGCTCGGGATCATGGCCCGGTTCTCGCGGCTGCCCGTGCTCGGCCAGGCGGTCGTGCTCGGCGCGGCCCTGATGCTCGCGAACGCGATGGGTCCGGCCGGTGTCTCCCCGTTCATCTACTACCGCTTCTGATGGCGAGCGGGCCGGGGCCGATCAGGATCAGGCGTGCGCAGGTCGCCGAGGTCGACGGGCGCCGGCTCGGCTCCGCCGGCCGCGCGCTGGTGGTAATCGTGCTCGCCCTCGTCTTCGGCCTGCTGCTCGACGCCAGGGGGCTGCACAGGTCGGCGATCAACGACCCGGCCGGCTGGCAGCGGACGGTCTGGCTCGACTTCACGGGGCCGCTGGCCGGGGTGAGCGGCGCGATCGGCTTCGAGAAGCCGAGGGAGTGGGTGAAGGAGGCGCTCGGCCGATCCTCGGACGACTCGATCGACACCACGGTCGCTGTCCCTGCGCCTCCCCCGCGGTCGGCGACGCCGAGGCCGGTGCTGGAGACGCACGCGGCGGTCCCGGGAGACCCGTCGGTGAAGCGGCGCGCGTTCACGCCGTCCGACCCGCTGCGCCTTTGGGTGGCCGGCGACTCGCTCGTGATCGAGCCCGGGTACGCGCTCCAGCGCGCGGCCCTCGCGACCCCCGTGATCAAGACCGTCGGCGGCGTCGACGGCCACATCGCGACCGGCCTCGACCGGCCCGACGTCTTCAACTGGTTCCTCGAGATCCGGCACGAGCTGAAGGTGCTGAAGCCGAACGCGGTCGTCCTCTCGTTCGGCGGCAACGACGACAAGGCCTACATGACCGGGGTTCCGCCAGGCGTCGAGATCTCGGCCTTCGACGACCCGGTCTGGCGGCGCGAGTACGGCCGCCGGGTAGGCGGCCTGATCGATCTGATCAACCGGGCCGGCGCCTACGTCGTCTGGCTCGGGCTCCCGATCACCGACGACCGGGGCCAGAGCGCCCGCTTCGACCAGATCAACTCCGTGATCGACCAGCAGGTCGAGGAGCGTCCCGGGGGTGCCGTCTACCTCGACACCTACTCGCTCTTCGCCGGCCCGAACGGCGGCTATGCCGAGTACCTGGAGGACCTGGCCGGGAACATGGTGGACGTGCGCGCCCCCGACGGCGTCCACCTCGCTCCGGCCGGGGCCGACATCGTCGCCCGTCAGGTGCTCAAGGACCTGAACGTGGCCTACGACCTGACGAGCTGGCGGCGACGCACCGCGGCGGCCGTCACGAAGTAGCGCTCGCACTCGCGGCGGCCGCCGCGTGGACGACGTAGGGCCGGAGCAAGGCGGCGAGGCCGATCGCGCCCGCGTCGTTGAGGTGGAGGCCGTCCGGGCGGAACCAGGCCTTGCCGGCGCTGAAGGCGTTCCAGTCGGCCACCTGCACGATCGGGAACCGGCCTGCCTCGATCCGGATCGCCGTGTTGATCCGGCTGTAGGCGTCGTCGGTCTCGCGGAGCGTCACCCAGACGATCTGCTTCACGCCGAGCGCCTTGGCCGCGTTGATCACGCGAGCCATCTGCGGCCCGTAGGTGTCGGGGTCGTCGTTGTAGCCGACGTCGACGATCAGCACCTCGCACGCCCCGCTTCCGTCAGCGCGAACGGCGTCGAACGCCGACGACGGCGTCCCCCCGTCGAAGGGGCAGCCCCGGGTTGCGAGGCGGCGGCAGACCTTCAGGTCGAAGCGCATGTCGAAGCCGCGCGCGAGAGTGCGCTCCACCGCGGGCTGGTAGTCGAGCGACGCCGCCACGGAGTCGCCGACGAAGAGGGCGCGCATCGGCTGGCGGCTCGAAGACGAGGCCGCGCACGCGACCGAGGCGGCGGCGACCAGCCCGCCGGCAAGGGCGACGACCCGACGTCGGCGACGGCACATCCGCCGTCGATCGTACTGCGCTCCGGGTTCTACGCGGCCGGAGGAGCCGTACGCAGGCTGTCGAGCTTGGCGCGGAGGCTGTCGGGCATCGGCTCGTCCGCAGCGACTCTGACGAAGTGACGCAGGCGCTCCTCGAAGCGGAAGCGCCGGTCACAGGGCGGACAGCGCTCGAGGTGCTCCTTCGCCTCGGCCACCTCCTCGTCCGAGAGCATCCCGTCGAGGTAAGGCTGCATCATCGACTCGCAGTCCTGGCAGCCGCAGCCCATCTACGCCGTCACCGCCAGCTCGGCGAGCTTCTGCTTGAGGATCCGCCTGCCGCGATGGAGGCGCGACATGACGGTGCCGACCGGGATGTCGAGGATCTGCGCCGCGTCGGCGTACGAGAACTCGCCGATGTCGACGAGCACGATCGCGTCCCGGAAGTCGTGGGGCACCTCAGCGAGCGCCTCGACCACGGAGTTCTGCGAGAGCCGCTCGATCACGCGCTCCTCGTCGGGGTTCTCGTCCGGGAGCGTCGACTCGAGCTTGTTGTAGAGGAAGTAGTCGCCTTCTTCGAGCGGCTGCGTGTCCGGGCTGCGCTGTGCGCGCCGGCCGCGGTCGATGTTCAGGTTGGTCAGGATCCGGAGCAGCCAGGCGCGGAGGTTGGTTCCCGGCTGGTACTGCTGCCAGGCTCGGAAGGCCCGTGCATAGGTGTCCTGCACTAGATCCTCGGCCTCCTCGCGCGACCCGGTGAGCCGGCGCGCGACCCGGTAGACCTGGTCGCTCAGCTCGAGTGCCTCCTCCTCGAAGCGAACACGGTCACGCGCTTCCTCCGCGATACGCCGGGTTTCGGCGGCCGTTGGAGCGCTCTCGCTCATCTCCTGGCCACCCTATCAACCGTTAGAACGACGAATGCGCGGGCGGGATTCCCGGGAATCAGCCGATCTCGGCCGACTCCCGGAAGCCGCCGCGGGCCATCGCCTCGAGCAGCGCCTCGCGGGAGGTGACCTCGTCGTCCCAGGCGAGGGTGACCTGGCCGGCGAGGGTCGCGCTCGCCGACTCGAGCCCCTCGTGGCCGTTCAGGACGTGTCCGAGTCGAGCCATGCAGCGCTCGCAGCGGATCCCCTTGACCTGCATCGTCTCCGTGACCTGTGTCATCTGCTACCGCGGTGCGATCGCTACTGCGCGCGCACCCCGTGCACGGGCCGCCCGGCGGCGATCCACGCGTAGTAGGAGGCCGACGGCCCGTAGTCGGCCCTGTAGCCGACGATCCGCGGGTTCCGGCCCACGTCTCTGGCCTTGGCCGCGTGGCGCAGCAGGTTCGGGTCGTCCTGCTCCTCCCAGACGAGGATCAGGTGCGCCGCGGTCATGAAGTCGGCCACGTAGGTGCAGCCGGAGGCGGGGCACGGAAAGGGGTCGGTCCGGACGCAGAACCACCCGTCGCGGTCTGCCGAGTCGTCGTCGTACCAGACCTCCTCGTCCTCGACGGACGAGACAGACTCCTGGAAGACGATCGATCCCCGCTCCACCCCGACAGGGTGCCACAATCAGCCCGGTGGCGACGAACTTCGAGCGTGCATTCGAGGAGCGGCCCGAGGTCTTGGCGGCCTGGGTGCAGCTGAACGGCGCGATCAAGGCGGGGATGGATCTGCGGCGCTACGAGCTGGCCACGCTCGCCGCTGCCCGGCGCCTGCGCTCGAGCTACTGCTGCCTCGCGCACGGGAAGGTGCTTCACGAGCGCTTCGGCGAACCGGTTGCCGATATCGCCCGCGATCACCGCACTGCCGGCCTCGACGAGGTCGAGGTCGCGGTGATGGACCTGGCCGAGCGAGTGGTCGACGACGCCTCGTCGATCGAAGACTCCGACCTGCAGCAGCTCCGCGACCTCGGTCTCTCCGATGCCGACATCATGGACGTGGTCCTCGCAGCCTCCGCCCGCTGCTTCTTCTCGAAGACGCTCGATGCGATGGGCGTGCAACCCGACGCGAGCTTCAGCGAGCTCGACCCCGAGTTGCGCGAGGTCCTGGTCGTCGGGCGTCCGATCGCAGAGATCTGAGTGCGAGGCGGCGCCCGCTTCCGGACACCGCCTCCCACCCGACGAGCTAGAAGCCGAGGCCGCCGCCCGAGCTCTTGGCGACCAGGGCGCCGCCCTGGGCCCCGTGCGACACGCAGTCACCCTGGTTGGCGAACGACGTGCCGTCTTGCCGGGTCAGGCTCTGCCAGCCGTTCTTCTGGCACGACTTGGCGTTCGCCGAGTTGCCGCCGCCCGCGGCGGCGGTCGAGGCGAAGGCGCCGAGCGACCCAGGGCGACCCTGTTCATCGGATCGGCGGCCCGCCGGCGCGAGCCGCCGGAGGAGTGAATCCCGCCTGAGTTCGGTCCGTCGAGCCACTCGCGTCCTCGAGTCGCCGTCGTGGTGTCGCCGTCGTGGTGTCAGACACCGGCTCGAAGGCGTGACGGGTCTGAAACGGAATTGGAAAATCGCATGCGCTCGGTTCCCATCGCGCCCTCGCTTCGCCTACCGTCCCGGGGAAGCCTCGATCGCCGTCAGCGCCCGGGTTCGAAGCGCCCGCCGGCCTGTCGTTGCGGGGCGTTTGTCGATTGCGATGCACTCCGTCCAAGAGCTCCATCGGCAAGGGGTCACCCCTGCGGTGTGCCCGCGGTACGTGACTCAACCGGCCGGGTCTGTTTCGGTCCGGCGGGGATGGCTTCCGCCGTTGATGGTGTCAGACACCGGGGGTTGGCCGCCTCGTTGAGACAATCCTGCCGTGGGTCCCGACGAGGCGATGCGGCAGGACGATCCGGAGACCGTCCGGCGTGAGTACTCCGACGAGACCGGGCTTGCAGCCCGCGCCTCGCTCTGGGCACTGCGCGGCGGGCCTCAGCCTCTCGACGTCGCGTTCGCGGAGCTGGTCGCGGTCGCACCGAGTCGCGTGCTGGAGGTCGGCAGCGGACGCGGGGAATTCTCGGAGCGGCTGGTCGGATCCGGGATCGAGGTGGTCGCGGTCGACCAATCCCCGCGGATGGTGGAGCTGACGGCCGCGCGCGGGATCGACGCGCGGGTCGGCGATGTGCAGGAGCTCGCGTTCGACGCGGGCGACTTCGACGCGGCCGCGGCCAACTTCATGCTCTACCACGTTCCGAGCCTCGATCGCGCTCTCTCTGAGCTCGCCCGCGTCCTCCGCCCCGGCGGCCGCCTGGTGGCCGCAACGAACGGCGTGCGGCAGCTCGCCGAGGTCTGGGAGCTCGCCGGTCGCGACCTCACCGATCGCTGGAGCCTGTTCATGGCGGAGACGGGCGAGGATCTGCTGCGGCCGCATTTTGTGGATGTCCGGCGAATCGACCTCGAGTCGACGGTCGAGCTCAGCTTCGAGGAGATGAGGAACTACGTCGCCCATTCCGTCGCGCACAGACATCTGGCCGATCGGATCGCGAGCTTCGAGGGATCACGGACAGTGACCACCTCGAGCGCCGTGTTCGTCGCAACCGTCTAGCCAGGCTCGGCGCCCGGCAACTCGAGCATGGGTCCGTGGGCGGTGCGCCGGCTTGGCCGCGAGAGGTGTCGGAGAGGGGGCTCGTGGGGGAGAACCGGAGGTGCTCCCCCACGCCCAAAAAAATGGCCGCGGCCCGGGCAGGCATGCGGGTCGCGGCCATCTCATCCGACGGGCCGCGCTGGCTAGACGGCTCCGCCGGGTCCGGACCCCCAAAGCTACTGGGGTCCAAGCTTTGTCTATCCGGGCGGTCGCCCGAGCGTCACCTGCACCGTCTCCTTGTGGTCACCTCGCCAGATCTGCAGCGCGAGCTTGTCGCCCGGCTTCATCGCCTCAATCACATTGCGTAGCTGTGCATCCCCGGTGATCGGCTTGCCGGCGGCCGCGACCACGATGTCCCCGCCGATCAGGTACGACTCACCTGCGAACACGACCGAGGTGTGGCCGGCGCGAAGCCCGGCCTTTGCCGCGCCGCTTCCCGGCGTGACCGCCTGGACTAGCAATCCGTAGCTGCTCGGCAGCGCGAAGGAGCGGGCCAGGGACTCGCTCACCGGCGCGGCCTCGATCCCGAGGTAGGGGTGCTGGACGGTGCCTGTCTCGAGCAGTTGCGCGACGACGGTCTTGACCGTGTCGATCGGGATCGCGAAACCGATGCCGGCAGCCCCGGCTCCGGCCGCGGCCGCGCCGAGCTGCGAGCTGACACCGATCACCTGGCCGCGGGCGTTGATCAGCGGCCCGCCCGAGTTGGACCTGTTGATGGCCGCGTCGGTCTGGATCGAATGCCCGATCGTCGACTGGTCGGCTGCGTCGACCCCGTGCTGGACGGCGCTGACGATGCCCACGGTCGCTGAGCGGTCGAGGCTCCTGGTGTTGCCGATCGCGACCACCGGATCGCCGACCTGCACCAGGTCGGAGTCTCCGAGCGGCAGCGGGGTGAGCGAGCGCGAGTGCGTATCGACCTGGAGCACCGCGACGTCGGTCGAGGGGTCGGCGCCGACGAGCTTCGCTGCGAGCTGGTCGTCGCCGGAGAAGCTGACCTGCATGGCGTGCGCTCCCGACACGACGAGGTTGCTCGTGACGATGTGGCCCGCCTTGTCGATCACGAAACCGGAGCCGAGCGAGCGGTTCCTCGGTGCCGACACGCCCCCTGCGTTGATCTGGACGACGCCGGGTGAGTCGAGCCGGTAGATCTCCTCGATCGAGAGGCTCCGTCCCGAAGGCGGCGGCGAGGAGGCCGCCGGCGAGCTCGACGGCGTGATCTGCTCGATCGTCGTCGAGTCCCCGAGGTTGCCGGAGAGCGCCGCGCCGACAAGCGCGAGTCCGGCGCCCGCTCCTGCTGCCGCCATCCACGAACCGATCCGGACGAAACCCCCCTGCTGCATCCTCGTGCCGTTATATCGCCGGTGCGCGCACGAAAGGGCTCCGGTCGATTAAGCGTCCGTTAACTGAAAGCCGAAGCTGCCGCTCTTCGCCCCGCCTCGCCTCTGCTTGACTGTCGTGATGGCCACGCTGAGCGCTGCCGGCAGCAGCTTCGAGATCCATCCGATCGCCGGCCTCGAGCCGCGCCGCCTCCCGTATACGCTGCGCATCCTGCTCGAGAACGTGCTCCGCGCCGGAGACGAGGCGGCCGCGCGGGCAGTCGCCTCCTGGGATGCCCAGGCCGAGCCCTCCCGGGAGATCGCCTTCTTCCCCTCACGGGTGCTTCTGCAGGACTTCACGGGCGTACCTGCCGTGGTCGACCTGGCGGCGATGCGAGACGCGATCGCCGCGCTCGGCGGCGATCCGGCGCTGATCAACCCGCTGATCCCCGCAGAGCTCGTGATCGACCATTCCGTGCAAGTGGACGAGTTCGCGTCGCGGTTCGCCTTCGCGCGCAACGTCGAGCTCGAGGTCGAGCGGAACCGCGAGCGGTACGCGTTCCTGCGCTGGGGGCAGGGCTCCTTGAGCGGGTTCAAGGTCGTGCCGCCCGGTACGGGCATCTGTCACCAGGTCAACCTCGAGTACCTTGCCCGCGTCATCGACGTCCGGGACGGCGTCGCGTTCCCGGATACGCTCGTCGGCCTCGACTCGCACACGACGATGGTCAACGGCCTCGGCGTGCTCGGCTGGGGCGTCGGCGGGATCGAGGCGGAGGCGGCGATGCTCGGCGAGCCGCTGTCGATGCTGTTGCCGCAGGTGGTCGGCTTCCGCCTGAGGGGCAGGCTCCGGGAGGGAACGACCGCGACGGATCTCGTGCTCACCGTCACCGAGCGGCTCCGCCGGACCGGGGTCGTGGGCAAGTTCGTCGAGTACTTCGGCGAGGGCGTCGGCGGCCTGACCGTTGCCGACCGCGCGACGCTCGGAAACATGTCCCCCGAGTACGGCGCGACCTGCGGCTTCTTCGCCGTGGACGAGCTGACGCTCGAGTACCTGACGCTCACCGGCCGCCCTGCCGAGCAGGTCGCGCTCGTCGAGGCGTACTGCCGGGAGAATCTGCTCTGGCACGAGCCGGACGAGCACCCCGAGTACTCGCAGGTGGTCGAGCTTGACCTCGGCGACGTCGAGCCGTCGCTCGCCGGGCCTCGCCGCCCGCAGGACCGGGTCCCGCTCGCCCGCGCCAGGGAGTCGTTTCTGGAGGCGCTCGGCAGCTTCGGCGTCGAGTACGGAGACGGGGACGAGGCGGTGGCGGAGACGTTTCCCGCGAGCGACCCGACGAGCGAGCAGGCGCCCGCGGGGCACCCGGTCACCGCCGACGAGGGCGCGGCGGTCGCAGTGGCCGCGCCGCCGCGACCCCATGCGGTGCGCGTGACGCTGGACGGCGAGGAGCACGACCTCTCGCACGGCGCCGTGGTGATCGCCGCGATCACCTCGTGCACCAACACGTCCAACCCGCAGGTGATGGTCGCCGCCGGGTTGCTGGCGAGGCGGGCGGTCGAGCTCGGCCTCCGGCGCGCGCCCTGGGTCAAGACGTCCCTCGCGCCCGGCTCGCGTGTCGTCACCGACTACTTCGAGCGCGCCGGCCTGCAGCTCTACCTCGACCAGCTGGGCTTCAACACCGTCGGCTACGGCTGCACGACCTGCATCGGCAACTCGGGACCGCTCGAGCCCGAGGTCTCGGCGGCGATCGCCGAAGGCGACCTCGTCGCCTGTGCAGTTCTCTCGGGCAACCGGAACTTCGAGGCGCGGATCCATCCCGAGGTGAAGGCGAACTACCTCGCCTCGCCGCCGCTCGTCGTCGCCTATGCGCTCGCCGGCCGGATCGACGTCGATCTCGACCGGGAGCCGCTCGCGCAGACGTCCGACGGGCAGGACGTCTTCCTGCGCGACCTCTGGCCGAGCTCGGCAGAGGTCCAGCAGACGATCGCCTCGTCGGTGCGCAGCGAGATGTTCACCGACACCTACGCCGACGTTTATGCAGGCGACGAGACGTGGCGCAGCCTCGAGACGCCCGCGGGCGACCTCTACGCCTGGGACCCCGCCTCCACCTACGTACGGCAGCCGCCCTACTTCGACGGCCTCGGCCGCGAGCCCACGATCGTCGAGGACATCCGCGGCGCCCGCTGCCTCGTCTCGGTCGGCGACTCGGTCACCACCGACCACATCTCGCCCGCCGGAGCGATCCGTCCCGACTCCCCCGCCGGACGGTACCTCACCGACCACGGTGTCGAGAGCCGCGACTTCAACTCCTACGGCTCGCGTCGCGGGAATCACGAGGTGATGCTGCGCGGCACCTTCGCGAACGTCCGCCTGCGCAACCTCCTCGTCCCGGGCTCGGAGGGAAGCTGGACGAGGCATTTCGGAAGCGGGGAGGAGATGACGATCTTCGACGCCTCGGAGCGCTACCTCGCCGAGGGGACGCCGCTCGTGGTGCTCGCCGGCAAGGAGTACGGCACGGGCTCGTCCCGCGACTGGGCGGCAAAGGGGCCCGCGCTCCTCGGCGTGAGAGCCGTGATCGCGGAGAGCTACGAGCGGATCCACCGCTCGAACCTGCTGATGATGGGCATCCTGCCCCTGCAGTACGAGGCGGGCGAGAGCCGCGAGGCGCTCCGTTTGACCGGTGAGGAGGAGCTCTCGATCGAAGGCCTCGAGGGCGGGGAGGCCCACGAGGTAACGGTCCGCGCCGACGGCAAGACGTTCAAGGCGGTCCTCCGCCTGGATACGCCTCGCGAGCGCGACTACCTGAAGCACGGCGGGATCCTGCCGTACGTCCTCAGGCGCCTATCGGCCGCGAACTAACCGTCGGAGATGCGTGGCTTCGGGGGGCCAGGGACGAGCCGCCGGCCGCGATGACAGCGGTGCGCACGTGCAACTATGACT
>Ga0335080_10009791_pt1 | contig 10032 bp, 11 predicted proteins | sample Lox_Sample_34_FD_206720 | JGI IMG/M metagenome (GOLD analysis project Ga0335080, IMG submission 206720) | Soil microbial communities from Loxahatchee National Wildlife Refuge, Florida, United States - Lox_Sample_3.4 | ecosystem: Environmental > Terrestrial > Soil > Wetlands | place: USA... | reverse complement strand
CACGCTGCAGAGCGCGGAAGTCGGTGAGGCGCTCGTCCTGGCTGCCGACCGTGGCAGCGGCGATGGGAAAGACGTTGACCACGGCGCCCCGCGCAGCATCGTTGATCCAGGCAATGATCTCCGGCGTGTCCGCGATTGGCGCGGTGTTGGGCATGCAACAGACGGCGGTGAAGCCCCCCGCAGCAGCAGCAGCCGTGCCGGTAGCGATCGTCTCTTTGTAAGCCTGCCCGGGCTCGCGCAGGTGAACGTGAACATCGATAAAGCCCGGGGCAACAATCAATCCGCGTGCATTGAAGGTTTCCTCGGCGGAACTCTTGAGCTTGTTGCGCGGTGCAATTTCGGCAACGCGTCCCTCGCGCAGCAGAACGTCCATCTCGGCATCGACGTTGCTGGCGGGGTCGATGACACGTCCGCCCTTGATGAGAAGGGGAGCTGGCCGAGTTTTGTCTCTTGCCGTCACAAATTTCTTTGCCTGAATCGTGAAGGGGCACGGCTTCCAGCCGAAATCAGAACGGACTTTAGGCCCTGAGGGGCATTACCTCAGCGGCTAAAGCCGGCTTCCAGTTGCGCTCTACGGCGCGCCTGAAGGCGTGCCCGTTCACGAGTCTTCTCATCGCGCCGCTCCCAGCGCGGTTAGCAGAACGGCCATGCGGACGCACACTCCGTTAGCCACCTGCTCGGTGATGACGGAGGCGGACGCGTCAGCCAAGTCGCCGGAGAGCTCCAAGCCTCGAATCATCGGCCCGGGATGCATCAGGATGGCATCGCGCTTGGCCAGGCGCATGCGCTCGGGCGTCACCTGGTAGCCGGCAATATATTCATCCATCTGCAGCGGCAAGCCCGCCAGCCGCTCTTTTTGCACGCGCAGCACCATCACTACGTCGGCGCCGCGCAGCGCTTCCTCGATGTGGCGGGTCACCTGCACTCGCGGCCCCAGGCTCATGGCCACCTCCGGCAACAATCCCGCCGGCCCGCACAGCACGACGTGCGCGCCTTCTTTGCTCAGCAGGTGAATATTCGAACGCGCCACGCGGCTGTGGTAGATATCGCCCACGATCGCCACCTTCAGCCCGCGCAATTGCTTCTTGTGCCGCAGGATGGTGTAGGCGTCGAGAAGCGCCTGGGTGGGGTGCTCGTGCAGACCATCACCAGCATTAATCACGGGGACCTGGAGATGACGCGCTAGCACATGCGGCGCTCCCGAGGAAGGATGCCGAATCACGATGGCATCCGCGCCCGTGGCCTCGAGCGTCAGCCCGGTATCCACCAGCGATTCGCCCTTCTCAATACTGGAAGCGGTGGCGTGCACTACGGTGGTCATCGCGCCCAGGGCCTTGGCGGCAAATTCAAAGGAAACGCGCGTGCGAGTGGATGGCTCGTAGAAAAGTAATGCTATCCGCCGATCGCGAAGCAAAGGACGTGGCCGAGCGCCGTGCATGCGTCGCGCCAGGCGAAGCACGCGGTTGATCTCGTCGGGCTCGAGGTGTTCGATGCCGAGCAAAGAGCGGCTTTTCTTCATCGCGTGGGGCCGCGCTCGCTTCTCTCCACCATCTGGACTTTCTCCAGGTTATCGACTTCCTTGAGCTTGACTTCGATGATCTGCATGTCCGTAGTCTGCACCTTGCGTCCGACGAAGGCGGCTTCGATGGGAAGCTCGCGGTGCCCGCGGTCGATCAGCACCAGCAATTGCACCCGCGCCGGACGCCCGTGGTCGAAGAGCGCGTCGAGCGCCGCACGGATGGTACGGCCGGTATAGAGCACATCATCAACCAGCACCACGTTCTTGCCCTCGACCGAAATTTCCAGGTCGCTCTTCTGTACCAGCGGCTTAGGTCCGACGGTGGAGAGGTCGTCGCGATAGAGCGTGATGTCCAGGCTGCCGACGGGAATCTGCGCGTGCTCGATCTGGCTCATCGTCTTGGCAATGCGCTGCGCCAGCGGCACGCCGCGGCGGCGAATGCCAACCAGCGCCAGCCCTTCTACTCCGTTGTTCTTCTCCACTACCTCGTGCGCCAGCCGCACCAGCGTGCGCTGGATCTCCGAGGCGGACATCAGCAGATCTTTGTCCTCGACCGGCGACGATCCGGCCTTCGGTTGCGAACCCATAGCAGCCCTCTAAAAGACCTTGCATTCTACGCGTTGCGGCGGAAACCCGGCAAGGAATTACCCCGCCCCTCTAGGAGGATTGCTTGTTGCCCCAGATGGCGGCGCCGATCACGCCTCCCAGACTCGAAAAAACCAGAAAAACCAGGAAGAAGAGCACCACCAGGAAGGTAAAGATTGCAGCTAAAGCCCCAGGGGACATGAAGTTGCGCATCATCTCCTGAGCGCGGGGGTCGGGACTCTGGGTGGCCGCCTGCTCTACCGCTTTCTGCATGGCTTCACGAATAGCGGCTCCGGAGTGAAAGACAATCAGACGGAACGCCTGGGGAACGCTGTACAAAAGAAAACCCAGCAGACCACTCACGATTCCCAGGCGCGCGCCCATGCCCGCGCTGATGGCCGCGTCGGGCCGACGCCGGTGATACAGCCGCACCGCTGCCGCGCCCGCTGCCAGCATGCAAAGCCAGCTTCCCGTTAGCAACAGCAAACCGATGGGACCTTGTCCCAGGTGCAGGACAAGCCCGACTGCGACGGCAAGCAGCGATACCAGAAATATGGCCAGCGCCAGCAGCAACCCGGCGAGTGCTGCGGAGCGCGTACCCTGCCGCCAGTCAATTCTTGCGGCCGCCGGCGCCAGACTGATGGGCGGCGGGAGCGGCGACTGGGTCTCTTCGGCGGCGCTGGCGGGCAACTCCGTCAGCAGCGCCGGCTCGGAAGTCACCGCGGCCGAGACCCGAATCTGCGGCGCGCCGCAGTGCGGGCAGAAGGCCACGCCGTCCTCCACGCTCGCACGGCAACGATGACAGGGATGATCCACCGCGATTCAGGTTACAGGACGGGCCGGGAGAGGCGCAACGGCGCTCTAAGACGCAGCTCCCCTCGATAGCTCTCTCTGCAGGCGCTCGGCTAGAAATTGCTTGAGCAGCGATTGATAAGGGACATCCCGCTTGTTTGCTAAAACTTTAAGCTGCCCGAGCATCGCTTCAGGAAGGCGGAGAGAGATGGTGCGCAGCGTTGGGCGTAGGCTCGGAAACCGCCGTCGCTGCCCTCTGGACCACTGCGCGTAGCCGGTTGAGTCGTGCCCAGCCCAAAAGGCGCGCTCCTGGTCTTCCGAGGCGAATTTTGGAACGGCTTTACTCTTTCGCGTTTTCATACGTTCGCCCCTCTTTGCGCGTCATGTCCCGTGCCGAAATAACCCTGATTAGATGGCGCCTCGCCGTAAACGAAACAAACAGCAAACGGCCCGCATCAGTTTCGCCGAGGGCCAAAAACCTCGGTTCGCTCAGAGAGTGCTCGCGATCGACTCGAACCAGGAGCGGCTCGTTGAGGAAGACCTCCTCCGCCTCCCAGAAAGCGACGCGGTGCAACTCCCGGTTCTTCCCGACATTCCCGTCATCCCAGTCAAAACCGATACAACCATCAAGCGGATCGCCTGAAGTCGTCTACTGCGTCCCTCTCTCCCCGCGTATCTGCACGTAAATCAGCGCGAAGCTCGAGCCCTTACCTTCGGATTTGAGGGACACGATGCGATGGCGATCCTCTGTTCCTGATACAAGATTCGTTTCATTGCCAACAATGCTCTGGCTGCAATGCCGATCGCCATGGACGAAACTGAAGCTGCCGTGGCACTCGAATACTTCGCCGAATGCCTTCAGTTGCTTGCGATAGAAATCGAGGAGCTTCTCCGGCGGATCGTCGGAACGGAACTTGATGGCGACCACTTTGACGCCAGCCACTGAACTATCGAGTGACAGGTTGGCGGCGTGCTTCTTTTCTTCATCCTCTGCCCGCACCGCGCCGGGATAAACCTCGAGCCCCGTGTCTTTGGGATCGACCTGCGTATTCACGTGCAGGCTGCCCACCGGGGTCTCGATATCCACCTTCTTGTCCGCGCCCTCACCCTGTTTTTTGACCTTGCAGCCGCACAGCGACGCTCCTGCCAGCGCCAACACGAGCAATGCCCGCGAGAATAATGTCGCCGCTTTCATGGACGGCCTCCTTGTGCCAGCGCCGGATGCTCGATGCCCGCGCCGCGCGCCGCGATCCCGGGAATGGTCACCGGCAAGCGCCCATGGATCGGGATCTCGGCAAACAATGCTTTTGCCGCGCTCACCTCGGAAACCGGCGCGTTGGAAAATGTGCAGAGATAATTCTCCACCTCCGGAAACTGCGCCGCCAGGTACGGATTTCCCAGCGCGACGAGCACGGTCTTAGCAGCATCGCGCTCGAGCAAGCGATGCAACAGCGCGGCCGTCGCGTCGTCCAGCGAAACCGAACCAGTAAGCACGCCGCGCACTCTGAGCACCTTGCCTCCCGAAGGCGACGCAATGGCGGCTGCCACCACGGTCTGCGCGCGCCCGGCTGCTTCCAGCACCTGCTCTGTCATGCCGCCGGCAATGCGCGGATCGACGTAGAGCACATTCACGCCGGGAGTGCGCGCGCGCAACTCGCGCTCCAGCACGCGTCCGGTGTCGGCGCGCACGTCATCGGAAATGATGAGCGCGAGCACACCGCTGCCTGCTGGGGCTGATGTCTGATACGCAGCCGACGACACAAGAGTTCCACTCGGGTGCAGCGGCAGGGCACGGCCGTTATCGCGCACCAAAGCGACGGCATCGTCAGCCACCCGCTGCGCCAGCGCCACGTCGGCCGGACGGGCGATGACCTGGGCGAGCGCGTTGATGTCCACCTGGCGCGCTTTGTTCAAACCAACTGCAGCTTTGGCGCGCAACACGCGCAGCACCGAGGCATCAATCTGCGCCTCGGAAATTTCGCCGCTGCGCACGGCGCCGACCAGCCCTTCGTAGGCGGCATTCAGGTCAGCAGGGATCAGGACTACGTCATTGCCGGCCTTCACCGCTTCCACCGCGGCGCGGGCGGGCGGAAACAGCCGCGTGATGGCGTTCATGTCCATCGCATCGGTGACAACCAGGCCTTGAAAGCCAAGTTCGCGCTTCAGCGTATCGGTAATCACGGCGTGCGAAACCGTGGCCACACGATTGGGATCGGGCTCGAGCGCGGGCACGGTGACGTGCGCGATCATTACGGCGTCGACCCCGCCTTCGATTGCCGCGCGAAACGCCGGCAGCTCCACGCTCTCCAGGTGCGCCCGGTCCGAGCCAACGCGGGCACGGCCCAGGTGCGAATCCGTATCCACATCGCCATGGCCGGGAAAGTGCTTGGCGGTGGTGAGCAGCCCGTTTTCGCGCGAAGCATTCAAGTAGGCGCGCAAATATGGAATCACCTGCTGCGGGTCCTCGCCGAAGGCCCGCGTGTTAATGATGGGATTGGCCGGCGATGAGTTCACGTCCGCGACCGGGAAGAAGTTCCACTGCACGCCGATCGCCCGCGACTCCTGTGCCACCACCCGCGCCATGTCCGCGGCGTATTGTGGATTGCCCGTGGCGGCAAAGGCCATGGCCGCGGGGAAGCCGGTGGTTCCGTGGAAGCGCGTGGCCAGTCCGCGCTCGAAGTCGGCGGCAAAAATCAGCGGCAGGTCGGAGTCGCGCTGCAGTTGGTTGGTGAGCATCGCAGCTTCGTAGGGCTGGTTGCGAAAAACGGCGCCGCTTTCCGACGCCACGGTGAGCAGTACCCCGCCGATGTGGTAGTGGCGGATGGTGTCGCGCAATTGCAGGTAGGCGGGACTGGCCAGGTTGAAGAACTCGGTCTGCGCGCGAATCATCAGCAGTTGTCCGATCTTTTCTTCCAGCGACATCTTGCGCAGCGTTTTCTGCGCCCATTTGTCGCCTTCGCGCGTGAGCCGCACGGGCCCGGGATGCTGCAGCTTGTCCTCGGCAAGACCGGCGCATGCCAAAAAAAGAAAGCAGATCAACAAGCGTCGAGTAACGCTTTGCCTTTCACAAAAAAACTTCGGAAGCATGAGTGGGTTATAGCAGAGCAGCGGTGCATTGTCAGTCAGGCAGAGGCCTGGTACTCAGCCGGTTACAATTCTTCTCGTACAATCTCCGCAGCCTTCTGCTGAAGTCCCGGATCATCTCCAAACCCCTGCAGCCAGCGGACGTCCGGCTCGCGGCGGAACCACGTCATCTGCCGCTTGGCATAGTTGCGGTGTGCCTGCTGCGCCTCGCGAATGGCAGATTCGCGATCGACCGTCCCTGCCAGCAATGCGACCGCCTGCTTATAGCCGGGCGATTGCAGCGGCGGCGCCGACACGCCGTATCGCTCGAGCAGCCGCGCCGTCTCCGCTACCAGTCCGCGGTCGAACATGCTGCGGGCGCGCTGGTTGATGCGCTCGTAAAGCGCTTCGCGTTCTGGATTGAGGCCGATCCGCAGTATGCGGAAGCCGCGCAGCGGCTCACGCCCGCGCCGCCAGAGTTCGGTCATTTTCTGCCGCGACGCCAGGCACACTTCAACGGCCCGAATAAGCTTGGGCTCGTCGTTGGGATGGATTTTGCCCGCAGCCGTCGCGTCGAGCCGGCGCAGAATTCGATGGAGATGAGGCGGTCCCTTGCGGCCGCCGATCTTCCGCAGGCGCTTACGCATTTCTTCCGAACGCTTGGGTCCGGCAAACAGCCCTTCGAGAAACGCCCGCAGGTAGAGTCCGGTACCGCCCACCACAACCGGCATGCGCCTGCGTCCGGCAATTTCAGCCACCACCTTTCGCGCTGTCTGCGCGTAATCGCCGGCCGTGAAGGCCTCGGTGGGCTCGGCAATGTCCAGCAAGTGGTGCGGAACGCGGGCACGATCCTCAGGCGACGGTTTGGCCGCGCCGATGTCGAATCCGCGATAGAGCGCCACGGAATCGCAGTTGACGATTTCGCTATCCGAGCTTTCCGCCAGCACCAGCGAGAGGGCGGTCTTGCCGCTGCCGGTGGGCCCGACAATCGCTATCAGCAGCGGCTCAGGGGAAGCGCCCAATTCAGCGGTAACTCCAATGAAACACCCGCGCAAAGCGAACGACAATGAAGATCAGGATCAAGAGCCCGATCAGGATCAAGCCCAGAGTTTGCTGGCGCCCAGGGTGCATGCGGGGATTGTAAGCCTAGAGATAGGAAACGTGGACCTAGCGCAGGTTCTGCATCTCGGCGGCAGTGGGGTTGTAGTAAAAGTGGAAGACCAGCGCCAGATACTGTCCGCCGAATTCGTGCGGCAGCGGCGGAAACGGGTTGGAGCCGGTAATGCCGCCCCAGGCGGCGCGGTCGAGGGAAACGTCGCCGGAAGGCCCGGCCAGCTTCATGCCCGCCACACTGCCGTCCTTCAGGATTGCAAACTGGATGGAAACCTTGCCCCGCTTCATCAATGGCGGGCGCGCGACATCGGGGATGATGGCGTACCAGTTTTGCTTCACGTCCTGGAGTACGCGCTCCAAATAGGGCCCGAAGTCGACCCCCATGGTGTCGCTGAGAATCTCCAGATTGCCCTGCACATTGCCGCGCCCGTTGCCAACGCCAAAGCCGCCGACGTCGCCCCCGCCTCCCCCCATGCCTCGGCGGGCAGCGCTTTCGCGCGCGGCCTGCTCGATCGCCGAGCCAGCCGAAAGCGGCGCCTTCGAGAACAGATTGGGCGTGCCGGCAGGCGACGAAGGTGGCTGCACTCGCGCCAGTTGGTTAGCCGGGGGGCTCTGCTGCGGCGATGCCGGCGCGGCCTGGGCCGCCTGGGCCGGCGGCGAGGGCGGCGCTGCCGGCCCTGGATGCGGCATCGAGCTGTCGCGCAGCTCCCGCAGGGTGCGTTCGTCCACCGTTGGATGGCGCGTCATTGCAATACGGTCTTTGTCCGAGATGATGTCCGTCTTCGGCCGCTGCGAGACCCGCTGGCTGTCTTTCGGCATCGCCAGGTAAGTCAGCTCGCGATCACGATTGATGAGCTCCTGCGCCGTCCACACTTTGACTTTCTTATTGAAAGAGTAGTGCAGCAGCGTAGGCACGGTCATGATCAGCAGCAGGTGAAAGATGATGGAGAGCAACCCGGCTTCGCGCAAGCGGCTGCGCGCGCGCTCGTCGCTCATCTCGATCACCAGGACCGGAACTACATGGCGTTCGGTATAACGCTCGTAATCCTCGGAGCGTTCACGCGTAGCTGGCTCTGTGGTTGGCATCTAAGCCGCGAGACACCTCTACTTCTTGCCTGGAGACACCCCTGTCTGACCGCGGGCTTGGCAGTGTTGCTTATTGTCTCACACCGGGAGAATGATTCTGTTAGACGACTGGGAACAACGAGAGGATTATCGGCGCGCTTAATCCGCCGCGGGCTGTGCGGCCTGCGGCGGCGCAACCGGCAGCAGTGCCTTGAAGCTCTCGCAGTCGGGCGCGGAGCGATAGACCGGACAAAAGTAGCAATCCTGCGCGCAGACCACCGGGCAGGTAGCGCGGTTGCTCCAGCAAGGGCGAGTTGGATCCGCGATGACCGGGCAGCCCTGCTTGTTTTCAAAGCCGCAGTTGCGCAGCCGCCAGCAAGGCAGTTTGGCGAGTATGTGGCGGATCCCAGCCAGGTTCAAACGCGCTTCCCGCACCAGTCGCAGGATCAGGGCGATCCAGGGAAAGTCGTTTTGCGTGAAATAGCGTGTGCCGCGGGCCGACTTGATCGGCAGCAACAGGCCTTCACGCTCATACAGGCGGAGCAGATCGACCGAAACTGAGAAGTGCTGGGCGACAGCGCCGATCTTAATGCTGCCGTTCGGCAAGTGCCCCTGCTTTTTTTCGATCCCAACGCGCATAAGAGGAGCGCTAAGCTCCAGCGACAACATCCTTCGACCTATCATGTGCACGTTCCGCACCAATTTTGCCGGTTAATCGCCAAGCTCGGGAACTCCCTATTGTCAAGGAGTTAGGAGGCACACCCAGTGTGGACCGCTCGGCCCTTCGGTTCGGCCTCGCTATTTGCCACACCCACTGGCGCATTCTCGCCCAAGCCGGATGCCATATTGACCCCGATCGGCGTTGCGCGGTTGCTACAATACCAGCGCTTATGTCGACGCTCTTCCAGGCGCCTGCCTACGATCCCGCGCGCGAACGAAGGCGAAAGCGCGTCATCATCGTCCTTGTCATTGCGATCGTTATGGCGGTGCTGATGTACTTCCGCTTCCGCAACTGGCCTTACGAGCACGTGGTCCACAACTTCTTCGTTGCGCTTGAACGCCAGGACTATGAAAAGGCCTACGGCATCTGGATGCACGATCCCAACTGGCAGCAGCACCCCGACAAATACAAGAACTATCCTTTGGGCGCGTTTGAGATGGACTGGGGACCGAGCGGAGAGTGGGGCGTGATCAAAGAGCACCAGATCGATGGCGTGGCCCGTCCCAAGAACGGTGGCAGCGGCGTGGTCGTGCAGGTGACCATCAACCAGCGCGCCGATAAAGCCCGCATCTGGGTGGAGAAGAAAGACAAGACGCTGACCTTTTCGCCGTTCTGACGACGGCGAAATCATTGTGACCCTCGACGCAGAGAGCCAAACAGGCGGGCGGTTTCCGGCTACGCGCTGGTCGGCCATTGTAGCCGCGCGCAGCCCGGATGCGGCTGAACGCGCGCATGCTTTGAATGCGCTGCTGGCGGCATATTGGAAGCCGGTCTTCAAGTACATCCGGCTGCGCTGGAATCGGCAGCTCGAGGACGCGCAGGATCTCACCCAGGGATTCTTTGCCGCGCTGCTGGAGCGCGATCTGCTGGCGAAGTACGATCCGGAAAAAAGCCGTCTGCGGACGTTTCTGCGGTTGTGCGTGGACGGCTTCGTCCTGAATCAGGACAAAGCGGCGAATCGCCAGAAACGCGGCGGCGGCGTGCCGCTGCTGGCGCTCGATTTCGCCTCTGCCGAAAACGAACTGGAAATGGGCATGCTCGATCCCGCGAAGCTTGCCTCTCTCGAGTCGCTGGATGAGTTCTTCGAGAAAGAGTGGGTGCGCAGCCTGTTCAGCCTGGCAGTCGAAGATCTGCGCCAGCTCTGCGCCGGCAATGGAAAATCGAGAGCGTACGA
>Ga0335080_10009790_pt1 | contig 10032 bp, 8 predicted proteins | sample Lox_Sample_34_FD_206720 | JGI IMG/M metagenome (GOLD analysis project Ga0335080, IMG submission 206720) | Soil microbial communities from Loxahatchee National Wildlife Refuge, Florida, United States - Lox_Sample_3.4 | ecosystem: Environmental > Terrestrial > Soil > Wetlands | place: USA: Florida... | reverse complement strand
GCGACGCTGCCCCGCCCGGCGCTCGACGCGCCGCCGCTCGGGAGCGGGCTCGTCGAGGAACCGCGGGATCTCGCGCTCGGCATCGGCGCCGGCGTCGCCGCCCGGCACCGGGCGCCCGGAGGCGCGGCTGCCGGCCGGTCCAGATCTGCCCTGCGCCGTCACGAGCCGGGCTCCCCGAGGGCCGCCACGAGCTCGGCGAAATGGGCGCCGCGCTGCTCGAAGTTGCGGTACTGGTCGAAGCTCGCGCAGGCGGGGCTGAGCAGGACGACGTCGCCGGCGACGGCGACCGCGGCGGCGTGAGCGACGGCCGCCTCGAGGTCGGGCAGCACGACGAACGGCGTCGCCCTCTCCCCTACCGCCTCGTGGCGCCGCGCGAAAGCTTCGCCCAGCGGCGCCGCGGCGGCGCCGATCAGGATGGCCTCCTTGACGCGCCCCTCGGTACCGGCGGCCAGCGGGTCGAACGAGGCGCCCTTGAGCGAGCCCCCGAGGATCATGTGCACCGGCCCGGCATAGGCCGTGAGTGCCTTGAGGGCGGCGTCGACGTTGGTCGCTTTGGAGTCGTTCACCCAGGTCACGCCGCGCACCACGCCGACCACCTGGAGACGATGGGCGACGCCGGGAAACGTCTGCAGCGCGGCGGCGATGTCGGGCGGCGCGACGCCGATGGCGGCGGCCGCCGCGGCTGCGGCGAGCGAGTTCTCGAGGTTGTGGTCGCCCTTCAGGGCGAGGTCGGAGAGGGCGCAGAGCCGCTCGCCCCCCACCGGGGTGCGCAGCCAGAGGGCGCCGCCGGCAAGCCAGGCCAGCAACTCGCCAGCGGGCTGCAGGCCGCCCACTCCCCCATCGCCCGACGCGGCATCGCCCGACGCCGTGACGCGTGAGAACCAGCCCCGGCGAGCGCGGCCGGGCAGGCCGCCGGCCAGCGCCGCGATCCCCCCGTCGTCTGCGTTCAGGAGCGCGAGATCGGCCGGCGTCTGGTTTTCGAAGATGCGCAGCTTGGCGTCGACGTAGCCGCCGTAGGTGCCGTGACGGTCGATGTGGTCCTCGGTCAGGTTGAGCAGCACGGCCACGTCGGGCCGGAAGCGTGCGATGTGCTCGAGCTGGAAGCTCGAGAGCTCGGCCACCACGACGGCCGCGGGATCGATCGCGCCGGGCAGCGTGGCGAGGGCCCGGCCGACGTTGCCGGCCACCTCGACCGGGCCGCCGGCCGCGCGCAGGATGTGGCCGGTGAGCTCGGTCGTCGTCGTCTTGCCGTTGGTGCCGGTGATCGCGATCCAGCGGTTCGTCAGGAACCGGGCGGCGAGCTCGATCTCGCTCCAGATCGGCAGGCCGCGCTCGAGCGCGGCCGCCACGACCGGCGACGAGGTCGGCACGCCGGGGCTCTTCACGAGCAGCTCGGCGTCGCCGGGCAGGCGGGCGGCCTCGCCGAGGAGCACGCGGGCGCCGGCCGCGCGCAGCTCGGCCGGCGCTTCGCCGAGCTCGTCCTCGGCCTTCTCGTCGACCACGGCGATCGCGACACCGGGCAGCTCGCGCAGCACGAGCCGCGCGGCCGCGATGCCCGAGCGCCCCATGCCGGCCACGGCCAGGTGACGCACGTCGCCGATCTCTGGACTCACAGGCCTTCCTTTCCGCCGTACCGGGGCCGACCGGCCCGGCGCCGCTTCGCGGCGGCGACCCGGCGTCTCGTCCCGATCGTCGCAGCGCGGCGCCCGCCGGCTGCCTCACCGCGTTCGTAGGGCTTTCCGTCGCGCGCGGCCGAACCCTGCCCGCACGACTCTCGACCTCTCCCTGAGCCGGCCTGAAGTACGACTTGAGGTCTGCCCTCAAGCCTCACTGGAGACCCGCCACCGATTGGGCGTGCGGGGCCGCCACCGCGAACGCGTGACGGCCAGAGCCCGGTCGAAGGAGACCCGCGCCCGCTCGTCAGAAGGTGGCGTAGTAGATGGCGAAGCCGAGGCCGGCGAAGATCGCGGTCACGATCCAGAAGCGCACGATGACCTTGGTCTCGGACCAGTTGAGCAGCTCGAAGTGATGATGCAGGGGCGCCATGAGGAAGATGCGCCGCTTGGTGAGCTTGAACGAGGCGACCTGGAGGATCACCGACAGGCCCTCGAGCACGAAGATGCCGGCGACGACGATGAGCAGCAGCTCGGTGCGCGTGAGGATGGCGAGACCGGCGATGGCCCCGCCCAGACCGAGCGAGCCGGTGTCGCCCATGAAGACGTCGGCCGGGAAGGTGTTGAACCAGAGAAAGCCGAGGCAGGCGCCGACGATGCAGGTCGACAGCACGGAGAGGTCGAGCAGGCCCGGGTCGGGCTCGTGGCGACCGATGATGAACGCGATGCCCGCGTAGGCGACGAGCACGATGGCCGAGCTGCCGGCGGCCAGCCCATCGAGGCCGTCGGTGAGGTTGACGGTGTTGCTGGCCGAGGCGATCACGAGGAACACGAGCACGTAGAAGCCGATCGTGCCGAGATGCCACTGCGCGTGCGAGAAGGGGATCGACACGCTGGTCGTCAGACCGGCGAAGTGGAGCGCGATGAAGCCGGCGAGCAACCCGAGCGCGAGCTGCAGCAGCATCTTGTAGCGCGCCGACAGCCCGAGCGAGCGCCCCTTGATGATCTTCATCCAGTCGTCGGCGAAGCCGATCAGGGCGCAGCCGAGGGCGATCACGAGCACCGAGAACGAGGCGACCGAGAGCTGGCTGAAGATGAAGAAGGGCACGAGCACGGCGAGCCAGATGAGCACGCCGCCCATGGTGGGCGTGCCCTCCTTGGTCTTGTGGCCCTCGGGCCCCTCCTCGCGGATGGTCTGGCCGAACTCGTTGCGGCGCAGCCACTCGATGAACCATGGCCCGACGATCAGGATGACCACCATCGAGGTGATGCCGGCGGCGAGAGCGGTGAACATCAGCGGGCGCCGTCGGGACCGGGTGTGGGCGGCGCGTCGGAGCCGGCGGCGCCGGCGGCCGGCACGTCATCGGGACCGGGGGCGGGCGTCGTGGCAGGGCCCGACCCGGACGCGCTCGGCCCGGACGTGCTCGGCCCGGACGTGCTCGGCCCGGACGTGCCCGGCCCGGGAGGCTTCAGGATGGCCTCGGCGACGCGCTCGATGCGCAGCGCGCGCGACGCCTTGACGAGGACGGCGCTGCCCGGGGCGATCGCCCCGGGCAGCGCCGCCAGGCACTCTTCGACCGTCGGATACCAGACGCCGCCCGGCGTCGTCAGGTAGTCGCGCGCCAGGGCGCCCACGGCCAGCACACGCACTCCCCGGGCGTCGGCGTGCCGCCCGACCTCGCGATGAAACGCGGCCGCGCCCGCGCCCAGCTCGAACATGTCGCCGAGCACGGCCACCCGCGGCCGTTCGCCGGCCACCTGGCAGAGGTGGTCGATCGCGGCCTTCATCGACAGGGGGTTGGCGTTGTAGGCGTCGTTCAGGAGCAGCCCACCGTCGGGCAGATCGGCGAGGCGCCCGCGGAGAGCCGAGAACTCGACCGCCGCGGCCCCCGGCTTGGCCTCTTCGAGGTTGTAGCCGAGGGCGATGAAGGCGCCGATGGCGGCCAGGGCGTCCTGCAGGTAGTGGCCGCCGCCGAAGTTGAAATCGAAGGCGGCGCGGCGCCCGAAGGCATCGATCAGCGCGTGGGTGCCGAAGCCGCGCGTCTGGGCCTCGGCGACGCAGACGTCGGCGCCCTCGGCGCCGAAGGTGACGAGCCGGCCGGTGTGGTAGCGCAGATGGGGCTCGAGCAGGACTTCGTCGGCGGGCACCACGAGGGCGCCCTTGCCGACCTCGGCGATGATCTCGGCCTTGGCCGCGGCCACCTCTTCGATCGTGCCGACGAGCTCGAGATGCACGGGCGCGATGTTGGTGATGACGCCGACGTCGGGTTTGACCATCGCGGCAAGCTCGGCGATCTGGCCGCGGCCGCGCATGGCCAGCTCGCAGACGAGCACCTCGGTGTCGGGCTCGAGATCGAACACCGTCAGCGGCACGCCGATCTCGTTGTTGTGGTTGCCGCTCGTGGCGACCACCCGCGCGACCGGTGCAAGCAGCGCGGCGAGGATGTCCTTGGTCGAGGTCTTGCCGGCGCTGCCGGTGACCGCCACGACGGCGGCGCCGGAGCGGCGCCGCACGGCCGCGGCCAGGGCGCCGAGGGCGCGCAGCGGATCGTCGACCACGATGCGCGGCGCCCCGGCGCGTAACGACGAAGCGGCGCGCGGGGTGAGGACGGCGGCGGCCGCGCCGGCGCCCAGAGCGGCGCCGGCGAAGTCGCCGCCGTCGGCGCTCTCGCCGCGCAGGCCGAAGAAGAGATCGCCCGGCGTGACCGCCCGGCTGTCGATGACGACGCCGCTCGCCAGGGCGCCCGGGTCGCCGGCCTCGAGGCGGCCGCCACAGGCGGCCGCCACCTCGTCGAGCGGAACGGCGATCACGAGCCGGTCCCCGCGCCGGCGGGCGATGCCGGGAAGCCCAGCGCGGCGAGCTCCTCGGCGGCGACCTCGCGGTCGTCGAAATGGATCGTCACGGGACCCAGGATCTGATACGTCTCGTGACCCTTGCCGGCGATCACGAGAGCGTCGCCGGCGCGCGCCGCGCGCAGCGCGGCGCGGATGGCGGCGCGCCGGTCGGGCTCGACCATGATCTTGGAGCGCTCCATCGCGCCGATGCCGCGCAGGACGTCGGCGATGATCTCGTCGGGATCTTCGCCGCGCGGGTTGTCGGAGGTGAGCACCGCGAGATCGGCGAGCTCGGCGGCGACCGTGCCCATGAGGGGCCGCTTGCCGCGGTCGCGGTCGCCGCCGCAGCCGAAGACGGTCAGCAGGCGACCGCCGGTGACGGCCCGCACGGCGCGCAGCACGTTGGCGAGCGAGTCGGGTGTGTGCGAGTAGTCGACGAGCACGCCGAAAGGCTGGCCGGCGCGTACCGGCTCGAGGCGGCCGGGCACACCGGCCGAGCTTCGCAGCCCCTCGCGCACGGCCGCGATCGGCAGGCCCACGGCCAGGGCGGCGGTCGCCGCCGCCAGGGCGTTGGCGACGTTGAACCGCGCGGGGGCGGCCAGCTCGAGGGGCTCGCGCAGGCCGAGGCGCGCGGCGATCAGGGTGAAGGCGGAGCGCTCGGCCGTGAGACGCAGGTCGGTCGCCAGGCAGTCGACCTCGCCCGCGCCGCCCAGATCGTCGCCTTCGAGCGCGTACGTCCACAGGTCGGCGCCGTAGGCCTCGCGGCAGTCGTCGATCAGCAGCCGGCCGTGCTCGTCGCCGGCGTTCACGATCGCGCTCGCGCCGGGGCGCCGGCGCTCGCCGGGCAGGAACAGTGAGCGCTTGGCGGCGAAGTAGTCGGCCAGCGTGGGGTGAAAGTCGAGGTGGTCGCGCGACAGGTTGGTAAAGACGACGGCCTCGAAGGAGATGCCCGTCGTACGGTCGAGCGCGAGCGCGTGCGACGAGGCCTCCATGACGCACGACAGGTCGCCGCCGTCGGCCATCTCGCGAAAGAGGCGCTGCAGCTCGACCGAATCGGGCGTGGTGAGCCTGGTGGGCCGCTCGACGCCCGCGACGCGATTGACCACGGTGCCCAGCAGGCCCGGCCGCAGACCGGCGGCGGCGAAGACGGCGGCCAGCAGGTGAGCCGTCGTCGTCTTGCCGTTGGTGCCGGTGATCGCGGCGACCCGCAGCTCACGCGTGGGGTCGCCGTAGAAGCGCGCCGCGACCAGGGCCATGGCGCGTCGCGCCACCGGCACGACGAGCTGGGTGACCGGCAAGGGCAGAGCGCGCTCGCAGACCAGGGCGACCGCGCCGGCATCGACCGCCTGCGCGGCGAAATCGTGACCATCGGCCTTCAGGCCGGGGATGCAGAAGAAGAGGGACCCGGCGACGACGTCGCGGGTGTTGCACGCCAGCGATCCGATCTCGACGTCGGGATCGCCGTCGACGCGAACGCGATCAAGAGCGGCGGCGAGAGCGGCTACGTTCATGCCGGCCTATGGTATCAGAACCAGTCACCGTCACGGCGCGATCTCGAGCCGCTGCAGGGCGTAGCTTGCGATGTCACGGAAGGCCGGAGCGGCCACCGTGCCGCCCCAGTACGGATGGGGTTGGTCGACGACGACCGCGACGATGAGCTGGGGGTCGCGGGCCGGCACCATGCCGATGAACGAGGCGACGTAGTTCACCTTCGAGTAGCCGCCGCCGCCCGGCAGCGCCTTCTGCGCCGTGCCGGTCTTGCCGGCCACGACATAGCCCGGGATCTGGGCCAGGACGCCGGTGCCGTCGGCCACGACGTCGGACAGCATGCTGCGCAGCTGCCCCGCGACCGTCGCGGTGACGATCCGGCGACCCGCCGCGGGCTTCGTCACGTGAGCGCCCACCTGCGCCGTGAGGTAGGGCTTGACCATCACGCCACCATTGGCGATCGCACCGTAGGCGGCGACCATCTGGATCGGTGTCACCGAGATGCCCTGACCCATGGGGACGTTGCCGATCGTCGACGACCACCACTGGTCTCCGGGCAGCACGAAGCCCGGCACCTCGCCGGGAAAGTCGATGCCGGTCGTGTGTCCGAATCCGAAGCGGTGGATCCAGTCGAGCAGGCCGGCCTTGCCCATGCGCTCGCCGATCGTCACGGCGCCGATGTTGCTCGACATCGCGAGGATCTTGCGCACCGTCATGCGCTCCGTGCCACGCTGCTCGGCGTCGTGGATGATGCGGTCGCCGACACGCAGGGCGGGCGGCAGCACGAACGACGTGCCCGGCGTGACGACCCCGTCGGAGAGCGCCCCGGCCACCGTGACCATCTTGAACGTCGAACCCGGCTCGTACGTGTAGATGATGGCCTTGTTGCCCTGGTCCGCCGGCTTGGCGCCGAACGTGTTGGCGTTCACCAAGGGCACGTTGGAGATGGCGTAGATCTCGCCGGTCTTCGGGTTCTCGACGATCGCCGTGCCGCCCTTGGCGTGGAACCGCCGGACGGTGTCGGCCAGCACGCGATCGGCCTCGAGCTGGATGCCGTTGTCGATCGTGAGCCGCACGTCCTGCCCGGGCGTGGGCTGTACCGACTGCATGGTGCGCAGCGCCTGGCCGGCCGGATCCTGCACGACCACCTCGCGACCGGCCTTGCCGGCCAGCTGACGGTCGTAGCGGTACTCCATGCCGGCGAGGCCGTGGCCGTCGGTGCCGGCGTAGCCTACGACCTGCGCCGCCGCGGACTTCAGCGGGTAGACCCGCTTCTCCTCGGTGTAGCTCGCCACGCCGGGCAAGCCGAGCGCCGTGGCCTTGTCCGCCAGGGTCGGATCGGCCTGGCGCGCGACGTAGGCGAAGCCGCTCGAATGGTCCTCGATGCGGCGATAGACATCGCGGTACTTCAGCTTCAGCACGAAGGCCAGCCGGTAGGCGGCCTCTCGTGGGTCGCCGAGCATGTACGGCGTCGCGTAGACGGTCTTGGCCGCCTGGTCGACGGCCAGCTCGACGCCGTTGCGATCGAGGATGGCGCCGCGGTGAGCCGGCAGCGTCACCGTGCGCACCTGCTGCTGCCGGGCGATCGCGGCGAGGTGGCTCTCGCCCACCGTGACGGCGACGGCCTTGCCGCCGATCGCTAGGAAGGCGACCACGAACACGATGCGCAGCAGCCGCATGCGGCCGTCGAGCGTGCGGCGCACGGCCGTCGTATCGGGCCGGCCTCGGCGCGAGCGGCTCCCGGTGCGGCCGCGTGACTCCGGCCCGCTCGACCCGCCTCCGCGCCGGGCGCCGTTCGGCACTCAGCGCCCCGTATGGGTCGCGGCGTGGCGATGCACGGTGATGAACTGCACGTCGGGCGAGACGATCAGGTGATACTTGCTCATGGCGACGCTGCGCACCGTGAGAGCCGACGACAGCGTCGCCGCCCTCTCGGCGAGGCGCTGGTTCGCGGCCTCGACAGCCCGCTCCTGACGCGCGACCGCGTCGGTCTGCAGGTTCTTCTGCACCACGGCGAAGCTGAGCGTGACGCGCCCGACCGCGAGCAGAGAGAGCAGCACGACGAACACGACGAGGCGCGCGGTCAGCGATTGGCGGCTCAGCCGCGAAGCTCGCGTCGGAGGGGCGCCCGGACGCCGCTGCGGGGCCCGTGTCGGCCGGTGTTCGGGCTCGCGCCTGGCCGGCGCCGGCAGTGCCCGCGCCGGCGCGCCGGCGGCCACCTCAGCCCTCCAGCTTGACCGCCGCGCGCAGCTTGGCGGCCTTGGCGCGCGGGTTGCTGTCTACCTCGCGCGCGCGGGGCGTGACCGGCCGCCTCGTCAGCACGCGCATGGTCGGCTCGTGGCCGCAGACGCAGATCGGCAGGCCGGGCGGACAGATGCAGCCGGCCGCGTGGCCCTTGAAGAACTCCTTGACGGTGCGATCCTCGAGCGAATGGAAGGAGATCGCCGCCATGCGACCACCGGGCCGCAGCACGCGATAGGCCTCTTCGAGGCCGCGAGCCAGCGATTCGAGCTCGTTGTTGACCACGATGCGCAGCGCCTGGAAGACGCGCCGCGCCGGGTTGCCCGCGGCGAAGCGGGCCGGCGTCGGGATCGCGCACTTGACGGTGTCGACGAGCTGGCCGGTCGTCTCGTACGGCCGCAGGGCGCGCTGGCGCACGATGCGTCGCGCGATGTCGCGCGCGTAGCGCTCTTCGCCGTACCGGCGAAAGACGTCGGCGAGCTCGTCGGCCGACAGGGTGTTCACGAGCTCGGCCGCGGTGCCTGCCTGCGACGGGTCCATACGCATGTCGAGCGGCGCGTCCCACGCGTAGGAGAAGCCGCGCTCGCGCCGGTCGAGCTGCATCGACGACACGCCGAGATCCATGTAGATCATGTCGAACGAGGCGTCGTCGCGCTCGGCCAGGACATCGGCGAAGTCGCCGTGATAGAGCTCGGTGCGGCAGGGCACCTCGCGGGCCATGTCGCGGAAGTACTCGGCGACCGACGGGTCGCGGTCGCAGGCGATCAGCAGCCCGTCGGCGCCCAGGCGCGCGGCCACGGCGGCGGCGTGACCGCCGGCGCCGAAGGTGGCGTCGAAGGCCGTCTCGCCGGCGTCGGGCTTGAGCAGGTCCACGAGCTCATCGAGCAGGACCGGTGTGTGGGCCAGAGCCATCTCATACTCACTGACGTGAAAGTTGGTCTGCGGCAGCATCGGCCCCCTCCTCCATCTGCTTGCGGTACTTCGCCCACGCGCCGCGGTCCCAGATCTCGATGTGGTCGTGCATACCGATGATGCTGACGTCCTTCGAGACCCCGGCGAACCTGAGAAGGTTGGCCGGAACGGTGATCCGCCCCTGACGGTCGAGCTCGTCGAAGGTGGCGGCGGCGAAGAGGAAGCGCCGGACCTCCCTGCCCTTCTCGCTCATCGGCGGCAGGTCCCCTGTCTGACCGGCGACGAAACGGTCCCACTCCTCGGGCGGGAAGGCGGCTAGGCAGCGATCGAAGCCCCGGGTGAGGAACACACCGTCGGCGAAGACCGGCCGGAGGCGCGCGGGGATGGCGACGCGGTTCTTCGCGTCGAGCGTGAAATCGAACTCCCCCAAAAGCACCGAGCGCTGCATGGTCGCCACTGTATCCCACCATTCCCCACTTTGCAATACATTTTCGGCACTATTCCCCACTTCTTGAGGGCTCTGCCCCACGGCCCGCCATCAGGGGTCTTCGGAGGAGGTCCGGCCGGTCGATCGCACGGCGCGGGGCGGGCGCCGCGCAAGGCGTCGCAGGCACGCCGAGACCGGCGCGGGGGACTCCGGTCCGCCGGTGGGGGCCGGTGGGGAGAAGCCCGGCGGCAAGAGGTCTGGTGGAAGGAGACCCGGCGTGTGGCGAGCCCGTCGCGGGGCGACCCGGTGCCTCGTCGCGGCGCTTCACCCCGGGCAGGCGGGGTCGGCTCACTGCGGTGGCACCTCGAGCAGGCGCGGGCCTACTTGCGGCGCGGCATCTCGAGCAGGCGCGGGCCTACTTGAGGCGCGGCACCTTGAGCTTCTCGCCGACGACGATCGTGGTCGCGCTGGCCGTCGGGTTGAGCACCAGCAGCCGGGCGACGGTGATGTTGAACC
>Ga0335080_10009789_pt1 | contig 10032 bp, 9 predicted proteins | sample Lox_Sample_34_FD_206720 | JGI IMG/M metagenome (GOLD analysis project Ga0335080, IMG submission 206720) | Soil microbial communities from Loxahatchee National Wildlife Refuge, Florida, United States - Lox_Sample_3.4 | ecosystem: Environmental > Terrestrial > Soil > Wetlands | place: USA: Florida... | reverse complement strand
CCTGGGCGCGCGACCGGGCCGGTCACGCCGGAGCTCCCTGCGCGCTCGTGAGCGCCGGCAGGATGATGTACTTCCACGGGCTCGCCATGTCGCCCACCGGCACCTCGATCAGCGCCGGACCGGGCTCAGCGAGTGAGCGCTCGAGCGTGCGGCCAAGTTCGGCCGGCGTGCTCACGCGGTAGCCCGGGAGGCCAAAGGCCTCGGCGAGCTTGACGAAGTCGGGGTTGCGCAGGTCCGAGCCGATAATGCGCTCGCCGAACCATTCACGCTGCTGGCGCTGCACGTTGGCGAAGGAATTGCTGTTGAAGACGATGGTCTTGAGGCCGATGCCGTACTGCACTGCCGTAGCCAGCTCCTGCACGTTGAAGAGGAAACCGCCGTCACCGGCGATCGATACCACTGGCTGCCCGGGGTGGGCCACTTTCACGCCAAGCGCGGTTGCATAGCCGTAGCCAAGCGTGCCCTGGTAGCCGCAGTTGATGTGCTGGCGCGGCGCGTACACCGGAAAGCCGTACCAGGAAGCAAACCCACACTGCGTGATCTCATCGCAGAAAATGCCATCGCGCGGCAGCACCTTGCGAATGGCGCTCAAGAAACTCAGCTGCGGCTGCACCTGCTCGATCTCGGCGGTCACCTCGGCCTTCGTGCGCGCGACGGGAAGCGCCGGCTCGCGGCGCACGCCGCGCAGCACGCGCGTGAGCGCCGGAATGAGCGCGCGCAGCGTCAGGGCCGCGTCCGCCTGCAGGCCAACCGCGGGCGTCCCGTAACGGCTGATCTCCGCCGGGTCGACGTCGATGCGCACCACCTTGAGGTCGGGCGGCGCTCCCCAGTGCATGAGCGGCTCCATCATGCGCGAGCCGATGCCGATCACGAGGTCGACCTTGCCCCAGAGGCGGTGGCCAACCGGCAGCGTGCAGGCAAGCGGATGCTCGTCGCTGAGAACCCCGCGACCGGCGCGGAAGGAGACCACCGGAGCCTGCAGCAGCTGGGCCAGCTCACGTATTTCCGCGGATGCGTGGGCGGCGCCGCCGCCGATATAGACGAGCGGCGCGCGTGCCTCTGCGAGCAGGCGCGCCGCGCGGGTGATCGCGTCGCTGTCGGGAGCCGCGGGCGCGGAGGCGACCGGTGTAGCCTCGCGCACCTCGGCCGTCGCGGCCATGATGTCCATCGCCATCTCGAGTGCGACCGGGCGAGGGCGGCCAGTGCGCAGCTCGCGGAACGCCGCGGCGACGAGCGCCGGCGCATCCTCGGGGCGCTCGATGCGCGCGGCCCACTTGGTGAGGGTTTTCAAGGTTGCGAGCTGGTCGGGGAGCTCGTGCAGCTCACCGGCGCCGAGCCCGATGGCGCCGGATGGGATCTGGCCAGTGAGGCAGAGCACCGGGGAGTTGCAGGCGTACGCGGTGCACAGAGCCGCGGTCGTGTTGAGTACGCCCGGCCCCGGCACGACCGTGTACACGGATGGCCTGCCGGTCGAACGCGCATAGCCGAACGCCATGTAGGCCGCGCCCTGCTCGTGGCGCGAGACGATGACACGCACGCGATCCTGCTCGTGGTAGAGCGCGTCGAAGAAATGATCCAGCTGGCCTCCGGGAAGACCGAAGACCGTGTCGATGCCCTGGGCGATGAGCCCGCGAAGCAGGGCCATCGCGCCAGACATTTGCGTCATGAGGGAAACCGTCACTCCGGCCTGAACGGACCCGGACCTTGAGTCCCCTCGCGGGGCTCGATCCCGAGCCTACCTGAAGGGAGCCTAAGGCTCCCTGAAAAGCTGCGCCAAATGAGAGATGTTGATTGCCCGGATTAGAAAAGGTCATGGCGGCGCACGCCGGGCGGGGATAATCCTCGGTGACGTTGGAAGTTGGGGAAACAGCCATGAAATTGTCCGCAGGCGATGCCCCGGCACGCGTAGCGCTGGTCAGCGGGGCGGCGAGCGGCTTGGGCCTCGCGACCACGGCCGAGCTCGCCCGCCGCGGCTGGACGGTCTTGGCCGGCTACCGGCCGAGGGGCCGCTCCGCGCCGCCCGCCGCCCCGTTCCCGGGGGCACGCGTCCACTGGCTGCCGCTCGATATCACGGATGCGGCGGCGCGCACGCTGGCGCTGAAGACCCTCGTCTCGATCCAAGGCCGGCTCGATGCGCTGGTGCACTCGGCCGGGGTGCTGGGCTCCGGCCCGCTCGAGGAAGTCCCGGAGGACACGCTCCGCACCGTGATGGAGGTGAACTTCTTCGCGACCGTCGCGCTCACCCGCACGTTCCTGCCGCTCATGCGCGAGCAGCGCTCGGGCGTCATCGCGTTCCTCTCCTCGCTCTCCGGGCTCATCGCTCGCCCGTTCGACGGTGCCTATGCGGCGAGCAAGCACGCGCTCGAGGCCGCAGCCGAGAGCCTGCGCCACGAGCTCGCCCCGTTTGGCATCCGCGTCGCGCTCATCGAGCCCGGCGCCTACGCGACGGCGCTGCGTGAGGCGGGAAGCCCCGCCGCACAATCTGCGTATCCGGAATACGCGGCGCTGCGCACCAGAGTCGAGCCGAGGGGACAGGACCCCGCGGAGGCCGCGCGCCTCATCGTCGAGGTCATCGAGTCCGGCGCACCCGAGCTACGCGTGCCGTGCGGTGCGCAGGCCATGGCCGTGGCAGAGAAGCTGCGGCTCCTGGATGGCGCCGCGCGCGCCGCGTTCGCGCTCGAGGCGGCCGGCATCACTCGCTAGCCGGCGAGCTCGGGGCGCGAGCGAGGTGCCGGTCGAAGAACGTCCCGAGGATGGCGTACACCTCGCGCGATTCCGGCAGATCCGGGTGCATCATGAAGGCATGCCACAGCCCGTCGAAGAGGATGAGCTCGGCGTCAACGCCTGACTCCCACAGCCGCCGCTGCATGAGGGTCTCGGAGCTCGTGGCGAAATCGCGACTCCCGGCAAGCAGCAACGTCGGGGGGAACTTGGCGAGCAGTGCCGGCGATTCGATCGGAAATGCCAGCGGGTCGTGTGCATCCGTACCGCGGAAATAAGGTAACCCGGACAGGGTCTGCCTCTCTGCCGGTGGAATGACGCTCACCCCCAGAAGCAGCCAGGCGAGATATGCGGAGTCTCCCTCGATCTCGGCACCCGTGCCGCAGAGCGTGGCGATGGCCCCCGGTTGCGGCAGGTCATGGGTCGAAAACCAGGCAACTGACTCGGCCGTGAGGACGCCGCCCGCAGAGCAGCCATAGATCCCGATAGCCTTCGCGTCATGGGTCTTGAGCAGTGCCTGATACACGGCGGCGACGTCCTGCGAAGCGGACGGGAAGCGGAACTCCGGTGCCATCCGGTAGTCAACGCTGATCACCTTGATGCGACTGGTCGCGGCGATCGGGATGGCCTGCAAGAGGGCCTCACTGCCTGCGCCCCAGATGAACGCCCCGCCGTGCAGGCTGACGAGAACGCGTCTCTGGTTACCGGGCGTCACGCCCTCGGTCGGCATCACCACGTCGGTACGCACACCGCCCAGGGTCTCGGACGTGATGCTGACCGCATAACGCTTGCGCATCTCGGCAAGGCCCTGGTCGGTGCCCTGACTCTGCATGCGCCGCAGCGCGAGGAGGTCGCCGCGAATCGTCGCAGGGGGCGGTGCGCTCGCGAGCTCGCCCCAGATGCGCGCAGCCTCCGCGCTGGCGAGACGCGAGTACGGGACCTGTGCCATGAGGGTGGCAACCGACACGGGGCTGGCTGCGCCCGAGCCCGCGGCGGGCGCGGGACTTTGCCGCAGTTGAGACCAGGCGCTCGCTGTGAGCGCCAGAGCCGCAGCAATGGCGAGTCCGCAGATTACGGCCAGGCGGCCACGATGTATCAGGTGCGGCAAGCTGAACCCCATGTCCGCGCGCTGGCGTAGACTCTAGAAGACGTGCCGGGAGGCGCCACTGATTCTTTCTAATGGCGCCGATTACGCTCGTTTATGCCTCTGACACGGCATGTTTCCTCAGGTGCCCGGGTCCTCATCCCAGGGTGGCGCGACCAGGCGCCGCTTGCCGTCGGCGGCGAGCGGCACGCCGGCTTCCCCCGTCCCCTTGCGGTCCCAGAGCTCGCACGTGACCTCGCGGTGACGCTGGTCGAGGGCCTCGCAGTAGTTGGTGTACTTGCAGAGGCGCACCGCCTCCCCACGCCCGGCACGCACCTTGCGGAACCAGTCGGGATCGGCGAGCGCCTGGCGCGCGATGCTGACCAGGTCCGCCTCACCACGCGCGAGTATCGCCTCGGCCTGCTCGAAGTTGTGGATGCCGCCGCCGGCGACGATGGGCGTCGTCAGCCCCGCGGCGCGCACCGCCGCGCGGATCGCCGCGCTCGCTCGCAGGTTCCGCCCGAGGAATCCGCGCGCATCCGAGTAGTAGGAAGGCATGCACTCGTAGCCGCTCGGGCCGGTGTAGGGATAGGCGGCCTCGCCCACTTTCGGCTGCATGGCGTCGTCGAGCTTGCCGCCGCGCGAGAGCGAGATGAAGTCCATGCCATCGCGCGCGAGTGCGCAGGCGTAGGTCGCCGCGGTCGCCGCAGGGGTGCCGCCCGCGATGCATTCCTCGGCGAGCATGCGGCAGCCAACCACGTACTCCCTGCCGACCTCGCCGCGGACCGCGGCGAGCACCTCGCGCGGAAGCCTCACGCGCCCCTCGGGCGAGCCGCCATAGCCGTCGCTGCGTGAGTTGGTGGTCGAGAGGAAGGAAGCCATGGTGTAGGCGTGCGCGTAGTGCAGCTCGACCCCGTCGAACCCCGCGGCGCGCGCCCGCAGCGCCGCGGCCGCAAAGAGCGGCGGCAGGCGCTGCGGCAGGTCGCGCACGTGCGCGAGCTCGAGGTCGGTTACGCGCTCGCGGTAGCCCATGGCCAGTGCCTCAAGCTCGCGCGAGTCGAGCACCCGCGTGAGCTGCGCCGGCGGCAGCGCCAGGAGCCGCGCGCGGACCTCCTCCTCGGCAGCGTCCCTGAGGTTTAGCGCCTCGCGGTGACGCGCAGTGATCACGAGGTGGCGCAAGAGGTATTTCGCCGGCTCCGGGCGGCGGCGGATGGCGAGGAAGTCGATCAGCTGAATGAGGAGGCGCGTGCGGCCCGAGCTTGCCTTGCGCACCACGCGCACCAACTCGGCGAGGCCCTCGAGGAAGCGGTCGTGCCCGATCCGCAGTAGCGGTCCGCTCGGCACGTCGCGGATGCCGGTCGCTTCCACCACCAGCACCGCCGGCTCACCTTCCGCGAAGCGCCGGTACCAGTCGAGCACCGCGGGTGTGACGAACCCATCCTCCGTCGCCCGCCACGGCACCATCGCCGGCACCCAGGTGCGCGCAGGGAGCATGAGCTGCCCGATGCCTGCGGGGCTGAAGAGTCGCGATGCAGCCGCCTCCTCAGCATTCGGCCAGCGGCCGGGCACGGCATCGTGTCGGATGCGCTCGGGTGGGCGCCAGGTGGCCATCGCGTCCTCCGGCTCGCCTTCAGTCCGGGATCACGGCGGTGGCCTCGATCTCGACGCGCGCTCGCGCCTCGACGAGGGCGACCACCTGCACGACGGCCATCGTGGGAAAGTTCTTGCCGAGCACCTCGCGATAGGCCGCCCCGATCGCCGGCAGGTTCGCGAGGTACTCCTCGCGGCTGGTCACGTACCAAGTCAGCCGCACGAGGTGTCGAGCCTCGCCACCCGCTACCTTGAGCACCGCGATGATGTTGGCGAGCGCCTGGCGCACCTGCGGAGCGAGCGCGTCGCTGTCAAACTCGCCGCGTGCGTTCCAGCCGATCTGGCCGGCGATGAACACCAGCCGGCCGCGGACGGCGATGCCATTGGCGTAGCCCTTGGGGCGCGCCCAGCCCTCCGGTTGCAGCACCTCGTGGGTCACTTCACCTCCTCCTTCAGGAGCTCGCGGCCGATGATGAGCTTCTGCACCTCACTCGCTCCCTCGTAGATGCGCAGCGCCCGGATCTCGCGGTACAGCCGCTCGCACACCTCGCCGTGCCTGACACCGCGGCCGCCAAAGAGCTGCAGGGCGCGGTCGATGATTTGCTGTGCGCCCTCGGTGGCACAGAGCTTCGCGATCGCGGCCGCGCGCGTCACCGGCTCGCCGCGGTCGCGCTGCCAGGCGGCGCGCGCAGTGAGGAGCTGTGCGGCCTCGAGACTTGCTGCCATGTCGGCGAGGCTCGCCTGGGTGAGCTGGAAGTCGGCGAGGGTGCGCCCGAACATTTGCCGCGCGCGCACGTGCGCGAGCGCCGCATCGAGAGCGCGGCGCGCGAAACCGCACGCGGCGGCGGCCACCGAAGTGCGGAACACGTCCAGCGTCCGCATCGCGATCTTGAACCCCTCGCCTTCCGCCCCGATGCGCCGCGCCGCCGGGATGCGGCAAGCCCCGAACTTGAGCGTCCCGAGCGGGTGCGGGGCGATGGTGTCGATACGTTCGGACACCGAGAAGCCGGGGTCGTCCGCCTCAACGACGAAGCCGGTAATCCCGGAAGCAAGGTTAGTGCCGTCCGCGCGCTGCTCGGCGGGCGTGGTGCGCGCGAACACGCAGTAGAAGTCCGCGATGCCGCCGTTCGAGATCCAGGTCTTCTCGCCGTCGAGCACGTAATGCGTGCCGTCGCGCCGCGCGCGGGTCGTCATGGCGGCAACGTCCGAGCCGGCGCCGCTCTCGGAGATCGCGAACGCCGCGACCGCGCGCCCGGCGGCAACCTCGGGGAGGTAGCGGGCGCGGAGCTCATCCGATCCCGCGAGCGAGAGGGCGCCGCTGCCCAGGCCCTGCATAGCGAAGGCGAAGTCGGCGAGCCCGTCTGAGTAGGCGAGCCGCTCGCGCGTCACGCAGATCGCGCGCGCATCAAGCTGCTCGAGCGCCCCGCCGTCGGCCGCACGCACGCAGTGACGCGTGAGTCCGGCCGCGCCGAGGAGCCGTACCAGCTCACGGCAGCGCGCATCGACCGCGCCGCGCTCTTCCGGGTGCGCGGCGCCATCGAGGTGAGCGCGCGCGAACGCATCGACCGTACCGAGGAGCGCCCGGTGCTCGGCAGCGAAGAAGGGCCAGGAGAGTGTCTCGCCGGCGCCCATCAGTCGCCCTTGAACTCGGGGCGCCGCTTGGCGGCGAACGCCTCGTACGCGCGGCGGAAGTCGCCGGTCTGCATGCACAGCGCCTGTGCCTGCGCCTCGGCCTCGATGGCTGCCCCGACGCCCATGTTCCATTCCTGCTGCAGCATGGTCTTGGTGACCGAGTGCGCAAACGTGGGGCCGGCGGCGAGGTCGCCGGCGAGCTTCACGGCGGCGGGCAGGAGCGCCGCGGGGGCGTGCAGGGCGTTGAAGAACCCCCAGCGCTCACCCTCCTCGGCGGTCATCGCGCGCCCGGTATAGAGCAGCTCGGCGGCACGCCCCTGGCCGATCATGCGCGGCAGCAGCGCGCAGGCGCCCATGTCGGCGCCGGAGAGCCCGACGCGGGTGAAGAGGAATGCCGTGCGTGCCGCCGGAGTCCCCAGGCGCAGATCCGCGGCGAGGGCGATACAGGCGCCGGCGCCGGCGCACACGCCATCGACCGCCGCAATCACCGGCTGCGGGCAGCCGAGCATCGCCTGGACGAGGTCGCCGGTCAGGCGGGTAAAGGCAAGGAGCTCGGGCGCGGCCATCTGCGTGAGCGGCGCGATGATCTCGTGCACGTCCCCACCCGAGCAGAAATTGCCGCCTGCCCCGCTTATCACCACCGCACGGACGTCGGTGGCGTGCACCAGCGCGCGGAAGAGGTCGCGCAACTCCGCGTACGACTCGAAGGTGAGCGGGTTCTTGCGCTCCGGGCGGTCGAGGACCACCAGGCCGACGCGTTCCTCCAGCGTCCAGCAGAAGTGGCGCGCGGCGTAGCCGGCGAGCTGGGTGCGGACGCCCGGTTCCTTGCTCATGGTGTTCTGGTCCCCTCGAAGGTGCGGACATGGTGTTTCAAGCGCCCGAGAGAGTCACCGAGCGCGTGCATCTCCGCCGGTGTGAGAGCGGCGAAGCCGCGGATGATCCAGCGCTCGTGCGCCTCTGCCATGGCGCGGAACGCCTTGCGGCCCGCGGGCGTCAGGCGCACGCGCAGCGCCCGGCGGTCCTCGCGGTCCCCGAGCCGCGTGACCAGCCCCTCCCGCTCGAGCAGATCGGTGATGCCGGTGACGTTGCCGCCGGTGACCATCATGCGCCGCGACAGCTCGCCCATCTTCAGCCCCTCGGGGGCGCGCTCGAGCTGCGCCATGAGGTCGAAGCGCGGCAGCGTGGTCGCGAACTCCCGCTTGAGCAGCGCGCGCACGCCGCCCTCGATGAGGTTGGTCGTGGCCAGGAGCCGGAGCCATAACCGCAGCGCGTCGTGGTCGCGCGCGCTCGCGCGCGTTTCGGCATCGGTCGTACGCGGCACGAGCGGACCCGGGCGCGCCATCAGGTCACCTCCCCACCGGCCACCGCGATCGCCTGCCCGTTGATGCTGGCGCTCCCCGGAGCCGCGAGCCACAGCACCGCCCCGGCGACCTCCGCCGGGGCGATGAGCCGGCGCTGTGGGTTGTAGGCGGTGAGCGCGGCGCGCGCTTCGGCCTCGCTCCGCCCGGTCTGGCGGCGGATGTTGGCGAGGGTTTCGGCGGTCAGGTCGGTGTCGGTGAACCCCGGGCACACCGCGTTCACCGTGACCGGCTTCGTTGCGAGCTCGAGGGCGAGCGCGCGCGTGAGGCCGATGAGCCCGTGCTTCGCGGCACAGTAGGCGCTGCAGTAGGCATAGCCCTTCAGTCCCGCGGTGCTCGCGACGTTGACGATGCGCCCGAAGCCTCCGGCGAGCATCCCGGGCAGCAGCGCCTGCGTGAGCGAGAAGGCCGCGGCGAGATTGACCGCGAGCATGCGCGCCAGGTCGTCCGCGCTCGTGCGTGCGAACGGCGCCGAGAGCGCTGCGCCCGCGTTATTGACGAGGATCGCGACTTCGCCCGCCTGGCGCCGTGCCTCATCCAGGGCGGAGGCCACCTCGGCTGGTACCGTGACGTCGGCCGCAACCCAGCCGGCCGCGAGGCGCTGCGCCGTCGCCTCCAGGCGCGCGCGGTCGCGCCCGAGGAGCGTCACGCGCGCCCCGGCGCCGGCGAGCGCGGTCGCGATCGCAGCGCCGATGCCCCTGCCAGCGCCCGTGACGAGTGCATGCCGCCCGGCGAGTGGCCCAAGCGGCGCGCTCATGCAGCACCAGCCGCGGCGCGCGCGAGGTTGCGCTCGAGCTGGGCCTTGGCAGAGAGGTAGGGGTCCGGCCACCACTGCGCCGCGTGGCCCTGCGCGGCAGCCGCGTGCTGCGTCCAGGCGGCCGACGCAAGGTGCGCGCGCGCGATGGCGCAAAGATCCGCGCGCCCTGCCGCGACGATCGAGTTCACGTGGTCGGGCTCGTAGATGTTGCCGACCGCTATGGTCGGGATGCCGACGACGTTGCGCACCAGGTCCGAGAACGGCGTCTGCCACATGCGCCCGTACACCGGTTGCTGCCACGGCACTGTCTGACCGGTGGAGAGGTCGAGGAGGTCGGCGCCGGCGCTCTTGAACGCGATGGCGATGGCGATGAGATCCCCCTCGGAGAGACCTCCCTCCGCCCAGTCGCTGGCCGAGAGGCGCACCGAGAGCGGCCGTTCCGCCGGCCATGCGGCACGCACGGCTGTGAGCACCTCGAGCGGAAAGCGTAGCCGGTTCTCGACCGTCCCGCCGTACTCATCGTCGCGCCGGTTCGGAAGCGGCGAGAGGAAGCTCGCGAGCAGGTAGCCGTGCGCCATGTGGAGCTCGAGCAGATCGAAACCGCAGGCACTTCCTAGGCGCGCGGCGTGCACGTACTCGGCGGTGACACGGTCCATGTCGGCACGCGTCATGGCGCGCGGTGCCGCACTGATACCCTGGAGGTAGGGAAGCGGCGACGGTGCAAGTGTTTCCCAGTTGCCGGACTTGAGCGGGTGATCGACCTCCTCCCAGCCTAGCTGGGTCGAGCCCTTACGCCCGGAGTGCCCGAGCTGCAGCGCGAAGCGCGCCGGTGACTCGGCGTGCACGAAGTCGACGATGCGCTTCCATGCGGCGCCTTGGGCCTCGTTCCA
>Ga0335080_10009788_pt1 | contig 10035 bp, 5 predicted proteins | sample Lox_Sample_34_FD_206720 | JGI IMG/M metagenome (GOLD analysis project Ga0335080, IMG submission 206720) | Soil microbial communities from Loxahatchee National Wildlife Refuge, Florida, United States - Lox_Sample_3.4 | ecosystem: Environmental > Terrestrial > Soil > Wetlands | place: USA: Florida... | reverse complement strand
TCTGGGGCGAGACGCCGCCGGCGACCAGTGACAAGGCGCTGACAGTGATCGCCAGCAAGCTCCGCGGCGCGTTCGCAGACGCTGGACTCGACGGCCGCGAGCTGTTGACAGCCGCGTTCGGCTGCTACCGGCTCGACCTGCCCGAAGGAACGTGGGTCGACCTGTTCGCAGCCGCGAGCGGCGCACAGGACGCGGAAGAAGCGCTCGCCGCAGGCGAGGTCGACCAGGCACGGGCGGCCGCTGAGTCGGCGGAGTCACTGGCGCGCCGGCCGTTCCTGCCCGGTGAAGACGGAACGTGGGTCGAGCAGAAGCGACGCGATCTCGCCGACGTCCGCGAGCGCGCGTTGAGCGTCCTTGCCGATGCGTGCCTGCGTTCGGGCGCCGCACGGGAGGCGGCGAAGTGGGCCGAGGAACTGATCGCGCTCTCGCCGTTTCGCGAAGCTGGATACCGCCTTCTGATGGAGGCACACGTCGCCGCGGGAAACCGCGCCGAGGCGCTTCGCGTGTACGAGCAGTGCCGGCAGCTTCTCGCGGAGGAGCTCGGCGCGTATCCGTCGCCGGAGACAGACTCGATCTACCGTGAACTCCTGGAGTCGCCGCAGACGTCCGTTCGAACGACGCCGGTCGCCGAGCCTCTACAGCTCCCTGCGGAGCAGGTGGTCGAGCGACGGTCGCGGAAGCGCCGCGCAGTCCTTCTCTCTGCGCTCACCGGCGTGATCGCTGCGGCGGTGGCGGTACCGCTCGTGGTGTTCGGTCACGGTGGAAGCGGGGGCCGCTCGGCCGTCTCGCCGGCCGGCGACTCACTGGCCGTCGTCGACGCGCGCTCGGGTCGCCTTGTGGCGGCCACCGGCGTCGGCGCAACACCCACCGCCGTCGCGGCCCGCGAAGGTGCGTACTGGGTCACCAACACCGACGGCCACTCGGTGTCGCGGATCGACTCTCGAACGAATGTCGTCGCCCAGACGATCACGGTTGGCAACGGCCCGACGGGGATCACCTTCGGCGCCGGCGCGGTCTGGGTGGTCAACAGCCTCGACGGCACGGTCTCGCGGATCGACCCGGGCACGAACACGGTCGTCGACAAGATCGGCGTCGGGGTCGAGCCGCTCGGGATTGTCTACGCGGCCGGCTCGGTCTGGGTCGCGAACACCGGCGACGGAACGATCACGAGGATCGACCCGAAGAACGACAGGCCGACCAAGCTCCCGGTCGCCGCGACCGAGCTCGCCTTCGGCGCAGGCACGCTGTGGGCGAGCGAGCGCGCCGCGGGCCAGGTGGTCCGCATCGATCCGACGACCGGGAAGCAGGTGTTCGCCCCGATCCACGTCGGGAACGGCCCGACGGGGATCGCCTTCGGCGACGACGCGGCGTGGGTGGCGAACAGCCTGGACGGGACGGTCTTCCGGATCGACCCGGAAACGAATTCCGTCACCGCAGCCGTTGCCACCGGGGACGGGCCAGATGCGGTGGCCGTCGACGCACGCGGCATCTGGGTGAGCAACCAGTTCGAGGGCAAGGTCGTGCGGATCGATCCCGGCAGGAATCACGTGGCGCAGCGAGTGAGCGTAGGAGGCCGCCCGTCGGGACTGGCGATCTCGGGCGACGCCGTGCTCGTCGCCGTCCGTCACACCGGCGCCGGCCACCGCGGCGGGACGCTCGTGGTGCGGGCTGACCGGCCCAGCATCATCGACTCCATCGACTTCGCCCTTACCGGCGCGACGTACACCTTTCCATTCCTTCGGATGACCGGCGACGGCCTGGTCGCGCTCAACCAGGTCAGCGGACTGGCCGGAGCGCAACCCGTGCCCGACCTCGCGACTTCGCTGCCTTCGCCGACCGACGGCGGCCACACGTACACCTTTCTGCTCCGGCCCGGCATCCGCTACTCGACCGGTAGGCCGGTGCAGGCGACCGACTTCCGCTCCACCTTCGAACGCGACTACGCGCTCGGATCCCTCGTGGGCTACAACAACGTAAACGACTACAACGAGATCGTCGGCGGCGCGCAATGCCGGAAGCGCCCGAAGCGGTGCGACCTCTCACGCGGGATCGTCGCCGACGACGCTGCCCACACCGTGACCTTCCACCTGGTCCGGCCGGATCCCGATTTTCTCTACAAGCTCGCGTTCCCGGCCGCCTACGTGCTTCCGAGCGGCACGCCGCGGCGGCCGGCCGGAACGCATCCGCTGCCCGCAACCGGCCCCTACATGATCGCGAGCTACAGGCCGCGGAGTTTGCTCAGGTTCGTCCGCAATCCGTACTTCCACGAGTGGAACCGGGCCGCGCAGCCGGCCGGGTACCCCGACCGAATCGACATCCGCATCGGCGGCACCTCGGACGAGGCGATTCGCGACGTCGTCGACGGCAAGGCCGATGTCCTGTGGTTGGCCAAGCCGTGGACCCCGTTGCAGCTGTCGAGGCTCAAGCTCCGATACCGGAGCCAACTGCACTCCAACCCGCGTCCGAACGTCCAGGCGCTCTTCCTCAACACTCGCGTCCCGCCGTTCGACCGGCTCGACGCCCGTAAGGCGGTCAACTTCGCCGTCGACCGCGCCGCGGCGACGAACGCCTGGGGCGGGCCGGAAACCGCCCAGCGGACGTGCCAGATCCTTCCGCCGAACTTCCCCGGCTACAGCCCCTACTGCCCGTACACGGCCGGCTCGACGACGAGCGGGAAGTGGACTGCTCCCGACCTGACGAAGGCAAGGGCGCTCGTGGCACGCTCGGGGACACGCGGCATGAAGGTCACCCTCTGGGCATGGTCGCTGGCAAACGGCGACCGCCCGCGAGGGAAGCTGGGCGGCTTCAACCAGGTGGCCTGGAAGGCGCTGCTCTCGCTCGGTTACCGCGTGACCGTGAAGCCCGTCGCCGGGCAACCGTTTGACAGATACTGGAATGCCGTCGGTGACCCGCGAAACCGGGCGCAGATCGGGTTCGACGGCGACGAAGGCAACTACCCGTCCCCGGCGACGTTCCTGGTCTCGCTCTTCAGCTGTCCGGCGTCGGACTTTAGCCAGTTCTGCAACCCGGGCATCGACCGCCAGATGCGGAGGGCGGAGGCAGAGCAGCAGAGCGACCCGACCGGGGCGCGTGCACTCTGGCAACGGGTCGACCGCGAGATCACCGACGCGTCGCCGTGGGTGCCGCTCGTGGCGACGAAGGACGTGAACTTCCTCTCGAAGCGCGTCGGCAACTACCAATTCAGCCCGGATGGGATGGGCCTGCTCATCGACCAGCTCTGGGTCCGGTAGGGCCGCGGTCGATCGCGCCGCAATGACTTAGCCACGGTCTAGGCGTGATCTTGCCTCGATCTAGGCGTGGGTTCCTAGCCTCGCTGCGATGCGTGTGGAAAGGGTGCTCACGTGCGAGTGCGGGTTCGACGCCCGCGCAGCGGACGAGGAAGGGCTCGTCGCGGCGGTCAGGTGCCACGCCGCGGAGGCCCACCGCATGCCGCTCTCGCACGACGAGGCGCTGCTGCTCGTCTTCCGCGCCGAGCTGGCAGGAGCGACCGCGATCCCCGCGCGACCACCGACCGAAGCAGGAACGGAGGAGCAATGAAGCGAGCAATCCTGGCAGCCGTCGGGCTGCTCTCACTGAGTGTGTTCGTGCTTGCGGCGGCAGCCGCAAACTGCACGCCCAGGTACGTGTCACCCTCGGGCGTGGACAACCCGACCTGCAGCAAGCACAGCCCGTGCAAGCACGTCCAGCACGCGGTCGACGTCGCCTCGGCCGGCGACACGATCTCGCTTGCCAAGGGCACCTACGTCGAGCAGGTGTCGATCGCGAAGGATCTGACCCTGACCGGGGCAGGCTCCGACGCGAGCACGATCTCCACGCCTGCCGTGCTCGTGCCGGACAGCCACGGGTTCCTGAACGTCGTCGAGATCAACAGCGGCGCGAGCGTTCGGATCAGCCGCTTGGCTGTCGCCGGCCCCGGCCCCGGTACCTGCGGCAGCATCGACAGGGGGATCTCCGTCATCGAAGAGGCGTCGCTCGCGGTCACGCAGGCGGCGGTCAGCGACATCCGCGACAACCCGGGGAGCGAATGCAACAACGGCTTCGACGTCGGTGCCGGCACCCAGCGTCACGGCCAGACGGCCGATCCCGAGGTCGGCCACCTCACCATCGACCACACCACCCTGACCGGCTACCAGAGAGCCGCGATCTTCGTCGCCGGCGTCGGCTCGACCGGGCAGATCGACCACAACACCATCAAGGGCGCGCCCTGCACCTTCCCATGTAACGGCCCCGGCGGAATCGGGGTGTTCTTTGGCGCTTCGGCGACCATCGATCACAACACGATCAGCGGCAACGAGTGCAACGACCCGACCCTGCCGTGCGGCCCGGACTGGTTCAACGACTATCAGTCGTTCGGCATTCTCGCGCCTGGGGCCGCCTCGCCGACTGTGATCTCACACAACAGCCTGTACGCGAACGACGTCGGCATCTACAACGACACGGGAGCCACGATCGACCACAACGACGTCGCCTCCCGCTGGTTCGGCATCGTCACCGACTTCGGGAACACGGCGCAGGTCGATCACAACTCGACGACCGGCGGCATCTACGGGATCTACGAGTTCGGCGGAACCGGCACCTTCAGCCACAACTCGGCGAGCGGCGCCTCGGGCGCCGATCTCTGGTGGGACGGCACCGGCACGCCCACCTTCAGCCACAACAGCTGCGGTACGGCATCGCCCAGCAAAGCGGTCTGGGACTGCCACTAGCTGCCGTCGCACACCAACGCGACCACCGAGCGAGACCAGCTGGAGCCCCCGGAAGGGGGCTCCAGCAACCCCGAACCTGGCCGAGATAGCCGCGATCATCTCTTGATCCCAAGGTCGGAGGTTCGAATCCTCCAAGGCCCGTCGGCCGGTCAGATCCGAACGGGGACGTCGAAGCGCTCGACGGAAACGCGATGCATCGGAGCCGTCGCGCCGGGTCGTCGCGATCTCCTCGTCGACCCTCGCCGGATCGTCCACCTGAAACGTCGCCATCCGGGCGCGCACACCCGACCTCGTCCGCGTCGAATCGCTGCTTCGCCGAAGCATCGCAGGAGCCGGGATTTGCTATGACACGACAGCACGCACGCGGGCCCGCGTGACGGGGACACAGGAGCCGAGATGGGTGAGCAGGTGCCGGAGATGTCGTCGACCGAGGAGTTCGAGGCTCCGGACAGAAGCGCAGTCGCCTCGCTGCGAGAGGCGGCCGAGGCGGTCGAGCGCGAGGTCGGCGAGACGATCGTCGGGCAGCACGAGGCCGTCCGCGGCGTCTTGACGGCGCTGATCCTCGGCGGTCACGCACTGCTCGAGGGGGTTCCCGGGCTCGGCAAGACGAAGATGGTGCAGGCGTTCTCGCACGCGCTCGGGGTGAGCTACAGGCGAATCCAGTTCACCCCCGACCTGATGCCGGCCGACATCACCGGGACCGTCGTCCTCGTCGAAGGGCCGGAGCACGTCCCGCAGTTCGCGTTCGAGCACGGCCCCCTGTTCGCCAACCTCGTGCTGGCGGACGAGATCAACCGCGCGTCGCCGCGCACGCAGAGTGCGCTGCTCGAGGCGATGCAGGAGGGGACGGTGACCGTGCAGGGCGAGACGCACCACCTGCCGCGCCCGTTCTCGGTCCTCGCCACCCAGAATCCAGTGGAGATGCAGGGCACCTACCCGCTCCCGGAGGCGCAGCTCGACCGCTTCCTCCTCAAGCTGCACTTCGAGTACCCGACCGCCGGCGAGCTGACGGCGATCATCAGGCGCACGACCGACGAGGACCGGGAGCCCGTGCTGCGGTCGGGCGGAGGCGACGCGCTGCTGGAGCTCGGCGCCCTCGCCCGCTCTCTGCCGGCATCGTCGTCGGTGCTCGACTACGCGAGCCGGATCGTGCTCGCGCTCCAGCCCGCGCAGGCCGCGGTGCCCGTCGTCGCCGACTACGTGCGCCTCGGGCCGAGCCCTCGCGGCGCCCAGGCACTCGTCCTCGCAGGCAGCGTCTCGGCGCTGCTCGCCGGGCGTCATCACCTCGGCTACGAGGATCTCCGCGCGGTGGCGCTGCCCGCCCTGCGCCATCGCCTCGTCCTGACGTTCGACGCCGAGCGCAACGGCGTCACCGGCGACGACGTCGTGAGTGCCGTGGTCGCCGAGGTTCCCGACGACGCGCAATGAGCCCCCGGCCGCGCCGTCACACCGACGAGGCTGGCCCCGACGACGGCGATCCGGTCGCGGAGCCGCCGCTGCTCGACGCGGAGCTGCTTCGCCAGCTCGAGCGGCTCCGGTTCAGGACCCTGACCGCGATCGTCGGCGGGCTCGTGGGGGAGCGCGAGGGCCGCGCCGCCGCGGCGCGCCACGAGTTCGCCGAGTATCGCCCGTACGTGCCGGGGGACGAGCTCCGCCGGATCGACTGGAACGTCTACCGGCGCCTGCACCAGCTCGTGGTGAAGGTCGGGATCGAGGATGCGCGGCTCTCCGTCGCGCTCCTCGTCGACACGAGCAGGTCGATGCGCGTCGGCAGCCCGAGCGCGCTTCGCGCGGCACAGCGCCTGGCGGCGATCCTCGCGGCGATCGCGCTCCTGCGCGGGGACCGGGTCGACGTGCACGCGCTCGGCGACGGCCACGCGCAGCCGCTCGTGGGCCTGGACGGGCCGCGCCAGCTCGCGCTGCTCCAGGACGAGCTCGAGCGGCTCCCCCGCTCCGTCGGCACCGGCCTGGCGGACGCCCTCACCCAGTACACCGGGCGCGGCGCCCAGACCGACGTCGCCATCCTCCTCAGCGACGCGCACGTCCCCCGCGAGGACCTCGAGCGCAGCCTGCGGCTGCTCGCATCGGCAGGCCGCGCAGCCGGCCTCGTGCACGTCGTCGCGGCGGACGAGGTAACGATCCTCCCCCTCGGGCCGGTCGAGCTCCGTGACGCCGAGAGCGGCCGGGTGATCGAGGCGACGGTCGACGAGGCCGTAGCGGCCGCGTACGCCGAGCGGTTCGCGGCGTTTGCCGACGGCGTGCGCGACCTCTGCAGCGCCAACGGCGTCGGCTACGTCCGGGCGCCGTCGGACGAGAGCCCGCTCGATCTGCTCCTCGCGCACGCAGCCGAGGCCGCGATCAGCGTGGCGTGAGCCGCCGCGCTCGCTCGCGCAGCCTGGGCGGCGAGGTCGCCTGCGGTCCGTCCGTCGCCGGTCGAGGCCTGCGCGTCAGCATCCGCAGTGCGACCGAGGCCAGGAAGAGCGCGATCGCGAGCGCGACGAGCGGCACGAGGAGCGAGCGGGGCCCGCTGCGGATCGAGGCGGGATCGCCGGGCGCGAGCAGCTCGCCGCCGGTCGAGACCGCGAGCTGTGCCAGCGTCGGCCGGCCGAGCGGCGCCGGCACGTACTCGGCCGGGTACGGGACGTCGACGAGCAGGCGCCTCGGCCCGCCGAGGCCGGAGGGCAGCGCGAGCGTCAGCCCGTAGCTGCCGACGGGGAGCGGCTCGAGCGAGGCCGTGTAGATGCTCGGCGCCGTCTCGCGAAGGAGGAGGCGCCGCGGCCCATGCGGCGTCCGGAGGACCGCGGCGACCGAGGTCACGAGCGTCGGGCCGCGACCTGCGAGGTCGAGCTCGATGCGGGTCGACGCGCCCTCGGTCACGGTGACGGTCGCCGGCAGGCCTGCGGCGCCCCGGGCGGCCCAGCGCACGGCGTCGTTCCAGAGCGCGGGCTTCCGACTCCACGCCGACGCCCACGGCGCGCCGAGACCCGGCGTCCACGACACGACGCGGCCCGTGCCGTAGCCCCACTGCGCGAGCGCCGGGTCGGCCGTGGCGCTCGCGCTGCGGGCCAGCAGGTCGGCCTGCGCGCTCGGCCGCAGGCGCGTGACGACGTTGCCGGCGAGCGCCGGCAGGGTACGGCCGGCCAGGGAGCGGACGATCGGGCTGCTCCCACCGGGGACGACCTGCTGGCGGCCGGCGATCTGGACGGGCTTGGCGCTGAGGCGGGTCTCCTTGACGAAGATCCTCGGCAGGTCGCGGCCGTTCGTGATCGCGTATGCGTTCCCGCCCGTCGCCGCCGAGATGCTGCGGAGGAGCGCCACGTCCGCGCCCGCGCCGAGCGCCACGGTCGCGACGGCGATGTGGTGCTTCGCGAGCTCGTCGAGGAGCTGACCGTAGTTGTGGGGCTGGCTGATGCCGTCGGTCATCAGGATCACGTGGCGCCGGCTCGCCTTGCTCGCGAGGAGCTGGGGGAGGCCGTCCTTGAGGCCGAGGTAGATGTCGGTGCCGCCGTCGGCCTTGAGCCGGTCGATGCGGTGGAGCACGCGCTTGGCGCTCGCGCCCGGGAGCACGCGCCGCATCGTCACGAGCACGTGCGGGACGATGTCGAAGTCGACGATCCCGAGCTCGTCCTGGTGCTTGGCGATGAACGCAGCGACCTGCCGGGCCGCGCTCTGGGCCATCGTGATCTTGCGAACGCCGCCCGAGCGGTCGGCCATGCTCCCGGAGCGGTCGAGCACGAGCTCGATCGCGAGGTTCCGGCGCTGGAGGTCGCCGGGCAGCAGGCTCGCGACCGGGAGCAGGGCATTGAGCGGGCTCCTGGCGTACCCGCCGAGCGAATAGGCGTGGCGCCCGCCGAGCACGACCAGGCCCTCCCCGAAGTCGCGCACCGCCGCCGTCAACGCCGCGACCTGCGCCCGGCTCAGGGTCCTGGCGGGGACGTCGTCGAGCACGACCGCGTCGACGGAGGCGTAGCCTGCCGGGCTGCTCGGGAGCGCCGCGGGATCCACGACCGCCACGCGCGCGCCGCGCCCGGCGAGGATGCCGGAGATCGCCGGGTGCGGGCTCGTCGACGCGACGACCACACGCAGAGCGGGGCCGACCTCGACGCTCACGGTCCGGGCGTCGTTCTGCGGCCGCCGGTCGTGGAGGAGGCGTACTGCGACGCGGAACGAGTGCCAGCCGCTGCCCGTCGCCGTGTACGAGAGCGTGAACGGGTTGTCGCCTTTCCGAAGCTGGACGACCTGCGTGGTCGGCCGGCCGCCGTCGCGCGTCACGAAGAGCGTCGCCGGCCAGATCGTCGTCGAGCGGACGGTGACGAGCAGCGAGACCGTGTCGCCCCGGTGCACCGTCTGGGGCGCCTCGAGGCGGACGACCGCCGCATCGCGCAGGGTTGCGTCCGTGAGCGGCACGGCGTCGACGGTCACATCCCGGGCGCGCGCCGCGGCCACAGCCTGCGCCGCGTCTCCCGCGGTCTCGAGCCCGTCGCTGACCACCACCACGCGCCCGCCGCTCGGCGCGGCGGACACGGCCGCCGCGACGCCGCGGGCGAGGTCGGTCTCGCGCGCCGGCGTGAGCGGCGCGAGGGCGGCGTCGTCGGGCGGGAGCGTCTGGGCGCCTGCGGCGAAGGCGACGACTCGGCACGGCTCCACGCAGTGGCCGGCCGCCGCATGGAGCCAGCTCGCCTCGACTGCGAGCATCGACGGGTCGATGCTCGCAGACCGGTCGAGCGCGAGCACCACTCGCGTGCGCGACGGGCCGACGTGGAGGTCCGCCAGCGCGAGCGCCGTCGCAATGGCGGCGAGCACCGCGGCGGCGACCCCGAGCCAGAGCCGTCGGCTCACTGCCGGCGGCTCCGCCAGTAGAGGAGCTCGGCGGCCATCGCGGCGAGCGCCGCGGCCAGCAGCCAGGGTGTCAGCGAGCTGTGCCGGCGCGGCACCGCCACGGCGGCCCAGGCGGCGAGGTCGACCGGTGCGGAGGCCGCCGCCGGCCCGGGCACCGACGTCGCGAACGTGCTGCGATGGGTCGCACGGGGACCGCTCGCCTCGACCGTGTACAGCCCCGGCGCCAGCCCGGTGAGACCGGCAGGCTTCCCCGCGAGCCGAACGCGCCGGGTGGCAGAGGACGTCCCTCTCACGACGGCCGCCGTCGTCGCGGGCAAGGCGGCGACCGCGAGCGATCCGCCGTCGCCGACGGTCGTCCACTCCGTCGCCCAGCGCACGAGGTTCCGCGCGAGGATCGGCAGCGCCGCGAGCTGCGCGAGGTTCGACGCCGTCGGCTCGAAGCCCAGCACGGCGACCCGCTGGCGCCCGT
>Ga0335080_10009787_pt1 | contig 10036 bp, 4 predicted proteins | sample Lox_Sample_34_FD_206720 | JGI IMG/M metagenome (GOLD analysis project Ga0335080, IMG submission 206720) | Soil microbial communities from Loxahatchee National Wildlife Refuge, Florida, United States - Lox_Sample_3.4 | ecosystem: Environmental > Terrestrial > Soil > Wetlands | place: USA: Florida... | reverse complement strand
CGTACGCGCAGAGGTAATCCAGGCGAGCACCGGCCAGGTGCTCACCACGATGAGCACGGTGCTGATGCGCACGGTGCGGACGCGGCCGATCCGATCGGACACCTGGCCGGCGAGGATGCAGCCGATCGCCATCGCGATGTTGCCGACCACCGAGGCCGTGAAGGCCTGCGACGGTGAGAACCCGAGCTTGCGCTGCACATAGGTCGGCAGGTAGATGACGAGCGTGTAGACGGCAATCACCCACACTACGCTGATGCCGCAGGCCACGATGAGATCACGCAGCCGCGTGGCGCAGAGCTCGGCGAGAGGGCCGAGCAGATTGCGCGGCTGGTCGGTCCGCGCCTGCTCGTGGCGTGCCACCTCGAAATCCGGCGTCTCCGGCAGAGTCGCCCGCAACCACAGTCCCACGGGCGCGATGGAGAAGCCGAGGATGAAGGGCACGCGCCAGCCCCAGGCGCCCAGCTGCTCCGGACTGAGAATGAGAGACAGCGTGGTGGCGACTGTGGCGCCGAGAATGTTCGAGACCGCCATGCTCGCCTGCAGCCACGCGGCGTGCCGGCCACGGCGCTCGGGTGGGGCGTGCTCGACGAGGAACGCGACGGCGCCGCCGATCTCGCCCCCTGCGGAGAGTCCTTGCAGCAGGCGACCGCACAGCACGAGCAGCGGCGCGCCGAAGCCGATCGCAGCGTACGGCGGTGCCACGGCGATGCACAGCGTGCCGGCGGCCATGATCATCAAGGTAAGCGTCAAGGCTGCGCGCCGCCCCGCACGGTCGGCATACGCGCCAAGCAACACCGCGCCGAGCGGCCGCGCGATGAAGCCGACCCCGAAAACGATGAAGGCGCTGATGAGCGCCGAGACAGCATCGCCGCCCGCGAACACGCTCCGCGCGATGAAGATCGCGAAGAGCGCGTATACCGAAAAGTCGTACCACTCGAGCGCGTTGCCGATCGAGGCAGCGAGAATCGCGCGCGCACCCGTGGCCGCCGTGCGCGGCGCTGCGTGAGGCGGCCGCGCCGCTTCTGGAATATCCGCTAGGCTATCGGGCGTGCCGAGAATGCGTTCCCGGCTCACAGCACGATCCGTGGTAGCTGCGCGCGCTCCACTTCATCGAGCGCCTCGGAATAGCCTGCGTCCGCGTAGCGCAGTACGCCGAGTCCGGTGTCATTGTCGAGCGTGGTGCGCAGCCGCTCGTTGGCCGCGGGCGTGCCGTCCGCGATGAGCGTGACGCCGGCGCTCGTCATGTAGCCTGCGTAGCCGCCGCCACCGGAGTGGATCGCCACCAGATCCGCGCGCGAGGCACAGTTGAGGAGCGCATTCAGCAGCGGCCAGTCGGCGATCGCATCGCTGCCGTCCTTCATGTTCTCGGTCATGATGTTCGGGTGCGCCATCGACGCGGCATCCAGGTGATCGCGCGTGAAAGCGATCGGACCTGCGAGTGCGCCGCGCGCGACCATCTCGTTGACTTCGAGCGCGAGCTTCGTGCGCTCACCGTGCCCCAGCCACGCAATGCGCGCCGGCAGCCCCTCGAAGGGCACCGACTTGGATGCCAGGCGTATCCAGTTGCTCACGATGCGGTTATGAGAGTAGGCGGCGAGCAGGTGCTCGTCGATGCGCCGAATGTCGCTCTCGTTGCCGGAGAGCGCAATCCAGCGGAAGGGTCCGATACCGCGGCAGAAAAGCGGCCGCAGGAAGGCCTCGGTGAAGACCGGGATGTCGAAGGCGCGCGTGACGCCGGCGCGCTGCGCCTGGGAGCGGATCAGATTGCCATTGTCGAAGACGATCGCCCCGCGCGCCTGAAATTCGAGCATGGCGCGCACGTGCTGCGCGATCGAGGCGAGCGCGGCGGGTATCAACTGCTCGGCGGCCGCAGCCCGCTCCGCACGCGACAGCCCGGGCTCGTAGCCGAGGGGCAGATAGCCGTACACGAGATCGTGGGCGCTCGTCTGATCGGTCACCACATCGGGCGTGATGCCGCGGGCGACGAGCTCGGGGTACACCGCCGCCGCGTTGGCGCACAGCGCAACGCTCGCCGCGCGCCGCTCGCTACGCCAGCGCTCGATGTAGCCCAGCGCCTCATCGAGCGACTGTGCTTCTATCTCGAGATACCCCCCCTGCAGGCGCTTGCGAATGCGCACCGGATCGACTTCCACCACCAGCGTGGCCGCGCCGGCCATGCGACCGGCGAGGGGCTGCGCGCCGCCCATGCCGCCCAGCCCTGAGGTGAGCACGAAGCGTCCGGCCAGATCCGCACTGCCCAGTCGCTCGGCGGCGCGCGCAAAGATCTCGTAGGTGCCCTGAATGACACCCTGCGCACCGATGTACTGCCAGCATCCGGCCGTGAGCCCGCCCCAGCAGGTGAGCCCGCGGCGCTCGAGCTCGTAGAAGACCTCCTCGCGCGCCCAGCGCCCAACCAGATTGCAGTTGGCCATGAGGACGAGAGGCGCCTGCCGGTGCGTGCACATGAGCGCGATGGGGCGCCCGGATTGCACGACCAGGGTCTGCCCCTCCTCCATGCGCTTGAGCGCCGCCACGATGGCGTCATGGGATTTCCAGTCCCGTGCGGCCTTGCCGAGCGCGGCGTACACGACGAGGTTCTTCGGGTCTTCGCCGACGGTGAGAACGTTCTCGAGAAGCCGCAGCAGGCCTTCCTGCCGCCACCCGCGGCAGCGCAGGGGCCGCGGGGTTGAGTCAGAAGAGGAGGAGCTTGTCACGGGCGAGATTCCAAGTGCTGCCGCAACTGTACTCGCCGGCGCGGCAGCGCGCGATGCATGCTCGAGCGCGGGTCCCGCAGACCACGCGCCAAGGCTCAAGCAAGTAATGCGTCGCCATGCCACTGGAGGTCGACTCCAGTGGCATGGCGCAGCAGCCTTACTTCTCTGCGAACTTCCAGTCGAACCGCAAGCCGATCACGCGGGGACGCGGTGGGAACTCCTGCAACACAAACTGACCGCTGTTCGTCGACAGGCTGGTGTTCGTGTTGGAGAGGTTCTGGCAGTAGACCTGCAAGTCCCACGCTCCCTTGCCAGCGCCCACTGCGGCGTCGTAGCTCGTGTACGGCGGAATGTCATACGCGGGCACGTAACCGGTCGCCGTCACCATGTGACCCTGATGCACGCCGCCGAACTGCGCGAACAGGTTGTAGTCCCCCATCGTCCAGTCATAGCGGATGCGCGCCGTCATGGCGAAGGGCGGCGAGTAGGCGGTCGGGCTGCCCAGAGGTCCGTACGGATTCGGAATCGATGTGATGGGCTTGCCGAAGTTGACGCTCGCGGGATTGTTCGCGATCAAATAGGGCGAGTTCGTCTGCTCTGAGCTGTTCCACGCCGCTGTCAGGTAGAACGTCAGGCCCGTCAACGGTCGAACCTGGATCTGCGGCTCGATGCCGCGCACGCGATAGCTCGGACCGTTCGTGGCAAACGCGAGGTTGCCGAGACCTCCCTGCGGATCGAAGAAGCCGGTCTGGGCGTTGTTCCAGTACTCCTGATAGAAGGTGGTGTTGAAGATGAGCTTATGATCCCAGAGTACCGTCTTCCATCCGAACTCGTTGTTGGTCACGGTGTCCGGCACGGTGGTCGCCGGAACGCAGTACTGATTGACGCCGTCCGGTCCCTTGAGGTGGCAGGACGTGGAGCGATTGAACGTGCCCGCGCGGAAGCCCTGTGAGTACGTGTAGTACAGCAGGATGTCGTCGGTCACGTGCCAGGTGAGATTGGCGCGGCCTCTGTTACCGGTATCACTCGTCGCGGTCTCGCGGTTGGTGAAGTCGGTACCGTAGGGATCCGGGCAGAATCCGAAATAGCTCGTCGGGCCCGGCGGACCGTAGGCGCCGCCGACTTTACAGTAGAAGCTGCCCACATCGCCGCCCGTCTCGTTGCTGTCGTACTTGAAGTGGCGGATGCCGGCCGTGATGGTCAGCACCTTGGGAATAATGTCGAAATCGATGGATGCGAACTCCGCCAGCTGCTTGTAGCCGCGCTGCACGTCATCGAAGAAGCCGATCGGTGGCAACGGCTGGAAAGTCGGCGAGCCCGACCACGGCTGGATCGGCAGGAAGCAGTCGTTGTTGAGACCGGTGGGTGAGCAAATGGGAACCGTTGAGTAGGTCCACTGCGTTTGGTCGACGATGTCGTATTTCTCCCAGTACACACCCACGATGCCGCGGATGCGCCAGTCATCGGGCGTGGAGAATCGCAGCTCGTGACTCTGGTGCACGTTGCGCTCGGTCTCGCGCCACACCGTGCTCGGCGTGTAGCAGGTGCCGGTGGCGGGATCGGCCGAGTAACCCGCGCACTGATAATAGAAACCGAAGCTGCCGCGCGCGTAGTTGGTGTAGTCCTGCACCTGCTCGACGTTGCGCACCAGGTAGGCACCGCTGTAGACCGCGTGTATCGGTCCGAGCTGCCCATTGATGACCAGGGCGGTGTTCGTGAAGCGGTCCCTGTTGAACGACGGGTTGAACAGGTTGACCGATAGCTCCGGCAGCGGGTACTTGCCGATCGGATTACCGACCTTGTCGAAGGTCGTGCCTTCGGCCCCGAACGGCATCTGATAGAACACACCCTGGGAGTCCATGTTCTGGTAGGACTGTGAGAGCAACGCATCCCAGTGGTCGTTGATCTTCCACAGCGCCTCGACCCTGATGCCCGTGTATGTCACCGGGTTGATGTCGTTGCCGACGAGGTTGTAGTTGTTGATGATCGCGCTGTTGGTCGGTATGACACCGCCGTTGTAGCTGACCGCGCCCCGATCGGTCGGCAGGCGCGTGAACGTCGAGGGCACGTTGTCGATGTAGCCACCGTGGTGATCGACGTAGATGACGCCACGCACCGCGAGATGATCATCGACCAAGGGCAGATTGATGAACGCGTTTGCGGCGCCGTTCGGATCGCCGTGGGCGGTAACTGAGTAGTCCGCCGTAACCCCGCCTTCCGTGATGTTGATCTTGGGCTTGTTGGTGATGTACCGCAGCACGCCGCTCAGTGCGCCGCCGCCAAAGAGCGTGCCTTGCGGACCTTCCAACACCTCGATGCGCTCCATGTCGGCCGCGTAGACATCGAGGTTGCGGCCGGGGAGCTGCCCCGACTGCTCATCCAGGTAGATGGCGACCGCGGGGAACTCACCGGTCGTGCCGCCGCCCTGGCCGCCGCCGCCGCCGACGCTCAGGCCGCGCATGAAGATCGTGCCCTGTGAAGGACCGTTGCTCGCCTGCGTGACGTTCGGCAGGTATTTGATGAACTCGTCGAACGTCTGGACGTTGAGCTCGTTCAGCGTCTCGGCCGTGAGCGCCTGCACCGTGATCGGCACATTCTGGATGTTCTCCGCCCTGCGCTCCGCGGTCACGATGACCTCCGTCAGGCCGCCGGTTTCGGGTGCGGCTGCCTGCGCCGCGGGCTGTCCCGTAGCCGCCGGCGCCTGCTGATCCGCCAATGCCGCCGCGGCATGAGCGCTCAGTATCGCGGCGACCGCACAGGAAATTTTCTGATTCGTTTTCAAGGTGGTTACTCCCCCCAAGGTTTCTTTCAAACAACCGTACGCGTGCTGTGCATCGAACGCGCCATGACTCTTGCACTGCTCACTATTCTTGCACCGTTCGCTGCGCGAGCTCTCCGAGCGCCTGCTTGAGCCGTCCCAGCCAGGGCTCGAAATGGCGCCAGTGGTCGATGCCCGCCCGGTTGAGCGGCCGTCGCACCTGCTCCGAGCTCGCCGAATGTACGCTGCGCTCGTTCTTGTGGAATTCGAGACAGCCAGGCTCGAAGTCCAGACCGCAGAACTCCAGAATGCGCCGCACGTGCGTCTCGAAGTCATCGACCAGCTGCTCGTGCTGGATGCGCAGCACTTTGCCCGGCAGGACGTAGTCCCAGTGGCCCATCAGCTCGACATACATCCGGTAGTAGCGCGTGATGTCATCGATGCTGTAAGTGAACTGCTGGCCAAAAGCGAACAGCTGCTTGTAATTGCTCAGGCAGCACGCAATGGGCTCGCGCCGGGCATCGATGATCTTCGCATTGGGCAGAATCAGATGGATGAGCGCCAGATGGCGGAAGTTGTTGGGCATCTTGTCCACGAAGAACGGCTTGCCCTGCCGATAGATGCGCGTGTCCTTTAGGTAGCGCTCACCCATGCGAGCGCAGTCCTCCGCGGATAACTCCGCGAGAATGCCCGGGTAGCGAGGTGGCGCATCGACCGTTTCGCGGCCCTGCAGCTCGTAGGCGAGCCGCGGAATGTCCGCCAGCTCCATCGTGCCCTCGACCTGAGAGTGCGAAGCGAGAATCTGCTCGATGAGCGTGGAGCCCGACCGCGGCAAGCCGATGATGAAGATAGGCGCCGCCGAGGTTGCTCCGAAGCCCGCACGCGCGGCGAAGAATTCCGGTGTGCACATGGATGCTTGCGTGCGGGCGCTACGCTCGAGCGGCTCGGGCCGGTAGCGACACTCGCGCTTCTTGAGGGCATTACCGCGCTCATAGAGGCTGAACGAATCTGCGTACTCGCGACGATCCTCGAGCGCCTTGCCGAGCGCGAAGCACAGGTGGTAGCGATCGACGAGCTGTGTGTGCGGTGCGGCTTCGTCACTGCGCATGCGCGCGATCTCGGCATCGGCAAAGCGATAGGTCTTGAGGTTCGCCAGGCTCCAGTAGGCCTCACCGAAGCGTGGTCTGACCACCGTTGCTGCGCGGTAGGATTCGATGGCCTGTTCGGTCTGGCCGATCGTCTTCAGAGCGTGTGCAATCGACAGATGCACCTCGGCATCGTCCGGTGTCTCGGCAAGAACCTCCCGGTAGAGCGGCAGCGCCCGTGAATAATCGCCGAAGCCCGTGAGGATCGTGGCGTACAACGTCCGATAGGCGCGATTGCGCGGCTCGATCGCAAGCAGCTTCTCGATCTCGTCGCGTGCCCGCAGATGCTTGTGGCGCTTGAGGAGCACCACGGCGTAGTCGTAGCGCGCCAGATGATGATCCGGCGCGAGCTTGAGGGCGCTCTCCAGCAGCAACTCGGCGTCATCGGAAACATCGAGCTTCATGCCGATGAGCGCGAGCAGCCGCATGGCGTCGACCTGATCGCCGTGCGTCAGCAGATAGGTGCGCACCATCTGCTCCGCGAGCTCGGTCTCGCCGTCCGCGAACAGCCCGTATGCGGTCAGGACCTCTTTGGGAACGGCGGCGAGGCGGGCGATCTGAGCACCGGCAAACTCGGCATCTGCGGCACGGCCCGTCATGCGGAACAGCACCTGCAGGCAGTTCCAGCTGGCCGGCAGCGACGGATTGAGATTCACGGCGCGCACGAAGGCCTCTATGGCGGGCTCCGCCTTGCGCATGGCCACATAGCAGTGGCCGCGCTCCTGGAACAGGCGGCTGAAGCTTGGATGGTGGATTTCGAGCTCCACCAGCGCTTTGAGCGCCTCGGCTATGCGCTGCAGGTATCGTTGGCACACCGCGATCATGTACAAGGCGTCGCGATTCTCAGGGACCCGATCGCGCAGGAGCTGTGCGGCTCTCAAGGCAGGTACGAAGTCGCTGCGCTCCATGAGTCCGCGAATGCGCAGGACTTCGGACTCCACCGGTGAGGGATCAACGTTCGGAATTGCAGCAGCCATCTGAGCTCAAGAATTTAGGATGGGCATCGTTGCCCGCTTACCACATTCTCCCGCGTGTGTGATGAGTACGGAACGATGACGGGAGTGGTCCAGCCACTCTGCTCTATAATTCCCCCGATTCGGCGTTCAAATAGTTGGCCAACGATCACAGCGTATAGCTCATTCGAGTGCATCACTCAAGTTGTATGTCGGTAACAGCAATTTACTCGTCGTCTGCGCGCAGCATCAGTTCTCGACCAGCGTCTGAGCCAGGCGCCGCTCATCGAGCTCATAGCCCATGCCCGGCTCTTCGCCGAGGTTGATGTAGCCCTCCGCGTCCACCCGCAGGGGCTCGCTGAGCATGTAGTCGCGGCGCTCCAGATCCCAATCCGGCGGATCAAAGGGATACTCAAGCAACGGGGAGTCCGCGAGCCCGGCGGCGAGATGCGCATTCGCCATCACACCCATGCCATTGGTCCAGGTGTGCGGCGTGAACATGAGATGGTGCTCCTGCGCCATGATCGCGATGCGCCGCATGCCGGTGATGCCACCGACCAGCGCCGCGTCGGGCTGCAGCACATCGGCGCAGCCGCCGTCGATGAGCTCCCGCAGCTCATGCATTTGGCGCGTCATCTCCCCCGCGGCGAGCCTCACATCCGTGGCTTCGCGCAGAGCACGCATGCCTGCGTAGTCGCCGCGGTGCAGCGGCTCCTCCATCCAGAACACCTCGAGTCGCTCGAGCTCGCGAGCGACCGCCAGGGCATCTTTCAAATTCCAGGGCGCCTCGGTATCCCACGGCAGTCGCCAGCCCTGATTGCAGTCAACCAGCAGGTCGAGGCCGCGGCCGGTGCGGGCGCGCACCGCTTCGAGCGCCCGTACGTCCTCGCGCCAGTCGCCGCGGTGGAAGCGCACCTTCAAGGCACGAAAGCCTTGCTCGCGGTAGCGCTCGGCCTGCTCCGCGAGCTGCTCGGGATCGCGCAGGACTGCCGATGAGGCGTACGCGCGGACGCGCGGGGAGAGTCCGCCGAGCAGCTTCCAGCAGGGCTGGCCACAGATCTTGCCGGCGAGGTCCCAGAGCGCCAGGTCGAGCGGCCAGCAGCGACCGTAGTGAAAGTCGATGTGCGACAGCACGCGGTTGTGACGCTCGATCGCCAGGGCATCCGCGCCGATGAACAGCTCCTCGTGCCCATGAAAGCCAAGCATGCGATCGCCCGAGCCATAGCCCACGAGTCCGCTGTCGGAGGCGACGCGCACGATCGTGGCATCGAAATGCGTGCGCGGCTGGGTGTCCCAGCTCGCGTGGAAGGGCTCGCGAAAAGCCAGGCGATGATGGGTGACACGGATCGAGGCGATCCGGTGCTGCGGCACCGCACTCATCGCCGCAACCCGCCGCGCTCGGAAGGGGGCGGCGGATTATCGTGAATGCGACTGGAACTATCGTGACTGCGACGCGCACGGCCGATCCGCGCGGGTATTGCGGCGCGTATGGGACAGCTGCGCGCGGCATGCTTGAGCCACCGGACGGTGACGAGCAGAATGATAGTTGGCACGACGCCCCCGCGACCGGAATCAAAAGCCTCCCACAGCGGAGTCGCGGCTCAAAGACGAGAAATTGAATAGCCGTATCGAAAAAAGGCATTGGAATCCGCGAGGGCTTTCACCCGAGGCTGCGGCTTTCGCGCTCGCCGGCAGGACTCGCACCGCATGCCCAGGTTGATCGATCGGCGCTGGCTGCCGCTCAATGCGCTGCGTGCCTTCGAGGGCGTGGCCAAGCACGGCACCTTCACCGCCGCCGCCCACGCGCTGCTCATCTCGCAGAGCGCGTTGTCGCGGCACGTGATTGCGCTCGAGCGGCTGCTCGGGCGGCAACTGTTCGAGCGCCGCCCGCATGCTCTGGAGCTGACACGATCCGGGCAGCTGCTGCTGCTCGCGATCGGCAAGGCCTTCGACCGGCTCGAGCACGCGGTCGAAGCCGTGCGCAACGAGGGTGCCGCGAGCTTGCGCACGCTGCGCGTGCAGATGCCGCCGAGCTTCGCCATGCGGCTCGCCGTTCCCATGCTGCGCGACTTTCGCCGCGCGAATCCGGACCTGCAGATCGACCTCGTGAGTCCCTCGGACGTGCGCGCGCCGCTGGCCGACGTCGATGTCTCGGTCATCTACTCGAAGCCCATGGTGACGGATCTGGTCACCGACCTGCTCTGGCCGGTGCGCCTGAGCATCCTCTGTGATCCCGATATCGCCGCACGTCACGCGGGCCAGGAGCTCGAGCAGTTCATTGCGGCGAACGAGCTGATCCACGTACGGATCGCTGCCGAGTCGGTGCATCACGTGTGGACCCAGTTCGTGCGACAAGCCGGCATCGCTCACCTCGACGTCGACCGCGGCATCGTCTTCGATACCGCCGTGCTCGCCGTGCAGTATGCGTTGAGCGGCGAGGGCCTGGTGCTGGTGGACCCGACCTTG
>Ga0335080_10009786_pt1 | contig 10036 bp, 8 predicted proteins | sample Lox_Sample_34_FD_206720 | JGI IMG/M metagenome (GOLD analysis project Ga0335080, IMG submission 206720) | Soil microbial communities from Loxahatchee National Wildlife Refuge, Florida, United States - Lox_Sample_3.4 | ecosystem: Environmental > Terrestrial > Soil > Wetlands | place: USA: Florida... | reverse complement strand
AGCGCGCCTCTGCGGCTGCCGCCAGAAATCGTTATTGCAAGCTGGCTTGCTCGACGATCCACTTCTGATAGTCCTCTTGCGACATTACTTCGAGAAAAGCCCGCATCGTGTGGTGACCAAGACCACACAGTTGGTTGCAGGAAATCTCATATCTGCCGATTTTGGTCGGGGTGAAGTGCAGAGGGATTTCCATTCCTGGAACAATGTCCTGCTGAATGCGCATTTGCGGGACATAGAAGCCGTGATTCATATCCTTGGAGTTGAGCAGCAGTTCCACCGGCTTGTTCACCGGTACACCCAGATCGACGGTAACGATATCGTCCTGAGAGCCGGGTTCGGAAGTGTCAATGCCGAAGAAATTGCCTTTCGTTTCATCGATCCTGGAGGTGTGGCTGGGACCGAACTTGCCATCGGGTCCCGGGTAGCGGAAGTAGAAAGCAAACTGCCCGGCCAGGACCTGGACCTGGAGAGAATCGGCAGCCGCTGGAGTAAAGTACATAGCCGCCCAGACCTTCTGCCCCACAAATTCAAGCAGGATAATCTCCGAGCCGACATAGATCAGGGCAAGGACCACCAGCCATTTCGCGCCGCCCGGGAAAATGCGGATGGGACGTTGATCGCCCTTGCGCTCACCGTATTTCCAGGCAAAGGCCGCCAGGCACAACTGGGCAAGGATGAAACCAATGGCGGCGCCGACAAAGGTCTCGGCGAACTGGTGGTCCATCGCGCCTCCGTGAGCCGAGGCAACTTCCGGGAACCACCAATGGCGTGAGACAAACACCGCTACAGAAACGAATGTAATGATCGTCAGCGCTACGGCAAACGCTTTGCCCATGGATACGATCTCCTGTCGAACACGTCTTCGCCGTTACCGGACAAACCAGATCAAAGAAAGAATGTAGACCCACAACAGAAACATGAAGTGCCAATACCAGGCGGTCACGTCGACCACGATGCTGCGTCCTTCAATCGGCTTGCGGAGCAGTGAACCGGCCGCCGCGTAGAGCAGCACCAGCATTCCGCCCGCGAGGTGAACGGCGTGTGCCGCGGTGAGCAAATACACGAATGAACTACTGGGACTGCTGGCCAGATAAAAGCCGCGCCCGGCCAGCACACGCCAGAACATCCACTGGCCGGTCAAAAAACCACTGCCCAGCACGACTGTGATTCCGAGCCAAGGAAGGTTATTGAGGCGCCGCGGCGGGGCGTCAGAAATCGAGCGAACCGGTATGAGCGCCGTTTCGCGCGCTATCTGGCGGCGCGCCAATTCCGCAGCCATACTGCTCAGCAGCAGCAACACGGTGTTTGTCAGGGAGAGGGCAATGGGCAAATGGACCGGGACCCAGTCTCGAACATAGGTGTGGGATCTTTCGTCGAGTGTCGGCAGTCCCTGACGCACGACATAGGCACTGGTGAAGGAGACAAACAGCATGATGATGGGCGCGATCGCCACTGCCAGCCCCAGGCGGGCGCGCCGCAGGCGCGAATGGTAGTCAGACGACCGGTCACCTTGACCACCGTTTTCGCCATCTCCATAAACGGGTGGGAGAGAGCCGTTTCCATTCTTCCCCGTTTTGGGCACATGCGCCGTTAGTGGAGGACTGAGAGTCGCCATGATGAAACAGAAATTCCCTTGTTCTTGGACCCCAACCTGAAAAAGTGAAATCGCTTACCGACCCCTCGGAAGCTCACCGATCCGCGCAGGGACACTCACTTCGCTCGTTTACCTGTCAAAGGGCTTCTGCCACGGTCTTCGGTTTTGACTTCCCCACTGATCGACCGATACCATACACCCACCTTCGTCAGTATGCAATGCTCCAGCCAGGTTCCTGGATGCGCTTTCATTCCGGCCGCTCGGATTTATGGACCGAATGGAACCACCGGTTCCGATATCGAAGACCGCGCCCTGGGCGCGGTGAATGGAACCACATCGGGGGTTGTGAGTCGGTTGGATCTCAAACGATCCGACTCAAGCAATCGATAGCTGAAGTTGACAACATGGTCTATACTCTTCCCGTCGCGAGTGGGGCGACGCCGGGGTTTTAAGTCTTTCGCAAATGTTCTGGGTCCTATCCAGGGGGTAAGTGCAGATGGCAGACGACTCACCGAAAGGTGTTCTCGGGCATCTTCCGCCTTTGCCGAGAAGGGCGCTCAGCAATTCGTTCCTGGCGATGGAACAGGCCAGCCGCAAACGTGAAGGCTTGCCGCTTCTGAGCGACGCGGACATCGAAGCGCTGAAGGCTGGCCGTCCCATGGACTGGGAAAGCGGCGACGCGGTTTCAGTCCCGGCTGCGACCGGCTCCCAGGCTACGCCCGCGCCCACCGACCCGCCTGCCGCCCAGGAAGCACCAAAACCGGTTCCCGTCACAAGCGCGCCCAGCTCCCCAATCAGCGACGAGGTGGCAAAGTGGGTAGCCGCCGGGAAAAAGTGGAGCAAGTCGTCGATCGCCGCGGAACAAGCGCATCGCTCGCGCAAGGGTTTACCGGCACTAAACGACGCCGAAATCACTGCCCTGCTCGGTGAGCCGGCTGCTCCAGCGGCTCCGCCTGCAGGCCCGCCGGCGCCCCAGGCCGCTCCTCGACCAGCGGCCGTGACGGCAACCGCCGCGTCTGTGCCTCGCACCGCAGCCGCAACCGTGACTGCTTCCGCGGATGCCACGGTCGCCCGCAGCGGCGAACCAACAAAGTATGTCGGTACCCCGGCGGTCGGGACTTCCAAAGCAGTGGCAAGCGCTGGAGTGGCCGCGGTTGGACCGGAAAACAACGAAGTCAATCAGCAACGCCGCCGGCTGGTATGGAGCACGGTGGCTGCCTTTTTGACCGCTTGGTTTATCGCCTTCTTTCGTTTCTTCCTGCCGCGAACCCTGTTCGAGCCCGCGACCAGCTTCAAGATCGGGTATCCGGAGGAGTACGGCCTGGGAGTAGATACCAAGTGGCAGCAAAAATATCGCATCTGGGTCGACCGTACACCCGATCGCTTGTTCGTGATCTACGCGCGCTGCACGCATCTGGGGTGTACTCCGGACTGGAAGTCGGCCGACAACAAGTTCAAGTGTCCGTGCCACGGCAGTGGTTACGACAGCGAAGGGGTGAACTTCGAGGGTCCTGCACCGCGTCCTATGGACCGAGCCCACGTTGAAAGATCTCCGGACGGCCAGATATTGGTGGATGTGTCGCGACTCTACCAATGGCCGAAGGGGCAGCCGAGCCAATTCAATGACGATGGCGCCTTCTTGCCCTTGTAATTCATGTTGCAGCCGAGTCCGGGCCACGATGGGAGATGAACCCATCAGCCGAGCGATCAGAGGGTAACGATGCCTGAAGAAAATGGGAACGGAAAGAATGGAAAAGGAACCGGACTCCTGGAACGATTGAAGTCCGCCCTGCACGAAGACGTTCAATCATTCCGAACCGATCTGCCCGCCAAAGCCAAGGAGCAGGTCGAGGGGCTCAAGGACCCCACCAAGACCGAAGTCTTCAAGTCGATCTTCCGGCACAAGCACGATGACACGCCGCGCAACCGGGCTTTGGGCGTGCTTTCCAACGTCTTTCTGCATCTGCATCCGGCAAAGATCAATCGCGATGCGGTGCGTTACAGTTTCACCTGGGGGATGGGTGGAATCACGTTTTATCTGTTCCTCGTGCTCACCTTCACCGGTGCGCTGCTGATGTTTTACTACCATCCGACGAAATTGCAGGCGTTTCGCGACGTGCTCTACCTGGAGCACGATGTGCCCTTCGGCAAGATCCTGCGGAACATGCACCGCTGGGCCGCCCACCTGATGGTGATTACAGTGTGGCTGCACATGTTTCGCGTGTTCCTCACCGGCTCTTATAAGCAGCCGCGCCAGTTCAATTGGAACATCGGCGTGCTGCTGCTTGTTCTGACCCTGCTGCTCTCGTTCACGGGTTACCTTCTGCCGGACGATCAACTGGGATTCTGGGCAGTCACGGTGGGAACGAACATGGCCCGCGCGACGCCGCTTCTGGGACACGAAGGACCCTTCGGCAAAATGCTCGGGATGACCCCATATAACGATGTGCGCTTCGGCCTGCTGGGCGGGTCCATCGTAGATGCGAATGCTCTGCTTCGCTCCTACATCTGGCATTGCATCGGGATACCAATCGTGGCGTCGATATTAATGATCGTTCACTTCTGGCGGGTGCGAAAGGATGGCGGTATCTCGGGGCCCGCCTCGGTGGTTCTGGCCTCGGAGGACAAAGCACGGGGCGCAAGAGCCTGAGTCGGGATGCTCGCGATGGTTGCGACATTTCCGGAAGCTGTCGCCGGAAAAGCGAGTTTAGTTCGATTCCGCCGTCGGCGTGAGTTCCAAGCTTGAGCGAAGGGGACGATCGGGGGCAACTATGGATTGGCGACAACTTTGGGAAATATGTTCCGCGCCCGACAATGTGCCCATCGTGGCCCTGATTCCGCTTCTGGCCTTTTATTGCTACCTGGCGTGGAAGCAGGCGAAGGACAACGATGGCTTGATCACGGAACTGGAGGCCAGTCCAGTGGCGGCCAAGACTCGATACCGCAAGGCCTGGCCCTTTGAGTCGGGGTGGCAGAAGGAGGTCCACGTATGGCCCTTCCTGCTGCGTATCGAATTCCTCGCGGCCATCATCGTCACCATCGTCCTGATGATCTGGTCGGTAAGTTTGAACGCGCCGCTCGAGGAACCTTCCAATCCAAACCTGACCATGAATCCAGCGAAGGCGCCCTGGTACTTCCTGGGTTTGCAGGAAATGCTGGTCTACTTTGATCCGTGGATTGCGGGCGTAGTCATGCCGACGCTCGTCATCGTTGGCCTGATGGTGATTCCCTACATTGACACCAACCCCCTGGGCAATGGCTATTACACCTGGAAGCAACGCAAGTTTGCGATCAGCTCGTTTCTGTTTGGCTTCATCGTTCTCTGGGTCGCCATGATCGTAATCGGCACGTTCATACGCGGACCGGGTTGGCAGTGGTTCTGGCCGGGACAAACCTGGGACCACAGCCGGCTGATCTATGAAGTGAACCGCGATCTGCCGGATATTTTTGGGATCACTTCCAATTTAGGTAAGAACATCTTTGGCGCGCTCGTGGTCGGAGGTTACTACCTGAGCGGCGGCTTTATCATCCATGCTCTGTTCCGGCGTTACAACCCGAAGGATTATCAGCGGATGAGCCTGTTGCAGTACTCCATCATGGTGTTCTTTCTGCTGACCATGGTGGCGCTGCCGCTCAAGATGATGTTGCGGCTGCTGTTCAACATCAAGTACGTGTGGATCACGCCCTGGTTCAACGTGTAACTGGTTCAACGTGTAACTGGTTCAACGTGTAACTGGTTCAACGTGTAACTGGTTCAACGTGTAATTCGTTGTGCGCCGGAGGTCTGGGGCCATCGGCTGGTATTGAGCCAACGAGCAAGGGGAGGGTGTAGTGCCCGAGCAACCAATCCGCAGCGATGATCCGATTGTCACCAAGTCCTACGCGCTCTATTACGTCGTTTCCATGGTCATTCTCATGGCGACGCTGTTCTGGGCGCTATGGGATGAAGACTATGGCCAACGTCCCTGGAAGTCATTTCAGCGGGAGTGGAAGCAGCGCTACAGCGCCTTTCTGAAAACCGCGGGCACAAAATCCGAGGAATCGGAGAAGGGCGTCGAGCAGAGCGCCGAGTACCAGCAACTTGAGCAGGCGTACGAGCAAGCTTACCAGGCAGCGAAACCTCGCAGAGACGAGCTCCAGAAACAGATGCTCGATCTGAACGCCAAAATTCTGGCCGTTCAGCACGTTTTCGTCGACAAACGCGCTTATGTAAATGCTGTCACCTACCAGATCGAAACGGACACGAGCGCATCGGGCAAGGAAAGCAAGCAGAAGGACCTGGAAGACTACAAGAAACAAAGCTGGCCGGTCGAATATCCGGATGGCCACAAGGAAAAATACAACTTCGCGCAACTGGTGGAAAAATACAACGAGCTGCGGGACCAGCGCACCAGGCTCAGCGCGAACCTGGGCGAAGTTCTGAAGCCCGTGACCGAAGCCGGCAACAAGGTATCGGCCTACATTAACCAGCAGATGGTCGATCTTACTCCGGCGCAGATTGAAGGACTGAAGCGCAAGACTGCCGAGTGGGATCCGAAGATCGTGCAGATTAACGTGGCGGAAGCCAACATCGTGGACCGCTGCGAATCCTGTCACATGGGAATCCGCGAGCCGGTTCAGCTGACGGCGGCTTCCATGTCTGCACCGGGCAAGAAGCCCGACGAGTATGCGCGCGCTTTCACCAGCCATCCTGAGCCCGGTTTGCTCAAGACGCATGACCCGGAGAAGTTCGGCTGCTCGCCTTGCCACCAGGGCAACGGCCGGGCCACCACCAGTCTGGAGAAGGCTCACGGCACTTACGAGCATTGGTTGTGGCCGCTGTTCGCCAAGGAAAACGCGGAAGCCGGCTGTCAGATGTGTCATGCGGCCGACATGTGGTTAATAAGCGGCGATGTCGGTTTGACGATCACCGAGGGCAAGAACTTGTTTCGGCAGAGGGGTTGCATCGGCTGCCATCGCTACGAAGGGTACGATAAAGAGCCCGAAGACCTGAACTCGGTCAACCAGGAAATCAAGCAACTGGAGGGGGAAAAGACTCAGAATCTGAAGCAGGCGGCGTACTTAATGAAGCAAGCCGATGCGGCCGAAACGAACGAGGAGGCCGTGCGGCTCAACGACAAAGCCGTGGCCATGAAGGTCGCCAACAGCAAGATCGACGGCCGCATTGCGCAACTCGACCGGCAGACAAAAAGCCTGTTGCAGGACTTGAAAAAAGTGGGCCCCAACTTGAAGGACGTTCGGCTCAAGCTCAACCGGAACTGGATTCCAGTCTGGCTGAAGAAACCAACCGATTTCCGGCCGACGACCCGGATGCCGAACTTCCGCCTGAACGACAACCAGATCAAAGCGATCTCCTCCTATCTTTGGCAATCCGCGCTCACCGACTCGCCTCCCAAATACAAACCGGGTAACGCCGCTCATGGGAAGGAACTTTTCGAAACGCGCGGCTGCCTCGCCTGCCATTCCATCGGCGAAGGCGAACAGATGCAGGGAGGGACGTTCGCCGCCAATCTTACCCGGGTTGGGGAAAAAGCAAACTACGATTACCTGGTGCGCTGGGTGCATAACGCGCGCGAGCGCACCCGTCCTTATTGCCCCTACGAGAAGAAAGACATTGGCCCGGAAGATTATGCGAAGAAGGGCCTGCCTTTTGTCTTTGACCTGCAACACAGCAAATGCCCCAACGATGGCCACGAACTGCAGGTACAAAACATGACGGTGATGCCCAGCCTGCGGCTCAGTACCGAAGATGCCCAGGACGTCGCCACCTATCTGGTAGCGCAGAAAAGGCAGGAACCGAGCTCTTACCCCGACGCCTCCTTTATGGAGGACCCCAAGTTGAAGGATGAAGGCAAGAAGTGGATTCGTCACTTTGGCTGCGCCGGCTGCCACGAGATTGCCGGATTGGAAGACGAGGGACGAATTGGAACCGAGTTGACGTTCGAGGGCAGCAAGCCGCTGGAGCGGCTCGACTTCGCCCTGTTCACGGAGACCGCGCAGCGTGGTGGCAAGAACGCGGAACCCATCACCGACCCGGAGGATCTGGCGCGATTGCCGGACGGCCCGGCGCAAGATCCCTGGTACGAGCACAAAGGCTTCTTCGAGCACAAATTGGCCGAGCCCAATGTCTTCGACCGCGGCAAGATCAAGAGCGAAGAAGAGAAGCTGCGGATGCCGAACCTGCACTTGACCAAGAACCAGGTGCTAGACCTCTCGACCTTCTTGATGGGCAGCCAGGAGAGCGGTCTGCCCGCCAACTATCAGTACCGGCCACTCGATTATCGCCGCGATATCCAGGAAGGCTGGTGGGTCATCAGGAAATACAACTGTATGGGCTGCCATCAGTTCGTTCCGGGCCAGCCAACCGCACTCATGGGCATGAAGAGTTACCAGGATGCCCCGGAAATGCTCCCTCCCAAGCTCCTCACCGAAGGGGCGCGAGTGGATCCCGCATGGCTCCTGCGCTTCCTCACCAACCCGGCGCTCAATGACACTGACACCAACCGAAACGGCGTACGGACTTATCTGCAAGTGCACATGCCGACCTTCTCGTTTTCCGAGAATGAATTGGGCAAGCTCGTGCGCTTCTTCCAGGCCATGTCGCGGCAGCCGTTCCCGTATATACCGGAGCAGGTTCCGGTGCTGACGGCAAAGGAAACTGAGATGGCGCGCAGCCTGTTCAGCAGCACGGCTGCGCCCTGCCTGAAGTGTCATGCCACCGGCGACCCGCAGCACGACAAGAACGTTGTCGCTCCCAACCTCCTGCTGGTGCGGGGACGCTTGAAGCCGGACTGGGTGGAGCGCTGGATCATCGATCCACAGGCCATCAGTCCGGGGACTTCCATGCCTTCGGACCTTTTCCGGCGCGACAATAATCGCTGGGTCTTCGCCGGCCCCACGCCGTCGTCTTTTCAAGGCTATGATAAGGACCATACCAAGCTGCTGGTGGATTACATGTTCCAGTTGACGCCCGAAGAACAAAAGCGGGTAGCCGCAGCCATGGGTCGGCCGCAGGCCTCGGCTCGACCGCTGCACGGCGTTCGGCAAGGGGCACGTTCGTCGAAGGCAGAGCCGCACCGGGCAACCGGCCTTGGCGGTTCGCAATAAGGCTCTTGATTATGCAATACGAGCCATGCTTGCTTGAGAGCGCTTGCCTTTCAAGCGCCAGTGACCCGGCACCGGTCATGAATACCAACACCCCAGGAGGGAACACTCGAATGCGCACTCAGAAACTTTTGTTGACTCTTTTCACGCTCGTCATCTCTTCGTCACTGATGTTCGCCGGAACGGTTAGCGGCAAGGTGACCTACACCGGCACGCCCGAGAGACAAAAACCCATCAATATGGCCAAGGAGCCCTACTGCGCCAAGATGCATGCCAAGCCCGCCACCTTCGAAGCGGTCGTGACCGGGCCCAACAATGGATTGGAAAATGTGGTGGTCTACGTTTCCTCCGGGGCGCCCGATGACGGCCAGGTTCCGGCTCAGGCTGTCACTTTCGAGCAAAAAGGCTGCCAGTACGTTCCCCACGTTCTGGTTATGCACACCAACCAGGAACTCAGGATCACCAACGACGACCAGGCTACGCACAACATTCATCCCCAGCCCAAGGTGAACCGCGAATCGAACAATTCTCAGGCGCCGGGGGCCGCACCGATTGTCGAAAAATATGCTCGCGAAGAGTTTATTTCGGTGAAGTGCAACGTTCATCCATGGATGCACGGTTATTTCGCCGTGCTCAAGACGTCGCATTACGATGTCAGCAAGAATGGCGGCAATTTCAAACTCCCCAACCTGCCGCCCGGCAAGTACACCCTCACCGCCTGGCACGAGGAATACGGCACTCAGACCGCCGAGGTCACGATCACCGGCAACGAAACCAAGGATGTCAACTTCACGTTCAAGGCGGAGGCCCACTGACACGGTGACGGCGGAGTTCCCTCGCTCCGCCGCCCACGTCCTCAAGACGGAACATTGCGCGACGATCCACCCCAGGGTAGAGCTTCAGCGCTTTCCAGTGACAAGTATCCTGCCGGCCAGATTTCCAGCAATGAGAGTGCGGACGCTCCAATGAACCGTCGTTACTCCTTTGCCGGCACGGTGAGCCCAAACACCGAGAGCTGTCCCTGTCCGGCTACGTTCACGGTAAGTTCTTCGGGGTGCGGCAAATACAATGTCTTGCAGTGTTCGCAGCGGTAGACCTCGGCATCCGGTCCCCAGGCTTTCTCTGCATCTCCGCAGGCCTGCTCGACCACGTCGGCGACATAGAACCATCGCTTCAAGTGGCCGCCGCAAAATTTTCCCTTGTCGTTTTTCTCGTTGCAGGCGCGCTGTCCGGCAGCTTTGATTTTCACCTTGTGATGGGGAAGCTGGGTAAGGCTTGGCATGGCCGCTCTGGTAAAGGCGGCAATAGGCGATCGATCTCGCGGCGATCGATCTCGCG
>Ga0335080_10009785_pt1 | contig 10036 bp, 7 predicted proteins | sample Lox_Sample_34_FD_206720 | JGI IMG/M metagenome (GOLD analysis project Ga0335080, IMG submission 206720) | Soil microbial communities from Loxahatchee National Wildlife Refuge, Florida, United States - Lox_Sample_3.4 | ecosystem: Environmental > Terrestrial > Soil > Wetlands | place: USA: Florida... | reverse complement strand
GGGAGATGGTGGTCGCGTGGGTCGCGGTGGCGTCGCTGACGGTGGGGAACCTGGGTGCGCTGCGGCAGACGAACCTGAAGAGGATGCTGGCGTATTCGTCGATCGCGCACGTGGGGTACATGCTGCTCGGGCTGGTGGCGGGGACGCCGAACGGGTTCAAGGGCATCGCGGTCTACCTGCTGGTGTACGTGTTCATGAATACGGGCGCGTTTGCCATCGTCATCCTGCTGCGGCGCGAAGGGGTGATCGGCGACACGTTTGAGGATCTGAACGGGCTGATCTCGCGGCGGCCGCTGGCCGCGATCCTGCTGCTGCTGTTCATGCTGTCGCTGGCGGGGATACCGCCGACGGCGGGATTCATCGGCAAGTACTTCATTTTTGTTTCGCTGATCGAGACACACCACTACCTGCTGGCGATTTTCGCGGCGCTGTACATCGCGCCGGCGGTGTACTACTACTTCCGCGTGATCGTGCATGCCTGGCTGAAGGAGCCGACGGACAAAGCGCGGCCGGTGATTTCCTTCGGGCAGGGAGTGGCGCTGGCGGTGTGCTCGCTGATCGTGCTGTGGGCGGGCGTGCTGCCGCAGCGGTTCATCAACCTCGCCGGGAGTACCCTCCAATCGCAATTCCTGCAACTGCTTCGCTAGCCCGCACCTCGGAGAGAGGCGGAATCCTCTCGTGACGCTCTCCCTTTCTGACTGGTGGGCGATTGCCGCTTACCTGCTGATCACGCTGGCCTTGGGGCTGTATTTCCGCCGGCGCTCGGGAAGCAGCACGGAGGAGTACTTCGTTTCGGGGCGAAGCGTGTCGTGGTGGCTGGCGGGCACGTCAATGGTGGCGACGACCTTTGCGGCAGACACGCCATTGGCGGTGACCGGCCTGGTCTGTGCGTACGGTGTCTCCGGGAACTGGCTGTGGTGGAGCATGCTGCTCTCGGGAATGATGACGGTGTTCCTGTTTGCGCGCCTGTGGCGGCGGTCGGGACTGCTGACGGATGCACAGTTTGCCGAACTGCGCTATTCGGGCCGGCCTGCGGCGTTTCTGCGCGGGTTTCGCGCGGTGTACCTGGGCCTGCTGATGAACTGCCTGATCCTCGGCTGGGTGACGAAAGCGATGGTGGGGATAACGGCGGTGGCGCTGGGGATTTCCGAGCGGCAGGCGCTGGCGCTGTGCGTGTTCTTCCTGATTCCGTTCACCGGCCTGTACGCGACGCTGGGTGGGCTGTGGGGCGTGCTGTGGACCGACTTGTTCCAGTTCGTGCTGAAGATGGGGGTGGTGATCGCGGTGGCGGCGTACGGAGTTGCGGCCGTGGGTGGAATTGGTCCGCTGTTGCAGCGACTGGCGGCGTTGCGTGGGGCGGAGGGGCATGGTGCAGGTGACCCGACGCAGTTTCTGCCGGCTTTCTCGCTGGGCTTTGCCGGGCAGGCAAAGTGGGTGCTGCCGCTCGCCGCGTTTGCGTTGAACCTGGGAGTGCAGTGGTGGGCATCGTGGTATCCGGGGGCGGAGCCGGGCGGCGGCGGATACGTGGCACAGAGGATCTTCGCGACGCGGGACGAGCGCCACGGCCTGCTGAGCGTGCTGTGGTTCAACGTGGCGCACTACGCGGTGCGGCCGTGGCCCTGGATCCTGACGGCGCTGGTTGCGCTGGTGTTGTACCCGAAGCTGGAGCATCCCGAAGCGGGCTACATGATGGTGGCGACGACGCATCTGCCGCACGCGCTGCGCGGGCTGCTGATTGCGGGATTTTTCGCGGCATTCATGTCCACGTTTGCGACGCAGTTGAACTGGGGCAGCTCGTACCTGGTGAACGATTTCTACCGCCGGTTCCTGCGTCCGAACGAGCCGGAGAAGCATTACGTGGCGGCGTCGCGGATGGCGACTGTGCTGCTGGTGGGCGTGTCCGCGATCGTGGCGTCGCAGCTCAGTTCCGTGGTGGAGGGATGGAAATTCGTGCTCGAAGTGGGCGCGGGCACGGGCGCCGTGTATATGCTGCGATGGTATTGGTGGCGGGTGAACGCGTGGAGCGAAATCTCCGCGATGATCGCGGCGCTGATGGCGGCTGTCGCGCTGTTGAAACTGCATCCCGCGGGCGACGACCTGCTCGTGTTCGCGCAGAACACGCTGATCACGACGGGAGTGACGACGGTGGTGTGGGTGGCGGTGACGCTGGCGACGCGGCCGGAGCCCGAAGACGTGCTGACGCGCTTTTATCGTTTGGTGCGGCCAGATGCGACAGGGTGGGGAAGTGTAGCGCGCCTCGCGACGGACGTGGCGCCGGTGCACGACCTGGCGGCGAACCTGCGGGCGTGGGTGCTGGGCTGCGCGATGGTTTACGCGGCGCTGTTCAGTTTGGGGAGCTTTCTTCTGCAGCGTCCTGCGCAGGGAGCCGGGCTGGCAGTGCTGAGCGCCGGGTGTGCCTTGTTAGTGAAGCGGGAGATCAGCCGGCAGTCGTGGCGGCTGGACGGCCCGTCGTGAACGCCGCGTGAAGGTCAAGTCTTTGTTCCAGTTTCCATCCTGCTTTCCGGCTCCTGCGGAGTACCCCGAAACCGAGTATCATGAATGAGGAGCGGCGCCGTACGGCGCGCTTCGGGAGAATACATCGGTGACAGGGAAGACTATTAGACGATTGTCTGTTCTGGCGGTGTTGGCATTATTTGCAGCGCTTCAGCCCGTTGCGGGGCACGCGATTCTGGTGGAGTCGGCGCCGGCGGCGAACAGCACCGTCAAGGGCCCGAACGTGCTTGTGAAGCTGCGATTCAATTCCCGGATTGACGGAAGCCGCTCACGGCTGACGCTCGTGCTACCGGACGGAACGACACAGGTGCTGAAGCTCGGGGAGCAGGCGTCGCCGGACACGCTGTCGAGCGATGCAACGGGCCTGAAGGCAGGCGGCTACAAGCTGCGCTGGCAGGTGCTGGCGACCGACGGGCACATCACCAGGGGCGAATTCGCGTTTACCGTAGCCGGAAGCTGAAGAATGCCCTTTATCGATCGTTTCCTGCAGATGTTCGACTACCTCTCCGTGCTTTTGCGCGCGGCGACGCTCACGTTTCAAACAGCGACCATCGGTGGTGTGGGGTTCCTGGCGCTGGTGCTGACGCAGGCTGGGCCGGAGGCAGGGGAGATCGAGAACACCTGCCGGCAGTGGATCCGCCGGGCGGCGCTGGCGCTGGCGGCCACGCAGGCACTTTACGTCGCCGCGAACCTGACGATCCTGACTCTGAGCGCAGGGCTTTCGTTCGAGGAGGCGATCGGCGCGAACCTGGTTTACGCGGCGGGGCTTTCGATTGCCGGCGCACTGGCGATTGCCTACTGGAGCGCGGGCCGGCGGATGCAACGCGGCGCCCTCCTGCTGTTGCCGGCGGCATTGATTCTGGTCAGCTCGGCCATGACCAGCCACGCGGCCGCACGGATGGATCACCGCCTTCCCTTGGCGGTACTGACGTGGCTGCACCAGGCGGCTACGGCGGTGTGGATCGGCGGCCTTCCTTTCCTGCTGTTCGTGCTCTACACGGCGACGACCGCGAAGTTCCTGCAGGAGACGGCGCGGCGATTCTCGCGGCTGGCGTTTGTGAGCGTGTGCGTGCTGGCGGGTGCGGGAACCGCGCTGGGCGTCGTGTACGTCGGCACCTGGAGCGGCTTCTACGGAACGGCGTACGGCGCGATGCTGGGAGGAAAGTTTCTGCTGTTCGCGTTTCTGCTGGTCCTGGGCGCCATGAATTTTCTGACGGTGCGCGCGGAACCGGCCGGGGGTCCGAACGGACTGACGCGAGTCCGCTGCTTCTGCGAGGCGGAGATCGGCATCGGCCTGACTGTACTGCTGGCGGCGGCGTCACTGACGTCGCAGCCGCCGGCCGCGGACCTCAGCTCGGACCGGCTGACTGCGGACGAGATCGCCACGCGCATGGCGCCGCAATGGCCTCGCTTCGCTACGCCTTCGATTGCGCAGTACGCAGAAGGGTCGCGGGCGCCGGCGGGCGGAATTGCGCTGACCGGACCCGTATACGCGGCGTCCATCGATCCGGCGGTCAAGAAGGAACGGGCGCGCATCCGGCAGGAGCAAAACATCGCCTGGTCAGAGTACAACCACCATTGGGCGGGCCTCGTGGTACTGGCAATGGGCCTGCTTGCGGTGGTGGCGCGCACAAACGCCTTTCCCCTGGCGCGGAACTGGCCGTTGTTGTTCATCGGGCTCGCTGTGTTTCTGTTTTTCCGCGCCGACGCGGAGACGTGGCCGCTGGGTCATCGAAGTTTCTGGCAGAGCTGGTTGAGCCCGGAGGACGTGCAGCACCGCCTATTCGTAGTGCTGATTGTCGCGTTTGCGATTTACGAATGGAAGGTGCAGACGGGGCGGGTGAAGCGGCAGGTTCCGGCACTGGTGTTTCCGGGCGTGTGCCTGCTCGCGGGAGCCGCATTGCTGGCACATTCGCACTCGTTCGGCAACGTGAAAGAAGAGCTGTACGCGGAGCTGAGCCACCTGCCCATCGCGATTCTGGGCGTGCTGGCGGGCTGGTCGCGATGGCTGGAGATACGGCTGCCTTCCGGCGACCGAGCGAAGCCCACGCTTTCGTGGATCTGGCCGGTGTGCTTTGTGCTGGTAGGGGCGATTCTGCTGAACTACAGGGAAGCCTGAGCGAATCGGCAGGCAGGCAGGCAGGCAGGCGGCGGCTGCCTTAAAGCCGTTCGACTTCGCCCCAAGGACAAGCCGCTACTTCACTTCAACCACGCTGTTGACGCCGCCGACGCCGTCATGAGTCTTGCGGGGGTTAGCCGGATCATCCATCCAGCGTTTTCCATCGATGACGAACTTATAGATGTAGACGCCAGGAGCCATTTTGATGGGCGGTGACTGCCACTGGCCCTCGCCTTCACGGATGAGCCTCGTTCCCGGGGGCACCCAGCCGTTCCAGGAGCCGCAGACTTCCACCAGGTTCGCTTCGTGGTCGTGGAAGCGGAAGACGACACCCTCCGGCCGTATCGCCGGGGACTTCTCCCACGCTCCGCCACTGTGATGTTCGACGAGTGCGCGGGCGACAGCTGCGCCGGCGGCAAGCGCGCCGGCGCCCTGACGGTCACGTGGCGCGCCGGGCACGGGCTCCGCCGTCTCCATCAGGATCTGGCGGATAAGCATGGGTGTGAGCTTGGGATTCGCCTCGAGCATGCAGCATATGGCGCTGGCGACCAGGGGTGCGGCGAAGCTCGTGCCCTCCACGTGCTGGTAGTAGGGAGTGATGAGTTTCAGTTCGGCCAGACGCTGTTTATTGAAAGGCTGGCCGCGGCGGCGCCGCTCGAACAGCTCCATGGCCTCGCGGGCCACGTTGGTGCCCGGCAGGACGGGTGCGGCGACCCAGAGGCTGGGTGCGACGAGTTCGGGCTTTGGCGCTTCGTTGGTCGCTTCACCGTAGTTGCTGTGCCACAGAGCGATTTCGTCGTGGCGAAAGCTGTTGTGGTCGTCGATGCCGCCGATGGTCAGGACGCGCGGGGCGGTGGCGGGCGGGAGCAGGCGGCGTTCGCCGGCGTTTCCTGCTGCGGCGACTACGGTGATGCCCGCATCAATCAGGGTTTCGGCGGCTTCGTCCACAGGGTTGCCGCGCAGCGTCTCGACGGGATCCCCGGAAACAGAAAGGCTGACGACGCGGACACCGAGATCGGGACCTTCGCTCAACAACCATTTCATGGCGCGCGTGATCGTGTCGTTAGTGATGTGGCCACTATCGTCGCGTCCCTGGATGATCACGAGATTCGCTTCGCTGGCCAGGCCGGCATAGAGGCCGTGGCTCAGCCGACCGTTGCCGGCGGCGGCGACGCTGGTCATCAAGCCGTGCCACTGCCAGTCGGCGCCGGCGTGCCACTTAGGCCAGACGGGGCGGCGGCCGGTTGAGAAACGGAGTACGCGAACGGGGTCGCGCGTGGCGTTCGCGCCGGCCAGGATGCGGTTGCGGGGCTCGACGAGATCCGGATGCGGGTAGAAACCGGAGTCGACCAAGGCGAGCGTAACGCCTTTGCCCGTGAATCGCGGATCGGCACGCAGGCGCAGGGGAGTGGGGATCGCGCCGAAGGCAGCCTCTGCGTCGAGGGGCCACGACGACTGCACGCTGCGATCGAACGAGCCTTCACCGTGCTCCAGGAGGTTGCGCAGCAGGTTCTTCTGCACGCAGGCCGGGCAGCCACCGTTCTTGTCGTGCCAGAAGGGATACCAGAGCGCCTCTTCGAGCAGGGCGCGGGGATGGACTGCGCCGCAGGATGGGCACCGCGCCTCACGCCGCCGCTTGAGGCCTGCCAGCCTGCCAAGATCAACCGGCACTCGCGAAATCCTCCGTGGAATGGAGTTTCATTGTCCGCCCGGCCGTCTCCGTCCAGTCTGCCGGGGGACGCAGTACATTACACCATGAGGCGTGCAGGCGTCTGCGCAGCGCCTGCTAGTTTGCATCGGTTGCACCGGGCATCCTTGTGGATTGCCAGGCGACAACCTGCCAGCGCCCCTTGCGGTGCAGGAAGGTGCCAGTGTTGCGGTAATTGCTGATCTCGACTTTTCCGCCCGAGTGTTCGGTGCGAGCGACAAGCTGGAAGGCGACGATGGCCGTGTCGCCGTAATCGTGGACTGTAATGTCGTCGGCGGAATAGGTGGTCTTGCTTTCCGGAGTGGGGCGGAGGTTGGCGACGTTCTTCAGGATTTCGGGCTTATTGGTGACCACGCCGGCGGAGCGCGTGTAGATCACGTCGTCGGCAAAGAAGGCCTCGAAGCCGGCCACGTTGCCCTGTGCGGCATCGATCAAGAACTGGCGAAGCATGGCGGTGAGCGTGTCCGCCGTGCGCGAGGAGCCTTTTTCCTGGGCCCTCGCGGTGGTTGCCGCAGCCACGAGCGCGGCAAGGACAACCAATGCCAACAGTCGCTTCAACATACCCGTTCCCCTCCAGGAGAGAGCCAGGATTATGACTCGAATACACGCTTTTCGAGAGGCGAAGCGATGTGATAATTCCATCTGCTAGGATTCGGTCCATGAAGAGACGGCACAGCGCGGGCGGCGTGGTTACCAATCCTGAAGGCAAGGTGCTGGTGGTGAGCCAGCACGGCCGGTCGTGGTCGCTGCCGAAGGGGCACATCGATCCCGGCGAAAACGCGCTGGCCGCGGCGAAGCGCGAGATCTACGAAGAGAGCGGAATCAGCGAGCTGGAGCTGGTGCGCGAACTGGGCACCTACGAGCGCTACAGGATCGGGCTGACCGGGCGGGACGACCGCGCCGAACTCAAGGTGATCACCATGTTCCTGTTCCGCACGACGGAGATCGAGACGAACCCGATCGACCCGAAGAATCCGGAAGCGATCTGGGTGGACCGGAAAAAGGTCGCCCGAATGCTCACGCACAAGCGAGACAGGGAATTCTTCCGCAACCTCGACCTCTGACAGCGTCCCGGTTCCTCGACGAGGCGTCGGGGCGCCCGTGAGCTGCCGGTTCCGTTCACGAAGATGCGAATGGCAGCTCGAGCCTCTTACAACTGCGCCATCAACTCCTTGACGTTCAGCTGCATGTCGTAGCGCTCACTCGCGGCGTGACAGACGCTCTCTGCGAACTGGTGATGATCGTGGAGAATGCGCAGGAAGGCCGCCTTCTCAAGGACGAAGAGATCGCAAGCCGTCCTGCAGCGCACATTGGCGGTCCGCGGCTTGGACGTGAGAATGGCGACCTCGCCGAAGGTTTCTCCGTCTTTCAGAATGCGCATGACGTTGCCGACCTCATCCAGCGCCTCGAGCTCGCCGCGCGCGATCATGTACATTTCGTTCCCCATCGTGCCTTTCTTGATGACCAGTTCGCCCGGTGCGGCCTGCCTCGGGCGGAGCGCCATAATCACCTGGGAAAGGAAGAGCACGTCGCCGTCCTTAAAGAGGTCGACTTTCCTCAAGAGCTCTTCCGTGACGACCTCGTGCCAGCTCCGGCCGTCGTTCTGGATGAGGTCCGCGGCTGCGGGCGGCCCCCAACTGTTCCGCCTGTAATTGGGAAAGTCCGGCGTCGTCGCCTTCCAGTAGTCGAGCAGAGGCTGGGCCACGCGCCAGGCGGCTTCGACGAGGTCGCCACGTGAAAACAGCGTGCCGTCGCCCAAGCTGCAGGAGTAAATCATGACCTCGTAGCCGGTGTACCTCGAGGCTGTGAAGGCTTCGCCGTATCCGAAACGCATGTGCACAGGCTGGATGTGCAGCAGCGGGCCGGGCACCTTCGCTTGGAATTGAATCTCGATTCCCTGGTACGGCTGGATGTGAAAGATGAGGCGGTTCGGGCCCAGCTTCTCTACCGGCGTGTTCCGGAACAGGACTTCGGGGACTTTTTTGAATTCCACGACGATCTCTGTCCCGCGCTTCCACAGTGCCTTCCCGGAGCGGAGATAGACGGGCACGCCCTCCCAGCGCCAGTTGTCGATGTGCAGCCGCATGGCGGCATAGGTTTCGGTTCTTGACTCCGGGTCCACGTCCTTCTCCTGGCGGTAACCCGGCTTGACCATCTTGCCGTTTTCGTAGAGGGGGCCGTACTGTCCGCGCACGGTGTAGCGTTGAACCTCCTCGGGCGTGTAGACGCGCACGGCTTGCAGGAGCTTGGCCTTTTCGTTGCGGATGGCGTCAGAGGCGAAGGATCCGGGAATCTCCATGCAGAGATAGGCCAGCATCTGGAACATATGGTTCTGCATCATGTCGCGAAGCACGCCAGACTGGTCGTAGTAGCCGCCGCGCCCCTCGACGTCCACCGCTTCCGAAACGTTGAACTGAATGTTGTCGATGTAGTTTTTGTTCCACAGCGGCTCGAAGATGCCATTGCTGAACCGGAAGGTCAGCAGGTTCTGCACGGTCTCTTTGCCGAGGTAGTGGTCGACGCGGTAAATCTGGTCTTCCGACCAGTGGGTCAGGATCTCCTCGTTGAGTTTCAACGCGGATTGCAGGTCCGTGCCAAAAGGCTTTTCGACGATGATGCGCTTCCACCCTGGAGGCTCGCGGAATCCGGCCTTGAAGAGGTTCTCGCAGATCACGCCGAAGAAACGCGGGGCGGTGGCGAAATAGAACAGGACGTTGTTCTGGCACTCGTACTTCGCATTCAACTCCGCCACCTTGGCCTTCAGGGTTTCGAAGACCTTCAGGTCGGCGAAGCCTCCGGGGAGGTAGTGGAAGCGGCTGACGAGGTTGTCCCACACGCCTTTGTCGAATTCCGGGCGGGTATGGAACTTCGGGATGTCCGCATTCATGCGCTCGCGGAACTGCTCGGTGGTCAGGTCGTCCATGGCCGTTCCGAGAATGGCGAAATTAGGATTCAGCAGGCCGTCGCACGCGAGGTTGTAGATTGCCGGTACCAGGAGGCGCTTGGTCAGGTCTCCGGAGGCGCCGAAGATGACCATCACGCACGGATTGGATATAGCGCCCCCGGAAGGTTGTTGCTGCATCGAGTATGAGCCAACCACTTGTGAAGTCGACGACACTTTGAGGCCCTCCTCATCGCAATCGAGAATCGGCCAAAGGCGGCGGCCACTCCGCCCCTCTGGATGCGCCGCCCTCCTGGCGCAGGCGAATCATACTTGATTTGCCCCGGTCTTGAGCGGCTCGAAACATATACAGGAGCCAATCTGAGTTGTCCATCCAGAAGGCGAATGGCGGGCCGTCCGTGCTAGAATTATTTTGTTCAGCGCGCCCGTAGCTCAGTTGGATAGAGCGTCTGGCTACGAACCAGAAGGTCGGGAGTTCGAATCTCTCCGGGCGCGCCACTCTAATCCGCACTGATACTTCGGGTTAGGCCGCGACCTCCGCACGCGGTTCGCTGGATTTTCTAGGTCTCGTAGGTACCACTGCGGTCGGAACTGCAAAACCGGCTCCGGTTCTCTCGACAACTTCCCTGCGAAATTCCAAGTCGTCGGCCAACTTCGAGTAGCCATCAGTAACCGACTGTTTGGCGTGTCCGAGCCAGTATTTGATGAGATCCTCGGGAGCGCGCTGCTTTCTTAGCCAGGTGGTACGGAATCGCCGCATGGCGTGGAAGCCCGCTTTCCCCAACTTTAAGTT
>Ga0335080_10009782_pt1 | contig 10038 bp, 5 predicted proteins | sample Lox_Sample_34_FD_206720 | JGI IMG/M metagenome (GOLD analysis project Ga0335080, IMG submission 206720) | Soil microbial communities from Loxahatchee National Wildlife Refuge, Florida, United States - Lox_Sample_3.4 | ecosystem: Environmental > Terrestrial > Soil > Wetlands | place: USA: Florida... | reverse complement strand
GATTTCCTCGCCGACCCGGCCGCCGTGGAGGTACGGAAGCACTCCGTCGCGGTGATCGGCGGCGGCGCGGTCGCGACGGACTGCGCCGAGACCGCGGTGCGCCGTGGCGCGGCGCGCGTCGAGCTGTTCGCGCTCGAGACGCTCGCCGAGATGCCGCTCACCGCGAAGGAGCGCGCGGGCCTGCTCGCGGCCGGCGTCGAGGTCAGCGGCCGCACGCGGGTGGCGGCGATCGAGCGGCGCGGCGGGACGGTCACGGGGCTGACGGTGCGCCGCGTCTCGCTGCCCGAGGGCGCGGCGTTCGACCCCCGCGCGATCGTCGACGAGCCGGGCAGCGACCAGCGCCGCGGCGGCTTCGACGTCGTGGTCGTGGCGATCGGCGCCCGCGCCAGCCTCGAGCGGCCGGCGGCGCCCGGGGTGTTCCACGCCGGCGACCTCGTCCACGGCCCGTCGACCGTGGTCGTGGCGGTTGCTTCGGGGAAGAACGCCGCGGTGGCGGCGCTCCGGTACGTCGGGTTCAGGGAACAGGGGCCAGGGGTCAGCACGGGCCAGGCCGCGCCTGCTGTGACGACCGACCCCCGACCGCCGGCCCCTGGCCCCGTCGCTGGGAAGGTGAAGAGCACGGTACTGCTGCGCGGCCACCGCCGCCTGCCGGTGCCGCTCGACGCCGAGTTCTTCGGCCGGCCGATCGCGTCGCCGTTCCTGCTCTCGGCCGCGCCGCCGACCGACGGTTACGAGCAGATGCGGAGGGCGTACGAGGCGGGGTGGGCGGGCGGCGTGATGAAGACGGCGTTCGACGGCGTGGCGATCCACATCCCGTCGCGCTACATGTTCGCCTTCGACGCGCGCACCTTCGGCAACTGCGACAACGTGTCCGGGCACGCGCTCGACCGCGTCTGCGGCGAGGTGGAGCGGCTGCGGCGCGAGTTCCCCGACCGCCAGACGATGGCGTCCACCGGCGGCCCGGTCACCGGCGACGACGAGGCCGACCGCGCGGTCTGGCGGTCGAACACGCGCAAGCTCGAGGCCGCCGGCGCCTGCGGCGTCGAATACTCGCTCTCCTGCCCGCAAGGCGGCGACGGGACCAGGGGCGACATCGTCTCCCAGGACGCGGAGCTGACCGCGAAGATCGTCGGCTGGGTGATGGAAGCGTCCGACCCGGCGGTGCCGAAGCTGTTCAAGCTCACCGCCGCGGTGACCTCGATCTTCCCGATCATCGACGCGATCCGGCGGGCGTTCGCCCGCTTCCCGGGCAAGCCGGCGGGCGTGACGCTCGCAAACACGTTCCCGACGCTGGCGTTCCGGCCGGCCGCCGGGCGCGCGTGGGACGAGGGGATCGTGGTGGGGATGAGCGGCGCCGGCGTCACGCCGATCTCCAACCTGACGCTCGCCAACGTCTCGCGTCTCGGCGTCGTGGTGTCGGGCAACGGCGGGCCGATGGACTACCGCGCCGCGGCCGGGTTCCTCGCCCTCGGCGCGCGCACGGTGCAGTTCTGCTCGGTGGCGATGAAATACGGCGTCGGCGTGGTCGACGAGCTGCACTCCGGCCTCTCGCACCTGCTCGAGGCGCGCGGCCTGCGCTCGGTGGCCGAGCTGGTCGGCTGCGCGCTGCCGGGGCCGATCACCGCGTTCGGCGACCTGCCGGCGGCGAAGATGGTCTCGACGGTCGAGGCGGCGCTCTGCGCGCACTGCGGCAACTGCACCCGCTGCCCCTACCACGCGATCGCGCTCGACGGGGAGAAGGTGCCGCGCACCGACCCGGCGCGCTGCGTCGGCTGCTCGTTCTGCACCCTGATGTGCTTCACAGGCGCGCTCTCGATGCGGGAGCGCACGCCGGCGGAGACCGCGGCGCTCGTCGAGGCGTGAGCGGCGCAGTTCGTGGAACTTGGATCGTAGTTCGAGCCCGACAGGAGACCGCGTGGACAGGCTGCTGATCGAGAACGGGACCGTCGTGACGCTGGGCGAGGCGAACCGGGTGCTGCCCGGCCACGACGTGCTGTGCGAGGACGGCGCGATCGCGCGGGTCGCGCCGCACGGCGAGATCGCCCGCGACGGCGCGCGCGCGCTCGACGCGGCGGGCAAGGTCGTGATGCCCGGCTTCATCAACGTCCACATGCACCTCTACTCGACGCTGGTGCGTGGCCTCGGCAAGGCCGCGCCGTCGGCGAGCTTCCAAGAGGTGCTCGAGCACCTGTGGTGGAGGCTCGACCGGAAGCTCGAACTCGAGGACTGCCGCGTCTCCGCGCTGGTCGCGCTGCTCGACGCGGTGCGCCACGGCACCACCACGCTGATCGACCACCACGCCAGCCCGCACGCGGCGCGCGGCTCGCTCGACGCGATCGCCGGCGCGGTGCGCGCGGTGGGCGTACGCGCCTCGCTCTGCTACGAGGTGTCCGACCGCGACGGCGAGGCGGTCGCCCGCGACGGCATCGAGGAGAACGTCGAGTTCATCCGGTGCTGCCGCGCCGAGGGCGATCCCCGGCTCCGCGCGATGTTCGGGCTGCACGCCGCGTTCACGCTCGGCGACGAGACGCTCGCCCGCGCCGCCGAGGCCGGCAACGCGCTCGGCGCCGGCTTCCACGTCCACGTCGCCGAGGCGGCCTCCGACCAGGAGGTCAACCAGCGGCGCTTCGGCCTGCGCGTGGTCGAGCGGCTGCGGCGCTTCGGCGTGCTCGGCCCGCGCACGATCGCGGCGCACTGCGTCCACGTCGACGCCGCGGAGATCGACCAGCTCGCCGCGTCCGACACCGCCGTCGCGCACAACCCGCAGTCGAACCTGAACAACGCGGTGGGCGTGGCCGACGTGCTCGGCATGCTGCGCCGCGGGGTCGTGGTCGGCCTCGGCACCGACGCGATGACCACCGACATGCTCGAGGAGGTCCGTGCGGCGCTGTGGGTGCGCCACCTCGCCGAGCGCAACCCGTCGGCCGGGTTCGTCGAGACGCTCTCGCTGCTCACGCGCAACAACGCGGCGATCGCGAACCGGCAGTGGGGCGGCGTGCTCGGCGAGGTCGCGCCGGGAAAGGCCGCCGACCTCGTCCTCGTCGACTACCTGCCGCCGACCCCGCTCGACGAGTCGACGTTCCTCGGCCACCTCGCGTTCGGCATCTCGCAGGCGCCGGTCGACACGACCATCGCCGCCGGGAAGGTCCTGATGGCCGGCAAGCGCCTCTGCCTCGACCTCGACGAGGCCGAGCTCGCGGCCCACGCGCGCGAGCGCGCGAAGGCGCTGTGGGAGCGGTTCTGAGCGACGGGGACCGGGGTCCGGGATCCGGGGTCCGGGAAGGGCAACGACCGATCCTCGTGCGCGGCGGCACCGTGTGGGGCGAAGACGGCGGCCGGCGGGCGGACGTGCGGGTGGTGAGCGGGCGGATCGCGGAGATCGGCGAGCTGACGCCGCGACCGGGCGAGTGCGTGATCGACGCGGCGGGCCTCGACGTGCTCCCCGGCATGATCGACGTCCACGTCCACGTCGCCGACCGCATCGGCCGGTTCGAGCTCGCCGACGACTGGGCGAGCGCCGCGGAGATCGCGCTCCGCAACGGCGTCACGACGCTCGCCGGCTTCGCGACCCAGCACCCCGGCGAGGCGCTCACGGAAGCGGTCGAGCGGTGCCTCGCCCGCGCCGCGGGCCGCAGCCGCTGCGACTTCGCGTTCCATCTCACGCCGACGAGCTGGCCGTGGGATTGGGACGGTCTCGCGGCGCTCGCAGCGCGGGGGTTCAAGACGGTCAAGCTCTACACGACCTACCGCGAGGCCGGGCTGTTCAGCGGCTACGCGCAGCTCGCGGAGGTCATGCCGCGGCTCGCCGCGCTCGGCATGCGGCTGCTGCTCCACTGCGAGGACGACGCGACGCTCGCGGCGATCGACCCCTCGTCGGTCGACCTCGCGGATCCGCGCTCGCATGCGCGGCTGCGGCCGGAGGCCGCCGAGGTGCGCGCGATCGAGACGGCGATCGCCCTCGCCGAGCGGAGCGGCTGCCCGACCCACGTCGTGCACGTCTCCACCGCCGCCGGCGTCGAGGCGATCGCCGCGGCGAGGGAGCGGGGCGTCGCGGTGACCTGCGAGACCGCACCGCACTACCTCGCGCTCGACCAGGAGGCGTTGCGTCCGCCGGAGGGCCACCGCTACCTGTGCACGCCGCCGCTGCGCGTCGCCGCGACCCGCGACCGCCTCGCCGCTCTGGCGGCGGCCGGCGCGGTCGACCTCTTCGCCACCGATCACTGCGCGTTCACCAGGCGCGACAAGGACGACTGGCGCGGCGACCTCCGCGCGGTGCCGTGCGGGATCGCCGGCCTCGGCGCGCTCGTGCCGCTCGGGTTCGAGCTGCTCGTCAAGCGACACGCGCTCGCGCTCTCCGAGTTGGTGCGCACGCTCTCCGCCAACCCGGCGCGGCTGCTCGGCGCGTTCCCGCGCAAGGGCGCGATCGCGGTCGGCGCGGACGCGGACCTCGTGATCCTCGAGCGCGCCGGCCCGCCCCGGCCGATCGTCTCGACGCTGGCCGACGCCTACGAGACCTACCCGGGTCGAACGACCACGCTCGCGGTCCGTCGCGTCATCCGCCGAGGTCGCATCGTGGTGGAGGACGGCGTCACCCTCGACGCGCCGCAGGCGGGTGCCTTCGCGGTGGCGTGAGCAAGCGGCGGATCAGTGCGCGGTGTCGGCGGCGGGCCGCTCCACCGCGGCAAACGTGAGGTGGCCCTCGTGGAGGGCGGCGCCGCGCAGCGCGAGCGCGAGCACCTCGTCGAGGTGGGAGACCGCGTGCACGGTCAGCCGCGCCCGCACGTCCGCCGGCAGGTCGCCGAGGTCGGCCTCGTTGGCGAGCGGCAGCAGGATCGTCGTGATCCCCGCGCGCACCGCGCCGAGCACCTTCTCCTTCACGCCGCCGATCGGCAGGACGCGGCCGGAGAGCGTGATCTCGCCGGTCATCGCCAGGTCGTGGCGCGCGGGCTGGCGCGCGAGCGCGGAGACCAGCGCCACCGACATCGTCACCCCCGCCGACGGGCCGTCCTTCGGGATCGCCCCCGCCGGGACGTGGATGTGGACGTCCTGGGCGAACTCCTGCTCGTCGATGCCGAACTCGGCGGCGTGCGCCTTGGCGTAGCTCCACGCGGCGCGCGCCGACTCCTTCATCACGTCGCCGAGTTGCCCGGTGAGCACCAGCTCGCCCTTGCCCGGCATCGTGGTCGCCTCGACGAACATGATGTCGCCGCCGACCGGCGTGTAGAACATCCCGGTCGCGACGCCGATCTGGTCCGCGGCGGCGGCGCGCTCGGGGTGGACCTTGGGCCGGCCGAGCAGGCGCTCGATCTCGGCCGGGTCGATCGACGCCCCCTCGAGCTCGGCGGCGGCGATGCGGCGCGCCACCTTGCGGGCGAGGCGGCCGATCTCGCGCTCGAGCTGGCGCACGCCGGCCTCGCGCGTGTAGCCGGTGATCGCGGCGAGCAGCGCGTCGTCGCCGATGCGCAGCTGCGCGGCGGAGAGCCCCGCCTCGCGCAGCTGGCGCGGGAGGAGGAAGCGCTTGGCGATCTCCAGCTTCTCGCGCTCGGTGTAGCCGGAGAACTCGACCACCTCCATGCGGTCGAGCAGCGGCCCGGGGATCGACTGGATGAAGTTCGCGGTGGCGATGAAGAGCACCTCGCCGAGGTCGAACGGCACGCCGAGGTAGTGGTCGGTGAACGAGTCGTTCTGCGCCGGGTCGAGCACCTCGAGCAGCGCCGCCGAAGGATCGCCCTGGTAGGAGACGCCGAGCTTGTCGACTTCGTCGAGGAGGAACACGGGGTTCTTCGTCCCGGCCTGCTTCATCCCCTGGATGATGCGGCCCGGCATCGCGCCGACGTAGGTACGGCGGTGGCCGCGGATGTCGGCCTCGTCGCGCGCGCCGCCCAGGGAGATGCGCACGTACTCGCGCCCCATCGCGCGGGCGATCGACTGCGCCACCGAGGTCTTGCCGACGCCCGGCGGTCCGACGAAGAGCAGGATCGGCGCGCGCCCGGTGCCGGCGTCCTTCGCCGACGCGTCGCTCTCGGCGCCGCCGGCGCGTGCGTCGACCGCCTCGCCGGGTGAGGTCGCGGCCGTCGGCGTCGCCCTCTGGCGCAGCGAGCGCACGGCGAGGAACTCGAGGATGCGGTCCTTGACCTCTCCGAGGCCGAAGTGGTCGCGCTCGAGGATCTCGGCGGCGCGCGCGAGGTCGAGGTGCTCCTCGCTGCGCTTGCCCCACGGCAGCTCGGCGATCGTCTCGAGGTAGGTGCGGATGACCTGCGCCTCCATCGACTCGCCGGCCATCCGCTCGAGGCGGCCGAGCTCGCGGTCGACCTCCTTGCGCGCGGCCTCCGGCAGCGGCAGCGCGGCGAGTTTCTCGCGCAGCGCGTCGGCGTCGTTGGCGCGGCCGTCCCCGCCGAGCTCCTTCTGGATCGCCTTGAGCTGCTCGCGCAGGTAGATCTCGCGCTGGCGCCCGCCGATCTCCTCCTGGACCTTCGACTTGATCTCCTCCTGCGCGTCGAGCACCGCGATCTGCCTTTGCAGGAACACGAGCACGCGGCGCAGCCGCTCCTCGACCGAGAGCGTCTCGAGGAGCGCCTGGCGCTCCGCGACCGCGAGCTCGAGGTGCGCGGCGACGGCGTCGGCGAACTGGCCCGGGTCGTCCACGTCGGCGAGGAAGCGCTGCACCGCCTCGCGCGGCAGGCCCGCCTTGCCGCCGAGCTCGGCGGCACGCTCGCGCGCCTCGCGCAACAGCGCCTGGTAGGTGGCCGCGTGCGGGTCGAGCGGCGGCAACTCCTCGGCCTCGCGCACCGTCGCGAGCAGGTAGTCGCGCTCCGGCGCGATGCGCAGCGCGATGCCGCGCCGCTCGCCCTGGAGCACCAGCTGCATCCCCGAGGCGCCGCGCTGCACCTGCATGATCCGCGCGATCGTGCCGATCGTGTAGAGGATCTCGGGGCTCGCCTCCTCGGCGTTCTCGCGTTGCGCCGAGACGAAGACGAGGCGCTGCGGTTCGGCGAGCGCGGCCTCGATCGCGGCGAGCGTCGCCGGCCGGCCCGCGCCGATCGGCACCGTGACGCCGGGGAAGAGCACCGCCTCGCGCAGCGGGATGACGGGGAGGGAGATCGTTCGTGGCACGCTGTCGCTCCTTTGCTGTCGTGCAGATCGACACATTGCGCCGGTCACGGCATCCCCGGCACGCAACCGATAACCTGAGTGCGGCGCACTAAAATTCCAGCGCCTCGCGGATCGGCGCATGGCGCGGTGCGCGAAGAGGTTCGGCGCGCGCTTCGGCGTGACGGCGCGGCCGTCAGCGCGGGTGAGCCTGCGCACAGCAGGCGCGCGCCGGCGGTGGTGGAGTCGAGACGGAATGGAGCCGACGATGCGCGCGCGACTCTGGAGAACGGGCGGAGGACCGGCGGCGAGGATCGGCGCAGCGGTCGTCGTCCTGGGCTGGTTCGCGGCCGACGTCGCGGGCGCGCCGCCGGCGCGGCCGCGACGTCACCTCCCCGTCGCCCCGCCCGAGGCGGTGGGCCCGCAGGTCGGGCCGTGCCCGCTCTTCCCCGCCGACAACGTGTGGAACGCGCGCGTCGACTCTCTGCCGCTCGACGCGCGCTCGGCCGACTACATCGCGAGCATCGGCGCGTCGACCGGCCTGCATCCCGACTTCGGCTCGGGGCTGTGGGACGGCGGACCGATCGGCATCCCGTTCGTGATCGTGCCGGGGAGCCAGCCGCTCGTCCCGGTGACGTTCGACTACGCGGACGAGAGCGACCCCGGGCCGTACCCGATTCCGCCCGACCCTCCGATCGAGGGCGGCGCGGCGAGCGGCGGCGACCGCCACGTGCTGATCGTCGACGCCGGCGACTGCACGCTCTACGAGCTCTACGCCGCCTACCCGCAGCGCGACGGGAGCTGGCAGGCGGGATCGGGCGCGGTGTTCGACCTGCGCGCGAACGCGCTGCGCCCGGCGACCTGGACCTCCGCCGACGCCGCGGGCCTGCCGATCCTCCCCGGCCTCGTGCGCTACGACGAGGTCGCCGCGGGGGAGATCCGCCACGCGCTCCGCTTCACCGTCAGCACGACGCGCGATGCGTTCATCTGGCCGGCACGCCACCGCGCGTCCGACGACTCCGACGCGCGCGTGCCGCCGATGGGGCAGCGCTTCCGCCTCAAGGCGTCGTTCGACACCTCGTCGTTCCCGCGCAACCTGCAGGTGATCCTCGAGGCGCTCAAGCGCTACGGGATGCTCGTCGCCGACAACGGCAGCGACTGGTACATCTCCGGCGTTCCCGACGAGCGCTGGGACAACGACGAGCTGCACCTGCTCGGCGAGGTGCGCGGCGCGGAGTTCGAGGCGGTCGACGAGTCGTCGCTCATGCTCGACCCCGACTCGGCGCAGGTCCGCTAGCGAAGGAGACGCGCATCGATCGCGCCTCGCGCTCGCGTCGAGCGGGCGCCATCGTCACTCACGCGTCCGTCACGAGGCGCGGCCCGCTGATCGCCGCGATTGCACGAGCCCTCACCTATTGACATCACATCTTGCTATGCTGTGCACAACAACAGGGAGGGCAGATGCCCAAAGCCAAAGTCACCGGGAAGAAGGCGAGCAGTGCAACCAAGGCGGCCGCGAAGAAGAAGCCGGCGGCCAAGAAGGCGGCGGTGAAGGCCAAGCCGAAGGCCAAGCCCAAGGCGAAGGCCAAGCCGAAGGCCAAGCCCAAGGCTGCAGCCAAGACCCGGAAGAAGTAGGCCGCCTCCGCGACCGGCGCGGCAGCTCTGCCTCTCGAAGGAGCTGCCCGCGCCGCCGCCGGCCTGACCCGATCGCGCCGGCCCGGCGCGTCAGCGGGAGCCCTCTCCTCCGGAGCGACCACCGGAGGTTGTCCTCGTCCCATCGCCAGATCGACCACGTCTCTCATCCGCTCCGCGTGCGCCCGCGCGGGAGGCCGCCGAGTTTTCCTCGGTGAAGGCGAGTCGCTCGAGCCCGCGCATCGAAGACGCCGCACACGTGCAGCGCGCCCCCCGAACGACCGTTGTCCGGGGTCCGTGGACCGTGGTCCGCAGAAGCGAGATCCAAGCAGAGCAACGGGAGCACGCGTGGAGCGCGCGGCCCGGATTGGGCCGGATGCAAGGAAGGCGAGGCGGTCGGACCGGAGCATAGCCGAAGGCGATGTGAGGATCCGAACCGCCGCAGCCTGACGCCGCAGACGGTCCGAGACTGGGCGCGCCCGGAGCAGATGGTCCGATCTCGGAGGCGCCGTCTAGAGGGAGAGCCTGCGCAGGCGCAGCGCGTTCGTGATCACCGACACCGAGGAGAAGCTCATCGCCGCGGCGGCGATCATGGGCGAGAGGAGAATCCCGAACAGCGGATACAGGGCGCCGGCGGCGAGCGGCACGCCGACCGTGTTGTAGCCGAACGCCCAGAGCAGGTTCTGGCGGATGTTCCGCATCGTCGCGCGCGAGAGCGCACGGGCGCGGGCGATGCCGGCGAGGTCGCCGCGCAGCAACGTGACGCCCGCCGCCTCGATCGCCACGTCGGTGCCGGTGCCCATCGCGATGCCGACGTCGGCCTTGGCGAGCGCGGGTGCGTCGTTGATCCCGTCGCCCGCCATCGCGACGCGGCGGCGCTCGCGCTGCAGCCGCGCGACCACCTCCTCCTTGCGCTCGGGCGTGACCTCGGCGTCCACCTCGTCGATGCCGAGCCGCGCCGCGACCGCCTGCGCCGCGGCCGCGGTGTCGCCGGTGAGCATGACGATGCGGATGCCGTCGCGGTGGAGCGCGGCGACCGCGTCGGCGGCGCTCTCCTTGACCGCGTCGGCGACCGCGACAAGCCCGACCGCGCGCCCGTCGCGGGCCGCGAACACGACGGTGTGGCCGCGCGCACGCAGCGCGGCGGCCTCGTCGGCGAGCTCGGCGGGCAGCGCGATCGCGAGCTCGGCAAGGTGCCGCTCGCTGCCGAGCGCCGCGCTGCGGCCGCCGACGCTGCCGACCACGCCGCGGCCGGTGAGCGCACGGAACCCGGTCGCCGCCGGCGCCTCGATCCCGCGCTCCGCGGCGGCGGCGAGG
>Ga0335080_10009781_pt1 | contig 10038 bp, 10 predicted proteins | sample Lox_Sample_34_FD_206720 | JGI IMG/M metagenome (GOLD analysis project Ga0335080, IMG submission 206720) | Soil microbial communities from Loxahatchee National Wildlife Refuge, Florida, United States - Lox_Sample_3.4 | ecosystem: Environmental > Terrestrial > Soil > Wetlands | place: USA... | reverse complement strand
ACCCGAGGGCGTTGCAGAGCTGGAGCGCCTGCCGAGCGATACGCGCGCCAAAGACGATCCACTGGGTGCGCTGTACGCGCTCGTCGCCGAACTGAGGATTCCCCGCGACAAATTCGAGCGCTACGCGAAAAAGAAGTACGGCGCCGGCTGGAGCCGCAACGCGAACGGTATCCGGCGGGTTGCGAGTGCGGTCGACGGCTTCAGAGCGAAGGGCAACGGTGTTCTCGCCGCCATCGATGCTGAGCTCGACATGTTTACCTCGACCAGCTGAACCGATGCTGGTCGCGCAATTCTCCGACCTGCACTACGCGACGAGCACGTTGGCGGAGGTCGATCGCTGCTTCGGCTTCGCGATCGAGCGGGCGATCGAAGCGCGGATCGATGCAGCGGTGATCTCGGGTGACGCGACCGACCATGCGCTCGAGCTGCACGCACCCGCGGTCCGGGCGCTGGCGCAGCGCGCGCAGCAACTCGCCCGGCATTGTCCCGTGCTGTTGCTGCAGGGGACGTACTCGCACGAACCGCCGGGAACGCTCGACCTCTTCCGCCTGCTCTCTACTCGCCATCCCATCCACGTCGGGGACCGCATCGAGCAGCTCGCGCTCACGAGCGACGGGGAATGGCTCGCTTCCGGCGGGTGGCGGTTCGACTCGCCTCCGCAGAAGGCGAATCTAATTATTTCGTGCCTGCCGTCGGTGAACAAAGCTGACGTGGCCGCTGCGATCGACGCTGCGAATGCCACCGAGGCCGTCGGCGAGGCGATCGTGAGCCTGCTCGGCGGGTGGAGTGTGGTGAATCGACAGGCACGCTCGACGGGTCTGCCGACGGTGGCGGTGTCGCACGGGACCGTGCTCGGCTGCCTCACCGAGCACGGCGTGCCGATGGCCGGCCTCGACCACGAGTTCACGACCTCGAGCCTGTTCAGCGCGGAGGCATCCGCGTTCATGCTAGGCCACATCCACAGGCACCAGGTCTGGCGCGAAGGAACGCGCCTGGTGGCGTACCCCGGCTCGATCGGGCGGCTGCATTACGGCGAGGAGGGCGACAAGGGCTTCATTCTCTGGAGCGTCGATGCGAACGGCGCAAGCCTGGAGTTCGTACCCACGCCGGCGCGGCGAATGATCCATCTCGACTTCGACGACAAGCCGGATATGGAAGCTGTGAGGGCCGCGGCGGCGCAGGCGGAGGGCGCTTATGTGCGCGTGCGCTGGTGCGTTCCGGAAGAAGAGAGCGGGACAGTCGACCGTGCTGCGATCGTAGCAGAGCTTGCGGGCGCCGCCGAGGTCAAGCTCGAAGGCCGCGTCGTTCCCGTCGTACGCTCGCGCGCGGGAGGAATCAGTCGCGAACACAGCCTCCCGGAAAAGGTCCGCCGCTGGGCCGAAGCCACCGGGGTTGAAGTCGGCGGACTTCTTGCGAGACTGGAGCGCATGGAAGCCGCGGATGTCGAGGAGGTCGTTCTGGAAATCGCGCGAGGTGAATCCAGTGTGATCATCCCCGAGCAGGTCTCGCAGGAGCGCCCCGAGGATGAACCGCTCGCAACAGCGGCGCTGCCGAGCTGATCGCGGTGGCGACGAAACTCACCCGTCCGGTACGGCGCACCACACAGGTGATCGTCGAGCGGCGGCGGCCGCTGGTGGTGACGCTTTACCCACGCGGCACGATCGGGGTGCGCGCGAGCCGGTTGCGCACCGAATACGAGTTGCCGCTCGATGTCGTCTACGAGCTCGCGGTGCGGGCGCATGTGGCGCGGCGGAGGGTGGAAGCGGGCGCACGGCGCAGGGCGCGTTGAAGCGCAAAACTTTGAACCGTCGATCATGATTCCGGAAACGCTGCGTCTCAAAGGCTTTGCCGGCATTCGCGCCGGTCTCGGGCGTGATGAACTCGCGCTCGACTTGGCGCAGCTCGCAGGCGACGCGCAGCTCGTTGCGCTCTCCGGGCCCAACGGCGCGGGCAAGACGACGGTGATGGACAACCTGCAGCCCTACCGGCTGCTGCCCTCGCGCGCGTCGAGTTTCAGTCCGGCGGGATTCTCCTTCTACGAACACCTCGTGCTGCCGGAGAGCGTGAAGGAGTTCGTGTGGCGGCACGACGGCAGGCGCTATCGGTCGACGCTAGTGTTCCGCATGAACGGACGGCGGAAGACCGAAGCGTATCTCCACGTCGAGGAGAACGCGCAGTGGGTGCCTGTGAAGCTCGCCGACGGCACGCTGAGCGACGGACGCGCGGAAACGTACGACGCCTGCGTCGAGACGCTGCTCGGCAATCCGGAGACGTTTTTCACGTCGGTGTTCGCGGCGCAGAACCGGCGGCCGCTTTCCTCCTATACGGCAGGCGAGATCAAGGAACTGATGGTCGAGTTGCTAGGGCTCGCTCAGATCCGGCAGGCGTGCGAGAAAGCTTCGGCAGTTGCGCGGCTCCTCAGGACCACGCTCGACGAGCGTCGCCGCGCGCTAAGCGGTTTCGGCGACCTCGACCAGCGCATCGGCGCGCTGCAGCAGGCACTGGCGCGCTCGACCCAGGATGTCGCGCGGATCACGCAACGCAAGGCCGCAGCGCAGGCAGGAGTTGAACGCGCCCACGAGAGCGTCGTGCAGCTCGGCGCCGAGCATGATGCGAACCGAGGCGTCGAAGAGCGCCGTGCAGCAACAAACAGACGCCTTGCGGATGCGCGCGAAGCGCTCGCGAAGGCGCTGAGCACGCTCGGTCAGGATCGCGAGCGCGAACAGGCACGCGTTGCGCAGCTCGCTGCCGAATTGCGGGAAGCCGGCGAGCTTGCCGAGCAGCACCGGACCGCGCTGGCCGGGCGGCGAAAAGAAGCCAACGCCGTGCTGGCGAAGAAGGAGGCGATTGCCGCCGCAATCGAACAGGCCAAGAGCATGGGTGAGGCGGAAGAGCGCCTGCGCGCGGCGCTGGAGGCTGCCCAGGCGAAGCACCAAGCGCGGGAGGAACAGAGCCGCGCCCTGGCAGTACTGCGCACCGAGGCCGATGGACTGCGGCGCCAGGCGGGTGATGCAGCGTTGCGGGCAGCCGGCTTGAGGCAGCGCTTCGGTCTGACCGACGCGGTGCCCTGCCGCGGCACCGAGCTGCAGCCGCGCTGCGAGCTGCTGACCGACGCTCGCGACGCCCGGGTCATGCTGCCCTCGGCGGATGCCGAAGTAAGGAGAATTGGGGCGAGACTGGAGGTCATCGGAGCAGAGACTGGGCGCCTGGAGATCGCCATCGACGCGCACGGAGATACGGCGCGCGGCCTTCGCGTGGCACAGGGCGAACTGCGGACCCTGACCGAGGAGCGACGTCGGGTCGAAGCGCTGGCAGCACTGAGGGCGAGCCTGCAGCAGGCCGAGCAGCGACTCGCCGAGTACACGGCGGCGGAGGAGGAGATCAAGCTGTCGATAAAGGCCGCGACGGAACGCTTCGCCCGCGAGAGCGAGCGGGCAGCCGCCAACATCGCCGCGATCGACCAGCTCTGCAAGGAGCAGGCCGATACCGGGCAGGCGTCGATCCGCCTCATCGAAGCGGAGCTCGCCGCTTTGCCTCCAGCCTTCGATGCGAACCGCATCGCGACTGCCGAGGCCGGGCTGCGATCAGCCAGGGCGCAACTCCATGCCGAGGATTCCGCTTACGTTGCTGCGAACAAGCAGGAGGCAGCGCTGCAGGCCGAGCTCGACGAACTTCGCACGCGCGCGAGCGCGATCGCGAAGACCCGGAGCGAAGTGTCGCGTATCGAGGGCGAGCTGGGCTGGTGGAACCTGCTCGCCAAAGCGCTGGGCAACGATGGCGTGATCGCGCTCTGCGTCGACGACGCCGGGCCGGAACTCGCGCGGCTCACCAACGAACTGCTGCTCGCCTGCTATGGCCCGCGCTTCACGGTGTCGATCCGCACCCAGGTCGAGACCGTAAAGAAGGAGCTCCGCGAAGGCTTCGATGTGATGGTTTTCGACGCGGAGACCGGACAGGCGAAAAGCGTTGCGGTGATGAGCGGTGGCGAGCGCATCTTCATCAACGAAGCGCTGACCCGTGCGATCGCTCTGTATCTGACGCGCTCTTCCGGGAGGCGCTACGAGACGCTCTTCTGCGACGAGGCGGACGGTGCGCTCGACAGCGAGCGCAAGCGGATGTTCATGCAGATGAAGCGCGAGGTGCTGCGCCTGGGCGGATATACGCGCGAATTCTTCGTGTCGCAGACGCCGGAGCTTACGCAGATGGCAGATGTCGTGATTGACGTCGGTGCATTCTCCAAATCGAGTATAACCACCAGCGCCCATGCCGTCGCGTGATGCGGGGCGCGCCACGCCATATCCCACGGCGACTCGGGGGCCTCGTCCGACCAGCGCACCCGCGCCAGGAGCGACCTCAGATGCTTGGTGGGTCTACGTGGTGCTGTGCGCGAACGAACGCCGTTATGTCGGCATCGGACGATGAAACCGCCCTGAAAGCCATCGCATTGCTGCTTACCAAAGCCGGCCCAGTGCTGGGCGCCACCAATGCGGAACTGGGCAGCCTCCGGCAAAATAGCGGGCGGCGGTCCGCTCGACATGCCAACATAGTGCCGTGCCAGCGAAGTACAAGTGGACGTGGCTGAACTGCCCGCCGATTTGCTGTCAGCCGAATAAGGCCTTCATGGTCGCTCGCCCTATCTCGACAGCGGCTTGATTTGCGGCAACGATGCCTTCCGTCGTTATGCCCTTTGAGTCATATCGGACCGTCGCATCGCACTGAGCCGCAGCGACAATCGCTGGATCAATCGGGGATAGCCCTGCCCCCTCCGCAGCGTTCGCAAGATACACAAGGTCGTGAGTCTTCGGGAATCCCATTCCGCGCCGAGCCAAGTAGAACTTAAGCAGTTTCTCCGCCGCCTGCAATGAGGCCCATTTTGAATGCCCGTAGCTTGCCGCTCCCGAGACTCCGTGCTCGGCTGCATCGATAAGGTCAAGCTTGGCGGCGGCCGGTAATGGGTCCGCACGACAGAAGCTGCTTAGCAAATTCAAGAACTCATGCCCAGCGAGGTAGAACTTCATTATTGCGAGCAGTTCGTCGCGGCTCAATTGGGATGCGAGCGCCTGTGGAAGATCTTGCACACAGCGAAGAATATTCAGTGTCGCCGGCTCAGTGGGGACGCCTTGGCGGTAAGCGACCAGCTTCTGATACTCCCGAGATAGGTCCTGGTCGCAGATAAAGCGTACCCGCCCGTAAATCAACGCGAATCGCATGAGCCACGGATCCCCACGAATCATCAAGAGGGCCGAACCCAAGGAAAAGTCGACTTTGAGGCGGTCGCCGTAGCGATGTCGCATCCAGGCGAAGACATGGGCCGGCAAATCCGCACGCGAATACGACCCGGGCTTTGCATGTGTCTCCGGCACTGGCCACCAAAGCTCTGTATCCAGCATCTGAGCAGCTAGACTCAGCGCGCGGATCTCGCGGGCGGTAATCGGTACATCGTCGGCTTGTAACTGAGCGTCAATCTCCGCCATGAACTGCTCGAAGTCGGTGCTACTCGTTATCTCTCGCTTACCCATGACCTCCCTCGAATAGCTTCGCAATCTCTGGCGAGTACGTTGCCAATACGATTCCCAAGAAGATCCAGATCACGCCCGCGAGATCAAAGCTGATGTCCCCGACGATGGCCCTCCGTATCGTTTCGTCTAGTCTTCGGTCCTGCGTATCACGCTCTGCACGCTCGGCATGGATAGCTGCCGTTCGTGCTGTAGACTCGTCCCGCAGCTTCATTTCCACGCCAGCGATGCGCACAGCTATCACTTCTTGAGCTTTTTCCAGAGCCACAATGCGAGCACGGTCGGAGCCTCCGGGCTCAACGACCGCGTTCGCACTCGCGCTGCCACCACCTTGCAGCGTCGATAGCACGCCATGCACGCTACCAGTGGTCTCGCCTACGCCTGGTCGGAAATGGCTCCTTAAAGCCTGGAAAAACTGAATCTGCTCTCTCCAAAGGCTGTCCAGATTGAACAACGCACGTTTCTCCTGCATCCCTGCAACTACGACATATATGCCGAGCAACTGCAGGAAGCCACCTGCAAACCGCAACCTGTCGTCCCAGCGCTTGTCGACCCAAGCATCCGGAATCCAATGCGTGGCGTAGACAATGAACACCGAGACCACGATGGCGACCAGCAATTTGTTTCGCCAGAAGATACTGATTAATTGACGCATTCGAATGTGCACTCCCTATCCAATCGACTGGAGACAGGTCATGAGTAATCCCGCGCAACCACGCGACGCGGCGAGCAAAACGATTTCTGCTATGAGCAGCGGGTTCCGCATGACGGTCAAGCGTTTCTGTTGCTGCGACGTGAAGGCCGATCTCGCCAGCGCCGCCAGCTTCCGCTACTTCAAGCGGTAGGGGTTCGCGCCGGGCGCGTCACGTGGCGAATTGCATGGGCTGAACGATCCGTTCGCGTCGCCTCAGAAATTATGCTACCGCCATTAGGCCGCGCAAGAGCAATGTCGCCACAGACCTAGACTCCGGCGTACTTCTGCCCACGCCGCAGTCGCGTGACGTGCGGGAATGGCCGCGCGCGGCGCCCGTACGCGACCCCGAGGCGCATGTACGGTCGGCCGATCAGGCCGCGCGCGAGCGCTTGCGCCGTACCTTGGGTTTCGACGCGGCGAGTTGCTGCAAGCGCGCCTGGACTTCCCTCTTGCCGGAGCCTCGAAGCGCCGCCAGCCGCGCCGCCTGTTCGGCCTTCGGCCGGGTCGTCTCGTGCTCCCAGTTGTAGATCGACTGCGCACTCACGCCCACGAGTTTTCCGAAATCGGCGGCCGAAAGGCCCAGCCGCTCGCGTTGCGAACGAAGTCCCTTGGCGACGAATCGCACGCGTTTCGCGTTGGCTTCGACGGACGTAGCCGGAGCCAACGGCGGTTGCCGCCGTGCAAGCAGCGCAACCTGGCGCTCGAGCTGCACGACCTGGCGCCTCAATGCAGCGATATGCCGGCGGTGCTGCGCCGTTGCTTTCTTGGTCGCACCGACCTCGCTGCGCACCGTTCGACGCGAAAGCCGCGTGATTTCGTCCCGAAGCAGGGCTCCAATGTTAGGCATGCGCGTCCTTTCTAGAGATTGATGTTCTTTGACTCGTGTAGATCGCGATCAAACATGAACGGCACCAGGCGATGGCGCACATTCTGCCAATACTCCCTGTATCCGTGCAAAGTCTTCAGCAGAAAACGCCTCCTCCATCGTGGAGCTCCCCACACCGACCGACTTGAAAGACCGACTCGATGCGCGATGATGACATGAGTCCGAGCCGCGATGCGCGGCGCGGTCGTCGTCACGACCTTCGAGAGGCTTTATGGCAATCTTCACCATCGTCAAGCAGTACCGGGTTCCAGTCCCATGCGTCGGAAATCATCGAGGCCGAGACGCTTTTCGAGGCCTGCACCAAGGCCATCGAGAGCGACCATTGGCGCAAGGCGCGGATCGACTACGAGAGCGCCGGACCCACTCACGTTGTGCTCGCCGTGCTCGGAGCCTATGCCAACGCCTACGACGCCCCCTCGTGCGACGTGCTTCGCGTTCCGCGTGAGTTCGCGGCGGACTGATGAGCGCGGCCGAGCTGGCCTTACACCTCTTCAAACGAAGAGAGATGGTAGGCAATGTTCCAGCGTTGAAGTCCGCCTGTCGCAAGAGTCAACATGAAGCGTTCGGGCGCTTCCGGTCGCCGTTCGCGGGGCTGGAGTTCTCTGATGGTAATGAAGGGTGGCATTCGCTGCTGCAGGCAGTGCGCGGAAACGTCCTCGACGAAGCAGCAGAGTCGATCCAGCATTGATTGCACAAATTCAGTCACCCGTTGCCCAGCAATGTTCGGTTCCATGGCCGCAACGTGGCTGCCAGCCGAGCTGTAGGTTACGCGCGGCAATATCCAACCGTTGTGTTCCAGATCGTTACGGCTGTTCACCAGCCGCTCAGACCAGACGCGGCTTTTTTCCAAATACTCCGCCAGTAGCGGATCGTTTTGCTTCACTGCGGCGATGCCCTTCTCGAAGGCGCTATGTTTCTTGAACATGAATCCGATGTTCACGCCAAGCTCCGCCGTAAGATTCTGCATCCCTTGCTTGAGGACACGCACAGCTGCATTCATGAAGTGTTCTACGTGTTTCCTCAGTTCTTTGTCGATGTTTTCGCCAATGTGAATCGCTTGCCCATCGCGTCGCACGATTTCCCCGGAGTGCACCTTTTGGACATGCGTCGTCCACAGATCGGCGATCTCTTTGGCGGTCTCGCGCGCGTCGACCAGGGATGTCGGCACGAAATCAAAAGCCTTATCGAAGCTTTCTCGCGCCGCCGCATCAGGATAGACAACATCCCTCAGCCGGAGCAAGCCCATAAACAATCGAGCCATGAACGGCGACGCCGAGCCTTCATCTGCCAATTTCTGAACGATCCAGCGTCCTTCGTCTCTCCGCACGACCATATTAGACTGGCTTTGAAACCGTTTCAGCATGTCGCTAAAGTCGGCAGGCGAGATTGGCAGAACATACGAAATCTGAAGGTCGGAGGGCCGGTTTACAGCCCCTGCCTTCAGCAACTCCTGTCTGCCGAGAAACGGGAGAAGGCCCAGTAGCGGCAGCTTGCCCCTCAGGACGATTACGCCGCCGTCCTGCCAGGGAACGAATTGGATGGTGGCGAGTAGGTTGCCCTGCCGGTTTTCAATACGCAGTGGCGGCGCGGGCACGTAGCGGTCCTGATAGACATGCCGCGGAACGGGATTCAGGTTGCCGCTGAGATCGTATTGATAGCCAGATATGACGACTGCTGTTTGAAGTACCCCTTCCAGAACCTCGCTGAAGTTTGGCACTTTGGCCCCCGGCGAGAAGATGGCGAGATGTGCGAAGAGGAATGCAGCCATCTTATTGAACGTGTGTTCGACGGTTGGCCTCATGACGATCACCACGTACATCGCCGGCACGTAGCGGCTGAGTGCCCCTTCTGCTGGGGGTAAGTAATCGCCAGTGAGCGATTCCCCGGGAAACTGCACGGCGTAATTAATCACGCCAGTCGAGGCGACGACGACCATATCTGGCCATTCCCTGCTGGGCGTGTGCGCATTCAGACGCTCAAGCTCCTCAGCGAACGTCTCCAGCGGCAATTGCGAACGTTGAGCGAAGATGATTCCAAGGGTTATAGTCGTCGTCGGCGCGTCTAGGCCCGAAGTTGGTGTCTTTTTCAGCCGTTTGGCACGCGCAATTCGGCTGTACGCTGCACGGAAGTTGTCAATAGTCAGGCTTTCGGTCGCATCAATGACGGCCGCGGCGGAATCCGCAGGAATTGGAACAGGACTAGAGTCGGGACAGCTCTCTGCTGCCACGTATGCGACCGCGGCAAACGTATCCGACATGCCGCCATTGCAATCGACAATGCTGGCCGAAGCGACCCTGTATGGCCAGCCCAAATGTCGCCCAATGCCCGCGCTTATAACACCAGCGAGCGCCTCAGCGCTGGCAGCGGCGACCTGGCGTCCGGTGTCCTGAACGTCCTGAGCAATTGCCATCCCACAGCTACTCTACTGCATCATCGCTGATGGAGCGAACGTGCCTTCCTGCGCAAGCGCTGGTACGCCTGGGCCCCGCAGCCTTAGGAGTCTCCAGAATGCAGGGTTGCCGTAATCCCGGGTAACGCGGACCGACCAGACAATCGAATGATCGCTGCTGGCCTCTCTGCAACGTTCGGAAGACCGCTCTACTCGTCCACACTCGCGCAAGGATCAGACCGACGCGACCGCGCTATTGACGAGCGTCGCTGTCGCTTCGGTCGGTTGCTTCGAGCGTCGCTACACGCTCAGCCGGGTGCAACGGGGGATGGCGATTGCTCCGGAGCGGTTTTCCAGGGGCTCGAAGAAGCTTGGCAGGTTTTCGGCGTCCGCCAACCGGCTATTGATGAGGTTCACCACGGTCACGAATCGGCTCGCATCGTCGATGTTGGCCTCGAGCGAATGGGTAAGCGCTTCCTGATTCTCGGCGGTGATCTCGGCGCCGTTGAGCAGGCCGTCATCGAGCCATTTGTAGATGCAGTCTCGGACCGTT
>Ga0335080_10009780_pt1 | contig 10038 bp, 11 predicted proteins | sample Lox_Sample_34_FD_206720 | JGI IMG/M metagenome (GOLD analysis project Ga0335080, IMG submission 206720) | Soil microbial communities from Loxahatchee National Wildlife Refuge, Florida, United States - Lox_Sample_3.4 | ecosystem: Environmental > Terrestrial > Soil > Wetlands | place: USA... | reverse complement strand
TGCGGCTGAACTTACAACGCCGGGAGAGGCTAAGCCGAATTACGCAGTACTCTCCAAAAGTACCGCAAAGATCTATTGATGTTTTGGAGCTTTCGGGCTATTGTTCAAATGCAGAGGTCTCCCCAGAATACTAACAAGCGACCATGGATCTCACAGCGCAGATACCGGATTTCAATTACGGGGGCTTATCCGAGCGGAGGCACGCAACACGGTTTCCGGTCAAGGAAGAGGTCCGATACAAAGTACTAAACGGTAAGGGGCCGAGTTTCACCGGGACCGGGCAAACACTGAACATCGGAAGCGGTGGAATTTTGTTTACGACCGAGGGAAAGCTACCGATCGGGCGGATGGTGGAGATTTCGGTAAACTGGCCGGCGCGGCTGGGTGGCGACTGCGCCCTGAAGTTCGTGGCGACGGGGCGTGTGATCCGCGCGGACGACTCGACGGCCGTGATGCGCATCGAACGCTACGAATTCCGCACGCGTGGCGCGGCGGCGGGTCAGGCGAAAGCGTAGCTCGCCGGATCGACCGTTCAGCGTGTACCGGGTTCCGACGCATCCCGGTGCACCGTCCCAGGTGAAAATGCCGGGAGGCAAACCGCAATATACTCGGCGCCCTCTTCATTGGGCGTGCTGTATCGAATCCACTCCCCGCCATGTGCCACGACTGCCTGTCCTGCAGCCACATCGAATTGCCCCTCCAGGTGTTCCACCCGCAGCACCCCCTTCAGGACCAACGTGAATTCGTCGAATTCCGGCGTTTGCCCCGGCTCCACCCACCCAGCCGGACTCCGCATATGGGCGACGCTCACCGACCCGTGGCCGGAATTCACGCGACCGATGTACTCGTCGATTAGCTTGGGCTTGTTCCCCGCCGCTTCCACCCGTGCGGGTTGCGTAATCAGCAGTGGCATTCCGCCATGGTAGCGCGTGATAACGTAGTCTCCGTGGCATCCCGTACGGTGTTCCAGGTGCTTGAAGAGACGGCGCGACAGCACGGCGAGGCGCCGGCCCTCCGCCGAACCGACGGAAGTTCCCTTTCCTGGAACCAATATCGCGATACGGCCCTCGAGATCGCGGCCGGTTTGCGAGCCCTGGGGATCGGCAACGGCGATGTGGTGGCGATCCACTCCGAAACGCGCCTGGAATTCTATCTCGCCGATCTCGGCATTCTGGCCAACGGTTCCATTTCCGCGGCGCTTTATCCGACTTATCCGATCCCCGACCAACTGCGCAGCATAGCCGCGATCGGCGCGCGGGTCGTGCTCATTGAGGATCGCAGATGCCTGGATCTCTTGCACGCGAGCCCTGTCCCGCCGGCCATCGAGCACTTGATTCTGCTCACGGGCGCAGCGACCGGCGCGATGACGCTCGATGAACTGCGCGAGAAAGGTCGCGCAGCCATCGCGGCCGGCGCGCCGCGGGCGGAAGTGCAGGCGTCCGATCCGGCCATCCTGTACCTCACGTCCGGCGCGACCGGGGACCCGAAAATCGCGCTGGTCACGCACCAGGCGCTGGTAGCCAACATGGATATGGGGCCCTCCGTTCTGCGGCTCACGCCCGAAGATTCGATGATCGCCTTTCTGCCGTCCGCACACATCGCGCAGCGCGTGGTGATCGAATTACTGCCGATACGATCCGGCACGCCGGTGACGTTCTCAGAGAGTCTCCTGAAGCTGCCGCAGGAGATCCGGACGGTGCGGCCGACCGTGCTGCTCGCCCCGCCCAGGATGTGGGAACGCATCTATTCCACGATCTGCACCGAACTCCGCAAGCGGCCCGCAGCGGCTCGAAAACTGTTCTACGGCGCGCTGGGCGTGGCGCTGGCGGCGGCGCGATATCGCCGGGAAGGCAAGCCGGTTCCGCTGCGTCTCAGAGCTCCTTTACGGATTGCCGACCGGCTGCTGTTCCGGAAAATCCGCGCCCGCTTCGGTGGACGCCTGCGGGTTGCCGCGTCCGGCGCTGCTCCATTGGCCAAGACGCTGGCCGAATTCTACGACGCTATCGGCATGCCGCTTGTCGAAGGCTATGGGCTAACAGAGGGCGGAGTCGCGACCCTGAATCCGCTCGACTTGCCGCGGGCCGGCAGCATTGGTAAACCGCTCCCCGGAGTGGAGGTGCGAATCGCCGACGACGGCGAACTTCTGATCCGGACGCCATGTCTGTTCTCAGGCTACTGGCGCGACGCGCGCGCGACAGCCGAGGTTGTGCGCGAGGGCTGGCTGCACACCGGTGATATCGCCTACCTCGACGATGAAGGCTACATATACATCACCGGGCGCAAGACGGAAGTGATCGTGTCTTCTACGGGCAAGAAGATCTTCCCCGCGCGGGTGGAAGCGTTGTTCAAAACCGAGCCGCTGATCAGCCAGGTGTTGCTGCTCGGTGATAGGCTGCCGTACCTGGTCGCGCTGTTCACCATCAATCCGGCTGTCGCACTACAGCTTCGGGGTATGGAGAGTTGGAACGGCCGCCCCGCTTCGGAGCTGTCCGCTGCGCCTCCCGTTCTGGCCGAAATTCAGAAAGCTGTGGCGCGCGCCAACTCGCAATTAGCGACCTTTGAACAGATCCGCAAATACCGCGTACTGGCGCGCGACTTTTCCATTGAAGAGGGTGAACTGACGGCGACCATGAAAGTACGCCGCACGCGCGCGATCGAAAACTTCAAACCGGATATCGAAGCTCTGTACGCCGGACATGAGTAAATCGTCTATTGACACTCGCTAAGTCCGTCACTATACTTATTTCTGCTCCGGGGCTGGAGTACTAACCAGGACGGATCCGCATAATTGGCGCAAGCAGGAGGAAGTCATAATGTCTGACGGCGACGTCTCTCGTGTCATCGTTTTCCATGCAGCCGACACAACTAAGAAGCAAGCGTCTGCTTTGGCCGCTTCGTTTCCGAAATCGAGTTCTCTATTTTCGGATTTGAAGACCGCACGGGTACAGGGTGTGGCGATGAGTTACCTTCGGGAAGCAGACCGTACAAACGCGCCGCTGACATTCCCGAACCTGGGCATCACGCTCGGGTTTGCCGATTCAGCCACGCTTAAGAAATTGAATTCTCTTCCCGAAGTGAGTTACGCGACACGCGCCCCACGCCTGGGCCATATCAGGCCGGTACGAATCGCGGCGGCCGCTGCTCCCACAGGCCTTACCTGGGGACTAAAGGAGTTGGGGATCGCCCAACTCTGGAAGAAGGGCCTCACGGGCGAAGGCGTGATGGTGGGCCATCTCGACACGGGAGTCGATGCCAAGCACCCCGCGCTTAAGGGCCGGCTGGCGGAATTCGCCGAATGGGATCTCATGGGGCGGAAAAAGGACAAGGCCAGCCCACACGACACGGACCAACATGGCACCCATACCGCCGGAACCATCTGTGGTGTGTCGGTGCGAGGACATTCGGTAGGCGTTGCTCCGGGCGCCAAGCTCTGCAGCGGACTGGTGATCGAGGGCGGCGATACCACCGCTCGAATTTTGGGCGGCCTCGACTGGTTGGTTGGTTTGGGTGTTCGCGTAATCAGCATGTCTCTCGGTTATCCGGGCTTTGACGCGGTCTTCACGCGGCTGGTCGACATTTTGGTAAGCAAGAATATCGTGCCGGTGTTCGCCATCGGAAACGAGGGTCCGAATACCAGCCGCTCCCCGGGCAACTACCCCAAGTCGTTTGGTATTGGCGCCTACGATGAGGACGGGAAGACGGCTCTATTCAGCGGCAGCGAGCACTTTGACCGCAAGGACAGCCCTGACAAGCCGGACTGTGTCGCGCCAGGCGTGGCGATCGTTTCAGCCAAACCGGGAGGAGGATGGCAGGAAATGGACGGCACGTCCATGGCTACACCCCATGTAGCCGGGATTGTGGCGTTGCTCCTGCAGGCGAAGCCGGATGCTACCGCGGTGGAAATCCAGAAGGCGCTGCTGGATTCCTCCGACCCCATTCAAAGCGAGCCTCCTTTGCGCTGGGGCCGCGGTAAGGTACGTCCTTTGGAAGCGCTGAACGTGCTGACGGGTACGGCGGCCCCGGCAGCGGCCGCCTCGCGTCGGAAGCGTGCGGTAAAATCAAAGCGTGGCCGGAAAAAGTAAATCCAAGGTCCAGATCGACCCTAAGCTGTCCGAGGTTTTGAAATCAGCCGGCGACAACGGGACGGTGGAAGCCGTTCTGATGTTCGACAACCCTACAAATGACTCAGCGGCCGAAAGCACGGATCGGATAAAGCGGCAGATTGCCAAAGTGTCGAGTGGCGAACACGTGGAAACCAACTATTTTCCGAATCTGGGCAGCGTGTCGGTGCGCGCGAAGGGTCGCGTGGTGAAGAAACTGTTGAAACAGCGCGGGCTGGCCGTCGCAGCGTTGAACAACCTGTCACCCGCTACGAAGTAGCCGGTGAGGAATTCGCAGCCTTACCTCTCTGCGTGAAGCGCGCCAAATCCTCAGCTTTTTGACGTGCTGCGCCGCTGTCCAGAGATATGGCCGCGATCGCCGCGCCTTCGAGGAAGGTTTCCACCTGGCCCGCTGCCACCAACCCTGCGGCGGCATTGGCCACTACGATGTCCCGGCAAGGACCTCGCTCCCCTGCTAATACCGAATTCGCGATGCGCCGGTTGCATGCGGAGTCGCCGCCCTTAAGTTCCTCAGGTGACGCGGTGCGCACTCCAAAGTCGGAGGGCTCGAGCGTGCGGCGTTCCACCTGACCGTCGCGGACTTCAAAAACTATGGTGGGCCCCGTAGTAGTGATCTCGTCCAGCCCGTCGCAGCCGTGCACCACGAATCCGCGCCGCAGCCCGAGTTCGGCCAGGGCTTCCGCGATGAGTTCGGCGGCGTGTTCCGAGGGCGCCCCGGCCAGTTGCGTATTCGCACCCGCGGGGTTCGTCAGGGGACCGAGGAGGTTGAATACCGTGCGGACCCGCAGTTCGCGCCTCACGGGCTGGGCGTGTTTCATGGCGGCGTGCAGAGCCGGCGCAAACAAAAATCCGATCCCTACTTCGCGAATTGCGCGAGCCCAATCCTCGGAGGCCAATCCGATCTGAATCCCCAGCGACTCCAGCAGGTCCGCGCTTCCGCACTGGCTGGTGATCGAACGATTCCCGTGTTTCGCTACGCGCACACCCGCGCCCGCAACCGTAAATGCAGCCAGTGTGGAAATGTTAAATGTTCCCGAGCTATCGCCGCCCGTACCGCACGTATCGAGCAGCGGTTCGCCGTCCAGGCCATGGACCACCGGCGATGCCATCTCGCGCATGGCGCGCGCGAAGCCTACTAATTCCGCAGCTTTTTCGCCTTTCATACGCAACGCGATCAGAAACGCGGCGATCTGCGCGTGCGTGGCTTCGCCCGCGAGAATGATTCGCATGGCTGCGTGCGCGTCCGCGGAACTGAGGTCGTGCTTCTCCACGACGCGCTCCAGGTACTGAAGGAACGACATGATATATTGAGGGCTTGGCTTTCAGCCATACTATCACAAGCAGAAATTCATGAAAATTCACGAGTATCAGGCCAAGGCCATCCTTAGCCAATACGGCGTCCCTGTGCCGCGCGGGGAAGTTGCATTCACTGTCGAAGAAGCCGAGACCGCGGCGAAGAATATCGGCGGCAGCGTGGTGGTGAAAGCACAAATCCACGCGGGCGGCCGCGGCAAAGGCGGCGGCGTGAAAGTTGCGAAAGACGTCTCGCAGGCCGCGGAACTCGCGCGCCAGATTCTGGGCATGCAACTGGTTACTCACCAAACCGGCCCCGAAGGACGCATGGTACAACGGCTGCTCATCGAAGAAACACTACCTATTGAGCGCGAGTTATATCTCGGCATCGTGCTCGATCGTGTGCAAGGTAAGCCGGTATTTATGGCGTCGGCCGCCGGCGGCATGGAAATCGAAGAAGTCGCCGCAAAAACGCCCGAGCTGATCCTGAAAGAAACCATCAACGACGGAGGGCTATCGCCTTACCAGGCCCGCAAGCTGGCGTTCGGTATGGGAATTCCGCCCGCCAGCGTGAACGGCGCCGCGGGCGCGATGACTGCGTTGGCGAAAGCCTATTGTGCGATGGACGCCTCGCTGGCCGAGATCAACCCGTTCATTCTGACCAAGGACGGCAAGGTCTACGCGCTTGACGCCAAGATCAATTTTGACGACAACGCGCTGTACCGCCACAAAGAGCTTCTCGACCTCCGCGATCTGAACGAGGAAGATCCCCTCGAGGTGGAGGCCTCCCGCTTCAGCCTGAATTACATCAAGCTCGATGGAACCGTGGGATGCATGGTGAACGGCGCGGGCCTCGCGATGGCTACGATGGACATCATCAGGTACGCGGGCGGAAGCCCCGCGAATTTCCTGGATGTGGGCGGCGGCGCATCGGCCGAGCAGGTGAAGAACGCGTTCCGCATTCTGCTGTCGGATAAGAACGTGAAAGCGGTGCTGATCAATATTTTCGGCGGGATCCTGCGCTGCGACACGCTCGCCACCGGAGTGGTGGCAGCCGCACGCGACCTCAACATTCAGGCGCCGATTGTGGTGCGGATGGAAGGCACGAACGTGGAACTGGGGCGTAAGATCCTCACCGAATCCGGTTTGAACTTTACGGTGGCCGCGGACATGCGCGACGCCGCCGAGAAAGTGGTGAGGTTAGCCGCATGAGCGTCCTCGTTGATCAGAACACGCGGCTGCTCGTCCAGGGTTTTACCGGCCGTGAAGGCACGTTTCACGCGCAGCAGGCGATTGCGTACGGCACGACCGTCGTGGGCGGTGTGGTTCCTGGAAAAGGCGGCGCCACGCACCTGGAACTGCCGGTGTTCGACACGGTGTCGGAGGCCGTGAAGGCTACCGGCGCCAATGCGACGGTGATTTTTGTACCGCCGCCCTTCGCCGGCGACGCAATCATGGAAGCGGCCGATGCGGGTATCGCCCTGGTGGTCTGCATCACCGAGGGTATTCCGACGCTTGACATGGTAAAGGCCTGGCATTTTCTACGAGGCCTCCCGACGAGGCTGATCGGACCGAACTGCCCGGGCATCATTTCGCCCGGAAAATGCAAGGTCGGGATCATGCCGGGACACATCCACAAGGAAGGCAATGTGGGTGTGGTCTCGCGCTCGGGCACGCTGACCTACGAAGCCGTAGGACAGCTCACCAAGCTGGGAATCGGGCAGTCCACGTGCATCGGCATCGGCGGCGATCCGATTATCGGAACGAATTTCGTGGACGCGCTGTCGCTGTTCAACGCAGACCCGCAGACTGACGCGATCATCATGATTGGCGAGATCGGCGGCAATGCCGAGGAAACCGCGGCGGCGTATGTGAAGGCGAATGTGAAAAAGCCGGTGGTCGGCTTTGTCGCGGGACAGACGGCGCCGCCCGGACGCCGCATGGGTCATGCCGGGGCGATCATCGCGGGCGGATCCGGTAAAGCTTCAGACAAGATCAAGGCCATGCAGGATGCGGGTATCACGGTGTGTTCGTCGCCCGCGGAAATTGGAGAGAAGGTACAAAGCCGACTATGAGTGTGGAGCGCACGTTTTCGATCGTCAAGCCGGACGCCGTTGCCGCGGGCCAGGCGGGCGAGATCCTCGCTATGATCCAGCAGGCTGGATTCAAAATCATCGGTCTGCGGATGCAGCGCCTGACCGAAACTCAGGCGAAGGGATTCTACGCCGTGCACCGCGAGCGGCCGTTCTTTTCCGGCCTGGTGAAGTTCATGACCGAGGGCCCAATCATCGTCATGGCCCTCGAGCGCGAGGACGCCATCAAAAAGCTGCGCGACGTGATGGGCGCGACCAATCCCGCTAACGCCGCCGAAGGCACCATCCGCAAGCGGTTCGCCGAGAACATCGAGCGCAACTGTATCCACGGTTCCGACGCGCCGGAAACGGCGGAGTTCGAGCTGCGGTTCTTTTTCAGCACATCGGAACTTCTGTAGTCACTGGGCCCGCAGACGGGGTGCGTCGATGTGGTACCTGGTGAGCCGGGCCACCGCGCCGACAATGTGCCATTCGAAATTCTCTTTCGCCTCGCCACCGGCGAAACGGGTCGTGTAGTTCATTGCTACTTTTGACCCGCCGTTCTCGGCCACGGGCGCAACGCGGAAGTACACGCGCCGAGACTCAGCGTTATTTCCCAGGTGCTGGTGGACGTAGGCCAGGAACTGCCGGCAATCCAGACCGGTGGTCCCCGCCAAGGCGCGTGGTTCGATGGTCTGGCACACCTCGTCGTAATGGCTGTCGTTGACGCCCGCGTGGAACCGTTCGACGGCCTCGGATGCCGTCCGGAGATCCGGCGAATCCACGATCCACATGCACTCTGCCGTCGCCAAACACGCCGCGACGATCACGCTAACGATCAACAGCCGTCGAGCGTCCATCGCTTCAATCTACCGCACACGGCAAAAGGGCGGCCGCAAGCGCGTGGTAGAATTACCACTTTTATGGCGCCAATGCCGGACAGCCGAAAGGTCATGGTGATTGAAGACGACGCGGAAATTCGCGGAGTGGTCACCACACTGCTCACCAACGAGGGATACCAGGTGGAACAGGCCGAAGACGGGCGCATGGCCGTGGAACGCGTGTTTCTCGTCAAGCCCGACCTCATTCTGATCGACCTTCGCCTGCCCGGCCTCGACGGCGCTGAAGTCTGCAAACGCATCCGGGCCGGCCGGTTGAACACGCCCATCATCGTGATCAGCGCGGCGAAAGAGGAGTTCGACAAGGTTCTGCTGCTCGAACTCGGCGCGGATGATTACCTGGTAAAGCCGTTCGGCGCCAGGGAACTGCTGGCGCGGATCAAAGCGGTCCTGCGGCGCAGTTCGGCGGAAACGCGCACGGTCCGGAGTTTCGGCGCGATCGACGTGGATACCGAGCGGCGGCTGGTGACCAACCGCGGCAACGAGGTGTCGCTGACGCCGTCGGAATACAACCTGCTCGTCTACTTCCTGAAAAACCCGGATCGGGTGCTCACGCGCGAGGGAATCCTGGCCGACGTTTGGGGATTCGAATCGGCGCCGACCACGCGGACGGTGGATTCGCACGTCGTGAAGCTCCGTCAGAAGCTGGAGCCCGACCCTTCCGTGCCGCGATACTTCCTGACGGTTCACGGCGTAGGATACCGCTTCGTTGCCTGACCGCCGCATCCTCATCGTCGACGATGCCGAGGAGCCGCGGGCGGTGCTGGCGATCGCTCTGCGAACCATCTCGGGCGCCGAGATTCAGGTGGCGGAGAGCGCGGAGAAAGCGTTGGCGCTGCTAGGGTCGGATTCCCTCGACGTGCTGGTAACCGACATGCACCTCGGCGGCATGACTGGATTGGAACTGATGGACGCGCTACGCGAGCGTGGGCAGTGGCCGGCGTCCGGCGTGGTGGTAATCAGCGGGGAGTCGGATCCGGACCTGCCGCAGCGGGTGCTGGAATCGGGCGCCGCGGCATTCTTCAGCAAACCGTTTTCCGCGAGTGAAGTGAGGAAATCCGTTATATCATTGCTGGAATTGGGCCATGGGAAGGCTTAGGTTCTCGGTCTGGGTGCTCGCGGTCTGGGCGGGCGTGGCGTGGGCCGCAACGGTTTCGGGCAGGGTGGAGCTCACCGACTTGAAAGCCGCGGGCGGACGCGAAAAGGACCATTCAGGCGTGGTGGTTTGGCTCGAGCCCGTGTCCGGCGCACCGCCGGCGACTCCGGCGGCAACCGTTACGATCGCCCACAAGCACAAGGCGTTCTTGCCGCACGTGGTCGCGATCCGCAGCGGGTCCAAGGTTTCGTTTCTCAACGACGATCCTTTCTTCCACAACGCGTTTTCCAATTACGATGGGCAGATCTTCGACGTCAGCCTGCATCCGCCCGGATCGAGGCGCGAGGTGCAGTTCAAGCGCGCGGGGATTGTGCGGCTGTTCTGCAACATTCACCCCACCATGAGCGGTGTGATCATGGTGCTGGACACGCCGTGGTTCGCCGTTAGCAACAGCAAAGGAACGTTCGAAATTTCCAACGTGCCCCCGGGAGAGTACCGGCTGAAGTATTTCCACGAGCGGGCGCTACCGGGCACACTCACTGCGCTCGAGCGGCCGG
>Ga0335080_10009777_pt1 | contig 10040 bp, 5 predicted proteins | sample Lox_Sample_34_FD_206720 | JGI IMG/M metagenome (GOLD analysis project Ga0335080, IMG submission 206720) | Soil microbial communities from Loxahatchee National Wildlife Refuge, Florida, United States - Lox_Sample_3.4 | ecosystem: Environmental > Terrestrial > Soil > Wetlands | place: USA: Florida... | reverse complement strand
CGCCGCGTGCTGGTGCGGCAGGTACTCGCTGAGAAGCGTCAGCGGTATGGGATGGCGTGCGAGGTTCGCGAGCAGCGCCTCGGCGGCGCGCTGCACATCGGGCACGCCCCAGTAGTAGCGGATGCGATCACTCAGGCTGTACTCGAGATCGAGCGACCGCGTGGCCGGATCCGTGTACCAGCTCTTCCAGTGCCGCGGATCGCGCTGCATGGCCGCGAGCACGACATCCCGGAGCGACTCGCGCGGGGCGATCTTCAGCTCGCGCTCGATCGCGCCCAGCGCCCACAGCACCTCGCGCAGCGCGTAAGTCGCGGCCGGCCCGACCTTGAGGATCGCGAAATGATCGCGCACCAGGGCCGCGAGCGCCGCCGTCGTCTGGTAGTCCGTGGAGTGCGCCTCGTACACGAGGGTCGGCTCGGCCTCGATGCGCCGGGAGAGCGCGCCTGCCCTCTCGCTCTGGTAATCGATCACGTTGTAGTTGTCGAACTCGACGCCGGGCTGCACCACCAGTGCCACGACCCGCTCCCAGGCGGCCTCGAGCCCGCGCTCGAGGAAGGCCCGGCGATGGGTCTCGAGTGTGTTGCCGACCGCCTCGGGAGTGCTCACGGCGAGCTCATCCAGTGCCTCGGCTGCCCCACCCGGGGCCGGGACCTCGGTGCCGATCACGTATACCGGCGGCTCGCCGCGCACATCGCGCCAGGTGCTCTCGGCGACGCGCGCAAGGCGCGCGGCCCGCTCGGCGATCACCGCATCATCGAGCGCAGCCGGGTCGCCGGCGCAGCTCATCGAGCAGTCGAGGTGGATCTTGCGGAAGCCCGCGGCGACATACGCGGCGATCAGCGCCTCGGAGCGCACCAGGGCCGCGGGTGCCGGCTCGCTGCGCCAGCAGTTCGGGCCGAGGTGATCCCCGCCCAGCAGCACGCGCTCGGTGGACAAGGATGGGCGCGCGGCGATGTCCGTGACGTAGGCGCGGAAGTCCTGGGGCGTCATGCCGCTGTAGCCGCCGAACTGGTTGACCTGGTTCGAGGTCGCCTCGAGCAGGAGCCAGTGCTCGTGCCGCGCGGCGACCCGCAGCGCCGCCTCGATCACCATCGGGTGCGAGGAGCACACCGAGTAGATGCCCCCGGCGCTTCCCGCCTTGTGCCCGCGCAGCAGCTCCTGGAGTGCCTTCATGGGCTCATTCCGCCTGCAGCGACAGGAGCAGGGCGCCTGAGAGGGCCAGCCCGATCCCGGCGAGCTTGTAGGGACCGGGGAGGGTTCCGGCGATGATGAGCGAGATCAGCGCGGTGAGGAGCGGCGCGCCGCAGTTGATGAGCGGTGACACCACGATCGCCTTGCCGTAGCGGAACGCGTACACCAGGAGCAGCGCCCCGATGGCGTTCAGCATCTGGATGAGCGCCGCGAGGTAGGGTCCGGAGAGGCCGAGGTTCACCGGTTTCGAGAAGTCTGTGAGCCACAGTGCCACCGGGATGAACATGAGTCCCGTGATCATCATGTAGGCGAAGATGCTCGCGGCGCTCATGGTCGCATTGGCGAGCTTGATGAAGTAGGCCTGCAGCCCCCAGGCGAGCATGACGGCGAGCGCGAGCACGAACCAGGTGCCGTAGTGGTGGGCACCCGGCTCGGGTGAGTAGTCAAAGAGCGGCAGCGAGAGCACCGCGAGGATGATCCCCGCCACCCCGAGCCGGCCGGTGCGCTCGCCCAGGAGCACCAGCGACAGCACGATGGTGATGACCGGTGAGAGCGAGACGATGGGGAAGATGAGATAGGCCGGTCCGCGCGTGACCGCGTGGAACAGCAGCATCTGCCCGCCGGCACCGAGAAGCCCGATCGCCATCCCGAGCCACACCGACCGGCCGTCGCGCTGCAGCGGCTGGTCCGAGCGGCGCAGCACGATGAGCGCCGGCACGATCATGGTCAGCGCCCAGACCACGTAGGTGAGGGTGTCGGGAAAGCCGTGCTCGCTCGGCAGAGCGGTGAAGGCTCCCCACACGCCCCAGAGCACCGTGGTCAGGAGCGCATACTTCAGCCAGCTGCCGGCCGTCACGCGCGCCCTCCGGCTCTCTGCGGGTCCTTCCTGCTCATGCTGACTGACTCAGAAGCGGTAGCTGACACCCAACGTATACATGCGGCCGTAGGCGCTGTAACCATAGCCGACGCTGCTGCTGGTACCGACGAAGCCGCCGCTCCAGATCGCATCCTGGCGGTTGGCGAGATAGGTCTTGGCGATCGAGTTCGAGAGGTTCTTGCCCTCGAGATAGACCTTGAACCCCGCGAGGATCTCGTAGGAGAACTGCGCCGTCACCCAGGAGAAGCTGTCCTGGTAGGCCGACCAGCCGGGCACCTCGGTGAAGGTGTAGGCGACCGCCGAGCCGTCCCAGTCCCAGTTTACGTTCGCGCTGATGGGGCCGCGCTCATAGAAGACCCCGAGTGAGGCGCTGTTTGAGGAAACGCCCTCGAGCTGACCGACGTACTCCCCCTGCACCCAGGCCTTGCTCCAGGTGTGGGTGTACTGGCCGTGCACGCCCAGGCCGTTATCCAGGATGTGCTGGAAGCCGAGCTCGATGCCGCTGACGTAGGCCTTGTCGCCGTTGATGGGCGTGAAGATGGTGTACAGCACCGGCACCGGCGTGGTGCTGCCGTTGAAGTAGCCCTTGACGCCGAGGTCGACGTCGTTCTGCACGCCGGTGGTGATGAAGTCCTTGATGTCCTTGCCGAAGAGCGCGACCGTGAGCGCCGAGCGCGGCCGGTAGTACCACTCGAGTGAGAGGTCCGCGGACCAGGCACGCACGGGCTTCAGGTCCGAGTTGCCCGAGTAGTCGATCTCGTACACGCGGTTCAGCGAGTTGTCGGTGCGGGTCGGGGCGAGCTGGTTCAGCTCCGGCCGGGTCATGGTCTCGGAGGCCCCGAACCGCAGCTGCAGGTCCGGCTGGAAGCGGTACAGGAAGTTGAGCGAGGGCAGCGGGTAGGTGTAGGAGCCGGTGGAGGACGTTGGCGTCGCGTCGCTGTACACCACGATCGCAGGATCAGTCGGGTTCGCCGTGTTGGCGATGGTCACCGACTCGATCTCGTTCACCGCCGTGCTGGTGTTCGTATTGGTATGCACCACGCGCACGCCGAGGTTGCCGCTCCACTTCGAGCCGGAGAAGTTCGCCTGCAGGTAGCCCGCGGTCGTGTCCTCGCGCACCTTGTAGGAGTTCACCTGGTCCAGCTGTGGGAGCGAGGCCGCGAAGTCGAAGTTCGGCGCTCCCGGCACGAACAGGTTCGGCTGGCCGTCGAGGCGCTTCAGGGCGTCGAGCAGGGTCTGGATGTTGAACACCGCGATCGTGGTCGGGAAGCGCCCGCCGGCGCCCTGCATGTAGTTCGGGAAGGTGGTCGTCGAGATGACATTGGCGCCGAGTGAGCCCCAGGTGATCGGGGTCGCACCGGTCGGCGTGGTGTAGAAGTCGTACTGGCTCGAGCCGCCGGTCCAGTCGTTGTTGTAGTCCTCGCGCGTCTTCTCGCGGCGCGTCCAGCCGAGCCCGAACAGCAGCTTCCGGAACACGCCGGCGTCGTTGAAGGCGAGCGAGCCATCGAGTGTCGCCCCGGTCACCTTGTCGTGGATCGAGTAGCCGCTCAGGCCCGTATAGTGCGCGGTCCAGTAGTTGTTGTTCAGCTGCCCGGCGGCGAGCGCCTTGGCGTAGTCCTCACCGTTGGGGAGCGTCACGGTGATGTCCGGCAGGCCACCCGCGGTGTTGGTCCACTGGATGGTGTTCTGGTTGTAGGGCTGCGGGGACATGAGTCCCGAGGTCACGAACGCATCCTGGCCGCCCTCCGGGCGGTTGGCCTTGGACTGGTAGACATCGCCCGCGAAGGCGAGCCGCTCGCTCGCATCCCAGTGCAGGTTGAGGCCCAGGATCGAGGTCGTCACGCGGCGGTCGATGGTCTGGTTGACGATCTCGGGCGTGAAGGTGTTGGCGGTGAAGGAGGTGATCAGGCCGTTCTTGACCACGACGTTCGACCACTCCGGGTTCCCGTTCTGGTCGTAGTTGAAGTCCGGGTAGTAGGCCTGGTTGTAGGCGACCTGCGGGTCGGTGAGCCGGGTGTAGAGCGCATCGAAGGCCACCTGCAGGTTGGAGGTCGGGCGCCACTCGAGCGTGCCGGAGAACGCCTCGCGCTTCTTCTCATCGATCACCGAGCCGAAGGAGATGCAGCACTCGGCTACCACCGGCTGGCTGTTGCCGGTGAGCGGCCACACGCCCGGGTTGTCCGGGTCGTAGGTGTTGTAGTTCAAGGCATCGGTGCGGGTCTTGACGTCCGACCACACCACGCCGAACAGCAGGCCGAAGTTGCCGCCCGAGTTGGTGTCGCTGATGAAGGCCGAGGCGCGCTTGCCGTAGAACTCCGACATGTCGTCGTAGTTGCCCTCCAGGCGCACCGCCGAGTGGAACCCCGGCTGATCGAAGGGCCGCGCGGAGCGCATGTTCACCGTGCCACCGAGGCTGCCCTCCAGCGCCGAGGCCTGCGAGGACTTGTAGACGTCCGCGCCCGAGATCACATCCGCCGGCAGCACGTCGAAGGCGAACGAGCGGCCGTCATCGTCGGTCGCGACCAGGCGGTTGTTCAGGGTGACGATGTTGTAGCGCTGATCCAGCCCGCGCACGACGACGTACATGCCCTCGCCACCGGTGGTGCGGGTGATCGAGACGCCGGTGATGTGGCGCAGCGAGTCCGCGACGTCATCGTCGGGGAAGCGCCCGAGCTCGAGCGCGCTCACCGAGTCCTGCACGATGTCGGCGTCCTTCTTCAGCTCGAGCGACTTGCCGAGGCTCGCGCTGTAGCCGGTGACCACGATGGTCTCGAGGTCCTGCGAGGAAGCCGCGGAGGAGCCCGCGGCGGGCGCATCCGCAGCTGCAGCGTCGGCATCAGCCGCCCGCACCTGCGGGGAAGTGAGCAGAGCCCCGAATACCAGGGCCGTCGCCGACCCGCACCAGCCGCGCCAATTCATAGGAGTCTCCCCTGCCGTCGTCTTTTGATATACGTAAATAAACGAAAGTCTGTTCGCGTGTTTGATTTTTCGTTTTGTTTCCCACACTATTTCGAACGGTTACGTATCTGTCAAGACGCGTTCCCGCAACGTCCCTGGCTCTCGGGGCGGTTTGCGCAGGCGCGATTGGTAGACTCGGTTTCCAAGAGGGAAGGCATAAGCCAGGCTTATTTCGCAGCCCACGTGACTCGCGAGCCCACCACCCGCCGTCGATTTCTCAAGCTGGCCGCCGGCGCCGGCATAGCCGGCGCAGCTCCGCTCGCGCCCCCGGCGCTCGGCAATACCGGGCGGGCTGCCCATGCACCCGCGGCCGAGCTCGGTGACCCTACTCTTATCATTGAGTTCGACAGCGCGATGCGCTCGCGGGCCTGGTACCGCACGGGCGAGGGGACCGGTGCCCGGGTGGTGCTCTCGCCGTGGCGTGCCACCGAGTACGTCGTGCTCAAGGGCGGCAAGCGCGTCGATGACTTCCTGCTGAGCGAGCACAAGCGCGAGGATGCCGAAGGTCCGCATGGCGCAGGCACGCGGCTGGTGCTCACGGGAGTCGCTGCCGCCGGGATCGAGAAGCGTGTCGAACTGACTTTCTTCGAGCGCCATCGCGGTATCGCCTTCTATCGCGTCACTTACCGCAACGTCTCGGGCGCGCCGCTCAAGGTGGACGGCTGGACGAGCACGGATCTGATGCTGCTGCCGCAGCCCGGGCAGCACGAGGGCCCGCAGTTCTGGTCCTACTGCGGCAGCACCCACGCGGACCGGCGCGACTGGGTGCAGCCGGTGAAGGCGGGGTTCTCGCAGGAGAACTTCATGGGCATGACCGCGTCCGATTACGGGGGCGGCACGCCGGTCGTGGACGTGTGGCGTCGGGACGTCGGGCTCGCCGTCGGGCACCTGGATCTCGTGCCCGACCTCGTCTCGCTTCCGGTGGAGCACTCAGGCGGCGGGGTCCGACTGGCCGTGCGCTCGCACGAGGCGCGCACGCTCGCACCTGAAGACACCCTCACCACGCCTGAGACCTTCCTCGCCACTCACCGCGGCGACTACTTCGTCACCCTCACCCGTTACCGCCGCATCATGGAGGACCGCGGCGTGCACTCGCCGGCACCGCCTGCCGCGGCCTACGAGGGCATCTGGTGCGCCTGGGGCTACGAGCGCGACTGCACGGTGCCGCTCATCGTGGACACGCTGCCGAAGGTGAAGGAGCTCGGGCTCGCCTGGGCGGTGATCGATGATGGCTGGCAGTCGAACGTCGGTGACTGGAATCTCGCCCGCGCCAAGTTCCCGCGCGGCACTCCGGACATGCAGGATCTCGTGGCCAGGATCCGCCAGGAATCACTCAAGCCGCGCCTCTGGTACGCGCCGCTCGCCGCCGCGCCGGGCTCGGATGTCCTGCACGACCACACCGACATGCTGCTCCTGGACAAGGAGGGCGCGCCGCAGAACATCTCCTGGTGGAACAGCTTCTACCTCTGCCCCGCGTACGACAAGACCGTCGCCTACACCAACGCCCTGGTGCGCCGCTTCATGGGGGAGTGGGGATTCGCGGGCCTGAAGATCGACGGCCAGCATATAAACGGCGTCGCTCCCTGCTACAACCCGGCGCACCACCACGCGCGGCCCGAGGAATCCGTCGAGAAGCTGCAGGACTTCATGGCGGCGATGTACCGCACCGCGCTCGCCATCGATCCCGAGGCCGTGGTGGAAGTGTGTCCCTGCGGCACCGCCTACTCGTTCTTCAATTTCGCCTCCATGAACCAGGCGCCGGCCTCCGACCCTGAGTCCTCGTGGCAGGTGCGGCACAAGGGCAAGACGCTCAAGGCGCTGATGGGCCCGCAGGCCGCGTTCGCCGGCGATCACGTGGAGCTCTCCGACGGCGGCGATGACTTCGCCTCTACCGTCGGGGTGGGCGCGATCGTCTCCACCAAGTTCACCTGGCCGAGGGATCCGAAGCCCAGGGATTCCTTCCTGCTCACGCCCGAGCGCGAGGCGCTGTGGAAGAAGTGGATCGCGCTCTACAACCAGAACCTCCTGCCGCGCGGCACCTATCGCGGCGAGCTCTACGACATCGGTTTCGACAAGCCCGAAGCCCACGTGGTCGAGAAGTCCGGGCGGCTGTTTTACGCCTTCTACGCGCCGCGCTGGTCCGGGCCCATCGAGCTGCGCGGGCTGACGGGCGAGCGCTACCGGGTGCGCGATTACTTCAACGACCGCGAGCTCGGGGAGGTCGCGGGCGATCGCGCACGCCTCACGGTGGCGTTCGAGCGCTTCCTGGTACTGGAGGCGACGCCGGTCTGATGCAGGAAGCGAGCGAAAGAGGCCTCTTGGTCGAGGAGCGGCGGCGGCGCATCTGCGAGCTGCTGCGCGAGCAGGGGCGGGTGACGGTGGATGCCCTGGCGACGCGCTTCGGCACCTCCCTCGTCACCGTGCGCGCGGATCTTACGGCCCTCGAGTCCGCCGGCGCCCTGATGCGCACCCACGGCGGGGCGCTCAGCGTCGAGGAGACCGACGAGCCGCTCAACGTCAAGCAGCTGCAGCACCATGCCGAGAAGGTGCGGATCGCGGAAGCGGCCTGCGGACTCATCCGTGATGGCGAGACCCTCATCCTGGATTCCGGCACCACCACCGCCGAGATCGCCCGCCGCATCCGCAAGCTCGACATCCGCTCCATCAACGTCGTCACCAACGCCCTCAACATCGCCGCGCTCCTGATCGACGTGCCGGCGGTGCGCCTGATCATGCCGGGAGGGATCCTGCGCCGGGAGTCGAACTCCCTCTCCGGCCACATGGCCGAGGCCGCGCTCGCCAACCTGCAGGCCGACCGGCTCTACCTTGGAGCCGACGGGGTGGATCCGGAGATCGGCGTGATGACTCCGCACCTGGCCGAGGCCGAGCTAAACGCCAAGATGATCCGCATCTCCCGCCAGGTGGTCGTGGTCGCCGACTCCTCCAAGCTCATGCGCCGCAATATCTCCCTGATCGCCAAGACCGAGCAGCTGCACCTCCTGATCACCGACCGCGCCGCGCCGCCCGAGGCCGTCGAGCAGCTTCGCCAGCGGGGGGTCGAGGTGCAGCTGGTTTGAGGACCTCCACGCGGGTGGCACGGGTGGCGCTCCTCTGCCTGGCCTCTGCTGCCGCCCTTGCCGGCGCGGCCGGGGAGGGTGGCTACTACCGCTCGGCGGATTTCGCGCGGGTCGCGAAGATCGATGCCCACGTGCACGTGCACGGTCCGGGCGAGCGTTTCATGGCGCTCGCGGCCAAGGACAACTTCCGCATCCTGACCATTAACGTCGACTACCCGGACTTCGAGCCCATCGAGCGCCAGCTCGCCGATGCGGTGTCGCTGCGGGCCCGCTACCCGGGGCGCGTGGCCTTCGCCGGCGCCTTCGCCGGGGCCGGTTTCGGGGAGAGCGGCTGGCAGAGCGCCGCCTCGAGGCAGATCGATGCTGCGCTCGGCGCCGGCGCGGTCGGGATCAAGATCTGGAAGAACTTCGGCATGTCGCTGCGCAACGCCGACGGCAGCTACGTGATGCCGGACGACGTGCGCCTGGCGCCGCTGATTGCGCGCCTCGAGCGCGACGGCGTGGTGCTGCTCGGCCACCTGGCCGAGCCGCGCAACTGCTGGCTGCCGTTTGATGAGATGACGGTGCGCTCCGACCGCGATTACTTCCGCGAGCACCCGCAGTACTACATGTACCAGCACCCGGAGATGCCCTCGCACGAGGCGATACTGGCCGCGCGCGACCGCATGCTCGCTGCGCACCCGGCGCTGAAATTCGACGCCGTGCACCTGGCTTCGCTCGAGTGGGACGTGGACAAGGTGGCGGATTTCCTCGAGCGCTTCCCCGGGGCGCGGGTGGACACCGCGGCGCGCATCGTGCACCTCGAGTACCAGGCGGTGAAGGATCCCGGGAAGGTGCGGCGGTTCCTCATCCGCTACCAGGACCGCATCCTCTACGGGAGCGATGAGGCGTGGGGACCGAAGGACGACGATCCGGCGGCGGCGCGGGAGGTCGACGCGGCCTGGCGCAGCGACTGGCGCTTCCTGGCCACGACTGAGGAGATGTACTCGCCGGACTTCCCGGGCACTTTCCGCGGCTTGCACCTGCCGCGGGGGGTGATCGACAAGATCTACAGGCAGAATGCCCGGGCGCTGTTTAGGAACGCCGGCTGGCGTGTCGAGGGTCCGCCGAATTAGCGCTGCTTCGGCAGCGGGGAGCCGAGTACCCAGTCCAGGCGCGCGAGCGTGCCGACACCCTGGTCGGCGGAGAGCGTGAGCTTGCCGCCGGTCATCTGTGCGCGCTCACGCAGGTTCCGAATGCCGTGGCCGGTGCCGAAGGAGCCCGTCACGGAGGGCGAGGGCAGGCCGATACCGTCGTCGCAGACGATGAGGGTGACCTTGTTGTGATCGCGCGCGAGCGTCACCGAGACGTGCTCGGCCTTGGAGTGCTTGGCGACGTTGTTCAGCAGTTCCTGGGCGCAGCGGAAGATCGTGGTCGCAAGATGCAGCGGGATGTCACCGTCGGCGGCATCGATGCGCGTGTGCACGCCGATGTGGCTGTAGGTCTCGCCGAACTCGCGCGACAGCCATTCGAGCGCCGAGGCGACGCCCAGGTCATCGAGCACCGGCGGCCTGAGGTTCATGGCGATGGAGCGGATATCCGCGATCGCCTCGCGCACGCGCTCGATGGTGCGCGACAGGAGCGGCTGCGTATCGGCGTGGCGCGCCTGGCGGTGCAGCTCGACGCCGCGCTCGAGTGAGTACTTGATGGCGCTCAGTGAGGGTCCGACCGAGTCGTGCAGCTCGCGGGCGATGCGTCGCCGCTCGCGTTCCTGGGTCTGGATCAGCTGCTGGGACAGAAGCTCGAGCTCGTTGCGCGATTCGCGCAGGGCCGCCTCGGCGGTCTCGCGGCGTGAGATCTCGCTCTGCAGGTCGCGGTTGGCATCCTCGAGCTCGCGGGTACGGGTCTGAACCCGGGCTTCCAGGCTCTCGTTCAGGCTCTGCAGGGCATCGCGTGCG
>Ga0335080_10009774_pt1 | contig 10041 bp, 10 predicted proteins | sample Lox_Sample_34_FD_206720 | JGI IMG/M metagenome (GOLD analysis project Ga0335080, IMG submission 206720) | Soil microbial communities from Loxahatchee National Wildlife Refuge, Florida, United States - Lox_Sample_3.4 | ecosystem: Environmental > Terrestrial > Soil > Wetlands | place: USA... | reverse complement strand
GGTGCGCCGCGGCGATAGCGCGCATCCGCGCCTGCCGACCCTCGAGGCGGCGAAGGCCTTCGTGCTGGCCCGGCAGTTGGAGGCGATGGCCATGCTCGGCCGCTGGCGCACCACCGGCACACGGCCCGACGACGGCGGCTAGGGTAGGCCCGCGCCGCGGGCAACGGCGGCTACAGCGTCAGCTTGCCGGCGAACACCACCGCGACATCAACTGCGCGAGTTCGTGGCTGCGCGCGGCCCAGGCGCCGCGCTCGGTGGCGGTGGCTGCCATGCTCTCCTCGAAGGCTGCTGCCTACAATGCGCGCCGATGAAAGGCGCGAAAGAATACATCCTCACGCTGTCGTGTCCGGATGCCACCGGCATCGTGCACGCGGTGTCGGGCCTGCTGTATCAGGCGGGCTGCAACATCGTCGATTCGCAGCAGTTCGGCGACGTCGACGGCGACGATGCCACCGGCCGCTTCTTCATGCGCGTGCACTTCAGCGCGCCGCCGCAGCTGGCCGACGCGTCGACGCTCGAGGCGCTGTTCGGCCACGTGCGCACCCAGTTCGGCATGGCGCTGCACTTCCATGCGCGTGACGTGCGGCCGCGCGTGATGCTGATGGTCAGTCAGCACGGCCACTGTCTGAACGACCTGCTGTTCCGGGTGCGCACCGGCCAGCTGGCGATCGAGGTGCCGTGTGTGGTGTCGAACCACACCACGCACGCCGGGCTGGTGCGCGGCTACGGCATCGCGTTCCATCACCTGCCGCTGGCGCCAGGCGCCGACGCCGCGGCCAAGCAGGCCCAGGAGGCTCGCGTGCTCGAGCTGGCGGCGCGCGAGCGCGTCGATCTCGTCGTGCTGGCGCGCTACATGCAGATCCTGTCGAGCGCGCTGTGCGAACAGCTGGCTGGCCGCGCGATCAACATTCACCACAGCTTCCTGCCCAGCTTCAAGGGCGCGCGGCCGTATGCGCAGGCGCATGCGCGCGGCGTCAAGCTGATCGGCGCCACCGCGCACTACGTGACCGCCGATCTCGACGAGGGCCCGATCATCGAGCAGGACGTCGCCCGCGTCGACCACGCCGACTCGATCGACGAGATGACGGCGGCAGGTCGCGACGTCGAATGCCTGGTGCTGGCGCGCGCGGTGCGTTGGCACACCGAACACCGCGTGCTGCTCAACGGGCACAAGACCGTGGTGTTCCGCTAGAGACATGGCCCACCCCCGAAGCGACCTGGCGACCGCCTCCCCCTCAATGGGGCAACACCAGCGGAGCGGCAGAGCCGGTTGCGCGGTGTTCGCTCGGGATTGCGATCGCTCGGGCACGAACTGAGCCGGCCATGCCTTCGCCCCGCGCACGCGCCGCCCACCTGATGGCCACGCCCGACGACGTGGAGGCGCAGTTCTACGAGGCGCTGCGCGAGGCCGACATCGGCAAGTTGATGGCCGTGTGGTCCGACGACGACGACATCGTCTGCGTGCATCCGGGCGGGCCGCGCGTCGTCGGCGCCCCCGCCATCCGCGCGTCGTTCGAGGCGATCTTCGAGCGCGGCGGCATCCCGGTGCATCCTGATCAGGTGCGTCGCACGCGCACGCTCGAGGCCGCGGTCCACAACCTGGTCGAGACCGTGGCGATCGCCAGCGCGGAGGGCACGCAGCAGGCCTACGTGGTGGCCACCAACGTCTACCTGAAAACGGCGTTGGGCTGGCGCCTGGTCGCGCACCACGCGAGCCCGGGCAGCGCGCTGCCGCCGCACGAGAACGTCGAAGCGCCGACCACGCTGCATTGATGACGAGCGCACCGTCGCCCGGGCTCGATGGCTGGCGCGCGCCGCACTGGCTGCCGGGCGGCAACGCGCAGACGATCTGGCCCGCGCTGCTGTCACGCCGACCGCCCGCGCCGAACTGGCGGCGCGCGCGCTGGGACACGCCCGATGGCGATTTCGTCGACGTCGACTTCGTCGATGCCGGCGATGCGGCCGCACCGGCGCTGGTGCTGCTGCACGGCTTGGAAGGTTCGTCGCGCAGCCACTATGCGCTGTCGTTCGCCCATTGGGCGCGGCACGCGGGCTGGCGCTTCGCGGTGCCGCACTGGCGTGGCTGTTCGGGCGAGCTGAACCGCCTGCCGCGTGCCTACCACTCCGGTGACCACGCCGAAGTGGCCTGGTTGTTGCGGCGCTTGCGCGCCTGGGCGGGCGCGCCGCTGCACGTGGTGGGCGTGTCGCTCGGCGGCAATGCGCTGCTGCGCTGGGCCGGCGAAGCCGGCGCCGACGCCACCGCGTGGGTGCGTGCGCTGGCTTCGGTGAGCGCGCCGCTCGATCTCGCGGCGGGTGGCCACGCGATCGACGCCGGCTTCAACCGCGCGCTGTACGCACGCATGTTCCTGCGCACGATGAAGACCAAGGCGCTGGCCAAGCTGCAGCAGTACCCGGGGCTGTTCGATCGCGAGCGCCTGCTGCGTGCAGGCACGCTGTACGAGTTCGACAACCTGTTCACCGCGCCCCTGCACGGCTTTCGCGACACCGACGACTATTGGGCGCGCGCCTCGGCCAAGCCGCACCTGGCGCGCATCCGCGTGCCGACGCTGGCGCTCAACGCGCGCAACGATCCGTTCGTGCCGGCGGCGAGCCTGCCGCGGCAGGGCACCGGGTTCGTCACCTTGTGGCAGCCCGCGCACGGCGGTCACGTCGGCTTTCCCGGCGGCGCATTCCCCGGCCACCTGATGACCCTGCCCGAGGCCGTGATGGGCTGGATGCGCGGCATCGTCTGAGCTAACGTTGGCGCCGTGGACGAGATCGTCAAGGCGGCGCTGAAGAAGTGGCCGACCGTGCCGCACTGCTACGACTGGCTCGCGCTCGACGCGCGCGGGCAGTGGTTCATGCGCGACGAGCGCATCCAGCGCGCCGGGCCGTTCCCGCTGGTCAAGGGCAGCATGATCCGGCACGAGAAGCTGCTCGAGTTCATCCACCGCAACTACGAGTGCGACGAGCAGGGCTGCTGGTTCTTCCAGAACGGGCCGCAGCGCGTCTACGTCGAGCTCGAGGCCGCGCCGCTGGTGTGGCGCGTGAGCTGGCCCGGCGACACGCTGCGCGTGCAGACGCACACCGGCCACGACGCCACGGTGCATACGGCATGGCTCGACGAGCGCGGGCGCCTGTTCGCGCACGCTGACCGCGGCTTCGGCATCGTGCACAGCCAGGACGTGCTCGACGCGTCGCGCGCGATCGACCAGGGCCTGTGGTCGCCGCACGAGCTGGCGTTTGCGGCAATGCCGCCGCGCTTCGGTTACGTGCTCAAGCCCGCACCCGGGCCGCGCTGACGCACGACGGCGACGCCGCGGCGCTCGCCGTGGTCCGCCGTCGCCGCGTCGGTTCACGCCATGCAGCCCACCGTTGGCGACACCGCTCGCGGCTTCGTCGCAGCGCGGCTGCGCGGCCGCGTGGCGGTGGCCAGACTGGCGGCACCTTCCCTCAGCGAGGTGCCGCATGAACCCGATCGACGACTTCTCCGCTTCCATTCGCCGCGATGTGCTGCGCATCGCAGCGGTCGCCGCCTTCGGTGCGCTGAGCGCCGCCTGGATGACGCTCGCCACGCCGTCGGCGCACGCCGCCGACGCCGCTGGTTTCGAGGCGGCGTTCGCGACCTTCCAGCGCGCCGCCGCCGGCGACGACGCTGCGGTCGACGCGGCCGTCAAGCAGTTCGGCGGCCTCGCCGAGGCCGACCCGGCGGACCCGCTGCTGCTCGCCTACAGCGGCGCGTCGACGGCGCTGCAGGCGCGCTCCACGCTGCTGCCGTGGAAGAAGCTGTCGCTGGCCGACGAGGGCCTGGCGCGCATCGACAAGGCGCTCGCGTCGCTGCAACCCGCGCATGACGCCCTGCTGCACCGGGGTACGCCGACGAGCCTGGAGACGCGGTTCGTGGCCGCCAACACGTTCCTCGGCATGCCGTCGATGTTCAACCGCGGTGCCCGAGGACGCAGTTTGCTCGAGCAGGTGCTGGGCAGCCCCCAGTTCGTCACTTCGCCACTGCCGTTTCGCGGCACCGTCTGGCTGCGTGCCGGCATCGCCGCGGCGGCCGACAACCGGCCGGCCGACGCGCGCCGCTGGTTCGAGCAGGTGGTCGCCAGCGGCGCACCCCAAGCGGGCGCGGCGCAGGCCAAGCTGAAGGAACTCGCGTCGTGACCACGATCGCCCTCGATCCGGTGCTCGCGCTGCACGGCGTGCACAAGACCTATCACCTCGGCCAGCACGTCGTGCGCGCGCTGCAGGGGGTGGACCTGGAGGTCTACCCCGGCGAGATGCTGGCGCTGACCGGCCCCTCGGGCAGCGGCAAGAGCACCCTGCTCAATCTCGCCGGCCTGATCGACCGGCCCGATCGCGGCGAGGTGCGGTTTCGCGGCCGCCGCGTCGACGGCATCGGCGAACGCGAAGCCACGCAGTTGCGCCGCGACGCGATCGGCTTCGTGTTCCAGAACTTCAACCTGGTGCCGGTGATGACGGTGGCCGACAACGTCGACTACCCGCTGTTCCTCGCCGGCATGCCGGCGGCCGAGCGTCGCGAGCGCGTGGCGCAGGTGTTGCGCGCGGTGGGTCTGGCCGACCACGCGGCGCATCGGCCCGACGCGCTGTCGGGCGGGCAGCGGCAGCGGGTGGCGATCGCGCGCGCGCTGGTCAAGCGGCCCGCGCTCGTGATCGCCGACGAACCGACCGCGAGCCTCGACTCGCACACCGCCGACCAGGTGCTCGACCTGATGCGCGAGCTCGGCCATGCGCAGGGCGCCGCGTTCCTGGTGGCCACGCACGATGCCCGCGCGCTGCGCCGCTGCGACCGCGTGATCGACCTGTGCGACGGCCGCATCGCCACCGCGCCCGCTGAGGAGCTCGTGCCATGAACCTGCAAGACCATCCACCCGGCGCGCTGCAGCGCACGCCGCCGCGCGGGGCCACGTCGGCGGCCGGCGCCTGGCGCTGGCTGCGCTTTGCCGTGCTCAACACGCTGCGCAACCGGCGCCGCTCGGCGGTCACCGTGTCGATCGCCGCGCTCGGCACCGCGGCCATTCTGCTGGCCGGCGGCTTTGCGCTCTTCACCTACCAGGGGCTGGCACAGATCTCGGCGCGCACCACCGGGCACCTGATCGTCGGCAAGCCCGAGCAGTTCACGCGCGACGAGGACACGCCGCTGCAATACGGCCTCGACGACGTCGGCGCGCTGCAAGCCAAGCTGCTGGCCGACAAGCAGGTTCTGCACGTGCTGCCACGCGTCGATTTCTCCGGTCTCATCAGCAACGGCGACAAATCCACCGTGATGCTCGCCGCCGGCATCGACCCCGACGCCGAGTTCGCCGTCAAGGGGCCGTTCCTGCGCGTGCTCGCGGGCGACGTGCTGGTCTCGGGCAAGCCCGGGATGGTGATGCTCGGCGATGGCCTCGCGCGCAGCCTGAAGGCGGCGCCAGGCTCGAGCCTGACGCTGCTGGCCAGCACCACCGAGGGCGCGCTCAATGCGCTCGACGTCACCGTGCAGGGCGTGTTCTCCACCGGCATCCCCGACGTCGACAAGCGGCTCGTGTACCTCGACCTGGCCACCGCGCAGAAGCTGCTGGTGACCCAGCGCGTGTCGAGCCTGGGCGTCTTCCTGACGAGCCTGGTCGCCACCGACGGCGCGCGCACCCGCATCGCGGCGGCGCTGCCGCAGCTCGCGGTGCAGACCTGGCTCGACCAGGCGGTGTTCTACAAGAGCGTGAAGGAGCTCTACAACCGCATCTTCGGTGCGCTGGGGCTGGTGATCGGCGTCATCGTGGTGTTCGTCGTCACCAATGCAATGGCGATGGCGATCATCGAGCGCACCCGCGAGATCGGCACGCTGCGCGCGCTGGGCACGTCGCCCGGCCAGCTGACGCGCTCGTTCGCGCTCGAGGGCCTCGTGCTCGGGGGCAGCGGCGCGCTGGTGGGCGCGGGCATCGCACTGGCGGTGTCGCTGGCGCTGCTGGCGTTCCCGATCACGATGCCGCCACCGCCCGGACGCAGCACCGGCTACCCACTGCAGGTGGCGGTCGACGGCGGCCTCTATGGCACCACCGTGCTGGCGATGGTGCTGCTGTCGATGGTGGCCTCGATGTGGGTGGCGCGGCGCACGGTGCGCAAGCCGATCGTCGAGGCGCTGGCGCACGTTTGAACCCGAGGAGCCATTCGATGACCCAATCCCTCCGACTCACCCTGGCTGCGCTCGGCGCGATGCTGGCGGCATCGCTGGCGCAGGCGGCCGACGATGTGCCCGCACTGCTCAAGGCCGCCGACCGCTACCGCACCGGCGCCGACAACCTGCAGGTCGAGACGCAGGTCAGCGTGCTCAACCGCGACGGCACGCCCGACAAGGAGCGGCGCTACACGGTGTTCGTGCAGGCGCAGCACAAGTCGCTGGTGCTGATGCGCTCGCCGGCCGAGGCCGGGCAGAAAGTGTTGATGCTCGGCGACGACTTCTGGCTGCTGATGCCGGGCAGCCAGCGGCCGCTGCGCATCACGCCGTCGCAGAAGCTGTTGGGCGATGCGTCGACCGGCGACATCGCCACCATGAGCTGGGCCGACGACTACACCGGCAGCCTCGTCGGCGATGAGCCGTGCGGTGCCGAGTCCGAGGCGCTGTGCCGGCACCTGAGCCTGCAAGCGGCGCGCAAGGGCGTGACCTACCAGCGCATCGAGCTGTGGCTGGGCAAGGCGCGCAGCGAGCCGGTGCGCGCCGAGCTCTACGTGCAGAGCGACAAGCTCGCCAAGCAGGCGCGCTTCGTGTTCGACAAGGCCGCCGCGCCGACGCTGGTGACCGAGATGGTGCTGCTCGACCAGCTGAGCAACCACAAGGAAACGCGCGTGCGCTACGTCTCGCGGCAGGACAAGACGGTGCCGGAGACCTGGCTCAACCCGATGTTCCTGGCGCGCAATCCGGCGCTGGACTAGGACCGTGGCCGCGTGCTCGTCATGGCGCCGCCGCGGCGCCGGCGCGCTGCTGCTCGCCGCGTTTGCCAGCGCTGCGCTGGCGGCCGAGTTCGAGTCGAGCGGCGAGCTGCGGCTGCAGGCCGATGCTCTCGGCACCAACGACGCCGGCCCGCTCGCGGCGGCCAATGCGCTGGCACCCGGCATCGCACCGATGGCGAGCAACGGGGTGCGCGCCGAAGCGCAGCTGCGCGGCATCTGGCACCCGGCGGCAACGCGACCCTGGCTGTCCGCGCTGTCGGCCGACGTGCTGCTGGTGGCGCAGAACCGCGACAACCTGGACGCCGACAACGGCTCGCGCGTCAACGAGTTCTACGGCGCAAGCGACTTCGGCGCCTGGCAATTCACGCTGGGCAAGCGCATCGTCGGCTGGGACGTCGGCTACGGCTTCCGTCCCAACGACGTGGTGCAGCAGGAACGCCGGCGCACGCTGCTGCCGCAGACCCCGGAAGGCCGCCCGCTGCTGCAGCTCGAGCACTTCAGCGCCGAACAGGCGGCGACACTCGTGTGGGTCAATCCGCAGCACGCCGGCGACCCCGACGACCTGCAGCGCGGCGCCAGCGAGAACGCACTGGCCGCGCGCTGGTACGCGCGCCATGGCGCGATCGACGCCTATCTGTTCGCGCGCTGGGGCGAGCACACGCAGGGCAGCGCCGGCACTGCGCTGGCCTTCGTCGCCACCGACGAACTCGAGCTGCATGCCTCGGCGCGCGCGCTCCAGCGTCACGACGGGTGGCGCATCGACCCGCAGGCCGATGGTCTGCCGGTCGCGCACAACCCATGGGCGCAGGCCACGCTCGGCAGCACGTCGCAATGGTTGCTCGGCGCGAGTTGGACCGGCCAGCAACAGCAGAGCCTGCTGGTCGAGTACTGGTACGACGGCACCACGCTCAGCGACGACCAGTGGGACCGCTGGCTGCAACGCAATCGGTCGCTGACCGCGCTGGGCACGAGACCGGGTCTGCCGCCGGCGTTGGTGCCGGCCGTCGCGGGCAACCTGGCGTGGCAGGCCACGCCGTTCGACTCACCGAGCCTGCGCCGCGACAACCTGTTCGTGCGCCTGGCCTGGCAGCCGGATCACTGGCTGCTGTCGGCCGACGCGCTGATCACGCCGGCCGACCGAGGCCGCATCGTCACGCTGGGTGTGCAGTGGCAGGGCGACCGCATGCGCATCAACGCCGCTTGGCGCCTGTACGGTGGGCCCGACGAAGCCGTGGCCGCACAGCTGCCGCAACGCCGCGTCGGCGTGCTGCAGGGCACCTGGTCGTTCTGAGCGCGCAGACCTTCGGTCCGCGCAGAGGTCACTTCGCGGCGCTGGCGGCGGCTGCGGGCAGCTTGGGCTCGTCGAACTTGGCGCCGCCCTTGTTGGCCATGAAGACCACTGCGCGCGCGATCTCGAAGTCGGTGGCGTCGCCGCCGCCTTGCGCCGGCATGTTGCCCTTGCCCTTGAGCGCCGAGTTCAGCAACGCGTCGAAGCCGGTCTTGACGCGCGGGCCCCAGGCGGCCTCGTCGCCGAGCTTCGGCGCCCCGACGGCCCCGGTGGCGTGGCACGCCGTGCACTGGCCCTGGAACACCTGCTCGCCGGTCTTCATCGACTTGGCGTCGTTGACGTCCTTGTAGTCCGACACGCCCACCGGTTGGATGCGGCGCGCCACCGCTTCGGCGCCGAGGCCGTCGCTGCCAGCGGCCGGCTTGCTGTCCCAGGCGACGAAATTGATCAGCATGATGATGATCAGCACCGGCAACACGAACGAGGCGACCAGCACCACGACCAGCTGTTTGGGCGTGCGGATCAAGCCTTCGTGCGAGTCGGGGTCGGAATGGGTGGCAGCGTCGCTCATGGATCGGTGACCTTCGGCAGGGCTTCTCGTCTCGCTCGACAACCGGGCAAGGCCCCTCGAGCAAAGCCGGGCGATTCTATCAGCGCGCCCCTGCGCGCCCTGCTGCCGCCCGAGGGCCCGCTGATAGAATCGCGCGCTCTTCGTGGTGATGCGGCGCCCCCCGAAAGCGGCACATCACGCTGCGCCCGTAGCTCAGTGGATAGAGTACTGGCCTCCGAAGCCAGGGGTCGCGCGTTCGATCCGCGCCGGGCGCGCCAGCAATCTTTTGCGCGGCGCAATCGGTTATGGTTGTCGTCCATGCACGACGCAGCGGGCCGGCGATGGACACGGGTCGCGCTGGCGTTGACCGTGCTGGCGCTGGTGGGCTGCGCATCGACGCGCCGCTCTGGCCGCGACGGCCCCGGCGCCAATCCGCCGCCCAACCTGGCACAGGTGCCCGACGCCGAGCCGCGCCTGGAGCCGCTGCGCAACGGCGGGCCGAACAAGCCCTATGAGGTGTTCGGCCGCACCTACGCACCGCTGACGCGCGATGCGCCGTTCAGCGAGCGCGGGCTGGCGTCGTGGTACGGGACCAAGTTCCAGGGCAGGCCGACCTCGAGCGGCGAGCCCTACGACATGTACGCGATGACGGCCGCGCACAAGACGATGCCGATACCGAGCTATGCGCGCGTGCGCAACCCGGCCAATGGCCGCGAGGTGATCGTGCGCATCAACGATCGTGGCCCCTTCCACGACGGCCGGGTGATCGACCTCAGCTACACCGCCGCGCTGAAGCTCGGCGTGCTCAACGCCGTGGCGCCGGTGGAAGTGGAACGCATCACGCAGGAGTCGATCCGCAGCGGCGCCTGGCGCGCGGGATCGGAGCGCGCGCTCGCGGCGGCGCCCGCACAGGCAACGCCGCCGCCGGGGCCGAGCGTCGCATCGGCAGCCGCGCCGCCGGCACCAGGCACGGCACCGCCGACGGTCAGCGTGCCCGAGGTGCCGAGCGCATCCATCACCACGGTGGCGATCGCCCCGGCCCCCGGCGGCGCCGTCGACACCACGGTCGCCGAAGCGGCGCCCGGCGCCGACGACGAGGTGCCGCGCCCACCGCCGCGACCGATCGCGCTGGCGCCGCCCGGTTTCTGGTTGCAGCTCGGCGCCTTCCGCGAGCGCGACGGCGCGCTGGACTTTCAGCGCAAGGTCGAACGCGAGCTCGACTGGCTGGCGCCGTCGCTGGCGGTGTTCACGGACC
>Ga0335080_10009773_pt1 | contig 10041 bp, 7 predicted proteins | sample Lox_Sample_34_FD_206720 | JGI IMG/M metagenome (GOLD analysis project Ga0335080, IMG submission 206720) | Soil microbial communities from Loxahatchee National Wildlife Refuge, Florida, United States - Lox_Sample_3.4 | ecosystem: Environmental > Terrestrial > Soil > Wetlands | place: USA: Florida... | reverse complement strand
CAGGACCACAACGGATTCACGCACCAGGATCCCGGGTTTATCGATGTGGTGGTGAACAAGAGCGCGGAAGTGACGCGGAGTTATCTGCCGCCGGACGTCAATTCCCTGCTGTCGGTAGCGGATCACTGTTTGCGCAGCGAGAACTACGTAAACGTGATCGTTTGCGACAAGCAGATGCACCTGCAGTACATGAATATGGATGAGGCGATCATTCATTGCACTAAGGGCATCGGGATGTGGGACAAGGCATGCAACGACCAGGGGAGCGAGCCTGACCTGGTGGTGGCGTCGGCGGGAGACATTCCGACGCAGGAGGCGCTGGCGGCGATCGTGCTTCTACGGCATGAGTTTCCGGAACTGAAAATCCGATATATCAATGTGGTGGATCTGTTCAAGCTCCAGCCGAGCCAGGATCATCCACATGGACTATCGGATCGAGACTTCGATTCCCTGTTCACCGTGGACAAGCCGGTGATTTTCAATTTCCACGGATATCCATGGCTGATTCATCGGCTGGCGTACCGGCGGACGAATCATGAGAACATTCACGTGCGCGGATACAAGGAGAAAGGGAACATCAATACACCGATGGAGCTGGCGATTGAGAATGAGATCGACCGGTTCAGCCTGGCGATTGATGCGATCAACCGCGTGCCGAAACTACAGCGGATTGGCGGGCACGCGAAAGAGAAATTCCGGAACATGCAGATTGAGTGCGTGAACTATGCGCATGAGTACGGCATTGATAAGCCGGATGTGGCGTCGTGGACGTGGCCGTACTGAGCCTGACTGACTGAAGTTCTGGGTACCTGAGCGAAAAGACAATTCCGCACAGGCTAAAGCCTATGCTACGAGGGTGTGCGACGAATGATGATGAATGTACTGGTGCTGAACTCCGGAAGCTCGAGCCTGAAGTTTCAACTCATCGCGACGGATATGGAGCACATCAAGAGGAATGAGGATCGCCGGCTGTGCCGCGGGGTGGTGGAGCGGATTGGGGGCGAAGCGATCGTCACGGTAAATGTAGGGGACCAACCGAAACACGTGTTTACCGAGCCGCTGGCCAATTTGCAGGCGGCGGTGGATTTCATCGTGAAGTGGGTGGCGTCGGACGAATCCGGGATTGCCGAGGTGGAGAACGCGGCGGATATTCACGCGGTGGGAAATCGCGTGGTGCACGGCGGCGAGAAGTTTTCTGAGTCGGTGGTTATTAATGATGAGGTGCTGCGGGACATCGAGGCGTGCATCGACCTGGCGCCGCTGCACAATCCGAACAACGTGAAGTGCATTCACGCGGTGCGGAAGATACTAGGCGCCAAGTTACCGCAGGTGGCGGTGTTCGATACTGCATTTCATCACCGGATTCCAGAGCAGGCGTATTTATATGCTGTGCCGTATCACCTGTACCGGCGGCATCATATCCGGCGGTATGGGTTTCATGGAACGTCCCACAGGTTCGTGGCATACCGATATCGCGTGCTGGCGAAGAAAACGCGGGAAGAGACGAACATCATCACGTTGCACTTGGGGAATGGATGCTCGGCGGCGGCGATTCGCAAAGGATACCCGGCGGATACGTCGATGGGGATGACGCCGCTGGAAGGGTTGGTGATGGGGACGCGGTCGGGGGACGTGGATGCGGCGGTGGTAAACCTGATTGCGACGAAAGAGGGATTGTCGACGGCGGAAGTGGAATCGCTGCTGAATACACAATCGGGACTGTTGGGAATTTCCGGGCTGACGAATGACATGCGCGTGCTGCAGCAGGAATTGACGGAGCACGAAGACCGGCGGGTGCGCCTGGCGATTGAGATTTTTGCGTACCGCGCGAAGAAGTATATCGGAGCGTACCTGGCAGCGATGGGCGGGGCGGACGCGGTGGTGTTTACGGGCGGGATTGGCGAAAACTCGGCGGATATCCGGTGGAGGATTTGCGAAGGGCTGGAGTGGCTCGGGTTGAAGCTAGACGCAGCCAAGAATGAGAAGGCCGTGGGGCGCGAGGAGCGGATCACGACCGAGGATTCCAGGTTGCACGCGTTTGTCATTCCTACGGATGAAGAGTTGCTGATTGCGCGGGACACGGTGCGGTGCATTTTGGGAGAACCGCACCCGTCTTGATGGAAGAGAGAGATTCCTCGCGCAAAGTACACGCGATGGGGCGGAGGTCCTCACTCCGCGGACTCCGTTCGGAACGACGTGATTGTATTTTTCCCGCAAACTTTAACGCCCACACTACAGGTCGGCGGGGAGCAGGCCAGCATCCCACTTTTCGATGTGAGGAGAGGAACGGCCTTCGAGGAGGGCGACGAAGGCGTTGAGGGCCTTGCGCGCGTCGCCGAGGGGGTAGTAAAAGGCGTCCCAGTTCTCGCTGTCTTCGCCATCGTGATTGGGAATGACGTGATCGAAGAAGTGGGCGAGGCGGAGTTCGGAGTAGGCGCTGCCGGCGCGGCGTTCGATATTTTCCAGATCCTTGAGCGAGAGTTCACCCTTGTGGCGACGGGTGCGGCGGAGGAGCTTGTGGCGCATCACGTCGGTAACGAGCTCTTTGAGATTGAGATTGCGGCCGGGGGCTGTAAGAAAAACGATTTCTTCGGCGGAAAGCGGCGCGAGGAAAGCCGACAGCCTCCGAAAATGCGCTACTGATGAATGAGACAGAATCGTACGGCCGACCATGGGATTGCCTTCGAAGAAGACGTCACCACGGGAAGAAAGTTCCTGAAGATCGCGGAGGTCGAGAGCCTGAAGATCGCCGCGAACATCGAGGACGGCATAACGATGGTCGTGACAGAAAGCCTCGATTTGTGGACGGGTGCGGAAGTGGTAGTCGATGCCATCGCGTTCGCCTGGGCGAGGGTCGCGGGAGTTGTAGAGGACGAGTGGTTGGAGGCGGGCGAAGAGGACAGGATGGAATTTGGCGAGAGTTTTGGCGAGGGGGCTTTTGCCAGCGCAGGAAGGGCCGGAAAGGACGACGAGGCGGCCAGGAGAGTTGGCGGGCATGGAAGAAAGATTAGCGCGTCGGGGACGCGGTGACAAACGGCACAGAAAGATTCCTCACTGCGTTCGGAATGACGGGGCGTTTTGCTTTCGAAATGACGCGGCGGTGTGCTGCGAGAGCGGGCCGCTTTCGAGGCGGACCCTACCGGCGGAGAGGGGCGCCGTTGAGATGGGAGCTCATGGATTCGATGGCGTGGTCGAGGGTCTGGCGTTTTTTCCAGAAATCGCGCCAGAGGTCGCCGTGTTTTTTGAGGCGGGCGGAAAGGGTGTGAATATTCAACTTCGCGGGATCTAGAGTAGTTTTGAGCTCGGCAGGAATGAGCGGCGTGGAAACGGGGGCCTTGGGGAAGGCGCGGACGGAGTAGGGAGCGGCAAGAGGGCGGCCGTGGGCGTTCTGGTGGACGTCGATAAGGACGCGGCCAGCGGGGCGTTTGGCGACGGAGCGTTCATTGGTAACGAGGTTGGGATGTTCGGCGGTAACCATGCGAGCGACGATTTCGGCGAAGGTGCGGAGTTGCTCGTAGGTGTAGACCGGCTCGACGGGAAGATAAAGGTGCATGCCGGTGGCGCCGGAAGTCTTGAGAAAGACGGTGAGCTTGAGTTGCGTGAGTTTTTCGTGGAGGGCTTTCGCGATGGTGACAACGACGGAGAAGTCGGTGCCGTCGGAAGGGTCGAGGTCGAAGAAGAAATAGTCGGGATGATCGATGTCGGTGTAGCGACTGCTCCAGGGATTGTGGTCGATGCAGCCGAGGCCAGTGAGATAGAGGAGCGAGGCACGATCGTTGGCGATGGCGTAATGGATGACTTCGCCGCGATGTTCGGAATCTATGGGAACAGTCTGAAGCCAGTCGGGGAGGCCATGAACTTCGCTGAGATTTTTCTGGAAGAAAGCCAGGCCCTGGATGCCGTCGGGATAACGGCGGAGGACGAGCGGGCGATCTTTGAGGAACGGAAGGATGTGATCGGCCATGCGGTAGTAGTAGGCGAGAAGATTTCGCTTGGTGCAGGCGGGTTCGGGGAAATAGATTTTGTTGAGATTGGAGACGCGGAAACGCTTGCCGTCGAGATCCATGGTGGCATTGTCGGCGCGGCCCTGGAAGAGTTCGGCTTCGATTTGGGATTTGGTGGAGAGGACTTTGCCAACGACAGGCGGGGCGTGGACAAGATCGGGAGAAGCGGATTTGGCTGGAGCCGGCGCGGGCGTTTCGAGTTGCCAGGTGCAGTCAGTGGGGTTGGCATCGTCGCGAAGAGAGAGAAAGACGGGGTGGCGGAGACGATGCTCGTCGGTCCAGGAAGAATAGCGCACGCGGGCAACCAGTTCCGGGCGAATCCAGGTGGGTTTTTCGTTGGTGCCGGGAGGTTCGGCAAAGGGAGAACGGTCAGAGTGGAGTGATTTTAGTTTGGCGAAGATTTCCTTATGCGATTGCGGGTTGAAACCGCTGCCCACGTGGCCGGCGAAGCGGAGGTTTTTGCCGTCATAGAGACCAAGCAGGAGCGAGCCGAAAGGGAGACCCGCGGCGCGGGCGGCGGTCCAGCCTGCAATGACGGCGTCGAGGGTGTGCGAGGTTTTCAGCTTCAGCCAGTTGGCGCTGCGATCGCTGACGTAACGGGAATCGAGGCGCTTGGCTACGATTCCTTCCAGACCGCTTTCCCTGGCTAGCTCGAACAGTTCCCTGCCCTTTTCCAGTTGATGATCCGAGAAGCGAATGTTTGTGGAAGGGTGAAGGAGCTTCTGGAGAAGCTGCTTGCGCTCGAAGAGCGGCGATTCGCGGAGATCGTAGCCGTCACAATAGAGAAGATCGAACACGAAAAAGACAACGGGAAATTCGGCGACAAGTTTGGCGGACGGATGGCGGACGTGCATGCGTTCCTGGAGTTTCTCGAAATCGCTGCGGCCGCGTTCGTCGAGAACGGCGATTTCGCCATCAAGAATGGCCTGGGTGGCGGTGAGGGCTTGGGGGAGATGCTGGAGTTCGGGATAGTGGGCGGTGATGTCGTTTCCGGAACGGGCGCGAATTGTGAGTTCGCGGTCGCGGAGGAAAGCAAGCGCGCGGACGCCGTCCCATTTAATTTCGAACAGCCAGGTGGGATCGGAGAAGGGGCGATCCGAGAGCGTAGCGAGCATGGGGCCGAGTTTCGCGGGCATGTGGGCTTTGCGGGCGTTTTGCAGTTCTGCGGGATGGAGGGGAGAGGCGGTGCGTTTGGGAGCGAGTTGCAGCTTGATTTCGTCGAGGACGCGGCCGGTGAGGACGGAGCCATCGTGGTGATCGATATTCCAGTGAGGATCTGCGGCTGCATCTTTGTGCTTGATCATCAGCCATTCGTTGCCTTTTTCGCTGTGCTTGAGCTTGACGAGGACAAAACTGCCGCGGAGTTTTTCGCCATTGAGCGTGAACTTGAGTTCGCCGCGGTCGAGTTGTTTGGAGGCGTCGAGGGCGCCCTCGGGCTGGAAGGTGCCGCGATCCCAGACCATGACGGTGCCGGCGCCGTAGCTGCCCGCGGGAATGCTGCCTTCGAAATTGGCGTAGTCGAGCGGATGATCTTCGACGTGGACGGCGAGGCGCTTGTCGTTGGGATTGAGGGAAGGACCCTTGGGGACGGCCCAGGATTTAAGAGTGCCGTCGATGGCGAGCCGGAAATCGTAGTGGAGGCGGGTAGCGGCGTGTTTCTGGACGACGAAAGTGGGTTCAGTTTTGGCCGGGGAGTCCGCGCCGGAGGGTTCGGGGGTACGGTCGAATTGGCGCTTTTTGTTGTAATCGGCGAGTTTGGAGGATCGAGGCATGGGGGCATTCTAGCGCAAGGAGGGATGGGTTCGGAGGCGGAGCCAGGGCAAGCGACCCAAGCGGTCCGCCTCGGAAGGCGGACCCTACACACGCGGACTGTGTCGTTTAGCGTGATTCATTGGGGATAGGCGGGAGATTTGAGCTTGCGCAAGGGGAGGGGGGCTCGCTAACCTTGGAAGTCCGTCCGGCTCGCTTCACGAAGGAGACTTGCCATGGCCACGACTGTCTGGAAGGGCCACCTCACCTTTGGGCTGATTTCGATCCCGGTGCGCATGTTCGCGGCGGCGCGCGGGGAGCGGGTCAGCTTCAACCAACTGCATAAAGTCTGCCATTCGCGGATCAAACAGCCCACGTTTTGCCCGGTGTGCAACCGCAACGTGGAACGCTCGGAAATCGTGAAGGGGTACGAGTACGAGAAGGACCAATTTGTCCTGTTCAACGAAGAGGAGTTGGACAAGATCGAGCCGCCATCGGCACGGGTGATGGAGATCCTGGAATTTGTGAAGCTCGATGAGATCGATCCGCTGTATCTCGATGCATCGTACTACGTGACCCCGGAAGACGCCGGGCTGAAGGCATACTCGTTGCTGATGCAGGCGATGAAAGAGACCGGTTACGGCGCCATTGCGAAACTGACGATGCACCAGCGGGAACACATCGTGATCATCCGGCCGGGTGCAAAGACGATGACGCTGCACACCATGTTCTATTCGAATGAGATTCGCGCTGCGGAGACGGTTCCGGACAACATCGAAGTGAAGGAACCGGAAAAGAAGCTGGCGGAACAGCTGATCCAGAGCCTCGCAGCGCCGTTCCAGCCACAAAAGTACCGGGACGAGTATAGTGACAGTGTACGCGCGATGATTGCAGCCAAGCTGGAAGGCAAGGAGGTGGCCGCAGCGCCACTGCCGCACATGGCGCCCGTGATCGATTTGATGGAAGCGCTGAAGAAGAGCCTCGCCAGCAAGCCCGCCCCCGAGGCGGCGAAGGCGGCGGAAAAAGCGGGTCCGGTGGCAGTGCCCGCGAGCAAGAAGCCGCCGACACGCGCGGTGCAACCAGCCGCGGCAGCGCAAAAACGGGGGAAGAAAGCAGCCGGCTGAGTTTCGATGGGAACGACGGACCGATACAGCCCCGAAGACGTGCAGCGAATCCTGGGGCTAAGCAGCAAACAACTGGAGCAATGGGAGCGGCTGCGGCTGGTGTCTGCGCAAAGAGACGGTGCGGCGCGCTATTACGATTTCCGCGACCTGATCGGCTTACGAACGATCAAGCAATTGCTGGAAAAAGGCGTGACCGCAAACCGTTTGCAGAAAGCCGTGTCGGCACTGAAGGAGAAACTATCGCAGGTGGAGACGCCGCTGTCGCAACTGCGGATTCTCTGCGACGGAAAAGATGTGCTGGTGGAGCAGGGCGCGGCGCGGCTGGAGCCGGTGTCGGGTCAATTTGTGCTGAATTTCGAGACGCGGGAGCTGGACGAGAGCGTGCGGGTGATCGCCAACGGGCGCAGCGCGGACGAGTGGATGTCGCTGGCGCTCGCGTACGAAGCGGACCTGCAGAGTCGGCCGAAGGCGATGGAAGCGTACGACCGGTGTGTGGATGTGGACCCGAAGAATATGGGAGCGCTTCTGAATTGCGGGACGCTGCATTACGAAGACGGAAATTTCGAGAGGGCCGCGGAGTATTTCGAGCGAGCGCTGGAGATGGACGAGAAGAGCGCGCTGGCACACTTCAATCTGGGGAGCGTGCTGGAGGATATGGGCCGGGTAGAAGAGGCGCGGCAGCATTTGCGGCAGGCCGTGCGGATGGAGCCGCGGTATTGCGACGCACACTATAACCTAGCGTTTGTGTGCGAGAAGCTGGGAGCGGTGGCGGAGGCGCGAGAGCATTGGGCTACGTATTTGAAGCTGGATCCAGTGGGGCCGTGGGCGGCACACGCGCGGCAGAGGTTGGCGGCGGGCACGGCGAGCAAGACGGCGACGACGAAGTAGTTTCACGAAAAATCCAAGAGAGATACTGCGTTCCCTTCGCTGGCGCTCTGGGCAGGCGGGATGACGTGTGTTTGTGTGCGAGGCGAGGACGGGTCTAAAGACCCGCCGCTATAGGAAGAACTGTCAACGATGGTCGTCGAGCTGCGGACGGCCTCAGAAGGCCATCGCTACAAGAGCCCCAGTTCAGACGAAGGTGCGGACTTTATTGCCTCGCCAGGCGGCGGAGCATGTCGCGGAGTCCGCCGATGAAGCCGAGAGTGCCGAAGATCAGCATGAGGAAGGGCTTGGTGTGGAGCCAGCGGTCGAGGAAATAGCCGGCCAGGCCTCCGACGCCCACGGCGGCGACCAGGATGAAGGGCAGCTCCATGGCCATGGCGAATTGACGCGAGTAGCCACCAGCTTGCTTTTCCGCCGGAGTGAGATCGGTGTCTTTGGGGTCTTTATTGTCCGAAGGCATAGCGCGCCAGCCGCGTGAATGGCTCAGGATACAATCCCGCAGCCAAAGTGACAAACAGGGCGGCGCCCAGGGCGATGGCTTGCGCGTTGGTCATATGAGGAGCGGGAGCTTCGCCGGGCTTCTTGAGCCAGGCATGAACGACCACGCGGAAATAATAGTAAAGCGCGGGAACGATGTAGAGCGCGGCGAAAACGGCAAGGATGGGATGGTGCGACTCGATAAGGGACTGGAAGATGAAGTACTTCCCCACGAAGCCGGCGGTGGGAGGAATGCCGGCGAGAGAGAGCATGAAGATGAGAAGGAGCAGAGCTGCGGCGGGGCTGCGTTGATAGAGACCGTCGAGATCGTCGAGTTCGTCGCCGATGAGGCCGCGCTGGCGCATGACCACGACTACGGCGAAGGCGCCCATGGTCATGAAGGCGTAGGCGATCAGGTAGTACATCATTCCGATGAGGCCGGTCATGTTGCCGGCGACGATGCCGAGGAGGATGTAGCCGACGTGGGAGATGGAGGAGTAGGCGAGGAGGCGCTTGATGTTGGTTTGCGTAAGCGCGGCGAGATTGCCCCAGGTCAGCGAGGCAACGGCCACGCCGGCGATGGCGTATTGCCATGTGGGTTGTGAGCCGCCGAAAACGCTGGTCATGAGACGCAGGAAAAGGGCGAAGCTGGCGATCTTGGAGGCGACACTGATGTAGGCGGTAATGGGAGTAGGCGCGCCTTCGTAAACGTCGGGGGCCCACTGATGGAACGGGACAGCCGCGATTTTGAAGAACAGGCCGGCGGCGACAGTGACAAATGCAAGGATGACGAGCCAGTCGATCATGCCGTGGCTGGACGTATAGCGGAGGCGGCGATCGAGCATGTCCGAAATTTGGGCGATGTTGGTGGAGGCGCTGACGGCGTAGAGGAGAGAGAAACCATAAGCGAGGATGCCGGAACTGAAGGCGCCGAGGAGGAGGTACTTCATGGCGGCTTCGTTGGAGCGCTGGTTGCGGCGGAGGTAGCCGGAGAGGACGTAGAAGCTGAGGGCCATGGTCTCGAGGCCGAGGAAGAGAACGATGAGGTCGATGCCGGAAGCCATAAGCATCATGCCGATGCAGGAAAGGACGAGGAGGGCATAGTATTCGCCTTCCTGTTCCCTTTCGAGGTCGAGGTACTTCACGGAGAGAAGAATGGCGAGGGCGGTGGCGGAGAGGAAGATAGCCGCGAAGATGATGAAGTAGCCATCGACAAGTACGGTGTTATGGAAGCCGAGCATGCCGAAAGAATGCATGGGATTGGTGCGCTCAACGTTGTAGCGCTGCACTTGCATGTAGAGACCCATGCCGCTGGCGCCGACACCCAGAAGAGCAAGAATGGCGTTCCAGTGCTTCTCCTTCGGCTCAAGGAGGAAATCGAAGATCAGAATACCGAGAGCAAAGAGGAGAAGTTCCATCTCCGGCAGGATGGTGAGGCCATCACCGTGGATGTAAGCGAGCACGGATTGGATGAAGGCGTGCATGGGCGAGCCTTATTTGAGCTCCAGCGCAGCGGGAGCCGATGGAGTGGGCGTGGAAGGCGGCTGAACGGCTGACGCTTCCTTGGATGGAGCGCCGGGCACGATGTAGCTTGCCCCTACGGGAGAGGGGTTGGAGGCTTGCCGGTAGAAGCTGGGGTTGACCTGGCGAACGATTTTTTCGACCGGATGGTCGATATAGGCGAAGAACGGCTTGGGATAGATGCCAATCCAGAAGGCAAAGAAGACAAGCGGGAGAAGCACCGCGTACTCGCGGAGATTCAGGTCGGGCAGATTCTTGTTTACATCGTGAGTGACAGGCCC
>Ga0335080_10009772_pt1 | contig 10041 bp, 8 predicted proteins | sample Lox_Sample_34_FD_206720 | JGI IMG/M metagenome (GOLD analysis project Ga0335080, IMG submission 206720) | Soil microbial communities from Loxahatchee National Wildlife Refuge, Florida, United States - Lox_Sample_3.4 | ecosystem: Environmental > Terrestrial > Soil > Wetlands | place: USA: Florida... | reverse complement strand
CGAAAACCACCATAACTTTGCCTGGAAAGAGAACCACAGCGGACGTGACCTCATCGTCCATCGCAAAGGCGCGACGCCGGCCGGGGCAGGCGTGCTGGGCGTGATACCCGGTTCGATGGCCAGCCCGACATTTGTGGCGCGCGGCAAGGGCAACGCTGACTCGCTCAACTCCGCCTCGCACGGCGCGGGCCGCGTGATGAGCCGCAACAAAGCCTGGGAAAGTTTCAATTGGAAGATGGTGAAACCGTATCTCGAGGAACGGGGTGTGAAACTGATTTCCGCCGGACTGGACGAAGTGCCGATGGTTTATAAAAACATTGAGGAAGTCATGGCCGCGCAAACCGATTTGGTTGAACCACTTGCACGATTTTTTCCGCGCCTCGTTAAAATGGCTCCAGCCGGTGAACGGGCGGAGGATTAAATCGGATGGCCGGATCGGTGGTTAATGCACTGCAGTCTCGATGTTTCGTGAAGGCAGGTGAATCGCGCTACCGCAAAAGCATGTTCCGCACGGCGTCAATGAACGCGTGCACTGTGGCGGGCACGGCCAGATTGCCGCTGCGCCGCCAGCTTAACGAAAGGAAAACGCCCACCGCGATGTGAATGCACGGCAGCAGAACGATGAGCGTCAGCAACCGTGAAATTCCGGTCGCACCTGTGATTGGCAAATGCCACCAACCCCACAACGTCGAAACGAAGAAGGCCGTCCACCATTGGCCTTTGTCTCCGGGCTGAAAGACATGCGAATCAATCGCGCCACGAAAGACGACTTCTTCCAACACAAAACAAACCGGCACGTAAAGCACGAAACTTTCGAGGCCGGTCAGCGCGTTGGACCAGTTGAATGTCACCGGCGTGTGATGCATGTGCTTGGCGACCAGGCGCGCCGTGAAGGTCAGCAACATGGTCAGGCATCCGATGGTGCCGGCTGTGCCAGCGCAAAAGCCGAGTTCCTTCCAGATCCGCCTGGTGAAATGACTGAACGCGAATGCCGCGCCGAATGCACCGATCATGCAACACAGGTACCAGAGGATTTCCGGTGTGTACGACCGCCAATCTGCCCCCCGGAGGGTCTGAATCAATTCAATTGCCGGTGAAACGGCCAGGGCAAGACCGAGAGCAATTCCCCATATGTTCAATCGAAAGCCCGGTGCGTCCCGGACCCAAAGCGTCACCAGCGGTTTTTTACGAACCAAAAGCTGAAACGCCACCACCAGCGGGACTCCCACCACCAGATAACTGTTGGCATCCAGATGGAACAGCCAACCGATCGCCATCCAGATTCCAACGAATGCCATCGCGTGCAGGCAGCGCTGGATTTGAGTCGGCGAAGAGTTCGGTTGGAGAACCGGCGGCGTTTCGGGAGGGGAGGGTTCGGACGTGCCGTTGGTCACAGGCTGTTCTCCGGCAATTCCTTCTTCCGGTACTCGTCAAGGTAAATGGTCATCGGCTCGGTCATCAGGTCGCGATACAATCCCATCTTGAAATAAAACCAGCCGGGATGGGTGTAACCGGTGGCCGGATTTTCCGGATAAGCGTTCACACCCGTGTAATCAACGACCAGTTTGCCATTGAGCCACGCTTTGACCCGACCGGTTTCGTTGGTCGTGAAGCGGGTTTGAAATTTGAAATCGAGCCATTGACCCCGCAGTTCATCCTTCGTTTCAAAAAGTGTCGTTTGGTGGCGGCTGATCTGATGGGTGATTTTAAGCACGCCGGAAACGTAACGGATGGCCACGATCGGGCTGTCGTCCGAACAATTGTCATTGCCGCCGCAGTACTGTTTCCATTGGGCGATGACCAGCCGCACCGGCACGATGGGAAAATTCGTCGGGAGGAACATGCTGAAGGATTGTTCGTAGCTCGCGTCTTCCTTTGAGGTCAATTTTTTTGCCTCCAACAATTCGTCCCGCTCAGTGTCCTTGCTGCCCTTGATGCCGGCCTCAAAAGTGTCATGACTGCGCAGCACGATCTGAGCAGCACCGCGGCCGGCTCGGACAACATTCGTCTGCATGCTTACCGCGCCGGCGACAAATCGGTCAGTGTCCCAGACTTTGCTCAGGCGTGCAGTTTCGAAGCCATCGTAAACGGCAACCGTTGGCGCGGCCGAGCTGGTTCCCTGGGCGTGGGCGACGCCGGCGGCATACCACGAAAAGCCGACGACCAATCCGAAAATGAAATTCAGCTTTAGCACAGCCGGGTGACTGATTTATTTGCCCTGGTTGAACGCGGCGACAACCTGATGAATCGCCGCGGTGTGCTCCGGCGTGCTGCCGCAACAGGAGCCGATGATGTTCGCGCCGGCGGCCAGCGCTCCCGCCACGCCGGCGGCCATGTCGGCGGGTGTCTGCTTGTAAACCGGCTTTCCCTTTTCCAGCACCGGCAGACCCGCGTTCGGTTGCACCATGACTGGCAACTGGCAGTGTTGCCGGTAAATTCCGGCGACCTTCGCCGCACCGGGCATGTCCATGCCCGTGCCGCAGTTCAAAGCCACGACATGTGCCCCGCGTCCCTCGATAAATTCGGCCGCTCGCGCAGGCTGAACGCCCATCATCGTGACGTAAAATGTCTTGTCGGCGGACAAATCGTAAGCCAGGGAAGCAATGATGCACGGGGCTTTCACAGCTTTGGCGGCGTCAATGGCAATGCCAAGTTCGTCCAGTGACGTTTGGGTCTCGATGATAATCGCATCTACGCCCGCCTCGACCAGTGCCCGGGCCTGTTCTTCGTAAGCAGCCCGCGCCTCGTCCTGTGACAAGTCGCCGTACGGTTCAAGAATTGCGCCGAGCGGGCCGAGGTCGCCCAGCACAAAACCATCGCGCCCGCCAAACGCTTCCCGCGCAATGCGTGCTCCCGCCTGATTGATGGCGCGCAGATCATCGGCATGGTTATGCCGCTTGAGCATGATCCGGCTGCCGCCGAAGGTGTTGGTAATGACGCAATCCGTGCCCGCTTCCACATAACGCCGTTGGATGCCGAGCACGCGGTCGGGATGGGCGAGGTTCCAAAACTCGCCGCAGGCGCCACTTTCCAGGCCGGCCAGCATCAGTTGAGTGCCCATCGCGCCGTCGCAGACCAGACGGCGTTCACGCAGGGTTTCTTGCAGAGTTTCTTTCATCATTCACGCGCGGTTCCGGGTTGTGTAAGGACGTATGGTTAAGACAGCCGAAGACAATGTTCAAGACCCGAATTTAATGCTAGAGTATGACCAACGACGCCATTTATCCTGTTGCACCGCATACGAAAATTCAAACCAGCCGGATGAGCGTCGAACTCCATTTCAATAATCAACGGCGAGACGTTGCGCCGGGTTCTTCGTTGTTCGATTATGCCGAATCGCTGGCCATCCAGGTGCCGACTTCCTGCCGCAAACAGGGTAAATGCAAGGAATGCGTGGTGGAAATCGTCGAAGGCATGGATTGCCTTTCGGCCCGGGTACCGGCGGAGAAACATCTGAAAGGCAACTTCCGACTGTCCTGCTCGTGCCGCATCATCAAGGATGCCGGCATCGTCCGCTGCCATACCATGCGGCGCGGTGAAATGCACATCGAACGTGACGCGCTGCATCTTCCCGGTGGCCAGCAAAAATTAAAGCTCGAACCGGCGGTGACCCGCGACGGCGACCGGATTTTTTTGGATGGCGAAGAAATCGCGCGCTCGACCGCGCCGATTCACGGGCTCGCGATGGATTTGGGCACCACCACCGTCGTGCTCCGGCTATTGAATCTCGAGACGGGCGAAGTCGTTGCCGACGCGGCTTTTGAAAATCCACAGCGATTCGGCGGTTCGGATGTGATGTCGCGAATTCATTACGACACGGAGGAAGGCGGCCATCTGTTGCAACGGACGCTGGCCGGGTATCTCACGCGCGCCATCGAGGAATTTCCGGTGGACCCGAAGACGATTTACGAAATGGTCGTGGCGGGAAACTCCACCATGCGCGACCTGTTCTTTCGCCTGAATGTTTATTCCATCGGCCAAAGTCCCTACCGTTCCATCACGGAGCTGGAAATGGCCGAAGGCAAACGGACGACGACCAGCCTGGCCGCACCGGTGAAGAAATTGTTGCTGCCGCTGCATCCCCGGGCGCGGGTTTATGGGTTGCCCATTATCAGCGGCCACGTAGGCGCCGATGCCGCCGCGTGCATGCTGGCCGTGGATTTGGCGAACGAAGAGCGGATGATTGCCATCATGGACATCGGCACTAACACGGAATTGATCCTCGGCAACAAAAACAAGATTTTTGCTGCGTCCTGTCCCGCCGGGCCGGCGTTTGAAGGCGGCAAAATTTCCTGCGGCATGCCGGGCCTGCCGGGCGCGATTGAAAAAGTGAAGCTCAACACGGACGGCTCGTTTTCCACGCAGGTCATCGGCGGCGGACCGCCGGAAGGCATTTGCGGGTCCGGCTTGATAGACCTGTTGAGCGAGCTCTTGAAACACAATCGCATGAACGCCTTGGGCCGCTTTGAAGACGGCGAGGACCGCGTCGTCGTGGACGCGCGCGGCGACCAGCCGGTTTATTTCACCGAAAGCGACATCAACGAACTGGCCCAGGCCAAAGGCGCCAACGTCGCCGGCTTGCACATTGTCTTTCAGCAATACGGCATCCGGTTTGACGACCTGGACATTTTTTATCTGGCCGGTGGTTTTGGCCGGCACTTGAATGTGGCCTCTGCCAAACGCATCGGGCTGATTCCGAACCTGGCCGATGCCAAAATCCTGCAGGTGGGCAACGCTTCGGTCGAAGGCGCCTGTCTGGCGTTGTTGTCGCGCACGAAACGCCAGGAACTGGAAGACCTCGTCAAACGCGTCATCCATTGCCGCCTGGAAGCGCATCCGCACTTTTTCGATTACTTTGTCGAAGGTTGCCAATTCAATCCGGTAGCAACGCCGTCCGCGCTGCCATCGGTTTCCTGACATGCTCGAATTGATTGAAACACAGCCGGACGTCAGTGTGCAGGAACCCGAGTATCAACGGTTGCTCGGGCTTCCCAAAAATTATTCGATGCAAGGACGTGTGCGCGAACTGGCCGACGGCGCCCGGCAATGGTATGCGGAAAACGGCCGGCCCTGGTTTTACGCGCGGCAAATCAATGCGCTGGAATTGGTGAACGGAAAATTGCGCGTCGGCGGAACCGAATTTTCCTCCCGGCGGCTGCACAATCAATTCGCCGAGGGACAGGCGGAAGGCGCGGTGCTCGTCGCGGTGAGCGCCGGCCGGGAATGTGAAGAACACGCGCAACAACTCTGGCGCGAGTCGAAACCTGACGAATACTTTTTCCTGGAAATATTCGGCTCAGCCGTCGTCGAGCACCTGGTCACGATTGCCAGCGGCCATATCTGCGGCTGGGCGGATCAGAACGGCACGGCGGTCCTGCCGCATTACAGTCCGGGTTATTCCGGCTGGGACATCTCGGACCAAACGAATTTGTGGAATTTAATCCGGCAAGACAGCGCGCGTCATTTGGAGGGGAAGCTCGACGTTCTGGAAACCGGAATGCTGCGGCCCAAAAAATCGCAGTTGGCTGTGTTCGGCGTCACGCGCGATCTGGAAAAGGCGCGGAGTCTGGCCCGGTTGATTCCCTGCGAAAACTGTTCGCTTCCGAAATGCCAGTATCGTCGTGCGCCTTACAAACGACCTCCGCCGCGTTTGGAGCACCTCTCCGCCTCGAAAGAGCAAAAAAACACGGAAGGGTTAACCGCTGATTGACGCTGATGAACGCTGATTGGAAACTGAAAATCTGGCAAATTAGACTCGGGCTTTGAGCAGTTCACGCAACGGCAGCGCGCGAGGGTGCGGCGATGTCCGCCCTAAGCTCCTCCCCGTCTGATGAGCGTTTATCAGTGGTTGTATCTCCTTGCGATTTTTGCACCTTTTTGCAGCCAAATCATTCGCATCGATTAGCGTGGATTAGCGGTTTCTAATTGGTTGAGAGTTGAGCATTGAGGGTTGAGGGGACGGCTCGCGAGTACGCTCGCCCCACCGGATCCGTGTTATCCGCGGTTAAAAAATTCGGCACCGTACAATTCTCCATGTGATTTCTGCGGGCGCGAATGGACAAATGGGGATGGTTTTGAAATGATACGGCGCTTATATGCTGAAGCTTTGCGACATCAACGGAGCGGCGAAGGACAAACTTCCGCCAGCCTTCACCGACAAATCGGGAATCGGCGTGCATTACACCGACGCGTTCATCAAACCGATGAACACCAAACTGCCGGACGGCACGCGCGTGGGCTGCAAACGCAAAGGATTGAAATTAATGCTCACCGTCGGCACGAAAAAGGGCGAAGGCCTGATGCGCCGGCTCACTGTCAGCAAAGATCCCGTGGTGATGTTGAACGCCGCGCTCCAGGAAGCGGCCAAAGCCGCTGGCGTGGAATTGAAAATGACGGACACGGAAATTTTAATAGCCGCTTGATGACAGCCTAAAAGTCAGGCAAACCCGTGTCTCCCTTTCCTCAAACCACCGTAACCGTGTTACGGAGCAAGCCGATTCCGCTGATTTGAATCTCGACGACGTCACGGTCCCGCAGAGTAAACGTGTCGGGCGGGACGATGCCCGTGCCGGTTAACAGCACCGCGCCGTGCGGGAATACCTGGCTGCGAAAAAGATAACCGGCCAACTCCTCGAAACGCCGCTTGATCTGGCCGACCGAGGTTTCACCGGTAAAAACCGGTTTTCCGGCCCGCTGGATGTTTAGCCGGATTGTCCATTGGCGCGCCTCGACTTCGTCGGCACCGAGCTGTATCCACGGACCGAGCGCGCAGGAGCCGGTGTAAATTTTCGCCTGCGGCAGGTAAAGCAGGTTTTCCCCCTCAATGTCGCGCGAGCTCATGTCGTTGCCAATCGTGTAACCGACAATCGTCCCGCGCGAATTCAACACCAACGCCAGCTCCGGCTCCGGCACGTTCCATTTCGCGTCCCGGCGGATACCCACCGGCTCGCCGGTTCCGACCACTTTTTCCGCCAGCGCTTTGAAAAATAGTTCGGGCCGCTCGGCTGCGTAAACCTTGTCGTAGGCGTTGGCGCTGAAATCGGATTCCTCCATCCGCGCCGTTTTGCTCCGCAGATAAGTCACGCCCGCTGCCCAAACCTCCTGCCGTTCCGCCGGCGGTAGAAGTTTTATCTCCGACAATGCCTTCCGCGGCAGATTTTTCTTTGTGAACTTGCTCAGTTCCTCCGAGGGATCTTCACTTTCCAGCAGCGGAAATATTTCCTCGACGCCGGTCGCGGTCAAATCCACCACCATGCCATCATCGGTGGCCATCCCAATACGAACCCCGTCGGATTTGTTATTGAACCGGCAAAGTTTCATTGCACGCATCCTGGCAGGGGGTTCAGCATGGAAGAATGCCAGTCTCCATCAGACGGAATGGGAAACCGGCCGTTTGCTGAAACCGGCGAAGTATTCCAAAATCTGGTCCCGCCATTTCGCTGAATCGGCGACCTGGATGGCCAGGCGTTCGGCGATTTCCCGGTGCCGGCGCGCATCAATTTTGCCGGCGAGCGATTGCCACGTGGTTTGCAGCGCCGCCGCCTGCTGCGTACCCTCGTAATACTTCGCGCACAGCGCGTCCCACAGTATTTTCCCCGACTTTGTCCGGTATTCCCAGGCGCAGCGATGAAACCAGAGGAGAAATTTCTCCGGGCAGCGTGCGACATCATCGAACAGGTCGCAAACCGGCGGAAAATATTGCTCTACGGCGCGGTCGCCGCGCTTCGTTCGATCGAAGCCGATACCTTCAGTTGAAGCCCGGTGATAATACGTTGCTGTCCAGTCGGCTTCCGGCGCGCGATCGTTCCAGGGCATCGGCGCGTAATGATCGCCGCCGATCATGTGATGCAGTCCCAGGGGCATCGTGTAATTCACGTAGGTCTCGCGCGAGCCCATCATCATGTCGCGGATGACCGCTACCGTTTTGTCATCGTTGGTGAAGGACATGCGCGTCCATTCCTCGGCGATGATATCGGCGGACAACCCCGGATTCCACGCGAGCCGGCCGAACGCATACCAGTTTGACTGTGAGAAATGATGCCCGCACCAGTTGGTGTCCAGGCCCGGGTTGGTGACGGAGACCATTCCCGTGAGGCGACTGGGATAAATTTTCCCCGCCAGCACTTTGGCCACGGTTGAACCGCTGCCCTTCGCATGCGTGTCCGAGCCCAGAAATTCCGCCCACATCGTGCCGAGGTAAACGAGATGTTTCGCCTGTCCCAGATACTCCTGCGTGGCCTGAATTTCGGCGATGACGGGAGTCTGCTTCATCCCGCCGAACAAAGGATGAAACGGCTCGCGCGGCTGAAAATCGAGCGGGCCGTTCTTCACTTGAACGGCAACGTTCGGGCGGAACTGCCCGTCCAGGCGCGTGAACTCGATGTAGGCGCGCTTGACGCGATCCGGGTCAATCGCCTGGTCATAAACGAACGCCCGCCACATGACGTTGCCTTTGTGCGGCGCGAGGGCGTCGGCCAGCACATTTGCCCCGTCGGCATGAGTGCGGCCGTACGTCTTGGGTCCGGGTTGACCTTCCGAGTCGGCCTTGACCAAAAAACCGCCGAAGTCGGGAATGAATCCATAAATTTCGTCTGCCTTGGCCTTCCACCAATCGGCCACGCCCTTGTCCAATGGATCGGCAGTTTTCAACCCGCCCAGCCGCACCGGTGCCGCGAAGTTGGCGGACAAATACATCCGCACGCCGTAAGGCCGCCACGCGTCCGCGAGCGCGGCAATTTTGCGGAGATACTCGGGCGTGAGGATGCGCGGGTCGGCGTTGACATTGTTGATGACTGCGCCGTTGATGCCGAGGGAAGCGCAGGCGCGGGCGTAATCGCCGTAGCGCTGGTTGAGCGTTCCCGGCAACTTATTCCATTGCCACAACGAGTGCCCGGCATAACCACGTTCAATCGTTCCGTTGAGATTATCCCAGTGGTTCATCAACCGAAGCTGAAGCGCCGGCCGTTCGGTGAGGCCGAGTTGGTCAATCGGCCGGCCGGTTTGCATCAGGCGCAGAAAATGAAAAACACCATACAGCGCGCCGATTTCGCTGTTGGCAGCGATCACCGTCACCAGCTTATTTCCGATGCGCGTCGAGCGGAGGATAAAGCCTTCGTTACCGGCTACGTTCAGATCGGTGGTCCAATTCAAATCACGAATCGGCGCTGAATTTTCCGGCGTGCCGACAATGACCGTGCCAGCCTGCAATCCGTTTTCATCCAAAGGAACCGGGCCGCCCAGCAGGGTCGCGGTTGCCAACCGCAATTCGTCCCGGATGATTCCACACGTGGCTGACGTGCCGTCCACATGAATTTGTCGCACGATTTTGCCGTAGTTCCTGGCAACATCGCCCGGCGGCGCGTATCGCAGCCACAGCTTGTAGCCGTCTTCCTCCGGCAACGGCGTTTGCAGTTCAGCCGCATAACTCCGGGTTGGGTAACCGCCAACGTAAAGGCCGGCAGCGCCTGCCAGGCCTGCTGCCACAAATTCTCGTCGGGTCAATTTCATACAAAACACGCGTAGCGGCTTTCGGCAGAAAGCCGCACTCTTTTAGTCTTCCAACATTGGCGGCGCTCCCACGGCGCGCCAAAGCGGGCGAGCGCGACGGCGGCTGCCGAGCCGCCGCTACGCCGCGGTGCGCCTCGTCACGGTAATTCGTCGGTGCGCTTTTGGCAGCATGAACGCCAGCCCCACGCACGTCAACATTCCCATGCCGAGTACGTTGAAAGCGAGCCCGGTGCTGTGATACTGCTTGAGCAACCAGCCGACGATGTATGGCCCGGCGAACCCGCCGAGGTTGCCGAACGCGTTGACAAGACCCATGACCACGCCCATGACGTTGCGCGGCAGGGTTTCACCGGGGATCGCCCAGAACGGCGCCATCGCCGTGAATGGGCCGGGAATGGCCAGGCACAGCAGCGCGTAGGAAATCCAAAAGTGTCCGCTGAACACCACGCTCAAAATCAGGCTCGCGCCGCTCATGAAATAAACCGCCGCGACGTGGCCGCGGCGTTCGTGCGTTTTGTCCGAATGCCACGAGTT
>Ga0335080_10009769_pt1 | contig 10042 bp, 11 predicted proteins | sample Lox_Sample_34_FD_206720 | JGI IMG/M metagenome (GOLD analysis project Ga0335080, IMG submission 206720) | Soil microbial communities from Loxahatchee National Wildlife Refuge, Florida, United States - Lox_Sample_3.4 | ecosystem: Environmental > Terrestrial > Soil > Wetlands | place: USA... | reverse complement strand
GCCTCGATCTCGCCGAGCTGCTTCTCGGTCATGCCGGGATAGTGCTCGAGCGTCATCGCCTTGATGGACGCACCGCCAGCCAGATCGCGCACGAGGCCGATGAAGCTCACCACCCCGCCGATGTCGTGGTTGCCGGCGGTCAGGCGCTCGACTTCGGCGCCGACGTCGAAATCTTCGCGCTGGACTTTGATCATCGCGAGCCTCCCGTGACCGGCGGAAAGATGGCGATCTCGTCGCCGGCTGTCACCGGATGGTCGGGCTGGACGTAGGTCTGGTTCACCGCCACCCGCACCACCGAGAGGTCCTTGAACGCCTCGGCATGGCCGGCCGACCGCGTCTTCAGCCAATCGAGGAGCCCGCGGACGTCGCGCACGCCGGGCGGCGGCGTCACGTCTTCCTCGGCGCTGCCGACCCGTGTCCTCAGCCAGGCGAAATAGAGGATCTTCATCTAGACCCCCACCTCGCTGAACGGCAGGAAGTCGACCATGGCGCCGGCGGTGACCTGCGTGACGTTCTCGGCAAGCTCGATCAGGCCGTCGGATTCGACGAGCGAGGTCAGGATGCCGGCCCCGTCGCGCGGGAAGCGCTGCGCCACCGGCATGCCGTCCTCGCCCGCGGTCAGCCGCGCGCGCACCCACTCGCGGCGGCCGAGCTTCTTCCTGGCGTCGAAGCCCGCGCGCACGCGGAACAGATGCGGCTCGATATCGGCGGCACCGCCCAGGCGCAACAGCACCGGACGCGCGAAGCGCAGGAACGTCACCATCATCGCCACCGGATTGCCGGGCAGGCCGGTGAACGCGACGCCCTTCACCTGGCCGAACGCGACCGGGCGGCCCGGCCGCACGGCCAGGCGCCAGAAATGGATCGAGCCCAGCTCCTCGACCGCGGCGCGCACGTGATCCTCTTCCCCGGTCGACATGCCGCCCGAGGTGACGATCGCATCGCAGCTCTCCGCGGCCTTGGCCAGCACCTCGCGCACCGCCTCGCGGCGGTCCGCCACGATGCCGAAATCCGCGACGGCGCAGCCGAGCTGGCCGAGGAGGGCAAGCAGCACGTAACGGTTGGCGTCGTACACGGCGCCGGGCGGGGTGGGCGCCCCCGGCTCGCGCAGCTCGTCGCCGGTCGAGAACACGCCGACGCGCAAAGACCGGTAGACGTCGAGGTGGGTGGCTCCCACCGAGGCCGCGAGCCCCACGTCCTGCGGGCGCAGCCGGTGGCCGCGGCGCAGGATCGTGGCGCCGGCCTGCACGTCCTCGCCCGCCTTGCGCCGGTTCGCACCGCGCTTGATGCCGGGCGGCAGAACCACCGCATCGCCCTCGACCCGGCAATCCTCCTGCATGAAGCAGGTGTCGGGGCCCGCCGGCAGCGGAGCGCCGGTGAACACGCGCACGGCGGTGCCGCGCGCCGGCGCCCGTGCGGCATGCTGCCCCGCGGCGACGCGGCCGCTCACCGGAAGCCGCGTCTCGCCCGCCGGGCTGAGATCATCGAAATACGCCAAATAGCCGTCGACCGCGGCGTTGTCGTGCGGCGGCACGTTGCGCGTCGCGACCAGGTCTTCGGCGAGGATACGGCCGCGCGCGCTTCCGAGCGGCACGCGCTCGGGCGACGCGATCACCGACACCCGCGCGGCAAGGATGCCGAGCGCCTCGTCGGCCCGCATCAGCTCGCCGCCGAAGGCGAAGCAGTCGTCGGACAGCTGGGCCATTACGCAGGCTCCGTCATCGCGAGCGCAGCGAAGCGATCCAGAGCGCGTGCGCGACCCTGGATCGCTTCGTCGCTGCGCTCCTCGCGATGACGATTCTCGTGAATGTTTACCGGCGAAGACACGTCTCAGGCCCTCACCGTGCGCTTCGCTGCTGCCCCCAGCCCGCAATGCGCCGTGATGAAATCGGCAATGGCTCCGACGTCGTTGAGGTCGAGGCGCGGCACCGGAAGGCCGGCCACCGGCGCGTCGCTCGCCACCGCCACCACGTGGCGGTCTTCCGTGCACAGCAGCGGCTTGCCGAGCGCCGCCCGGTAGATTTCGAGCTTGTTGTGCGGGTATTCCTTGAAGCCCTCGACCAGGATCAGATCGACCGGGCTCATCCGCGCCAGCAGCTCGTCGAGGGTCGGCTCCGGCGCGCCGCGCAACTCGTGCATCAACGCGAATCGCCGTGACGAGGAGACCATCACCTCGGAGGCGCCAGCCGCCCGGTGCGCGTACGAATCCTTGCCCGGCTGGTCGACGTCGAACTCATGGTGGGCGTGCTTGAGCGTCGAAACCGCAATCCCGCGGCGCACGAGCTCCGGGATGAGGATCGCGAGGAGCGTGGTCTTGCCGCTGCCGCTCCAGCCGGCCAGGCCGAAGACTTTCAAACCTTGACCTGCCCGACGTGCGGCAGCGCGCCCTTTGGCGCCTTGTCGGCGGGCCGCGCCGGAACCTCCGGCCGGTCCTCGCCCATGTGGCGCAGACCCGCCTGCAGGTAGTCCCAGCCGGTGATCAGCGTGAGCACCGCCGCGACCCACAGCCCGGCGACGCCGATCAGGGTGATGGGCGCGAACGCGGTGGGGGCCGCGTCGCCGACGATGAGGAAGCCGAGGGCCGTCATCTGGATGCCGGTCTTCCACTTGGCGAGCCGGCTCACCGGCAAGCCGACGCGGATTTCGGCCAGGAACTCGCGCAGGCCCGAGACCAGCACCTCGCGGCAGAGGATGACCAGGGCCGGCAGCACCATGATGCCGCTGATGCGCCCGAACGCGACCAGCATCAGGATGGTGGCGGACACCAGCAGCTTGTCGGCGATGGGATCGAAGATGCGCCCGAGCTTCGACTGCTGCTTCCAGGCGCGCGCCAGGTAGCCGTCGAAATAATCAGTTACCGCCGCCGAGGTGTAGAGCGCGCAGGCCACGTAGCGCACCCAGTCGCCGTCGACATAGAACAAGGCCACCAAAACCGGAATCGCGACGATCCGGGAGAGCGTCAGGATCATCGGCAAGGTCTTGAACATATTGAAGTATCCCCACAGCCGGCCAGGGCGCGCTGTCGTCACAGAGATAGATGTGCAGCGCCGGGGAGCGATTTTAGCGGTCGCCGTGGAAGTGGTCATAAATTTTTTTGGCGACCGACTTGCTGATTCCCACCACGTTTTCGAGGTCGGTGAGGCCCGCCCGTCCCACCGCCTGGCCGGAGCCGAAATGCATCAGCAGCGCCTTCTTGCGGCGCGGGCCGATTCCGGGGATGTCGTCGAGCGGCGAGGCGGCGATGGCCGCGCTGCGCCGCGTGCGGTGCCCGCCGATCGCGAACCGGTGCGCCTCGTCGCGCAGCCGCTGCAGGAAGTACAGCACCGGGTCGCGCGGCTCGAGCTGGAACGTGTCGCGCCCGTCCATGAAGAAGCGCTCGCGCCCGGCGTCGCGGTCCGGGCCCTTGGCGATCGCGACCAGCGGGATGTCGGTGATGCCGAGCTCGGCGAACACCTCCAGCCCGACGCTGAGCTGGCCCTGGCCGCCGTCGAGAAGCACCAAGTCGGGCCAGTTCTCCGAGGTCCGGCCGGGATCCTCGCGCATGGCGCGGCCGAAGCGGCGCATCAGCACCTCGCGCATCATCGCGTAGTCGTCGCCGCCCAACGGCGGAGGCTCTTCGGGCGCCGGCGGCACAGGCGCAGGCTCGACCTGACCGGGCGGGGGGGCGTCGCCGCGGATGTTGAACTTCCGGTAGGCCTTTTTCACGAAGCCCTCGGGGCCGGCGACGATCATCGCCCCCAGCGCCTGCCGGCCGCTGATATGGCTGTTGTCGTAGACCTCGATGCGCCGCGGCGGCGCTTCGAGCCCGAACGTCGCGGCGACCCCTTGCAGGAGCTGCCCCTGCGCCGTGCTCTCGGCAAGCCGGCGCTCGTTCGCCTCGCGCGCGTTGAGGAGCGCGTGGTCGACCACCTGGCGCTTGGCGCCGCGCGTCGGCACCTCGATCTGCACGCGACTGCCGGCGCGCTCGGAGAGCGCTTCGGCGAGCAGCTCGCGGTCGGCCACGTCGTGGCTCAGGAGGACCAGCCTCGGCGGAGGCCGGTCGGCGTAGAACTGGCCGACGAAGGCGTTGAGCACCTCGGCCACCTCGAGCTGCTTGTCGTGGCGCGGGAAGTAGGAGCGGTTGCCGTAGTTGAAGCCGCCGCGGAAGAAGAACACCTGCACGCAGGTGCAGCCGCCGGCCTGATGGGCGGCGATCACGTCCGCGTCGTCGAGCGATTCGACGTTGATGCCCTGCCGGTTCTGGATCGTGGTGATGGCGCGGATGCGGTCGCGGAACATCGCCGCACCTTCGAAGTCGAGCGCGTCGCTTGCCGCCTGCATGTTGCGGGCGAACTCGGCCTGCAGGTCGTGGGATTTGCCGCGCAGGAACTCCTTGGCCTCGCGCACCAGCTCCGCATAGGCCGCGCCCGAGATGCGTCCGACGCAGGGGCCGCTGCAGCGCTTGATCTGATAGAGCAGGCAGGGCCGGGTGCGCCCCTGGAACACCGTGTCGGCGCAGGAGCGCAGGAGGAACGCGCGCTGCAGGGCGGTCAAGGTCTCGTTGACGGCCCCCGCCGAGGCAAAGGGGCCGAAATAGGTGCCCTTGCGGTCGCGGGCGCCGCGGTGCTTGGCGATCTGCGGGAACGGATGGTCTTCGAACAGGGCGACGTAAGGAAACGATTTGTCGTCGCGGAGCTGGACATTGTACCGCGGCACCAGGCGCTTGATCAGGTTGATCTCGAGCAGCAGCGCCTCGGCTTCGGTGTGCGTGGTGACGATCTCCATCTGCCGGGTTTCGTTCACCATCCGTTGCAGGCGCACCGGCAGGCGGCTGATCTGCGTGTAGTTGGTGACGCGGCGGCGAAGATTTCGCGCCTTTCCGACGTACAACACCGTGCCGTCGGCGGCGAGCATGCGGTACACGCCCGGGCCGCCGGGCATCGTGGCGAGTGCTGCCCGAATCGCCGCGAGTCCGTCGCCGAGCGGCGTCGGAGAGCCGCTCTCCAAGGGCTGAGATTCGGTTTCAGGCTGACTCATCAGGCAATTGCATCACGGCTCGCGGCCCGGGGATATGTGGATAGATATTTGGCGATTGGAACGGGCTTTGGCGCGTCGCTGCGATATCCACGGAACCTGGGGATATCTCTGTTCGAAACGCCCTCATGAGACACCAGGAATCCCTGATATGCTGGGGTCTTTGCATGTCGCATAAAAATTGGGCATTTTTCTAACCGACTGATATCCGACCTAAATCGCCGACCCCTTGGTCACATTGTAGTCACAACTGTGAATCCATCAGGGTATTCCCTGATTTTTTGCGGGTTTGCGGCAACTGTGCACAACTGAACGGGCCGGATCATGCCACCGCAGCGGGTCGGCGGCTGCGACGCGTTTTGGCTCTTTTCGCAGGTAAGTTTTACACACCACGGTGCCGCTCGATCTCGGCCCCCACGCTCGCCGCGTCCGGGTAGACGTCGAGCTTTTCGACGCGCACGCGGGCGGTTTTGACCCGCCGGTTCTCCAGGCACACGCCCGCGATCCGCTCGGCCAGAGTTTCGCACAGATCGAAATGCCCTTCGGCGACGATCTTGCGGATTCCCGACACGACGGTGTCGTAGCGCAGGATGCGGTCGCGCCGCCCGAGCCGCGGTTCGCTGCTGAGAAGCGGTCCGGATTTCGTGGCGAGCAGCTCGACGTTGATGCGCACGCGCTGATTGACGTTCTTCTCGCGTTTCCACACGCCGATCTGCACCCCGAGCACGAGGTCGCGGATCAGGACCCGGTAGTAATCGGAGCTGTTCGTCATGAGTTATTCGTCATGAGGCGGGGCCGACGTCGGCGCTCCCCAGTTGAGATGCTGGCCGCTGTCGAGCGCCACCATCTGGCCGGTGAACGACGGCGTCGTCAGGATGAAGCGCAACGCGCCCGCGATCTCATCGAGCGAGGGCGCGCGGCGCAGCGGCACCGACTCCACCTGGCGGGCGAACTGCTCGTCGGTTTGCCGCGGGCTCGGCAGCACCGGCCCCGGGCCGATGGCGTTGACGCGGATGCGCGGTGCCAGGGCCAGCGCCAGGGTCTGCGTCAAGGTCCACAGCCCGGCCTTGCTCACGGTGTAGGAGACGAAATGCGGCGTCAGGTTCCACACCCGCTGATCGACGAGATTGACGATCACGCCGTGTCGGTCGCCAGCCAGCTGGCGCGCGAAATTCTGCGCCAGCACAAACGGCGCGCGCAGGTTGGTCTCGAGATGGGCGGTCCAGCTCTCGCGCGTGGCAGTCAGCGCCTCGTCGCGGTCGAACACCGACGCGTTGTTCACCACGACGCCCACGGGCCCGAGCGCCGCACTGGCCTGTGCGACCAGGCCCTGAGTTTCGGCCTCGTCGGCGAGATCCGCCTGCAGCACCACGGCCCGGCCCCCGGCGCGCGCGATCTCGCTCGCGACCGCGTCGGCCTGCGCGCGCGAGTCCCGGCAATGGACCGCGATCGCGAAGCCCAGGCGCCCCAGCTCCAGCGCCAACGCGCGCCCGATGCGATGCGCCGCCCCGGTGACCAGGGCGGCGCGCGGGATCGACGCGGGGATCGTAAGCTCGGGCATCCGCCGCAGAATGGTCGGGGTGGCGCTGCGGTTCAAGCCTTGCCTAAGATGGGGGCGTCCATTCAGGCCCATTCATCAGGGAGGCCGCAGTGGCAACGATCGTTGTGGCGCATGGAGCATGGTCCGGAGCGTGGGCCTGGAAGCGGGTGCGCCGCCTGCTGGCAGCCCAGGGGCATGAGGTGTTCACGCCGACCTACACCGGCCTCGGCGAGCGGGCGCATCTCGCCAGCCCCGCCAACGACCTCAGGACCCACATCCAGGACGTTCACAACGTGCTGGAGTTCGAAGACCTGCGCGACGTCGTGCTCCTGGGGCACAGCTATGGCGGCATGGTCGCGACGGGGGTGGCCGACCAGGCGCGCGAGCGTATCGCGCGGCTGGTCTATCTCGATGCGTTTGTCCCGTCGGACGGGCAGGCGCTGCGCGATCTGGTGCCGCCGCCGGCGCGCGAGCGCATGCGCGCGAGTGCTGGCGATGCCGATGGCTGGCGCGTGGCGCCCAATCCGCCGCCGGCCGACACGTCCGAAGCCGACGTGGACTGGGTCAAGCGCTTCCGCATGCCGCAGTCGCTGGCCTGTTTCGAGCAGCCGATCCGGCTTGGCGCCCCGTTGCGCATGCCCCGCAGCTTCATCCAGTGCATGCGCTACGCCGACAAAGGCCCGTTCGGTCCGTTTGCCGCGATGGCGAAGACCACGCCGGGCTGGGAGTGCTTCGAGCTGGATGCCAGCCACAGCCCCAATGTCACGGCACCGGAGGCGCTGACCAAGCTGCTGCAGGAGATCGTGACGGCCTGAGAACGGGACCGTTTCCGGCCCGGTCCGGCGAGGGCCGAACTAAGGCCCGGTCTTGTATTCCCGCACCGTCTGGCGTATGAGAATCGGGTCACCCACGTTGGGTCGGCTCCGTTGCAGGCGCCTCAAAGCGCGTCTCGGTTTCCTTCCACATCGTTGCTTGACCCGCCTGGCAGCCGCCGGACGGTACGTGCATTCATGGAAGGAGATATCCAATGGCTATCGGTACAGTGAAATGGTTCAACGCCACCAAGGGCTTCGGGTTCATTCAGCCGGAAGACGGCTCGAAGGACGTGTTCGTCCATATCTCGGCGGTTGAGCGCGCCGGTCTGGGCACGCTTAACGAAGGGCAGCGGGTCCATTTCGAGGTCGAAGTCAATCCGAAGAACGGCAAGAGCTCGGCCGCGAACCTCCGCGCCGAATGACGGGAAAGCGGGCCGGATGGCCCGCTCGACCCGGCGCCAGGGCGGCGCCAATTGAGCCCGTCCTGACGTGCTAGACTGGAGCCGGTGACGCGGGGCGCCCGAACCCTCAAGCGCGAGGAAAACCGCGATGGCCGACGAGAAGAAAAGCGAATGGCAGGTGATCGTGGAGGCGCAGCGGAAGGCTCTCGCCGCGCGCACCGAGCAGCTGCGCGCGGCGCGACTGGCGCGCGACGCAGAACTCCCTCCGCCGCCGCCGCCGGCGCCGCGGCGGAAAAAGAAACCGGCTTGATCTCCGTTCCGCTCTCGTCGCCCCCTCCTCTCCCGTCGTCCGTCCCTCTTTAGTCGGCGCTCGGCACGTATGTATGGACCAGCGCCATCCAGCGCTGGACCTCGCTCGCCAGGAATTTCGGCTGATCCGCCTGCGGGATCGCCAGGATACGGCCGCCGTCACGCTGGATCCGCGCCACGAAATCGGGATCGCGGATCGCGTCCTCCAACGTGCGGCGCAGCACCGCGATGACTGGCGCGGGGGTCGCGGCGGGCGCGAACAGCCCGAACCAGCTCTCGCCTTCGAATCTCGCAAGACCGGTCTCATCGATCGTCGGCACGTCGGGAAGCTGGGCCGTGCGCTGCGCCGAGGACACGGCCAGCGCCTTCGAGCGGCCGCTTTCGACGTACTGTTTCGCGGCCGAGAGATTGTCGAACATCATGTCGATGCGGCCGGCCATCAGGTCCTGCTGTGCCGCGGCAGCACCCTTGTACGGCACATGGACCATGTCGAGCCCGAGGCTCTTCACGAGGATGGTGCCCCACACGTGCTGCAAGGTGCCGAGGCCCGCCGAGCCGTAATTGAGCTTCCCCGGCCGCTGCCTCGCGAAGGCGACGAACTCGGCCAGGGTCGAGACCGGCATGTCCGGGCGGACGGTGAGCAGGAACGGGTAGGCGGAGATGGTGCCGACCGGCGTGAAGTCGCGGACGGGGTCGTAGGGCAGGTCTTTGATGAGGGCGCTGTTCATCACCATGTTGAACAGGCCGCCGACCATCAGGGTGTATCCGTCGGGCGGCGCCTTGGCCACGTAGTCGGTGCCGATCAGGGATCCGGCACCGATCTTGTTCTCGACGAGCGTCGCGAAGCCGGCCCGTTCGACGAATTTCTGCGCGAGGTTGCGGGCGATGATGTCCGTGCCGCCGCCGGGCGGGCTCGGCACGATGAACCGGATCGGGCGGGCGGGAAACTGCTCCGCCGATGCGGCCGCCGGCCCCAGGCCTGCAATGGCGCATAGCAACGCACCGGCGAATGCCCGTTTCATCGTCTCCACCCTTTCGCGGCCCCGCGGTCTGGCCGGGCCGTCTGTATTTGTGCAAAGTCTATCACTTCATCAGCTCGACCGTTGCGCGCGTGAAGGCCCTGGTCAACGCGCCCGCGCGAATTACCGCGGCGCTGACAGATCGCCGAGCGCGTCGAGAAGCGGACCAAAAAATTCTTCGTACACCCGTCCACGGCCGATTGCGCGGCGGTAGATCGGCTGCCGCACCTGGGCGGCGCTTGCCGTCTTGACCGGCCTGTCGGTGCGATGGAAGGCCAGGCAGCGCTCGTCCCATCCGAGGCCGCAATGCGCCAGGATGCGGCGTGCCTGTCCTTCCAGGTCGGCCACGACGTCCTCGTAGTTCACATCAAGGATCACGCCGGGCGGCAGGACGCGGCGCCAATGCGCCATGAGCGCCCGGTAGCGCCGGTAATAGCGGCCGAGCTCTGCGAGATCATAGGTGTGGCTCTGCTCGGCGGTGAACAGCTTCGTGAAGCACGAGACGCAGGTGTCGACCGGATCGCGCACCGTGTGCACGATCCTGGCATTGGGCAGCGCCAGGTGGATGAGGCCGGCGTAGTAGAAGTTCGACGGCATCTTGTCGGTGATATGCGGCGCGCCCGGCGCCAGTTTTCGGAGTTCCGCCACGTAGCGCCGGCCGATGTCCGCCAGGGCCGCGGCATCGAGAGTCCGCACGGCGTCCGGATACGTGCTGCCGGCCACCTCGCTCAAGGTGCCGAGCTCTCCGGCGCCGAAGACGAACGGGTGGCTCGCGAGGATCTGCTCGACCAGTGTCGTGCCTGAGCGCGGCATGCCCATGATGAAGATCGGCACCGGCGACGGATCGCCCCCGAGCCGCTCCTTGGCCGCGACCAGCTCGCGCGTGAACGCCGCTTCGATGCGGTCGAAGACGGCCAAGGCCGCGGTCTCGTCGTAGGATGTCTG
>Ga0335080_10009768_pt1 | contig 10042 bp, 9 predicted proteins | sample Lox_Sample_34_FD_206720 | JGI IMG/M metagenome (GOLD analysis project Ga0335080, IMG submission 206720) | Soil microbial communities from Loxahatchee National Wildlife Refuge, Florida, United States - Lox_Sample_3.4 | ecosystem: Environmental > Terrestrial > Soil > Wetlands | place: USA: Florida... | reverse complement strand
GCCGAACAGATCTCGCGGATGGCGGCCTCCTCGGAGGCCATGTAGACGAAATCTCCCTTCTCGGCGCAGACCAGAGGCCGCAGCTTCACCCGGTCATTGAGGCCGACCAGTCCCTCGTTGCTGGCGAACAGGATGGCGAACGGGCCGTTCAGCAGGGCGCTGCCGTAAACCATGCGGATTGCCGTCATCAGCTCCTTTTCATCGGCGGGCATCCGGTCGATGTTATCCCAGAACGGCGAGGCCAGGGCGAGGCTGGCCATCTCCGGGGAGAGGCCGTGCTTCCTGATCAGGAGGTCGAGCATGTAGGCCACCACCTCGGTGTCGGTCAACATGGTGCAGAGATAGCCGTACATCTCCAGGTAGCGTTTGTTGATGCCATAGGAAGAGATCTCGCCGTTATGGACGATGGACCAGTCGAGCAGCGTGAACGGGTGCGCGCCGCCCCACCAGCCTGGTGTGTTCGTGGGGAACCGGTTGTGGCCGGTCCAGATATACCCCTTGTACTCTTCCAGTCTGAAAAACTCGGCAATCTCCTCGGGAAAACCCACCCCCTTGAAGGCACCCATGTTCTTCCCCGAGGAGACGACAAAGGCCCCTTCTATACCTTGGTTGATCTGCATCACGTGCTGGACCACCTCATCCTCTTCGGTGAACCTTTTGGCCCCGGCAGCTCCCTTGCGCGGCGCCAATTCCTTGGGCTTGACGAAATAGCGCTTGAACGCCGGAGGATTGGGAATGGCCCGCACAGTCCGGGTCGGGATATCTTCGCCATGCTCGATGGCGAAGTGCTTCTCCAGGTATTCCTCGGTCAGGCTGATGGCCGTCTGGTTCTGATACATGAGGTGCAGGGCAAAGAAATTCCTGTATTCGGGATATATGCCGTAAGCGGCAAAACCGCCCCCCAGCCCGTTGCCGCGGTCATGCATCAAAGTGATGGACTTGATGATAACGCTCCCTTCGACCATCTTGCCGCTCTTGGAAATAAGACCGGTAAGGCCGCAGTTGGAGATGTCCTTCTGGAAGTAATGGGTAGGTTTTCTGTTCATATTTGATTCCTCGGTAGAGACAGGCCCCTGTGTCTGCCCAATAAACGGGCGGTCACGGGAGGGCGCCCCTACACAGATTTATTTATGCAACTTTACCGTAGGGGGCGAACAGAGCGTTGCGCACCTCCCTGGGGAGATAGATTATGCCGAAATCGGGCGCCAGGAGAGAATTCCTGAATGGTGACACATCCACCTTCTCCCGGATCAGCCCGGCGAATATCCCGGCCCTTTCCACATTCCCCACCAGCACGGCCCCCACCAGGAGTTTTTTCTTGAGGACGATCTTGCGGTACTGGTAGTTCTCCAGGTCCTGGAAGGTGAGTATCTCGTACTCCTTCGGCTCAAGAGGGTTGGATATCCCCATGGAGATGGTCGGCACCTTGAACAGTTCCAGGGAGTTCATGGCGAGCCCGCCCAGGTAGCTCTTTTCGCCGCCGGCCATGGTGACGCCGGCGACGTCGCCCTGGATGTAGGCATCGGGCCAGATCGGCATCGGGTTCTTCTGACCGGAGAAGAAGTCGCGCGCCTCGGCCACATCCCCGGCCGCGAAGACCCCGGCAGCGCTCGTCTCCATCAGGTCGTTCACCACGATCCCCCGGTTTACCTCGACCTTGCTACCCTTCAGGAAACCGGCGGCCGGGCGGACACCGATGGCGACGATGACCGTGTCACACGGGATGAAATCACCAGACTTGAGGGTAACGCCGTGGATGTCCGCGCCTTCCCCTTCGATCTTCACGACAGTGTCTTCGGTGATGACGTCGATGCCGTTGGCCTTCATCTTCTTCGCCACGATGCGGCCGGCCGGCCTGTCAAAGGCATTGGAAAGGATGCGGTCGGCCAGCTCGACGATGGTGATCTGCTTTCCCAGGAGATGCAACCCTTCGGCGGCCTTGAGGCCGATGAGGCCACCGCCGATCACGACGACCCGGTTGATATCATGGGAAATCCCCTTGAGCTTGGCGGCGTCGTCCCAGGTTGTGAAGGTGAAGACCTTTCCTTTTCCCGCCAGTCCCTCGATGGGAGGGACAAAGGGGTCGCCCCCGGTGGCGATGAGGAGCCGGTCATAGGGTACCGTTTCGCCTCCCGCAAGCTTGACCCGCTTCTTGTCGGTATCCAGACCGACGGCTTCGCTGTTGAGAAGAAGGTTGACCCGGTTCTTTTCGTAGAAATCCTCGGGGAGATAGGCCATCCGTTTCTCGGTCACCAGCCCGCCGAGCAGGTATGATATAAGGGGCCTGCCGTAGGCGGTATGCCGTTCCCGGGAAATAACGATGATATTCCCCTGCTGGTCGATATTTCTGATGCCCCGGATGGCGCCGACCGCTGCTACGGAATTGCCGATGATGACATAGTTCATTATTAACCTCTCGCGTTACATGGGACGCACGACAGCTTTTCTGCACGTCGCGCGGATTTAATTATTTCTGATTTCCCTCTTTGAACACCAGTGCCCGGTTAGGGCAGGCGTCCACACAGGCCGGGTTTTTCCGGTCAGGGCAGAGGTCGCACTTGTTGGCCTTCTTCTTGGTCAGGTTGCGCTGGATGGCCCCGTAGGGACAGGCCATGACGCACGACCAGCAGCCGACGCACTGCTCGGTATCGATCCTGACCACGCCGTTTTCATATTTCTGGATCGCCCCGGATATGCACGCCCGCAGGCAATCAGGCTCGTCGCAATGGCGGCAGGTGGTGGACAGGGAGAGCACTCCGCCGTTCTGCTCCTCGACGGTGCAGCGCGAAATGGGGCGGAGCGGCTCGTGGAGAAATGCCTTGACCGGATCCTTGGACAACGAATGCTCGGTAATGCAGGCAACTTCACAGAGGTGACAGCCGATGCAGACATCTTCGATGGTGTATATACGTTTCATCATCATTCCTTTATTTCAACGTTGAACATTGAACTTTGAACCGGAACCTTTATTCCCCCGCCGGCATGACGCCGAGAATTTCCATATCCTTATCCGTAAGACCGACGGCACGCAGCTTGTAACGGTTGCCGCGCACGGACTCCAGGGAGTTGAGCCCCATACCGCCGATGATCTCCTGCATCTCGTGGCCCCAGGCGTGGATCAGGTTCACCAGTCGCTCTTTGCCGATCTCCGGGTTCACGCGCTTGGCCAGATAGGCGTTGTTGGTGGTGATCCCCCACGGGCACTTGCCCGTGTAACAGCGCTGGCAGAGGGTGCACCCCAGGGCCAGCAGGGTTGAGGTGCCGAGGTTGATGGCGTCGGCGCCCAGAGCGATCGCCTTGATGGCGTCGCCGGAACTCCTGACTCCGCCGCCGACCACGATGGACACTTCGTTCCTGATCCCCTCGTCGCGCAGCCTGGCGTCAACGGCCGCCAGGGCCAGCTCCATGGGGATGCCGACATTGTCCCGCGTCACCTGGGGCGCAGCCCCCGTGCCGCCGCGAAAACCGTCGATGGTTATGATGTCGGCGCCGGCCCGGGCGATCCCCGAGGCGATGGCCGCCACGTGGTGGACCGCGGCGATCTTCACCGAAACGGGTTTCTCGTAACGGGTCGCTTCCTTGAGGGCATAGATGAGCTGGCGCAGGTCCTCGATGGAATAGATGTCGTGGTGCGGCGCCGGTGAAAGGGCGTCGGTGCCGATGGGGATCATCCGGGTCTCGGAGATCTGGTCGTTCACCTTCTCGCCGGGGAGATGGCCGCCGATGCCCGGCTTGGCCCCCTGCCCGATCTTGATTTCTATCGCGACCCCCGCGTTCAGGTATTGCTCGCTTACACCGAAACGCCCCGAGGCGCACTGAACCATGACATTCTTGCCGTAACGATAGAGGTCCTTGTGCAGTCCACCCTCACCGGTATTGTAAAGTGTTCCCAGTTCCTCGGCCGCGGCAGCCATTGCCTTATGGCAATTGAGGTTCAGGGCGCCATAGCTCATGGCCGAGAAGATGAACGGATACTCCAGCTTGATCTGGGGGGCCAGTTTCGTCGCCAGCTTCGGCTTGCCGGTTTTCTTGTCGTGCACCACCTCAATGGAGTGGGGTTTCCTGCCCAGATAGGTACGCAGCTCCATGGGCTCGCGCAGAGGGTCGATGGAAGGGTTGGTCACCTGGGAGGCGTCAATGAGGAGATGGTCCCAGTAGACCGGATATTTGGCCGGATTGCCCATGGCGGCGAGCAGTATCCCGCCGGTGTCGGCCTGGGCATGGAGGTTTCTGATATGGCCGCCCGACCACGACTCGTTGCGCTTGAAGTTCTCCTGGTTGAGCCTGATGGTGATGGCACCGGTGGGACAGTACGCGGAACAACGCCGGCAGCCAATGCAGCTGGTATTATCCTCCGTCACGACGTCGTCCGCCGCTACATAGGAGTGGACCTCGTAAGCGCACTGCCGGACACATACCTTGCAGCGTATACATTTGGCGTCACTGCGGTCGACGATAAATTCATTGAAAGATTCGGTAACTGTTTTATAAAGCACCTTTTAACCTCCTGGGGAAGCGGCGGTTGGGTTTGATCCTGAGTAAAAAAAGTTAAAACTAAATGCTGAATGCTATATTCGTGCCATCATGGCCGGAGCGGCAAAAATCTCTTCACAGCCGACAATAACTATTTATATTTACTGGGAATATATAATCAGACAGACCTTGCAGGAGTCGCTGGTTACCATCTTTTAATGACCGGAATTTAAACAATTCATCATTGTTGAGTGTAATTATTCTACACTTAATCTACATTTTTACACCAGCAAGGTCAAGCATGATTTTATCCGAGGGATTTAAGCGAATAACGGCAGGTGCTACAGATTGAGCGCGGCGATGGCGGAAATCCCGACGCCGAAGCAAGCTAAATAGGCTTAAGGTGTTTAGACTGAAGGTTGATAGGTTTACCTTCTATCTTCTACCTTCAGCCCTCAGCCTGATCCTGCTCCCCGATGACCTCGTTCAGCTCCCTGAGAAGAGTTTCCACATCCACGTGGTGGACCCCCGCGCCATGTTCCAGAGCTTCAAAATCGGCGATCTGGCACTCGAAGCAGGTCAGCTTATACTTTTCGAACACCGCCAGGGTCTGGGGATAACGGCGGACTATCTCGCCGATGATCATCTCTTTGTCAATCATGCCGGACCCCTTTTCTTGCGAGATGCAGGGGCGATTCATGAATCGCCCCTACCGATCCCCTTGTCCATGTTCTTGCTTAGACCAGATTCCTGATGGCAGCCTCGATCCGGTCCATCCCTTTCGAGATGTTCTCCATGCTGGAGGCATAGGAGAGCCTGGCGTACCTGTCGGCGCCGAAGGCCACTCCCGGGACGATGGCCACCTTGGCCTCCTCCAGGAGATAGGCGGCGAATTCGGTGGAGTTGTTTATTGCCCTGCCGTTAAAGCTCCTGCCGTAAACCCCTGAGAAATTGGGAAAGACATAGAAGGCGCCGGTCGCCTTGAAACAGGTGACCCCCGGCATGGCGTTCAGCCGCTCGACAATATACTTGCGACGCTTGTCGAACTCAACGGCCATGGCGGCCACCGCATCCTGCGGTCCCCGCAGGGCCTCCACCGCCGCCTTCTGGGCGATTGAGGTCGGGTTGGAGGTTGACTGGGACTGCATCTTGGTCATCGCCCCCATGAGCTCTTTTGGACCACAGGCATAACCGATCCGCCAGCCGGTCATGGCGTATGTCTTGGAAACGCCGTTGACCACGATCGTGCGCGGCTTCAACTCCGGAACGGCCTGGGCGATGTTGGCGAATCTCTGTCCGTCGTAAATGAGCCGCTCGTAGATATCGTCGGAGATAATCAGGAAGTCGTGCTCCAGGCAGACCCGGCCGATTGCCTTGAGCTCGTCGGCGCTGTAACTGGCGCCGGTCGGATTACAGGGCGAATTGATGATCAGCGCTTTGGTCTTCCCGGTGATCGCCTTTTCCAGCTGCTCGGGCGTCATCTTGAATCCGCCGGTTTCGTCGGTATCGACAAAGACCGGGGTCCCTCCGGCCAGCACCACCTGGTCCGGATAGGAGACCCAGTAAGGGGCGGGGATGATTACCTCATCACCTTCTTGGATCAGGGCCTGGGATATGTTGTAGAGGGAATGTTTGGCGCCGCAGGCAACGGAGATTTCGTCGCGCGTATATTCCAGGCCGTGATCGTTCTTCATCTTGGCGATAATGGCGTCCTTCAGCTCGTCGGTACCGCCGACCGGCGTATATTTGGTAAAACCGGCGTCAATTGCCTTTTTGGCAGCTTCCTTGATATTCGCCGGCGTGTCGAAATCAGGTTCGCCGGCACCGAAGCCGACAATATCGACTCCCTGCGCCTTGAGGGCCTTGGCCTTGGCATCGATGGCCAGGGTTGGCGAAGGCTGGATCTTGCCCACACGTTCTGCAAGCTTCATGGTTTCCTCCTCTTGTTGAAAAACGTATTCGCGCGGACACTCCGGAGTAATCAGCGGTTGAATTTGGCGTCAAGGGCTTTTTTGACCAGGGGGGGGACAAGTCCGTCCACCGGCCCGTTCAGGGAGCTTACCTCTTTGACGATGGATGACGACAGGTAGCTGAAAGGTACGGAAGTCATCATAAAAAGTGTCTCCACGCCTTGGGAGATGCCGCGGTTCATCTGGGCGGTCTGGAATTCGAATTCGAAATCGGAAACCGCCCTCAAGCCCCGGATTATTACCGACGCACCCTTTGACAATACATAATTTACCAGAAGGCCGCTGAATGTGTCAACCGTCGCCCTGCCGTTGTCCGCCAGGACCTCCCTGATGAGCGCCACCCGTTCCTCGATGCTGAAGAGGGGCTTTTTCCCGGGGTTTTCGGCAACGGCGACAATAACCTGGTCGAAGATCTTCAGGCCGCGGTTGATGATATCCAGATGGCCGTAAGTAATGGGGTCGAAAGAGCCTGGATAAACGGCGATCTTGTTCGGCATAATCATCCTCGCTTAAAGGAAAACTCAGGGTTCCAATCCCGGCTGTTCCCCGTGGGCGCGCCGGAAAAACAATATCATCGTATCTCCGTAAACTCTCCTGTCGAATTCCCGCAGGGACCCGTAAACCGCCGGTGGTGCCTCACCGGAAGAGAGCTCGGCGACGACCAGCGAATTTTCGTCGATCAACATTGAATCGGCAAGATATCCCAGTGTTCTTTCAGCAAGTCCCTGGCGGTACGGTGGATCGAGGAAAACCAGATTAAACGGGGCTCCCTTCCTCTCCAGTGAGCGCATCCCTGCGAGCACATCCCGCTCCAGCACGCGGGCATTGCCTGCGAACCCGAGCATGCCCAGGTTCTTTTCGATGAGGACAACAGACCCCTTGTGATTGTCGATGAACACGGCCTGCACCGCACCGCGGCTCAGGGCCTCAATACCCAGGCTGCCGGTCCCGGCGAATATGTCCAGCACCCGCAGACCTTCGAAACTCCCCAGCAGAACGGACAGGATATTGAAAAGCGACTCCTTTACCCGGTCGGCCGTCGGTCTGACCCTCATGTTCGGCGGCGAGTGGAGCCGGCGGCCGCGGCCGGAGCCGCTGATTATGCGCAACCCCTGTCCTCCAGCAGACTGGTCAGCCTGCTCGCGCTCCCTTTGGCGCGAAAGGCGGTGATGAACTCTTTCGCCTCCCGGTAGGCCATTTCTCCGATCTGGCGGGCGTTTTCCTCCGGAATAGAGTCTATATCGGCCTTGAAGACCCCCGTGGCATATTTGATATCCCGCCTGTTCTCCCTGGCCCAGCGGCGCATGGCGTCCATCAGGTCGGGCGGGAGACCGGCGTGGGCGATGTTCTGCCAGAGAGTGCCGATGTTCCCCTTTCTTATGCCGTAGTCCGCCAGCTTGCCGACAATGTGCAGCGGCGTACCGGTTATGCCGTGCTGGACCAGGCCCGCGACTCCGAATGCCTGGGCGGTACGAAAGATCTCTTCGGTACGGGCAAGATCTATGTTGATTCGCTGGCCATCCAGGTAATTGCCGCTTTTGGAGCCGTTATCTATGGTGAGAAGAAGCGGCATTACCCCGCCGGCGGCCAGCCCTTGCAGAAATTCCTCCGTCTCGGCGACGGTCGTCAGGTTCGACTCACTCCCCACCGGCTTGATCTCGCTCAGTTCCACCTCAAGCGCGTATCCATCCTTCATGACCGGCCCGGCCAGGAGTTTGACTATCCTTATGTTATCCTGAAGCGGATTGAATGAAGCGTCGATGGCATATGAGGTAAAACCTGCGGCGATCTGTGCCGCAATAAGCTTCTTTGCTTCCGCCAGTTCACTGGCGGAGCCGTCCTTGACCGTTACATGGTCGCCGTGGATGACGAAAGGCTTGCTGAATCCGCATTGCTCCGCATAGGTAATGACCGTTTCGAAAAATTTCTCGGGTGACACCCCGGTATAGCCGCCGTCAAGTCCTCCTTCGCTCCTGGTGAGCTCGAAGGCAACCACCGCGTCCAGTTCCTCGGCCGCCCGCATGATTCCCGGTATGACCTGCCCAATCCTGGTGTTGCAGGCCATCACGATCATCTTCTCGTTCCGGAGCGGGGCAAAAACGTCCTTGCCGTTCAGCAGACAGACCGTGCTTTTCGCCCCCAGTTTCTTCCTGACCCTGGACGGTATCAAACACCGCAATGTTTTGTTCATCACTCGGGGCCCTCGTCTTTGAGTTCCAGCGAGTCAGCTGAGGAGTGGTAGTTTATCAGCACAATGGAAATAGTCAAGCAAACTTTGCCGCCCGGATATATCGCGAAAAAGCGCGGCGGCGACGCTCAGACAGAAGCTTCAACAGCCTTCGCTTTCCTTTTGCCGAAGATCAGCGCGACCCATATGCTTACCTCATACATGATATAGAGCGGAAGCATGATGACGAACATGGTGATCAGGTCAGCGTGGAAAGAGGCGATGATCGCGCTCGCCAGGATGGCGTACTTGCGTTTGCCCGCCAGCATCCTGTAATTCACGACCCCCAGCCGGGAAAGGAGCAGGGTTATGATCGGCAGCTCGAAAATAAGGCCGAACATCAGGATCAGGCGCATACAGAAGTTGATGTAGGAGCTCATGTTGAACCAGCTGCGCAGCCCTTCGGTCTCGTATGAAAGCGAAAAGTTTATGATCACCGGCCAGATTATGATCAGGAAAAAGAGCGCCCCCACGCAGAAGCTTATGGAACTGACGGTCACGAAGGGGACCACCAGCCTCCGCTCCTTGCGGGTGAGACCCGGTGCGATAAAAAGCCAGAGCTGGTGAAAGACCACGGGGAGCACCAGGATGAAACCGGCGATCATCGAGATCTTGCACTGGATGAAGAAGGGTTCCAGAGGGGCGCTGTAATTCAGGCGCCTGTCCTTGGTGTCCGCGACCACTTCCTTTTGCAGCTGGTAGTGACTGTAAAGGGCCGGATAGCGGTCTTTCACCAGCCCGTAAACCTCTTTCTTGATATCCGTCAGATAGGTCTTGCCGGTCAACGGTTTTTCGACAAAGTTCAGAAGATCGGTTGAAAAGTTCCATGCCACGCCCATGCCGATGATTATGGCGGTCACGATAACGATCAGACGTTTCCTGAGTTCGACCAGGTGTTCGATAAACGGCAGGACTTTCTCGTTGTTCATTAATTATCCTTTTGCTTGTTCCGTTTTCACGAGGCACCGTATTCGTTCTATAGCCCGCGGATAAAGGCGGATATGCCCTCCGTTGCCTCTTGGCATAATTTTTTGATGATAACACAGCATGAATGACATGTGCAACTCTTCACCCAAATAACTTGACAAATTATTTACGGAAGGGAATAATTTAAAGCCTTTTTTATAAAAACCGCAAGCGGAGTCGTCATGAAAATTGAAAGCGATTTCCTGGTCATCGGCAGCGGCATTGCCGGACTCTATTTTGCGCTCCAGGCGTCCGGTCACGGCAAGGTTGCGCTGATCACCAAGCGGGATATCTCCGAATCCGCCACCAACTATGCCCAGGGTGGAATTGCCTCGGTATTTTCCCAGGAGGATACCTTCGCGGCCCATATCGATGATACCCTGACCGCCGGCGCCGGCATCTGCCA
>Ga0335080_10009767_pt1 | contig 10042 bp, 6 predicted proteins | sample Lox_Sample_34_FD_206720 | JGI IMG/M metagenome (GOLD analysis project Ga0335080, IMG submission 206720) | Soil microbial communities from Loxahatchee National Wildlife Refuge, Florida, United States - Lox_Sample_3.4 | ecosystem: Environmental > Terrestrial > Soil > Wetlands | place: USA: Florida... | reverse complement strand
GGAGTTGATCTGGAACTCGGAACCGAGCGGCGCGCCGTTGCCGTCGAAGCGCTGGCCGTAGACGCCCAGGGTGCCGGCGTCCTGGACGAAGCTCTCCCAGACGACGATGAACGTGTCGTTGCCCGCGGCGGCGACGGCCGGAAAGAACTGTGCGTTCGTCGTGTAGGTGTTGACGGGGAACTCGCCTCCGAGCGGCAGAACCTGTCCGTCGAGGCCGGCGGCCGCAAAGATCGTCGCGAGGGCGAGGAGATAGAGGATTTTCACGTGTGCCGCGGATCTCATCCGATTGAGCTCGGACGCTATCACCCGCAAAGCGCCGGCCGCTACGGCCCGTAGAGCTGCAGCCCGAATCCGTTGGCGATGAACTTGGCCATCGCATCCCGGGCGACGGGAGCCGTCGGGCAGTACGTCGTCGGCGTGCAGCCGTCCAGGATGCCCTTGGCCCAGAGATAGTGGATGTGCTTGCAGAAGGCGTTGGAGACCGAGACGTCGGAGAAATGCAGGTTGGCGCTGCCGGAGATGCAGGAGTAGGACCGGGACGTCGTCGGATCCGTGTAGCTAACCGGCACGGCGGCCCCGCCGCCCGGCGCGACGACGGCCTTGGCGATGAAGGAGGCCATGGCGTCGCGCGTGACGGTCTGGGCGGGACAGTAGTGCGTCGCGTCGCAGCCGAGCGTGACGTTCTGTGCCGCCAGGTAGTGGACGTGCTTGCAGAAGGCGTCGGTCGGGGAGACGTCGGCGAAGAGCGAGTGGCCGCCCGAAGTGCAGCTGTAAGCCGAGGCGCCGACCAGGCCCGTGGAGGGCACGAGCTCGCCCAGACCCGCGATGCCCTTTGCGATGAAGATGGCCATGGCATCGCGCGAGACGACGGTCGAGGGGCAGTACTGCGTGGCATTGCAGCCGGTCGTGATGCCGTTGTGCAGCAGTGTCTCGATCTTCTTGTAGAAGGGCTGCGACCGCGGCACGTCGGCGAAGCTGTCGCCCAGATGCAGCGTCCAAAGCTGCGAGCCTCCCGAGGAGAGATCCTCTTCCATGGTCGCGTCCCAGTGCGTCGCCGGCCGGGACCCCGAGATCTGAACGGCATAGCAGGGGTTCGGATTGCCGTCGTTGCAGTCGCCGACGAAACCCGAACCGAGCGAGCCGTAGTCGGCCAGACCGTCCAGGAGTTGGTAGACGGGCCCGGCCGGTCCGTCGAGGCTTCCGACCGTTCCGGTGAGGGCGACGGCGCCGACGGCATTGTTGCTCCAGGTCGGCACGACGACCGCCGCGTCGCCGGGCTCCAGGACTCCGTTGAGATCCGAAGTCCCGACGCCCTGAGCGTCCACCGTCAGGCGCTCCGGATGGAGGATCTGCCGCCGGCCGAACACGCTGTAGGTGCTGCCGTCCTCGAAGTAGCTGTCCCATGTGACGACGAAGCCGACGCCGTCGCTCGCGGCGGCGGGCGACGACTGCCGCTGGGTCTTGTACGTGTTGATCGGAAACTCGCCGCCGATTCGAACGCCTCGCCGGTCGAATCTCTGACCGAAGACGCCAAACAGCGACCCGTCCTGCCCGACGCTCGTCCAGCTCACGAGGAAGCCGCCGGAAGCGTCGAGAGCGACCGTTGCCTGCTCCTGGTCGTCGGTGGTGTAGGTGTTGACGAGGAGTTCGCCGCCGACCTTTTCGCCGCCGGCGTTGAATCGCTGCGCGATGACGCCGGATCCGGAACCGTCCTGGTTGGCCCCGTTCCACGCGACGACGAAATTTCCCTTCGAATCCATGGCGACGGCCGGATAGCGGTCGCCTCCCGAAGTGAATGTGTTGATTGGGATTTCCGTGCCGACTTTCGCACCCGCGGCGGAGAAGCGCTGCCCGAAGACGCCGTACGATCCGCCGGCTCCGTATCCGTGCCAGACCACCACGAACTGGCCGGCAGCGTTCTCTGCGACCCGAGGCCGGCCGAGCGATTTGGTCGTGGACGCGTTGATCGGAAACGCGGCGCCGACCTTCGCGCCGGAAGCGTCGAACCGCTGGCCGAAGAGTTCGTACTGATAGCTGTTCGAGTCAAGCCACGCGACGACGAAGTTGCCGGAGGCGTCCATGCCGACGGACGGGGCGATCTGCTGCCCGCTGGTGCCCGTGTTGACTTGGAATTCGGTTCCGGCTTTCGTCGCGCCGCCGACCGTGGCGTGAAAGCGCTGGCCGAAGACGTGATCGTTGGGGCTTCCATCGGCCGCCGGCACGAAGGTCGCCCAGACCACCACGAAGTCTCCGTTGGGGGCCACGGCCACGGAGGCGTTGCCCTGGTTTCCCGTCGTGTACGTGTTGACCTGGAATTCGGGCCCGGCCTTCGCTCCGACGCGGTCGAACAGCTGTCCGAAAACACCGTTTCGCGAGCCGTCCTGCCCATCGCTCTGCCACACGACGACGAAGCTCCCGTCGCCCCGCGAAGCGACCGCGGAAGACCTTTGCGAACCGGTCGTGTAGGTGTTGACCTCGAATTCGCCGCCGAGCGGAGGCGCCTGCGCGAGGATTGCCGCGCCGGGAATCGCTCCCAGCGCCAGGAGCCAGGCCGCTGTCGCCCCGCGAAATCTAGGGGCCATAGAGCTGCAGCCCGAATCCGTTTCCGATGAACTTGGCCATCGCATCTCGCGCGACGGGCGCCGACGGGCAGTACGTCGTCGCCGTGCAGCCGTCCACGATGCCTTTGGCCCACAGGTAGTGGATGTGCTTGCAGAAGGCGTTCGAGACGGGCACGTCGGTGAAGTGCAGGTTGGGGCTGCCCGAGGCGCAGGAATAGGAGCGTGACGTCGCCGGATCGGTGTAAGTCGTCGGGACCGCGCCGCCGCCGTCGGGCGCCACGAGCGCCTTGGCGATGAAAGACGCCATCGCGTCCCGCGTGACCGGAGCGCCGGGGCAATACTGAAAGTTCCCGCAGCCGAGCGTGACCTGTTGGGCGGCGAGGTAATGCGCGTGCCTGCAAAAGGAATCGGTGGGCTTCACGTCCGTGAAGAGTGAATTGCCCGCCGCCGAGCAGTCGTACTTCGATCCGAAGACGATTCCGGAGACGGAGCCGGTCCTCGGAACGAACTCACCCCGGCCCGCGAGCGCGCGCGCGATGAAAATCGACATCTGGTCGCGGGTGACCGTCTGGCCCGGGCAGTACTGGGTCGCGCTGCATCCGGCGCCGATGCCGTTGTGCAGCAGCGTCTCGATCTTCTTGTAGAACGGCTGCGAGCGGGGCACGTCCGTGAAGCTGTCCCCGACGTGGAGGTTCCAGAGGTGTCCGCCTCCGAACGAGACGCCCTCGTCGAGCGTGGCATCCCAGTGCGTCGCCGGCCGCGGCCCGGAGACCTGGAGGCGGTAACACGCGTCGGGAGAGCCGTCGTCGCAGCTCGCGACGCTTCCCGATGGCATTGGCCCGTAGTCGGCGAGGGCGACCGGCGCAGCGTAGGTCGGACCGCCCGGCCCGGAAAAGCTCGCGACGAAGCCTCCGAAATCTCCGAAGGCCAGACCGGAGCGGTTGGTCCAGACGGGAGCGACGAAGACGGTCTCGCCGGGCTCGAGGACGCCGTTCGCGTCGGACGTCGTCCCGTTCGCGGACCTGGAGTCGACGGAGATGCCGACGGGGATCCGATCCTCGCCCCGGCCGAAGACCCCCTGGGTGAAGTCGTGCCCCGGCCTCGAGTAAACCGCGACCAGGCCGCCGGCGACTTGCGCGACGCCCCCGGCGAAGACGTCGTAGGTCGTCGAGGTCGCGGATGCGACGACGAACTCCGCGCCGATCTTGCCGCCCAGACGGTCGAATCGCTGCCCGAGAACCGATCTCGCCCCGCGATAGCCGTCCCAGACGACCACGAAACTGTCGCGGTCTCCGAGCGCGACCCACGGGTACCCGTCGCCGCCCGTCGTGAACGCGCTGACCGCAAACTCGGGACCGACTTTCTCCGCGGAGGAGTTGAACCACTGGCCGGACACGACGTCGGGCGGCCCGAGCGACGAGTTGCTCCAGACCACGACGAAGTTGCCGCGGTCGTCGATCGCGACCCTGGGATCCTTCCAGTAGCCCGTCGTCGACGAGTTGATCTGAAAGGCGTCTCCGACCTTGGCGCCCGAAGCGTCGAAGCGCTGGCCGAACACCCCCGGCGGCGCGGAATTGTTCCGGCTCCAGACGGCGACGAAGTCGCGTCGCCCGGTCATCGCGAGACCGACCGGCGCCGGTGCCGTCGACGTGTCGGCCGTGACGGCGAAGGGTCCGCCCAACTTGTTGCCCGATGCGTCAAACCGCTGCGCGAAGGGACTCCAGACGCCGCCGCCGCCGAAATCGCCGTCGCCGTACCAGACGACGACGAAGTTGCCGGCGGCGTCCATCGCCGCCGACGGCTCGAACTGGACGAGCGACGTGGTCGTGTTGACCTGAAACTCGTTGCCCATCTCCACGAACGTGCCGGGCAGGATCGGGATCTTGGGCGGTTTGACGCCGAATCGCTGCCCGAAGACGCCGCTCTTCGATCCGTCCTGCCCGTAGCTGTCCCAGACGACGACGAAGTTGCCGTTCGCGGCCCCCGCGACGTGCGCCGTGTACTGATTTCCGGTGGTGTAGGTGTTGACCTGAAACAGCGCCCCGGACTTCTGGGCGGAAAAGTCGTAGCGCTGGCCGAGAACGCCGAGGTTGTCGCCGTCCGTGCCCGAAGAGTCCCAGACGACCATGAAGTGACCCGTGCCGTCGGCGGCCACCGCCGGCGCCTCGGGCAGGTTCGCGGTGTTCGTGTCGATCGGGAACTCGGCCCCGAGGGGCGGCGGCGACTGGGCCGCAAGGGCCGAGGACAGAGCGAAGCCGGCGAGCGCAGGAAGCCACGCAGCAGAGACCTTCATCGTCCTCCGGCCCCCCTCTCCGTGGAGCGCCCGGCGACTCTAGCACCGCCCCCGTGGGAAGGCACCTCCGCTATGATTCCTCTCCAGTGAAGGGACTTATCCTGTCGGGCGGCAAGGGCACGCGCCTGCGTCCCCTGACCTATACGCGCGCCAAGCAGCTCGTTCCGGTGGCGAACAAGCCGGTCCTCTTCTACGGCGTCGAGGCGATCGTGGCGGCCGGGATTCGGAAGATCGGCGTCGTCGTCGGCGAGACGCGGGCGGAGATCGAGGAGGCGCTCGGGGACGGCTCGCGCTTCGGCGCCGAGATCACTTACATTCCGCAGGAGGCGCCGCGCGGCCTCGCGCACGCCGTCCTCATCTCGGAGCGCTTCCTCGGCCGCGAGCCCTTCGTGATGTACCTCGGCGACAACGTCATCGCCGACGGCATCACGGCGCTCGTCTCCGACTTTCAGAAGCGCGGCTGCAACTCGCAGATCCTGCTCGCGCGCGTTCCCAACCCCGAGCAGTTCGGCGTGGCGGAGCTCGAGGACGGGCGCGTCGTGCGCCTGACCGAGAAGCCCAAGCATCCGAAGTCGGATCTCGCGCTCGTCGGCGTCTACATGTTCGACGAGTCGATCTTCGAGGCGGTCAAGGCCATCCAGCCGTCGGCGCGGCAGGAGCTCGAGATCACGGACGCGATCCAGTGGCTCATCGACCACGGACGAACGGTCCACCCGCACCTCGTCACGGGGTGGTGGAAGGACACGGGGAAGATCGAGGACATGCTCGAGGCCAACCGGATCATCCTCGACACGTTCGAGGCGCGCGGCCTCGATGCCGTCAACTCCGGCAGCCGCGTCGAAGGCAAGGTCGTCATCGAGCCCGGAGCGAAGGTCATCGACTCGACGGTGCGCGGGCCCGCGATCGTCGGCGCGGGCGCCGAGGTTCGGGACGCGTTCGTGGGGCCGTACACGTCGATCGGCGCCGGCTGCTACGTCGAGCGCTGCGAGATCGAGAACTCGATCCTGCTCCAGGGCTCCCGCATCGAGCGGATTCCCGGCCGCATCGCGGATTCGCTCATCGGCACCAACGCGCGCATCCACCCCGGCCAGGAGCGCCCGCGCGTGCACCGGTTCCTCATCGGAGACAATTCCGAGATCGGCATCCTGTGAAGATCCTCGTCACCGGCGGCTCCGGGTTCATCGGCTCGAACTTCATCCGGCGAGTGCTTTCCTCGCGCGTCGCGGGCGTCTCGGTCGTCAACCTGGACAAGCTGACCTACGCCGCCAACCCGGCGAGCCTCGCGGACATCGAGGGGCGGAGCGACTACCGTTTCGTCCGCGGCGACATCGCCGATCCCGAGGCGGTGCGCGCCGCCATGGAAGGGTGCTCGCACGTCGTCAACTTCGCCGCCGAGACGCACGTGGACCGCTCGCTGCTGGGCGACGCGTCGTTCATCGAGACCGACGTGCGAGGCGTCTTCGTCCTGCTGGAAGAGGCGCGCCGCCGCGGCGTCGAGCGCTTCGTCCAGATTTCGACCGACGAGGTGTACGGCACGATTGCGCAGGGCTCGTTCACCGAAGATTCGCCGCTCAATCCGCGGAATCCGTATTCCGCCTCCAAGGCCGGCGGCGACCGCCTCGCGTACTCGTACTGGGCCTCGTTCCGCGTCCCGGTCATCGTGACGCGCGCGTCGAACAACTACGGGCCCTATCAGTACCCGGAGAAGCTGATCCCGCTCTTCGTGACCAACGCGCTCGACGACGAGGCGCTGCCGCTGTACGGCGACGGCCGCAACGTGCGCGACTGGCTCTATGTGGAGGACCACGCCGAGGCGATCGACTTCCTGCTCGATCACGGCGCGCCGGGGGAGACCTACAACATCGCCGGCGGCAACGAGATGGAGAACATCGAGATCACGCGGCGCGTCCTCCGGGAGCTCGGGAAGCCCGAGTCTCTCATCCGCTTCGTGGACGACCGCCCCGGACACGATCGCCGCTACTCGCTCGACGCCGCCAAGCTCGCGCGCGCCGGCTTCACGCCGCGCACCGCGATCGCCGACGGCCTTTCCCGGACGATCCGCTGGTATCGCGATCACCCCGAGTGGTGGCGGCCCATCAAGGAAAAGGACGCCGCGTTCCGCGCCTTCTACCGGACGCAATACGGCGACCGCCTCGCGACCTCCACGGCCACGGCGAAGGAGCCGGGCTAGCCGGAGATGAGCGAGGCCGCCGTCGCCCCGCCGGAAACCGCCACCGAGGTTCTCGCCGCGCCCCGACCGCTCCTGCAGCTCCGGCGGCGCGTTCTCGTCACGGGCGCGTCGGGCATGCTCGGCAAGGACCTGTCGCCGGCTCTCGCCGCCGCGGGTTGCGACGTTTTCGCCCGGCCCCGGACCGACCTCGACATCACGTCGGCGCCGGAGGTCGCGCGCGCGTTCCGCGACACGCAGCCCGACGTCGTCGTCAATTGCGCGGCGTACACGAAGGTGGATGCCTGCGAGACCGATCCGCGAGCCTTCGAGGTGAACGCCTCGGGTGTCGAGATTCTCGCCGCCGAGTGCCGTGCCCGCGGAGTGCAGCTCGTGCAGATCTCCACCGATTTCGTCTTCGACGGGTCCAAGGCGTCGCCGTACTCCGAGGAAGACCCGACGGCGCCGCTCTCCGCCTACGGCCTCTCGAAGCGCCGCGGCGAGGAGGCCGCTCTGCGCGTTCCGACGGGGCTCGTCGTGCGCGCCTCGTGGCTCTTCGGACGCGGCGGCTGGAACTTCGTCGAGGCGATCCGGCGCCAGATCGAGGAGGGGAAGCGTGCGCTGGCCGTCGTGGACGACCAGCGCGGCCGGCCGACGGCGACGACGGACCTTTCGGAGGCCGTGCTCGCGCTCCTCGAGTCGGGCGCCGTCGGCGTCTACCACTTCGCCAACCGCGGCGCGGTGACGTGGTTCGATTTCGCGCGCGAGATCGTGGCCCTCCTCGGCCGGCCGGACGTCGCGGTCGCGCCGATCGACTCGGCGACGCTCGCGCGGCCGGCGCAGCGGCCCGCGAACTCGGTCCTCGACACCGGAAAGTACGAGCGGGTCACGGGGCGGCCGATCCGCCATTATCGTGAGCCCCTCGCGGAATACCTCTCCGGCCGCGAGATCCCGGCGGCGTGAAGATCTCCGCCTCCGAGTGGAAGCGCAAGGCGGTCCACGCCGGGATGGGCCTCTTCGCGCTCGCGCTCCGCTGGCTGACCTGGGAGCAGGCCGCGCTCTGCGCGCTCGCCGCGCTCCTCTTCAACCTGTTCGTCATTCCGCATTTCGGCCGCGGGCTCTATCGCGCGACGTCCGGGCACCGCGACGCGGGGATCGTCGCCTACCCGGCGATGGTGCTCGTCCTGGTCCTGATCTGCCGCGGGCAGTACCTCCCGATGGCGGCCGCCGTGTGGGCCATGATGGCCTTCGGCGATCCGGCCGCCTCGATCTTCGGCACGGCGTTCGGCGGCCCGACCCTTCCGTGGAATCCGGGCAAGACCTGGATCGGCCTCTTCGCGAACTGGGCGTTCGGCGGCATCGGCTCGGTCGCCGTCTTCGGGTTCACGGCGCGAGGCGTCTCGGCGCTCGCCGTCGCGATCCTCATGGGCGGCGCCGGCCTCTTCGCCTTCTTCGAGTCCGTCCGCTCGGGAATCGACGACAACCTCGTGCCGGCGCTGCCGACGCTCTTCTTCCTCGCCTGGGTCTCGCTCGCGAATCCGCCGTTTCCGACGCCGGGCCGGCCGGCGCTCTGGCTCGCGGTCCTCGTCAACGCCGGGGTCGCCGCGGCCGCCCACCGCGCGCGCGCGGTGTCGCTCTCGGGAGCCGTCGCGGGCGCCGCCGTCGGCACGGCGATTCTCGCCGCGGGCGGCGCGGGCGCCTACGCGGTGCTCTGGGGCTTCTTCGTCGCCGGCACGGTCGCCTCGCGCTGGGGATACCGGGAGAAAGCGAAACGCGGCACGGCGCAGGCGCGCGAGGGCCGGCGCGGCGCCGAGCACGTCGCCGCCAATTGCCTCCTGGCCGCTCTCATCGCGCTCCTCTCCCCGTTCCAGGCGCGCTGGGGAATCGCCTTTGCGGCCTGCTTCGCGGCGGCGCTCGCCGACACGCTCGGCACGGAGTTCGGGAGCCTCTACGGACGGCGCGCGTTCTCGCCGCTCGGCGGGGGAGACCTCGCCGTCGGCACGCCGGGCGCGGTCTCGTGGCCGGGACTCGTGGCCGCGGCCGGCGGCGCGGCGCTCATCGCGGTCGTCGGGCGGCTCGCGGGGCTCGTGCCGGCGGCGGGAATCTGGGTCGTCGTGGCCGCGGGGTTCCTGGGCGCGCTCGCCGAGAGCGCTGCGAACGATCTCGGACGCCGCTTCGGCTTCAAGCTCGATCACGAGTTCGCCAACGCGATGAACACGTTCGCGGGCGCCGCGATCGCCGCGGAGATCTGGCTGTCCCTCGCCAAGAGCGGCCTCTACCTTCCGCTCGAAGGATGAAGCGCTACCTGCGCCTCGCGCGCCCGTTCACGCTCCTGCCGCCGCTCCTCGGCATCGTCTCCGGCGCGATCTGCGCCTTCGGGTCCGCGCACGACCCGGACCCGTCGCGCCGCGTCACGTGGGCGGTGATCCTCACGGTCGCCGTCGGATCGCTGTGCGCCTCGGCGATGAACGCCGCCTCGAATATCGTCAACCAGATCGCGGATCTGGAGATCGACCGGAAGAACAAGCCCGAGCGGCCGCTCGTGACGGGAGAGGTCTCGATCGGCCGCGCCTGGGCGGCCGCCGCGGTGCTCTACGTGCTGGCGATCGTGCCCACGTGGGTCGTCGTGCCGTTTCCGTACACGACGTTCGCCCAGCGCCTCGCGGCGCCGCTGCCGCTCCACGCGGCGTTCTTCATCTATCTCGTCGGCGCGCTCGCGACGTTCGTCTACTCCTTCCCGGCCTTCGGGCGCACGAAGCGCCACTGGCTCTGGGCCAACGTCACGATCGCCGTCACGCGCGGGGGGCTGCTCAAAGTGGCCGGCTGGTCCTTCGTCGCGGCCGTCTGGAACGCCGAGGCGTGGGCGATCGGCGGCGTCTTCGCGTTCTTCCTGCTCGGCGCGACGTCCACGAAGGATTTCTCCGACATGGAGGGCGACCGCGAGCACGGGTGCATCACGCTGCCGATCCGGTTCGGCGTGCGGAAGGCGGCGAAGATGATGGCGCCGTTCTTCGTGCTGCC
>Ga0335080_10009766_pt1 | contig 10042 bp, 5 predicted proteins | sample Lox_Sample_34_FD_206720 | JGI IMG/M metagenome (GOLD analysis project Ga0335080, IMG submission 206720) | Soil microbial communities from Loxahatchee National Wildlife Refuge, Florida, United States - Lox_Sample_3.4 | ecosystem: Environmental > Terrestrial > Soil > Wetlands | place: USA: Florida... | reverse complement strand
GCAGGCGCAGAACGGACCTGATGGCAAACCCTTCGGTTACCACTATGGCGGCTTCGTGAATGACGAATGGCGTATGCGGCCCAATCTCACCGTCACACTGGGCCTTCGCTATGAGGTCAACACGCCCTTCGACGACGCCACGCACCAGCTTGGCAACTTCGATCGTAACTTCCCGGGCGGACGTCTCGTAGTCCAGAACAATGAAGCGCCCATCAATCAGCTCTGGAAAGGGTCGGTAGGCAACACACCGTTCGTAACCGCCAGCCAGGTGGGCCTGCCCAACACGCTTCGTTACACCTACTACGGCAACATCCAGCCGCGGCTGGGCATTTCCTGGAGTCCTGGAAAGAACAACAAAACCGTTGTGCGCACGTCCGGCGGTATTTACTCCGTGCCCGTGATGGGCGCGGTATTGTACTCGCTGCTGGGAGTCGATACGAGCTACTTCGCGCAGTATCAGTCCACTGCCACGAACCCGCTCGTTTTCCCGAACATCTTTTCGGGCACCGGCTCAGTTCCGCCGTACCCCGGCTATCGCCGCGCCAACCAGTACGATCTGAAGGATCCTCGCGTGATCCAGTGGAACTTCTCCATTGACCACGATCTCGGCTGGAACACGCTCGCGCGCGCCAGCTACACCGGCTCGCACACCTACAACCTGATCTACAGCCCTAACCTCAACCAGGTGGCCCCCAACACGGTTGGCTATGCCGCGCTCACCGCGACGCCGGAATTGCGCCAGCAGGACTTGAAGTTCCCGAACTTCTCCGAGGTTCTCACGCGCGACAACGGCCCCAGCGACAAGTACGAGGCCATGACCCTGGAGCTTAACAAGCGTTTCGGCGCCGGCCTGACCTTCGCCAACAATTACACGCTCACTTGGAACAAGACCAACGCGCTGGGCGTCGCCCCGACCTCCGCCACTCCGCTGGGCGGGCAGGTGGATAACGGTGACAATGTGAATAACTACTACGACATTGCCTCCGACGTCGGCAATGCCTACTACAGCCCGCGCCACCGCTTTGTCAGCACCTTCGTCTACGATCTGCCCTTCGGCCGCGGACGGAAGTACATGAACAACGTCAGCCGTGCCGCCAACCTGGCCGTCGGCGGATGGGGCGTTACCGGCGTGACTCTGCTGCAGAGTGGCTTCTGGCTCACGCCGTACTTCCCGAGTAGTCTTTCCGACCCCTCCGGCACCAATGCCTCGCAACGTTCCGTTTCCACCCAGCGGCCCGATTGCGTCACTGGCCAATCCGGTTATGTGTCCGATCCCACCACGGCCCGCTGGTTCAACGCCGGCGCATATTCGATTCCGGCCAGCAACATCGGCCGCTTCGGCAACTGCGGCGTCGGCATACTTGAGGGCCCGGGCATCGTTACGTTCTCCATGTCCGCCGGCAAGACGTTCGACGTTACTGAGCGCATTCACTTCCGCTACGAAGCGCAGTTCGCGAACCTGTTCAACTTCCTGAACCGGGATGCGCCGAACATGAACGTCGCCAGCAGCGGATTCGGGCAGATTACTTCGAGTCTGCTCAGCTCGCAGGCCGGCCCGCGAACCATCCAGATGATGTTGCGATTGCAGTTTTAGCCCCTGCACTCCCTTTCCCGGGCCGTCTCCTGAGGCGGCCCGGCTTTTTGCTCCCATGAGTTTCCAACACCTGCGGGCGGTCATCCTCGACTGGGCCGGAACCACAGTGGACTTCGGCAGCCGCGCCCCCGTCATCGCCCTGCAACAGGTCTTTCACAAGGCAGGCATTGCGCTTGCCGAGTCCGAGGCGCGCCGCGATATGGGCCTGCTCAAGAAAGACCACATCCGCGCCATCCTGAATCAGCCCCGCGTTCGCGCCGACTGGGAATCGTTGCACGGCGCCCGGCCGGAAGAATCCGACACTGAGCGCTTGTTCACCGAGTTCCTGCCTGCCCAGACCGGCGTGCTCGAGGCGCACAGCGGTGTGATTCCCGGCGTGGCCGCTGCGGTTGAAAAATGGAGATGCGCCGGTTTGCGGATCGGATCGACCACTGGCTACACGCGCGATCTGATGGAGATTGTGACCGCGCGCGCGTCGAGGGAGGGTTACACTCCCGATGCGTGTGTGACGCCCGACATGGTTGGTGGCGGCCGCCCTCTACCGTTCATGATGTACCGCAACGCCATCGATCTCCGCGCGTGGCCGCTGTGGGCCTGTGTGAAGATCGGCGACACGCCTGTGGACGCTCGCGAAGGCGTGAACGCCGGCGCGTGGTCCATCGGGATCACACAGACAGGCAATGAGGTTGGCCTGAGCGAAGATCAGCTCGCGGCGCTGTCCGCGGAGCAGCGTCTCCAGCGCATCGCCGATGCGGAACAAACGCTTCGTGGCGCCGGCGCGCACTTTGTCGCCGCTTCCCTCGCGCAGTGCGGCGAACTGCTGGAAGCGATCGACCGCAGCCTGGCCGCCGGCCATGGGCCCTGGGAGGCTCACCGATGAAGCTCCTCTTCACACCGGGGCCCCTTACCACCAGCGACACGGTGAAGCAGGCCATGCTTCGCGACCTGGGCTCGCGCGATGCCGAGTTCATCGAGATCGTCCGCGGCATTCGTCGCGACCTGCTGGAGCTGTGCGGGGCTGAAGGCGCCGGTTACGAGACCGTTCCCATGCAGGGCAGCGGAACCTTTGCCATTGAGGCGGTGATCTCGTCGTCTGTTCCCGCCGATGGAACGCTGCTGGTACTCATCAACGGCGCATATGGCAGGCGAATCGCGCGCATCGCGGAGAGACATCGAGTACGCGTCCGCGAACTGAGCTTCCCGGAGAATCAGCCGGTGGACGTCGCTGCCGTGCGCGCGGAGATGGAACGTGAACGCCACACGCACGTGGCTGTTGTTCACTGCGAGACAACCACAGGCATGGTGAACCCCGTGGAGACCATCGGAGCGGCGGTTCGCGACGCCGGCTGCAACTACATTGTCGACGCCATGAGCAGTCTGGGCGGTATCCCACTGGATGCGCCCGCGGCCGGCATCGACTTCCTCGTTTCTTCGGCGAACAAATGCGTCGAGGGCGTCCCCGGCTTTGCGTTCGTCATCGCGCGTCGCCCGGCTCTGGAACAGTGTCGCGGCCGTGCGCGCACGCTCAGTCTCGACCTGTATGACCAGTGGGCCGGCCTGGAAAAGGACGGCCAGTTCCGTTTCACTCCGCCAACGCATGCCCTGCTGGCTTTCCGCCAGGCACTTGACGAACTGGCGGCCGAAGGCGGCGTTGAGGGACGAGCCGAGCGCTACCGGCGCAATGCTCGCGCGTTAGTCGCCGACATGCGCGAGCTGGGGTTTGAAACGTACCTTGCCGACGAACATCTGTCGTGGATCATCACCACGTTCCGCTATCCGCGGAATCCCGCCTTTGTGTTCGAGCAGTTCTACACGTACCTTGCCGAGCGCGGATTCGTGATTTATCCGGGCAAGCTGACCCACGAAGACTGTTTTCGCATCGGTACCATCGGCAGCCTGGCAACCACCGACGTGAATGGGCTGGTGGAATCGATAAAAAATGCACTCGATCGAATGAACGTGACACAGACCTGAAGTGCCGTTGGCAATCGCGCAGGTATTCCAGCTCCGGCGCTCTTGCCGTGATTGAGGACGCGGCGGTCCAAACCCCCGCGTCCGCCCTGCCGCAAAGACCGAATCGGCAGGGTCGGCGCAAGCCAGATCTCCGCACAGGAGTCCGCGCTCGCGAAATGGGTAGATCCCGGGGCATATCGGCGTCTGGTACGCTGACCTAATATTGCCGTCAAGTCTCCAGGTGCCCCGCGCGCGAGCTTCGAAACGAGAACCGTGCGGTGGAGGGATTCTCCAATGATCCTGCTTCTTCGCAAGCCAGGCCGGTACGCTGTGATGGCTGGCCTCCTCTTGTTGCCGACCTGCGGAGCCGCGAACAGGCCAGCCGCGTCAGCTCGATCCGATGGCGACAATGCCACCATTGTGAAGGCTCCGGCCGGAACGCTCGCGGGGAAGATCGAAGGCCCGCTTCGTGTTTTCAAAGGCATTCCTTATGCGTTGCCGCCGGTGGGCGCCGCGCGGTGGAGGCCTCCCAGTCCAATGCCGCAGTGGGCCGGGGTTCGAAAAGCAACGGAGTTCCAGACGGCATGTCTGCAACCCCAGAGCAAACTCTCGAATGTGTACACCGCCGACCCGTTACCGGCGAGCGAGGATTGCCTGACGCTCAACATCTGGACCCCCGCCAGAGTGCACAGCGCGCCGGTCTTCTTCTGGATTCATGGCGGCGCTCTAACGGGGGGATCCAGCCGGGAGCAGGTCTACGACGGCGCACGGCTGGCCGGCCGCGGTATGGTCGTCGTTTCGATCAACTATCGGCTGGGCGTCCTCGGCTGGCTGGCGCATCCCGAACTCAGCGCTGAGTCGCCGGATGGAGTGTCGGGCAACTACGGGCTCCTGGATCAGATTGAGGCGCTTCGCTGGGTGCGGCGCAACATTCACGCCTTTGGCGGGAATCCGGCGAACGTGACCGTGGCGGGCGAGTCTGCAGGCGCACTGAGCGTGATGTACCTCATGGCCGCGCCGGCCGCTCGTGGTCTGTTCTCTAGGGCAATCGCGGAGAGCGCCTACATGATCCCCACCCCCGAGTTGAAACAGCGCCGCTACGGTATGCCGGCTGCCGAGGAGAGCGGCAGGCGGCTGGCTGCCGCTCTGCACAAGGAGAATATCGCTGCACTGCGGGCAATGGATGCGCGCGCACTGGCTGAAGCTGCGCCAGGGACTGGTTACGCGCCATGGGGCACAATCGACGGGCATGTTATGACGCACCAGCTGGTCGAGGTTTTCGATAAGGGAGAGCAGGCGCCTGTGCCGCTGCTCGCCGGCTTCAACAGCGGCGAGATCCGCTCGCTGATGATCCTCGCCCCGCGGCCTCCCGCCAGCGCCGCTGACTACGAAAAGACCATCCGTGAACGATATCTCGACCTCGCCGATGAATTCCTGCGCCTCTATCCCAGCGGCACCATGCAGGAGAGTGTCCTGGCAACCACGAGAGACGCCTTGTACGGCTGGACGGCGGAGCGACTGGTCAGAAAACAAGCCGCACTCGGCGTGCCGTCTTTCCTTTACATCTTCGATCACGGCTATCCGGCGGAGGATGCTGCAGGGTTGCACGCCTTCCACGCCAGCGAATTGCCATATGTGTTCGGCACGTTCGATGGCACGCCGCCGCACTGGCCGAAAGTTCCGGCGACACCCGAAGAGAGGCGCCTCTCCGACGCGATGATCGGGTATTGGAGCTCGTTTGCTCGCAGCGGTCGGCCGCGCGCCGGGAATGAGCCGGATTGGCCGGAGTTCGGGCGGGACCGCGGCTACATGGCATTCGCGGACGCTCCACACCCAGGCAATCGCTTGATGCCAGGAATGTACGAGCTCAATGAGCAGGTGGTGTGCAGATGCCGGGCGAGCGGGGACATCGCCTGGAACTGGAGCACCGGTGTCGCCTCCCCGAAACTCCCGGCCCCGACGATTCAGTGCAAGTAGTCACAGGACCGGATGCGATTCGCCAGTCGTAGAGAGCTTCCGGGCTTCCGCCTGTTTTCGTCTGGTGCTGATGGGCTTCTTCGGCATGCGCTTGGACACTGCCGGAGTGAGATTCCAGCCGCGAGCATCGCCGGAATCCGGATGGGCGCGTCTCAGCGGCCTGCGATAGCGCGCGGCCGCCAGAGGATTGAGATCGAACCAACGGACAACGAAGGCTAGCGCGGTTCGGTGACTGTCAGAATCTGATCTGCCTCGATATTGGTGAGCGTCTGCTTGACGCCGCTGGGCCAGCGGATCTCAATGGTCTTCGCCAGCGTCGCATCGCCCAGGCCGAAGTGAACACGATCGTCGCTTGTTGAAGCAAACCCAACACTGGTGGTGGCGTGGTTGTAAAGCGGCATGCCCGTTTCCCGCGTCACTTTGATCTTCGCGCCGAGTCCCTGGCGGTTGCTGCGCGTGCCCACCAGCTTCAGCATCAGCCAGTGATGGCCGCCCGGCGACCGGTTCATCCAGATCTCCGGCTTGTCGTTGAGGCAGGTGACGACGGCGTCGATGCGTCCGTCGTTGTTGAAGTCGCCGAACGCCACGCCGCGGTGAGCGCGTGGAACCTGGAAATCGGTGCCCTGCGCCGCGCTCAGATCCGCGAACTTCGTGCCTCCCTCGTTGCGCAGCAGCAGATTCGGCAGCTTCGTGGGCAGGTTGTCGATCAGCTCGGCGTTGTCCAGCACTGAGCCCGTGGATGCCAGAAGGTCCTTCCAGCCGTCGTTGTCGAGATCGTACATGCCTGTACCCCACGCGGTCAGCCTCTGGCAAACGCGCGCAATTCCCGACGGAACGGTGATGTCCGCAAAACCCCACGACACATTGCGAAACAGCGGGAAGGTGTCGCCAGGCATCGCCACCAGAAAGATGTCTGGCTTGCCGTCGTTGTCGATATCGCGGAAATCCGCGCCCATACCGGCGATCGACTTCCCGTTTTCGTTATACGCGACGCCCGCAACAATGCCGACCTCCTCGAAGGTGCCATCACGCTTGTTGTGGAACAGGAAATTGCGATAGGTGTCGTTGGAGACGAAGATGTCGGTGAAGCCGTCGCCGTCGTAGTCGGCGAATGCGACGCCCATGCCTTTGCCCACATGCTTTCCGATGCCTGACTTCTCGGACACATCCGTAAAGGTGCCGTCGCCATTGTTGCGATACAGCATGTTCGGCTCGCCCGTGTAGACATTGGGCGAGCAGTACGCGCGCACGTTGCCACTGGTGCAGGCTGCCTCATGCCTCGCGTCCCAGCGGATGTAGCTTGTGACGAACAGATCCAGCCGGCCGTCGTTGTCGTAGTCGAACCAGCCCGCGCTGATGGAAAATAACTTGCCTAACGTCGGGTGAATCCCCGCCACGCCGGCTTTTTCGGTGACGTCGGTGAAGGTGCCGTCGCAGTTGTTATGGAAGAGCTGGTTGAAGTTGACGCCAGCCACATAGAGGTCTACGCAGCCGTCGTTGTCGTAGTCCGCGGCAGCCACGCCCATGCCGTAGCCTTTGCCCTTCACCCCGGCCTTCTCTGTTACGTCGGTGAAGGTGCCGTCGCCATTGTTGCGGTAGAGGCGATTCCAGTAGCGTGGATCGGACTTGTCCATCTTCGGCAGCTTCGCACCGTTGACGAAGTAGATGTCGGGCAGGCCGTCGTTGTTGTAGTCGAAGACGGCGACGCCTGCGATCATCGTTTCCGGCTGGTGTTTGGAGGGAGTGGCGCTGTTATCGAAAACGAAATCGATACCGGATCTGACGCTGTCGTTCTCAAGCAGGATCGGCGGCCTTTGCGCGTCGCCCGCCGGCGCCACCACGGCATACAATCCGGCGGCCGTGGCGGAAAGCGCCAGCAGACAAGGATACCAGTGCCGCATCGGGGAAAGTCGCGGCCATTGTAGCATGCAGCTTGTCTATTTTGATTCGTCCCGGATCTCGACGAAATTGACCATCGCCTTGTCCGGCGCGCCGATGAACGACAGGCGCAGCTTTCCGTCAGTGTCCGGGTGCAGTCCGTGGAACGTCTTCACCAGAGCGCGGTTCGAGCCACCCGCCTCACGATAGACGTCGATATCCTTGAGCAGTTGTGTGCCGTTGCAGGAGACGGTGAACGATCGGCTGCCCGCGCCTCCGCCTCCTGGCATGGTGGGTCCGAACCAGGTTTCAGCGAGGCCGAGTTCCACAGAGTAGGTGCCGGGCGTGGCCACCGGCACCAGATAGTCGAAATTCCCAAATCGCTCGCCGCTGAAAAGGTCGGGATCGGGCGTTCCCTTCACCGGGTCGCGCCGCTCCACCAGCGTGCCGCCGCGCGCATAGTGATCGGGCTCCCAGATCTTCCCGGACACGTCGGTGTAGGAATAGTCGCGCGACGTGAAACGAACCGGCATCATCCGGCCGCGAGCACTCGGCGTGATCTCGATCGCGTTTACATAGTCGTACTGGTTGGCCGATTTGAACTGAAGATGCAGATAGCCGTCGGCGGCGGGCGAGATGTCCTTGAAGACACGCACGTCGGGGGTGGGGCCGTTGATTGCGTCCGCGCCGAAATTGAGGAAGAACATCAGATCCCTGCCGTTGATGAACAGCACGATGGCATACCCTTCCGGGCGATCCGCAAAGGTCCAGGGCCGCACGCCCGGTCCGAAGTACAGGCGCATTTCGTACACGCCGCGCTTCAGCGGGACATTGTACGAGAAATTCCCGAACCGATAGTGGCGGAACATGATCGGATCGGAGGTCCGGGCGAGGAACTGCCGGGGGGCCGCCGCCGACTCCCCGCCGGAATAGTAAATGTCCCCGCGCCAGGTCCGGCCAAGCCGGTCGATGTGAACCGGCCGATCGTAACCCGCAAGTATGCGAACCGTGCCGTCGGAGATCGCGGATGGACCGGGCTCTGCCGCCGCTGGCGACTGTTCGAGTTGTGCCTGTTGCGCGGTCGCCAACGGGAACGACGCGCGCCATACTCGCCACGCGGCCACACCCACGGCCAGCAACACGGCCGCGGCAAGAACGGCCACCCACCATGGGGCGCGCCAGCCGGGTCGCGTCGGGGTTGCCGTATCTTCTGCCTGGTACGCGTCTCCGTCGGCGTCTTCACGCGGCGCGACCGCATCTGCCTCCGCCGCCAGGGCGTCCGCCTCGGCGGGGACGAATCTTGCCACATACCGGCCAGGGTCGATGGCAATTCGGACAGGGTGGCCCCGGCCCTCGGTCTCGTAATACTGACGCAGCCGCTTGCGCAGCCGGCTGATTTCTACGCGGACAATGGAGTTCTCGCGCTCGTCGAAATTGTCCTTGCGACCCAGCGCCTCGATGGCGATCTGGTGCTCTTTGAGCTGCTCGGTGGTGCCGCCGTCGATGCCCTTCTCGCACAAGTAACGCAGCAACCGCGATTGATTCGGCGCCTTGCGGAAAATCGCCGAGGCAAGAATCGACTCAAGCTCGTCACGTCTCTGGTCCGCCTCAGTTAGCACGGGCCCCCCAGCGTGCACACCGAGGGAAGCGTATCACACGCTGGGGAGCCGTTCAAGTCTAAGAAGCTGCTCGGGGTTACGACGTTACTCGGAGCCGGGTAACGCTTGCGGATAAACGATGTAGTAGCGATGCCGCAGATGGGCAACATGGTGTTCTGTCATATACTACTCGCACACTCGCGAAATGACGTTACGCCTCAGGCTTGCTGCGCTTCTTGTCCCTTCTCTGATCTCATTTCCAGCCCGGTCCCAGGACCGCCCGTGGGTTACGGCCACCGGGGACGGGCTTCGGGTGCAGGCGCGGCCGGCAGCCGGGAGGCTTGAGGAGCGATATCAGGCCAGGGCAGGCAGCGACTGGGTCACCATCGCGACAAGCGCCGACCCGGTCTCCGTTCGCGCCGCCGGCGGGGAGGAACTCCCCGAGGTGCTGCGAGGCATTTCCCTGGAACAAGACGCTCTGGTGGAGCGGCTCACCGCCGGGCCGCATGAGATCACCCGTACCGTCCGGCTCGCCGATTGCGCGGGCTGGCTGTACGTTACCACCCGTCTGGAGCCTCATGGCCCGGTACGTCTGCACTCGATGGCCGACAGCTTCCGCTTCGAAGGCCACCCCGACTGGTCGTATTCGCCCTCGGTCGGCGGGTTCAACCCTGATGCGAAGTACAAGGCGCCACTCATTTTGACGCAGGCCGGGCAGCGTGCCTTCGGAATCGTACCTGACGTCACCGTGCTCACCCGAGAGGTGCTCCATCGGTGCTCGCACGCGCTCGATCTCGATGTGCCCGCTGGACCGCGGTTGTCGGTCGGATTCATTCCGGCCCGCTACTGGTTGCACTCCGTGTACGCGGAGGACCTGGACCGCACCTGGGCTGCGGAAGGACCCATCGTTAACTCCTACTACCTCCTGGTTAACGCCTCCGCGCCGCCGGGCGAGGCGTTCCGCGAAGCGATCCGGCTGCACTGGGAGAAATTCGGACCCGTCGAACTGGCCACGGCCGCGCTGGAACAGCAGGGAACCGAC
>Ga0335080_10009765_pt1 | contig 10043 bp, 10 predicted proteins | sample Lox_Sample_34_FD_206720 | JGI IMG/M metagenome (GOLD analysis project Ga0335080, IMG submission 206720) | Soil microbial communities from Loxahatchee National Wildlife Refuge, Florida, United States - Lox_Sample_3.4 | ecosystem: Environmental > Terrestrial > Soil > Wetlands | place: USA... | reverse complement strand
GCGCCAGATGAAAAAAGATTCGGCGGCCTGCTCGACGAGCATGCCTATGCCGTCCGCCAGGCGCGCCGCACCTTGGCTCAATGCCGTCTCCAGAAACGCCGTCATGCCTTTGCCGTACATCATGTCGTAGGCAAGGCAATCGCGCGCGAAGACCCCAGTCGGAAGATCAGGCACGGTATCGTTGAGGCTGGCCGACGTGGAATTGACGATCAGATCGAACTCTTCCCCGAGCAACGCAGGGTAGCTGCTGGCACTCAGCAACTCTGGCAGAAGACCGCGGTCAGCGCGCAAGCGCTCGGCCAGGCGTTCCGCTTTCTCCACTGTGCGATTGGCGATGACCAGCCGTCCAGGTCTCGCGTCCAACAGCACACTCAGCGAACCTTGCGCGGCCCCGCCTGCGCCCATCATCAGGACACGACGTCCTTCGATAGGAAACGCCAGGTTGGCTTCAATGTCCCGTACCAGACCGACTCCGTCCGTATTGTCGCCGTAAATAGCAGGGCCCTCGAACTTCAGTGTATTCACGGCCTGCGCATCCCTGGCACGCACGCCACACTCGTGAGCAATAGCGAATGCCTCCAGCTTGAATGGGAGCGTGACGTTGAGTCCGAGCCCGCCCTCGGCGCGAAAGGCGTCGACGGCCGCTTTGAATCCGTCCAGGGGCACGAGGATGCGCTCGTAGACCAGATCCTGACCGGTCTGGGCGGCAAACTCGGCGTGAATGAAAGGAGACTTGCTGTGCGCCACCGGATTGCCGATGACAGCGTAGCGGTCGCTCACGGTCAGGCTAGTTATCAGTCGTCAGCAGGAGATCGCTGCGGGTAAACGCCCAGTTGCGAGTGATATGGAGGATCTCGACCTCCTTGCGCAGCGAGCCCGGAAACGGCTGGAACGGGCCCGCCAGCTGAACGATTCGCTCGACTGCAACATCCAGGATCGGCGAGCCCGAGGAGCGGTCGATCTCTATCTTCTCCACCGTCCCGTCTGCTCTGATAGCGACCGTGACCATCACGGTTCCGTATACGCCGCGTCGCTTGGCCTCGTCCGGAAAATTGGCGGTTCCAACGCGTTCGATGCGTTGGCGCCAGGAATCAAGGTACTCGGCCTCCGGCACGCTGTGTGTCCGCGCGCCTACGAACTTGCGCCTCGGCAGTTTTTGGTAAGCCTCCCACTCCCGAGCGATCTGGGCCTCGAGTCTGGCGATCGCCAGCTGGTCATGTGGCAGATCCGCCACATCGGGAGCCTCGTTGAGCACCACCGGAATCGGCCTGGTATAGGGATCTGCAACGGAGGTATCGGGCTCCAGCCGCGTCAGCAAGTGACGCGCTTCCGCTTCGAGCTGTTGGACGCGTTTCGAGGCCAGTGCCAACTCCGCATCGGCGGGCATGTTGGGTAAGGCCGGCAGATTGGTTTTGGCACGACGGTTCGCTTCCGTGTTGCCGCCTCCGTCCAGGTTGGCTTGAGCAAGGGCATCGGCGTGCAGCGGGCGCGATGCCGATTTGCTGTTGACCAGTACGACTTCGATCGGCGCCCTCGCCGCCTTCAACTCGGATGCGTCCGGGAACTGGAACGTGATCAGCAGCAAGACGGAGTGAAATACGATGGACAGCGCGAGCGCGACAGTGAGCGGACCGCTGACCGAGGACGCGCGCAGCGGATCGACAACCGGCTCGGGCCAATCAGCCCAGCTGGCGGTCGCTCGACCCGGGAATGCTGGCGAGGCTGCAGTCAAGTTGCGATATTGTAGAGGATTGTTGTAAGCCAAGAGCACCCGCCCAGCGCCTTCGGTCCGGCTCAAATCGGCACAGACTTGCTGTATTCCGCCTGGAAGGTCAACTCCAACAGATCGATATCGGAGATCTTGAGCTCGACCTTTACCCCGGGTGCCAAGATCGGCAAAGACGATACCCGCGCGATGAGCGGAATCTGGTCGATCTTGACCAGATTGTCCCGGATCACCTCGGCCGACGCAGTCCCGACGCCCTCCTGAATCAACCAGCGCAGGCACCAGTAGCGTTCCATCGTGCGCTGAAACTCCGCATAGGTGTCGGAAGCCAGCTCGAAGTCTCGCATCACCGCAAGCAACTCTTCAGAGCTTGCTCCGTACGGTGCGACCTCGCCGCGCTGCAAGGCGATCAGCTGACGCTGATTCACGAGGTCGACATAACGCCGCAGCGGGGAACTGGCCCAGATGTACTGGGACACGCCCAATCCCTGATGGCCAGAAGGAACCGTGGACATGCGCACCTTGCCATCGCTCTGGACGCGGTAGATGCCGGCGATTCCCGCTTCCGACAACGCGCGCCCCCATTCGGAATTCACCAGGATCATCAGCTCCGACACCAGCTTGTCCACTGGAGAGCCGCGCCGGCGCTCGACAATACGGACGCGCTCGTTGTCTTCGATGTAGAAGTTGTAGTCCATCTGGATGGTCCTGATCTGCTCGGGGCGTCCGCGCCCCGCCTCCAGGACCGTGGCCAACTCCCAGAGTAGCTTGAGTTCCCGTACAAACGGGAAATCCGGGAGCGCGGCGGTCAAACTGTCTTCGTTGAACTGCGCCTCCAGCGTTGCATGGCGGAGGTTGGCGGCGATGCGCACTTGCTCGAGCACGGTGCGCATGCTGTGCACGACCAGATCCGATCCCACCTGCATGTACAGCGATAGCGCTGGGCAAACGCGCCCTTCAGCCAACGAGTAGGCTGCGATGGCAGACTCCGGCAGCATGGTGATCTTGTCGCCCGGTGTATAGACAGTGGAAAGCCGCGCCGCCGCTTCCTGATCGAGCGGCGACCCTGCGTCTATCCCCAACGCCGGGGCAGCGATGTGTACGCCGATGCGCCAGCCTCCGGATACGGCGGTAACGGAGAACGCATCGTCGATCTCGGTAGTTGTACTGTCGTCGATGCTGAAAGCTTCGACTTCCGCGCTCGCGAGTTGAATGCGCGGCGCCACGTCCCCGTCAGCCGCAAATCCGACGCCGTGCGGGAAGTGCTCGTGCAGAAAGCGATCGAAGTGATAATCCCGCGTGGAGGGTATCGCGCCGCATTTCTCGAGCAACCGCAGAGACGAGAGCTTGAGCTGGCCGGCCGTCTCCTCCAACGCTTTGACTTCGATGCTGTTGCGATCGGGCTTGTACAGGAGCTCGGCGAGGCGCGGACGGAACGCCTGCGGCAGCTCGTATTTCTTCAACTGCTCCACATACTCGGCCTGCAGCGCGGCTTGTTGCCGCTTGCGTTCGACGCTTGCCAGGGCTGCTTTGAGCGCCTCCGGCGGCGCAGGGCGGTAGCGCCCCCTCCCCTTGCGGTAGAAGTACATCGGCGCACCATGCAGGCGCAGCAGCACTGCGGCTAGTTCCGCTGGGTTAGGGGCACGTCCGAAGTAATCGCGCCCGAGCTTGTCGTACGAGAACTCCTCCTGCTCGCAGCATTCCCAGAGAAAATCCAGATCGATCTGCTCAGCAGCTTTCTGTGCGCCCTCCATGAATCCGGCAAGTGGCTCGTTGAATCGAAAGAGGACGTTGGAGGCTTTCACCTTGCTGCGCTTGCCGTGGGGCGCCTGGACCTGCAGGGACGTGTCGTTGTCGGCGAGGATGGCGCCGATCCTGAAATTGCCCTCCTCTTCGTACAGGACGTTCATGCGCGGCGACCGCACAGGGCGAAGAGGACCGCGATCGCAGATTCATCGGTCTGGGCAGGGGCAAAGAGCAGCATCTTGAGGCTGGCTGAAGTGAGCGCGGCATTATAGCGAAGTGGCGTCGGTGGAAAGGCTCATCGTGGCGTGCTCAATACGGCGCAGCGAAATCCAGGACCCCCTCGAGATGTTCGGCGAAATCGGGGAAGCCATGATCGCTGCCTTGTACGACCAGCTGCGCCGCCCCGGCGTAGCGCCGAACGGCGACCCGATAGTCGAGTACCTCGTCGCCAGTTGTCACCATCAGATAATAGCGGTCCATTCGACTGGGCTGATCTAACTCCAAGGCTCTCAGCTCGTCGAGATGCTGTTGCGTAAGCAGGTAGGCGTCCCCCGAATACAAGTTCTTTTGTGGACCCAGGTAAGCGCGCAGCCCTTCGTAGGGCCTTATCGCGGGGTTGACGAGCACCGCCTTGAGCGCAAACTTTTCCGCCAGATAAGTCGCGTAGTAACCCCCCAGCGAACTGCCCACGAGCGTAACGGGCTGAGTGCCAGCATCGTGTAGCCCGGCCTCCAGCACCTCGATTGCCCGCCCCGGACGATCGGGCAATGCCGGACACCAGAAGGACTCGCCTCGGCCCAAGGTGTCGAGTCGCTGTTTCAGCATGCGAGCTTTATATGACGCGGGCGAACTGTTGAAGCCGTGAATATAGATCAGCATGTCTTGACATCTGTCAGGCGATGGGCTCGGTTGGCGAACGAGGCAGGGCGGGACCGGTATACCACGGACTCTGTGGGCCCGCGCGCTCACGTGCAGGGCTATCTTCGTCGAGGGGGACTGGATGATTACGCGCTATCTCAGCATTGGTCTGGCAGCAGCTTTGCTGGCTTTCGGCGTCTACCACTGGGTGCTTTTCACCGGCCTGAAGCACGAGATCAGAAACAAGGACCAGGAGATCGCGCAATACGTAAGGCGCATCGCATTCCTGGAGGCGGACAACGCCACCCTCACAAAGGTCAACGCCGACTTCAAAGCGACGGTCGACGAGCAGAATGCAGCGCTCCAGTCCGTGAAGCGAGAGCAGGAAAACGCGCACAAGCAGGCCTCGGCTGCATTGGCTGCAGCCGAGCGTCGGGCACGCCAATTCGAACGACGCGCTAAAGCGCTGGCAACGGCGGAGCCGGCGACACCGGAAAACCTGTGCAAGTCGATCGACCTCAAGCTCAATACCTATATCGAGGAACGGCAGAAGAAGTCGACCGAGGAAGCCAAATGAAACCGCTCTGTCCGCTCATCGCCATGCTGCTGGTGTCTGCTTGTGCCACGCAGAAGTGTCCTCCGCCGGAAACGAAGGTGGAATTTGTGCCGCAGCGCGTGGAGGTGCCGGTGCCGGTCCGTTGCAAGGTCGCCTTCCCCGTGCGGCCTTCCTACGCCCTGGAGGATCCGACCCTGAAGGACAAAACCAGCTTCGACAAGACCACCGCGGCGCTGGTGGAGATCGAGCAGCGCCGCGCCTACGAGGAGAAGCTGGAGGCTGCGCTCAAAGTATGTGCCGAACTGGACAACTAACCGCGGTTCAAACGAACGCTTGCAGCAGCTTAGCGTGGATACCGCCGAACCCGCCGTTGCTCATGACAAGCACGTGATCTCCCGGCCGCACAGCGTCCGCTACCGCCGCAATCAACGCAGTAAGATCATGGTAGCAGGTCGCTTTGGCGCCCAGACCGGCGAGCGCACCCTGCGCGTCCCATCCGACGCCACCGGTGTAGCAGAACACCAGTTGCGCGTCCGACAGGCTCGGCGCGAGCAGGTCTTTCATCACCCCCAACTTCATGGTGGCGGAGCGAGGCTCCAAGACTGCCAATATGCGGGCTTTCCCGACCTTCGACCGCAGGCCCGCGATCGTGAGCTGAATTGCGGTTGGATGATGCGCAAAATCGTCATACACCGTTACGCCGTTGACGCTCCCGCGCACCTCCATGCGGCGCTTTACGTTCTTGAAGCGGCCCAGAGCCGCGAGTCCTCGCGCCACAGGCACGCCGGTATGGCGCGACGCCGCCAACGCTGCCAGCGCGTTGTGGCGATTGTGCTCGCCCAGCAACTCCCAACGGAGCGTGCCTTGGCCGCTGTTGCGGAACCTCACTTCGAAACTTCCGTCGGAAGCCGGCTCCTCGGACGACCACCCGGCATCGACGCCAAGTAACTCCACCGGCGTCCAGCAGCCACGCTCAAGCACCCGCTCGATGCTCTGCTCGCGGCCGTTGGCGACGATCAAGCCGTTCCTCGGTATGGTCCGCACTAAATGATGGAACTGAACTTCGATGGCGGCGAGATCCGGGAAGATGTCGGCGTGATCGTATTCGAGATTGCTTAGCACGGCCGTACGCGGATGGTAGTGGACAAACTTCGAGCGCTTGTCGAAGAAGGCCGTGTCGTATTCATCCGCCTCGATCACAAAGAAAGGCGAGTCGGTCACTCTCGCCGAGACACCGAAGTTTTCCGGCACACCCCCGATCAGGAAACCTGGGTTCAGGCCGGCGTCTTCCAGGATCCAGGTCACCATGGAACTGGTAGTAGTCTTGCCGTGGGTTCCAGCCACCGCCACTACCCATTTGTCGCGCAATATTTGCTCGTACAGCCACTGCGGACCAGAGCTATATGCGACATTGCGGTCCAGAATCGCTTCGACTAATGCATTGCCGCGCGAGACGACGTTGCCTATGACGAACAGATCCGGCTTTAGATCGATCTGCTTCGGATCCCAACCCTCGATGAGGGCGATGCCCTCCGACTCGAGCTGCGTGCTCATGGGCGGATAAACGTTCGCGTCGCAGCCCGTCACTTTATGGCCCGACTGTTTCGCGATCAGAGCGATGCCGCCCATAAAAGTGCCGCAGATACCGAGGACGTGTATGTGCATGGGCCGGAGATCAGAAGGCGGGGCAGATGGACGGATTCGGGAACAAACGCATGGCTCGACGTGCGCGACGCGGCATTCTACAACAGCCGACTCATATCCCCAGCGCCGAATCCGGAGAGGGAGCGCTTGATCCCGCGTCCCAGAGCGACAACCTTGAACAGCTCGCCCATCTCGGCCGGACTAAGAAGCGTGTGAGCTTGCGCGGCCAGCGGCAGATAAGCCGCAGCGTCCGAGGCGGGAGTTTGCGCCATGAGATCGGTGATGCCCAGGTTGATCAGGAAGTTTGCCTGGCTGGTGTAGCCCAGCAACTCCAACCCCACATCGGTAGCCGCACGAGCAATGGCAGTGAAATCGACATGGCTGGTGATGTCCTGCAGCCCCGGCAGGAAAAACGGGTCGTCGTGGACGCGATGACGAAAATGACACATCAAGGTACCCTGGCTGCGCTGTGGATGGTAGTACTCGCGCTGACCGAAGCCGTAATCGACGAATAGCATCGCGCCCCTTTCCAAGGCGCGCGCGAAGGTTCCAACCAGGGCGGGTGCGAAGTGGTTTATCTCGCTCTGATACGGTGGTGGAGGATTCAGTCGGAGCGCTCGAGCAAGCAGTGCCTGCTCGGCCACGGGGCGATCGTCCCAGATGAAAGCGTCACCCAACCAAGCGACCCCACGCTCGCGGATGCCGTCTTGGTTCCATCGAATCAAATGTGTGGGCAACGCATCAAGCACCTCGTTGCACACGATCACGCCGCGAAAGGAACTTGGCGCGCTTTCGACCCATCCGACTCGAGACGCCAGATGGGGCGGTAAAGCAAGCAACAGCTGGCGTTGCCGGGCCGCCAATCCTGCGCTCACCTCGAGGATCAGATATCGCGCGGGGAGCAGCCCTGATTGCGCGAGCGTCTGCAGGATGGCAGCAGCCATACGTCCCGAGCCCGCCCCCAGCTCCAGCACATCGCCCCCTGTGGTGGACAGAATCTCGCCGATCTGGCGAGCAAGAATCTGACTGAAGAGGGGCGAGAGTTCGGGGGCCGTCACGAAATCGCCCGCCTCGCCGAGCTTGGTTGCGCCACCGGTGTAATAGCCCAGCGCGGGTGCGTAGAGCGCCAGCTGCATGTAGCGATCGAAGCCGATCCAGCCCCCCGAGCGACCGATCTCGGCTGCGATCTGCTCGACAAGCATCCTGCTCTGTTCGATCGCCACGGCATCAGGTACGAGATCAGCTGAAACCAGATGGCTCAAGATGGCGGAAAGGCGGGCGGGGTGGGTAATTCGGCTAGAATTCTACTGGACTCCCCAACAAGTACGCTCTGGACATGGATGACAAAGTCGTACTGATCACAGGAGGCGCGCGCCGCGTAGGCGCAGCGACGTGCCGCATGTTGCACGCCAGCGGTGCGAGCCTCATGCTGCACTACCGCTCTTCGGCCGCGGAGGCGCGGGCTTTGCAGGCGGAACTCAATGCCACGCGGCCAGACTCCGTCGCGCTGGTCCAGGCCGATCTGCTCAACATGTCGCTGCTCCCCAGCATGGTCAACGAGACCGTCAATCGCTTCGGTCACCTGGACGTTTTGATCAACAACGCTTCCAGTTTTCACCCCACTCCCATCGGCGAGATTACGGAGCAATCCTGGGACGACCTGATGGGAACCAACCTGAAGAGCCCATTGTTTTTGTCGCAAGCTGCCGCGCCACATCTCAAGCGCAGTCACGGTTGCATCGTCAATATCGTCGACATCCATGCTGATCGGCCCATGCGCAGCTACGCCGTCTACAGCGCCGCCAAAGGGGGATTGCTGGCGCTGACCCGTGCCCTCGCCTCCGAGCTTGGGCCTGAGGTGCGCGTGAACGGCGTTTCGCCCGGCCCCATCCTGTGGCCCGAAGATGAGCGCTGGTCGGATGACCTTGCGCGCCAGCGCATCATCCATACCACTCTGCTGAAGCGTGTCGGCGAACCGGAAGATATCGCCCGCACCGTACGTTTCCTGATCGAAGACGCCCCCTACGTCACCGGCCAGGTGATTGCCGTGGACGGCGGCCGCAGCATTCATTTGTGAGCCAACAGGCATGGATCCCCAGAAGAGAACCTACGAATCGAACAAACTGCAGAAACGGCTGCGGCGGCTGGTCGGCCAGGCTATCGCCGACTTCGGCATGATCGGACAGAGCGATCGCGTGATGGTTTGCCTCTCCGGCGGGAAAGACAGCTACGGCTTGCTGGAGCTCCTGGTCAGTCTGCGCAGGGATGCGCCTGTTGAATTCGAGCTCGTCGCTTTCCATCTCGATCAGAAGCACCCCGGCTATCCGGATCAGGTGTTGCCCGCCTACCTGGATGGCGTGGGCATACCGTACCGGATCGAACGGCAGGACACGTATGGCGTCGTCAAGCGCCTCATTCCGGAAGGCAGCACGATGTGCAGCCTGTGCTCGCGCCTCCGGCGCGGTGTGATCTATCGCGTGGCCAAGGAAATGGGAGCGACTCGGATCGCGCTCGGGCACCATCGCGACGACATCCTCCAGACTTTTTTCCTCAATCTGTTCTTTGGGGGCAAGCTTAAGGCCATGCCCCCCAAGCTGGTCAGCGACGACGGCAAGCACGTCGTCATCCGTCCTCTTGCCTACGTCCCGGAGGCGGACCTGACCGACTACGCGGAACTTAAGGGGTTCCCGATCATTCCGTGCGATCTGTGCGGATCGCAGGACAATCTCCAACGCCAGCAGCTCAAACTCATGCTGCGCGAGTGGGAACAACGTTGGCCGGGTCGCATTGAAACCATTTTCAACAGCTTGGCGCACGTTCAGCCTTCGCATTTGCTGGATCGCAGCCAGTTCGACTTCGCTGGCCTGAATACACAGGATCCGTCCATCCCCGACGCGGAGGTTCTACTTCGAGACGAGCCGAACCCAGCGACGGCGATACCGCTGCGACGGGAACGCGCGGTTTGACGGTAGACGGCTTTGAACGTCGTGAATTTCACTCCGATTTCCGCAATGGCTGGCGGAGTGCTAGTCGGGCTCGCCGCAGCGTTGCTGTGGCGGATACTGGGTCGCATCGCCGGTGTCAGCAACATCCTAGGTGCCGTGGTGACGAAGCCTGGCGATGACAGCGCCTGGCGCATCTCATTCCTAGCGGGGCTGTTGATGGCTGGGTTCGGGGCAGTTGCACTGATTCCGCATGCAGTGCACTTCGAGCTGCAAGCTGGCGCTACGCAGCTGCTTATCGCTGGGCTGCTTGTCGGATTCGGCACTCAGATGGGCAGCGGTTGCACCAGCGGGCATGGCGTATGCGGCATCGGTCGGCTGTCGCTGCGCTCTCTGGTGGCTACGCTGTGTTTCATGGCCAGCGGTATGCTGACCGTATTCATCCTCAAGCATCTCCTGGCATGAGCCGCGCAGCCGTCGCCTTTCTATCTGGCCTGGTCTTCGGGGCCGGACTGATCGTCTCGCAGATGTCCAATCCAGCAAAGGTCATTGGATTCCTCGACATTGCTGG
>Ga0335080_10009764_pt1 | contig 10043 bp, 8 predicted proteins | sample Lox_Sample_34_FD_206720 | JGI IMG/M metagenome (GOLD analysis project Ga0335080, IMG submission 206720) | Soil microbial communities from Loxahatchee National Wildlife Refuge, Florida, United States - Lox_Sample_3.4 | ecosystem: Environmental > Terrestrial > Soil > Wetlands | place: USA: Florida... | reverse complement strand
TAGGCCAATTGCGGCAACACGCTCTGGGACGTGAGCGCAACCGTGCCGGCGAAATCCGTGAAGTAGTTATCATCCGACACCTTCTGCAGATTCAACCCCCCCGTCAGGTTGCGGGTAAAGGTCTGCTCGTGCAGCAGGTGCACGAACCAGCGGCTCGTGCCCGTCTCGCGGTCATCGGGCAGGATGTCGGCTTCCAGCTGTCCCTTGAAGTTGGGCTCCAGATAGCGGAACTCGTTGTCCAGCATCAAACCGCGCCTGACCATCGCGCGCGGGGCGATGGTGTAGTCCAAGTTGGGCTGGATGTTCCAGTAGTAGGGCAGCTGGAACTCGAAACCGGTCGAGTTCGAAGTGCCGAACGTGGGAGGCAGAAAGCCGCTCTTGCGCCGCTCGGACAATGGGAAATCCATCCACGGCGTGTACATGATAGGGACGTCCTCGAAATACAAGGTCGCGTCGTGTGCGACCCCGACGTCGGTCAGGCGGTCGAGGTCGAGGCGCCGCACCCTCATGTACCAGTCGTCGTTACCGACATCGCAGTTGGTATAGGTCGCCCGCATCGCCTGATAATCGTCGCGGTCCTTGATGGTCAACTCGCCAGCTTCGCCGCGGGCGCGGAACTGGTGGAAGTGGTAAGTCGGCTTGTCGACGTACCCGGTCTCGGTCTTCAAGTTGAACGTCGCCCTGTCGCCGGTGACGACATCGCCCAGGCGATCGAAGCGCACGTTGCCGATCAGCGTCAGCTCCTCGGTCGGAAACATGTAGCGCAGCTGATCGGCGAACACCGCCTCGCCTCGGCGCCGCAGCACGACGTTGCCCACGGCATTGAGCTCGACGCCCTGCTTGCCCTCGATGCGATCAGCTTCGACGAAGATCGGCAGGTCTGCTTGCGTCCCCGGCGCGACGGGTGGCAGCAGCGACTCCTGCAGCTTCGGCTTCAAGCCCAGGGCGGCATCCGGCCTGTCGGGCGCGGCGTCCTGCGCGCGCGCGGCGGCGGCCGCCAGCAGCAGGATCATGGCTGCCAGCGCCGCGCTGCGGTGGAATGGCATCGTGGGCTGTTAGATAGGTTCTTAATGTGATTTGGCGATAAAATCGCACAAAAGCATGGCCTGAGCAACGCAACTGCGTGAGCCGCACTCTCCCACTCGACGATTGGCTTCGCGCGTGCCTCGACGGCGAACCCTTCAGCCTCGCGCCGGCCTCCGAGGACGCCAGCTTCCGCCGCTACTTCCGAGTCACCACTGCAGCGGGCACACGTATCGTCATGGACGCGCCGCCGCAGCATGAGGATTGCCGCCCGTTCGTCAAGGTGGCGCGGCTGTTCCGTCAGGCCGGCGTCAACGTGCCGGAGGTGCTGGCCGAGGACGTCGAGAACGGCTACCTGCTGCTTACCGACCTGGGCGGGACCATGTACGCGCAGGCGCTCAACGACTCCAGCGCAGCGCCCCTCTACGATGCGGCAACCAATGCGCTGGTGCGGATTCAGCTGGCCAGCCGCCCTGACGTGCTTCCGCCCTACGACCGCGCGCTGCTGCTGCGCGAGCTGCGCCTGTTCCCGGATTGGTACGTGGCAAAGCAGTTGGGTGTGCCGCTGTCGAGCGCGCAATCCGAGGCGCTCGCTGCGGCGTTCGAGCTGATCCTCGCCAACAATCTCGCTCAGCCACCCGTGTACGTGCATCGCGACTATCACTCGCGCAACCTCATGGTCACCGACCCCAATCCCGGCATCATCGACTTTCAGGACGCGGTGTATGGTCCGATCACCTACGACCTGGCTTCGCTGTTCAAGGATGCGTACGTCAGCTGGGAGGAGGAACGGATCATCGATTGGGTGGTGCGCTACTGGGAAAAGGCCAAAGCGGCAGGCCTGCCGGTCGACCCCGACTTCGGCGCGTTCTATCGCGATTTCGAGTGGATGGGGGTGCAGCGGCACATCAAGGTGCTCGGTATCTTTGCGCGCCTGTTCCACCGCGACGGCAAAGATCGCTACCTGTGCGATCAGCCGCTGGTGATGGCTTATCTGCGCCGGGCCTGTGAACGCTACGGCGCTTTGGGCCCGCTCCTCCGGCTACTGGACGAGCTGGACAGGCGGCAGCCGGCGGTAACTACACCTTCTAACTAGGGAACGAGTGTGCGCGCAATGATCCTGGCCGCCGGCCGCGGTGAGCGCATGCGGCCGCTCACCGATCACACACCCAAAGTGCTGCTGCCAGTGGGCGGCAAGCCGCTCGTGCAGTGGCACGTGGAGAAGCTTTGGCGTGCCGGCTTCGACCAGATCGTCATTAACCACGCGTGGCTGGGCGAGCAGATCGAGAGGGCGTTGGGGAATGGGGCGCGCTTCGGGCCCCGCATCTCCTACTCTGCCGAAGCCCAGGCACTGGAGACCGCCGGCGGCATCAGCAAGGCGCTCCCGTTGCTTGGAACGCAGCCGTTCCTGGTGGTCAACGGGGACATCTTTACCGACTTCGATTTTGGCCGGCTCGTGTCGCGCCTCGGTGCGCTCGCCGCGGACGGGCAGCTCGCTCATCTGGTTCTCGTCGAGAATCCGCCGCACCACCCGAACGGAGATTTTGCACTGCGCGAGACGCGAGTCGAAGCCGAAGGGGACGCGCGCCTCACCTTCAGCGGCATCGGCATTTACCAGCCGGAGCTGTTCGCGTCCGTCGCTGCGGGCGGCCGGGCGCAGCTGGCACCGTTACTGCGTGCGGCGATGGGACAGGGTCGTGTCAGCGGAGAGAGGTATGCCGGCATGTGGTTCGACGTCGGCACGCCTGAGCGGCTGACAGAGCTGAACCACATGCTCGCCGATCCGGGCAGGAGCGAATGCGCATGATCTATCTTCCCGAGCACCAGGTCGCGGCCGCCTTATAATTCACTGCTTCGTAGCGAGACTGAACTTGTGACCGACGTAGAACTCTACCGCGGGCGGCGTTTGCGCCTCGCGCAGCGCATGCAGCGCGGAGTGGCAGTGATTGCCACGGCCCCCCAGCAGCTGCGTAACGGGGATGCACACTACCCGTATCGCTTCGACAGCTATTTCTACTACCTCACAGGCTTTCCCGAACCCGAGGCGGTGCTGGTGCTGATCTCAGGCGAAAACCCGCGCAGCCTGCTGTTCTGCCGCGACAAGGACCTCGAGCGGGAGATCTGGGACGGCTTCCGTTATGGCCCGGAGGGCGCTACGGCGAGCTTCGGTTTCGACCAGTCCTACTCGGTCAAGCAGCTGGACGAGATGGTGCCGAAGCTACTGGCCGATCAACCCGCCGTGTTTTGCGACATGGGCGAGAACGCCGAGTGGGACGCGCGCCTCATCCAGTGGCTGAACGCGGTGCGCGCACAGGCGCGGAGCGGCATTTCGGCGCCGGGCGAGATACGCGACGTGCGCAAGCTGATGGACGAAATGCGTCTCGTCAAGGATGGCCACGAGCTCGGCTTGATGCGCCGCGCCGGGCTCATCTCTGCCGGTGCCCATCGCCGGGCCATGCAGTATGCTCGGCCCGGCAGGCACGAGTACGAAGTGGAGGCAGAGCTGCTGCACGAGTTTCGGCGCGGCGGCTCGCAGGCGCCCGCTTATTCGCCGATCGTGGCCGGCGGCGCCAATGCCTGCGTGCTCCACTACGTGGCCAACGATCAGCCGCTCACGGATGGAGACTTGCTGTTGATCGACGCCGGCTGCGAGCTGGATGGTTATGCGTCCGACATCACACGCACTTTTCCAGTCAACGGCCGCTTCGCCGCAGCGCAGAAGGACGTCTACGAGCTGGTGCTTGCGGCGCAGTCCGCGGCGATTGCCGAGGTCCGCGCCGGCAAACCGTGGGATGCGCCGCACGAGGCCGCAGTGCGGGTGCTCGCGCGCGGCTTCATCGACCTCGGCCTGTGTCAGGGCCCGCTCGATGCGGTCATCGAATCGGGTGATTACCGACGCTTCTATATGCACCGCACAGGGCACTGGCTGGGCATGGATGTGCACGATTGCGGCGACTACAAGCGCGCGGGCGTGTGGCGCACGCTCGAGCCGGGTATGGTCCTCACCGTCGAGCCCGGCTGCTACATTCGGCCCGGTGAAGGCGTGCCCCAGCATCTGTGGAACATCGGAGTGCGCATCGAGGACGATGTGGTGGTGACGGCGGACGCCTGCGAGGTCATCACGAGCGCAGCGCCCAAGACGATCACCGATATCGAAGACCTCATGCGCCGCGCCGCGTGACCTCCCCTGGTCACGAGGTTCTGGTCGTGGGCGGCGGGCCGGTCGGGGCGGTGCTCGCCCTGGCGGTCGCGGACGGCGGCCGCTCCGTGCTGCTGGCCGACGCCCATGACGACTCTGCGGGCGACGACGATCCGCGCAGCCTGGCTTTGTCCTTCGGCAGCAGACTCATTCTCGAGCGCTTGGGCGTCTGGGGCGAGACCAAGCCGGCCACGCCGATCGAGACCATTCACGTGTCCCATCGCGGTGCGTTTGGCAGCGCCATTCTGGCTGCGCGCGACGCTGGCGTGCCGGCATTGGGCTACGTGGTTCCTTACGCGTCGGTGAAGCGCGCGTTGCGGATGAGCCTCGAGCGCACGTCGAATGTCACCCTGCTGCCGGGTGTGCGGGCGATCGGAGTGCAGGCGAGCTCGGATGCAGTCTGCGTTCGGTTTGAAGGCGGCGGGCAGCAGCGCGCCGAGCGAGGCAACATGCTGGCGATCGCCGACGGCGGGACGGCAGCAGCGCAGACTAGAACGGTCCGCGATTACGGTCAGAGCGCGGTGGTGGCCAACGTGCTCGCTTCGACGCGACACCACGGCAGGGCGTTTGAGCGCTTCACGTCGACCGGCCCTCTCGCGCTGCTTCCGCGCGAGCGTGGGTACGCACTGGTCTGGACCACTGGGCCCGAGCGGGCGACCGAGCTGTGCTCGCTTCCGAACGGCGCATTCCTCAAGCGTCTAACGTACGTCTTCGGCGGGCGTGCCGGTGACTTCACTGCAGTCGATGATCGAGTTGCTTTCCCGCTGAGTCTGCGCGTCGCGCAGCGTCCGGCGACGGAGCGCACGGTTCTGTTGGGAAATGCCGCGCAAACCCTGCATCCAGTGGCAGGCCAGGGACTTAACCTCGGGCTGCGCGACGCGTGGGAACTGGCCGAATGTATACAAGCGGCTGGCGGTGATCCCGGCCGCAGCGAAGTTCTCGCGGCCTTCTCTGCGTGCCGCGGCCGCGATCGCGCGAGCAGCATTGCGCTCACGGACTCGCTGGTTCGTCTGTTCTCGAGCGAGCGTCTGCCGCTGCGTTGGCTGCGCGGGTGTGGACTCACCTTCCTCGATTGCCTCCCGCCCGTTAAGCACGCGTTCATGCGGCAGATGATGTTTGGTCGCCCGTTCTGATCGGAAGCCTCACGTTTCATACGCGTCAGCGCTCGCAGCCGAAATTTGTTCTGGCACTAAAACCCAATTGCGCTAGAATTGCGCTCTTCGTGCATGCCGCCGCGGCGATGAGCACCAGGGCCTGTCCATGCAGATCGGCTCACATATTCTCAATAACAACTTGATCGTCGCGCCGATGGCTGGCGTGACCGACCGTCCATTCCGGCAGTTATGCAAGCGCCTGGGCGCCGGACTGGCGATCTCCGAGATGCTCGCGTCCAATCCAAGTTTGCGAGCCACGCACAAGAGCCGATTGCGCGCCGATCACCAGGGCGAGGCGGAGCCGATCTCGGTGCAGATCGCGGGCGCCGATCCCGAATGGATGGCGGATGCGGCGAAGCATAACGTCGATCAGGGCGCGCAGATCATCGACATCAACATGGGTTGCCCCGCAAAAAAGGTCTGCAACGTCGCCGCGGGCTCCGCTCTGCTCAGGGACGAAGCGCTGGTCGGCCGCATCCTGGACGCGGTAGTTGGCGCGGTTGCGGTACCGGTTACACTGAAGATTCGCACCGGCTGGGATCCGCATCAGCGCAATGCTGTGCGCGTGGCCAGGATCGCGCAGTCTGCAGGCGTGCGCGCCTTGGCGGTCCATGGCCGCACACGGGCGTGCGGTTTCACCGGCGTGGCGGAGTACGAGACGATAGCGGCGGTAAAGGCCCAGGTCGGAATTCCGGTCGTCGCCAACGGCGATGTCGACAGTCCGGAAAAAGCAAAGCAGGTGCTCGAGAAGACGCAGGCCGATGCGATCATGATCGGACGCGCGGCACAGGGCAGGCCCTGGATCTTTCGCGAGATCACCCATTACCTTGCGAGCGGCCAGAAGCTTCCGGCGCCCGAAGTGGGCGAGGTGCGCCGCCTGCTGCTCGATCATCTGAACGAGCTGTATGCGTTCTACGGAGAGGCGCCGGGCGTTCGCATCGCGCGCAAGCACATCTCCTGGTACACGAGGGAGCTGGCCGGGTCCTCTGCGTTTCGCCAGAGCATGAACCGCCCCGAAACAGCGAGCGAGCAGACCGCCGCGGTGGAAGCTTTTTTCAACCAGCTCTCTGAGCGCAACGAGCGGCTCACCTATGGGGAGGAGGAGCTCGCAGCATGATCAACGAGAGCGAAATCGCGCGCATCGTGCGCCGTACGCTGGACGGATACTTCCGCGACCTCGACGGTGAGAAACCAACCGCCATTTACGACATGGTTATCAGCTGCGTCGAGAAGCCGCTGATCGAGGTCGTGCTGACCCGGGTGGACGGCAATCAGACGATGGCAGCCACGCTGCTCGGCATGAACCGCAATACCCTGCGCAAGAAGATCAAGGTCTACGGAATCAAGTACGGCACCAAGTAGCCGCGCGCTGCCGCCCGCCACGAGCTGCCTCGCTGTTTCTCGTGGGTGCATCGTTGCGAGTCTCGCCTTTGCGCCATGACAGCTACGCGACAGGCCATCATCAGCGTTTCCGACAAGAGCGGGGTGCTCGATCTAGCCCGCGGCCTTGCTGATCTCGGCATCGGCATTCTCTCCACCGGTGGGACCGCGAAGCTGCTGCGCGAGTCGGGGCTCGCGGTGACCGAAATCGGCGCTTACACAGGCTTCCCCGAGATGCTCGACGGCCGGGTGAAGACGTTGCACCCCAAGGTGCATGCCGGAATCCTGGCGCGACGCGATCTGCCGGCACATATGCAGGCCTTGAGCGCGGCCGCCATTCCTGCCATCGACATCGTGGTGGTCAACCTCTACCCGTTCGCACAGACCGTGGCCAGGCCCGAATGCTCCCTCGCCGAGGCGATCGAGAACATCGACATCGGGGGCCCGAGCCTGCTGCGCGCTGCCGCGAAGAACTACCAGCACGTGGCGGTGCTGAGCGACCCGGCCGATTACCCGCACCTGCTGGCCGAGATGCGCTCCTCCAGCGGAGGCATCAGCATGAGCACGCGCTTCAATTTGGCGTGCAAGGCGTTCTCGCACACGGCCGCCTACGACAGCGCGATCAGCAACTACCTGACGGCGATCGACGCTCAGGGCAAGCGCGAGCGCTTCCCGCAGCGGCTCAATCTCAACTTCGACAAAGCGCAGAATCTGCGCTACGGCGAGAACCCGCACCAGCACGCGGCTTTCTATCGCGACCTCGCCCCGGTCGCCGGCGCGCTGTCCAACTACGTTCAGCGTCAGGGCAAGGAGCTGTCGTTCAACAACATCGCCGACGCAGATGCGGCGTGGGAGTGCGTCAAGACTCTGGATTCGCCAGCGTGCGTCATCGTCAAGCATGCCAATCCCTGCGGAGCTGCGGTCGGGACCGACCTGGTCGACGCTTATCAGCGCGCTTTCGCTACCGATCCGACTTCCGCATTCGGCGGCATCGTGGCGTTCAACCGCGAGCTCGGGGCGCAAGCGGCGCAAGCCGTCATCGAGCGCTTCGTCGAGGTCGTCATCGCCCCGCAGATCAGCGCGCAGGCGGCACCGGTTCTGGCGGCCAAGGCGAACGTGCGGGTGCTGGAAGTGCCGCTTGCTTCCGGCAGCAGCGACTTCGACTGCAAGCGCGTCGGGGGCGGGCTGCTCGTGCAAACGCCGGACTCCTTGAACATCGTCGCGTCGGATCTGAAAGTGGTGAGCGACGCGAGGCCCAGCGATGCCCAGCTGAGCGACCTGCTGTTCGCCTGGCGCATCGCCAAGTTCGTGAAATCCAACGCCATCGTTTTCTGCAGAGATGGCATGACTCTGGGCGTGGGCGCAGGACAGATGAGCCGGGTCGACTCGGCGCGCATCGCCGCGATCAAGGCGCACAACGCGGGGCTCGACCTGTCGGGCGCGGTGGTGGCTTCGGATGCTTTTTTCCCATTCCGTGACGGCCTGGATGTGGTGGTCGAGGCGGGCGCACGTGCCGTCATCCAACCCGGCGGCAGCGTGCGTGACGACGAGGTCATCGCAGCCGCCAACGAGCACGGCATCGCCATGGTGTTCACCGGCGTGCGCCATTTCCGGCACTAAACCGTCGAACCGCGGAGGCGCGGAGAACGGAAAGGAAAACAAGAGGCAACTGATGAGCCGCCAAGATGCCACGTCCGCCCAGGAACCACCGGACGGATCTTGTATTCCCGCTCGTGTAATTTCTTGAAGGGAGTCATCGTTGGGATGTCTCCGCGTTCTCTGCGTCTCTGCGGTTAACTGCCTTAGGGGTTGAATCTGGATCTGCTAGTGATCGGCGGTGGTGGGAGAGAACATGCGATCGCTTGGCGCCTGGCGCAGTCCCCGCGCGTGGGGCGCGTCTATGTGGCGCCGGGAAATGCCGGGACTGCCGACGAGGACGGTCTGTTCAACCTGCCGCTCACCTCGATCCCCGACCTCGTTGAATTCGCGCGCAAGGAATCGATCGCGTTGACAGTGGTGGGCCCGGAGGCGCCTCTGGCCGCAGGCGTTGTCGACGCATTCCGCGCAGCCGACCTCAGGATCCTCGGGCCAACCCGGCGCGCGGCGCAGCTCGAGAGCTCGAAACAGTTCGCCAAGGACTTCATGCTCCAGCACGGAATACCCACGGCCCGGCACCAAACCTTCGACGAGGCCGCCGCGGCCCATGCCTATGTCGAGGCCCAAGGTGCACCAATCGTGATCAAAGCGGATGGTCTGGCTGCGGGCAAAGGCGTAATCGTCGCCGCGACGCTACAGCAGGCGCACGAAGCGCTCGACGCGATGCTCGTGGACGGCAAGCTGGGCTCTGCCGGGGCGCGAGTCGTGGTGGAGGACTACCTGGAAGGTGAAGAGGCGAGTTTCATTGTCATGGTGGATGGGCGCCACGTGCTGCCGCTCGCAACCAGTCAAGATCACAAGCGCCTGCTCGACGGCGACCTCGGCCCGAACACGGGCGGCATGGGCGCCTACTCGCCCGCCCCCATGGTGACGCCGGCCCTGCACGCCAAGGTCATGCGCGAGGTCATTCAGCCGGCGGTTGCCGGCATGGAAGCGATGGGCGAGCCTTATACAGGCTTTCTGTATGCCGGACTGATGATCGGCGAACAGGGCCGCTTCAACGTGCTGGAGTTCAACTGCCGCCTGGGCGACCCCGAGACGCAGCCGATCCTCATGCGGCTCAAGAGCGACCTTTTCAACCTGGCGGAGCACGCGGTCAACGGCACGCTCGACCAGGCGCAGGCACAGTGGGATCGGCGCGTGGCCCTGGGAGTCGTGTTGGCCGCGGACGGCTATCCGGATAATCCGCGCAAAGGCGACGAGATCACCGGCATCCCCACGGCGGAGCAGGACTTCCACGTGTTCCACGCGGGCACCGAGCTGCGGGATGGAAAGGTGCTGAGCAACGGCGGCCGCGTTCTGTGCGTGACGGCGCTGGGCGACACGGTGCGCGTCGCGCAGCGCCGCGCTTACCAGGTCGCCGAGCAGATTCAGTTCGCCGGATGCCAGATGCGGCGCGACATCGGCCAACGCGCCATCGGCGGCCGGCGCAGCTTGCTTTGAGCGAGACCGGCGCGAATGAACACGCAAGCGGTCAAGGACTATCTCACCGGGCTCCAGTCGCACATCGCACTTGAACTCGAGTTGCTCGACGGGACGCATTTCCGGCGCGATGACTGGACCCGGCCCGAAGGCGGTGGCGGCCTGAGCCTGCTGATCGAAGAGGGCCACCTGCTCGAGCGCGGCGGCGT
>Ga0335080_10009763_pt1 | contig 10044 bp, 8 predicted proteins | sample Lox_Sample_34_FD_206720 | JGI IMG/M metagenome (GOLD analysis project Ga0335080, IMG submission 206720) | Soil microbial communities from Loxahatchee National Wildlife Refuge, Florida, United States - Lox_Sample_3.4 | ecosystem: Environmental > Terrestrial > Soil > Wetlands | place: USA: Florida... | reverse complement strand
GCGATCCGAGTACGGATCAATTTTGCTGTGATCAAAGTGACTACTCGTTTTGCCCAGCCCAATTACCAAGTGGCCTCGTGCCGAGTGGGATCGCTGAATTCAATGCCTCTTTCTCAAACCCGGCCACCCTCGATGCCTACAGCCTCCGCCTCGACCACAAGCTGAATGATAACATCTCCGTCTTTGGCCGCTATAACTACTCCCCTTCTCAATCGGACCAACGCGGAGACGAAAGCTTAAATAACCCAACCTCAATTCACAGCATTGTTCAGACTGCAACTGCCGGCGTTACCTGGGCCTTCTCGCCACGCCTTGCAGATGAGTTGCGCCTTAACTACAGCAGCACCAACTCTAGTTCAAGCGGTTATCTCGATGACTTCGGCGGTGGCATTCCGTTGCAGTCAGTGCCTTTTCCCAGTGGCTACTCGCTCGAGAACTCTGACTTCGCCCTTGACTTGTTTAATTCACTTGGCCCGTACGGATGGTATGACATTGGGCCGATTGTCGGAAATCTGCAGCGCCAGATCAATGCGGTGGATAATATCACCGTCCAGAAGGGGACACACGCACTCAAATTTGGATTCGACTATCGCCGCCTGTCTCCGCAGACCAAGCCCTTCCTCTACTCAATGGGTGTTTCGTTTGACAACGTTCCGCTTTTCGGACAGGGAATGATCGATGCAGTCTATGATCCTGTGTCTGTGCAGTCTCTGGTGGCGAACACGTTCTTGTTTCGCAACATCAGTGCGTTTGCGCGGGACACCTGGAAGGTTAACCCCCGGTTAACGTTCACCTAGGGGGTACGATGGGACACCGATTTCGCGCCGGCTTCTCTCAGCGGGCCCAACATCACCGGGTTGACGGGCTTCAACCTGAACGACCTTTCGCAGTTGACATTGGCCCCGGCGGGCACGCCTCCGTTTCAGACCACGTACGGTAACTTCGCGCCACGCATCGGTGGAGCCTATCAACTTATTCCAAGCCGGAACTTCGCAACCGTGTTACGCGGAGGTTTTGGGCTTTTCTACGATCTAGCCTCTTCGGAGATCGCGAATATTGTGGATGACGACGCGTATCCATTCGGAGTCTTCCAGTCATTGCCTGATACAACTTTCCCCATTGAACCTCCACCGGCCCCGCCGCAAATCCTGGTTCCCACTCCGTCCAGTGGCGTGATTGGTGGCTTTGATCCACACCTGAAATTACCCTTGACCTACCAATGGAATGTCTCGCTTGAGCAGGGCCTGGGCAGCCATCAGTCGTACTCGCTCTCATACGTTGGAGCCTTGGGGACGCGGCTCCTGCAATCGGCTTATGTCAATGCGCCCACTCCAAATACGTATTTATTCAATGCGGCGACACTTGTCGCGAACACCGGCAGTTCTAACTACAACGCGCTGCAAGTGCAGTTCAATCGGTCATTGCAATCCGGGCTGCAGGCACTTGTTTCCTATACGTGGTCTCATTCAATTGACACAGCTTCGGCTGGTTCAAGTTACAACGCAACCAACGCGGCCGGCCCGGGAGTGAACCAGAATGCGAACCGAGGTGATTCCGACTTCGATATACGCAATTCGTTTTCTGCCGGTTTGACGTATGCCATACCTTCCCTTAATTCCCCTTCCTTACTCAAAGCCGTCAGCGGCGGCTGGTCTATAGAGAGCATCATCCTGGCGCGTTCGGCGCCACCTGTGACGGTGACTGATAACACCTTCTATCAGCTCCGCCAGTATTACGCTGCGATCAGGCCCGACATCACACCGGGGATTCCGCTTTATCTCTACGGAAAGCAATATCCGGGCGGCAAGGCAATCAACAACACTCCGGGAGCTGTGCCCGGCGGATGCTCCAATGGAAACCAAAGCATTGGCCCCTTCTGCGGTCCGCCCGTGGATGCCAGTGGAAACCCCATCAGACAAGGAGACCTGGGCCGGAACACCCTGCGCGGTTTCGGCGCAACTCAGCTGGACCTTGCCCTACACCGCGACTTTGCACTGCACGATGAAATCAAGCTGCAGTTCCGGGCTGAGCTGTTCAATGTCTTCAACCACCCGAATTTCGGTCCTCCGGATGGAGGGCTCTACGACCAGACCTTCGGCCTCTCCACAGAAATGCTTGGACAATTTCTGAATGGGGGACTTCAGGGTAGCGCTGGGCTTCAGGGCAGCGGAGGCTTTAGCCAACTCTACCAAATCGGCGGCCCGCGCTCCATCCAAGTTGCACTGAAACTTTCATTTTGAGTCATTGGACAGCAGGCGTGCGCGTCCCTGCAACGATTAGTTCGGAGACCAGGTGTGGTATGTCGATTCGACGCTTCTTTCTCTGGCTGCACCGTGTAACGGGCCTTGCGATTGCCGCCTTTGTGATCGTTGTCGGTCTCACTGGCAGCGTGCTGGCCTTCCGAGATGACATCGATCGGTGGTTAAATCCACAACTCTTCTCAACACCGGAGCCGGGAGTGCCGCAGCTCGACTTTGCCACGATCATCGACCGCGCCGAGGCCCAGTTTCCGCACGGACAGGTCTACGACATCTATGCAGGGCCGCGGGCAGTTCAGGTCATGATGAGCCCGCGTACGGACCCGACGACCGGGAAATCCTACAATCTGGGCTTCGACACGGTTTACCTCAATCCCTGGACCGGGCAAGAGCTGGCGAGACTAACGCCAGGCGATCGTAGTCCATACTGGCTAACGAATATCATCGTTACTCTGCACGCAACTCTCTATCTCGGAAACTTCGGCTTTGTCACCCTCGGCGTAGTGGCATTGCTATGGACCGTCGATTGCTTCGTTGGTTTCTACTTGACCGTTCCCATTACGCTCGAACGATTCGGGCAGCGCTGGAAGCAGGCCTGGCAGGTAAAGTGAAGAGCCAGTGCAGCGCGCATCAATTTTGACATTCACAGAGCTATCGGTCTATGGCTCTGGCCTGTTCTGTTTATCTTTGCCTTGTCCGGCGTGCTGTTCAATCTGGGGCCTGTCTACCATCGCGTCTTCGATCCGATCTTTGAATACCACGAACCGGCACCTGAGACGATGGACATGTCGCCTGTCAATGAAACGCATCCGCCGCGGATCGACTACCGAACGGCGCTTGCGATGGCAGAGAAGATGATGGCGGAGCAGGCCAAGACGCACGGCTTTGTCGTGGAGAGCCAGACTGTTTTCGAATATCAGGACAACGCCTGCGAATACTTTTACAACGTCAGGAGCAGTCGCGATATCGCCGATCGCGATCATATATCCTTTACGACCCTCACGTTTAACTGCAACACGGGCAAGCTGCGCTCCGTGCACATACCCTCCGGCGAGTACTCCGGCAACACCATCGCCCTCTGGCTCCAGTATCTGCACATGGTCTGGACGCTCGGTCTGCCCTACCGTATCTTCGTCTTCCTGCTTGGCATCCTGATGGCAATGCTTTCGGCGACGGGAGTCTACATCTGGTGGCGTAAGCAGCGAGTGCTCATTCAAATCAAACACCGGCTCAAGCAAGCGGCCTCGCCGGCAGCGGCCGCAGCAGGGGGAAGGTCACGATGATTCGCAAAGTCTTTACCGTTCTGCACCGCTGGGCTGGCCTAGTGATGGCGCTGCCATTGATCATCGTTGCGCTCACCGGCAGTCTGATGGCGTTTCACGATGAGATCGATACGTGGCTCAACCCCGACCTATTCACTGTGCCGCAGCGAAACGCGCCCTTGCTGAGTGGAGTCGCGCTGCACGAAAAGGCAGCCGCCCTTTACCCCGGCGTGTCGTTCGACTCCGCTCCGCTTGATATCAGGGCCGGACATACGGTGGCATTTGGGGCGGCACGTGACCCGAACAATTACATGGAGACGGCATTCGAGGTATTCTTCGATCCGTATACAGGCCAAAGAATCGCAGAACGCCCGGGCTGGAGCGGACCATCTCTCGCGCGGAAAAACATCATGTCCTACCTGCTGCGCGTGCATTTTGATTTAGCACTTCCATGGAGTACAGGCGAACTCGGCGCGACCATTCTCGGAATCACCGCCATCGTGTGGACGCTGGATTGTTTTGCCGGACTCTATCTGACCTTTCCGCGTCTCCGGCGGGTGAGCGGCTCCGTCGTGACCGGCTTCCGCAACTGGCTGAGCCGCTGGAAGCCGGCGTGGCTCATCAAATTTCGTGCTAGCAGCTTTCGAGTCAACTTTGACATTCACCGCGCGTTTGGCTTGTGGACATGGCTGATTCTCTTCATCTTTGCATGGTCTAGCGTCGGGCTCAATGAGAACCAGATCTTCACTCCGGTCATGCATGCGCTGCTGCCGTACGCAAAGCCAGGCCCGAGCCTGCCGCAACGGGCCAAGCCGCTCGATCATCCGCGCCTCGACTGGCAGGCGGCATATTACAGGGGTCACGCACTGCTGGCCGACCAGGCTCGCGCGCACGGCTTTGTCGTCGACAAGGAGCTTTTCCTGAGCTACGACGCCGGCGCCGGTGCCTATACCCTCAGCGCCAAGAACACGACGGAGAGCGAAAAGACTGCTCAGACCTGGGTCACTCTAGATGGAGACACCGGTGCCCTGCTGCAGAGCGCTTGGCCAGGCAGTCAGCCACAAAAGGCTGGCGATGTGATTACTAACTGGCTCTTCTGGATGCACACCACTGCGGTGCTTGGTCGGCCCTGGCAGATTGCCGTTTCAGTGATCGGACTGGTGATCACGGCACTCGCCATCACCGGAATCTATATCTTCTGGAGAAAGAGGAGGGTAAGGATCGAGACGGCGAAGATGAAGCATGCTTCTCTCACGAAGGCTGCGATCCCGATTGCGAAGAGCGCGGTATGACCCGCCGCCTTCTCATTCAATTCTGGTGGACGAAGTGACAAGACAGAATGCTCGGAAGCCGAAAGCGAGAGTCATCTTTGACTAAGGCGATCTGGCCGATTGAGCAAGCTGTGCAGTAATCCGCCATTGCCTTCGAATCGGGCGCATCGCCGTGTGCAACGTTTTATCGAACCTGTCGAAACAGCGACGGATGTTCAAGCCCGTCAAGGAAGAAAGTGCGTTGGCAAGATGAGATCGTGATACTTCGATAAAGGAGCAGGTAGACCATGCCAGACAGGCGAGAAGCGATGAAGGCAATAGGGGTGAATCGGTATCGGAAACGGTCAACTTCGCTGCTGAAAAGCCTATCGACGAGAAGAATGTAGGATGCGACGTGGGAGGGAGACCCTCGCACTAGCAGCAAAGCAATGAACATCTGATGAGGGGAGCGAGTCGCTCTTTTCTCGGAGGAAATCCTGATATGCATCGTCGTGAAATTCTGGCATTTCTAAAGCGAGGTGTGATCTATGGGCTCGCCTCTCCCTCAATTGCCTTGCCTCGAGATCACGGCTTTAAGGACTTAGTTAAGAATCCTTCTCTGTTTTATGCAGCCGTTGGCTGTTCCAAGGCAGCCGAAGCATGCATCACCCACTGTGGTGAGGTGCTGGCCCAGGGAGACAATTCCTTGACGCTATGCGCTAGAAACTCGCGTGAAGTCCTGGTTGTGTGTAACGCGCTTCGCGCGTTGGCTGCCCAGAACTCTCCTCATTTGGTTCCCTACGCTAGATTGTCCGCACAGATTTGCAATGCTTGCGAAACTGAATGCCGCAAGCATCCTGAACACGCGGCCTGTCGGAATTGCGCGGATGCGTGCTCAGCGTGTGCTGTTGAATGCGCGAGATTCGCCTGAAATTCGATGTAGACAACTCTATCTATTAAGTACAGACCAGGCTCGGGTTTCTTTGAATCCCGGTACCCTTATTCGACTCCTTCATTTGCGATCGGTGGTTGCACTTGTGAGCAATGGCCAGGGTTCCTACCAGCATCCACTCTCATCTGACGCCGGTATCGTTGAATGGCGGCGCGTATCCCGATTGCGTTCCGGACGGGCTTTCCACCGTGGTATTCCAGATTTACCGCTTTGGCGATCAAATCCATCTTGATACGCGGACCAGTCTGGAATTCTGGATCGGAGGCTAAGCTTTCAGCGAACGCCATCTCGGGATCAAGCGCAGATTGACCCGTTGAACGTGCTTGCCTGCGGAAACGTTGCAGGGCGATCTTTAGAGTGATCCGGGTGTAATGCGGTTCGCGGTTATAAAAGAATTCGTTTATTTCGCCTGCGATCTTATTGAAGTCGGCGCGAACTGGTCCTAGGTAACGTGGGTCGGTCGACAAGCGGTAGGCGAACTCCACCTCAGAACACCGACCGCCGGTTCCGGGGGCATACAGGGTAAGCCCTCTGGACAAAACCACGCTATTGCCCCCTTCCGGGCTCCCAGATGCGCAATCTTGCGAAGGTGTTCGCGTTGTACCTCCGGCGGAATCGCGTGGCATCCGAAACGGAGACGATAACTCATCGCTCCCAGAATCAGGCCGCCTTTGCGGCCGGCTTCGGCCTTCTGCTCGGAAGTCAGCGCATGCAGCCCTCGCTTCTGCTGATACGCCTCAATTCCCGTGCGACGGTTGTGGGCCAACGCCAGAGTTGTCCTTTCCGAACGGTCTGATATGAGCCCCTCGTAGGATTGATAAAAGGACCGGAATAACCGCGAAGGGCATTTCGAACCGCGGCAACAGCGGCTCTGCGGGAGACGCCATAATGTGCGTCCCAGACCGTGACTGTCGACAAGCCTGGGAGCCGTTAGCCCCATGCGATACTCTTCCGCGATTTGGGGGAAATCGCGGCGGATATGATCGCCGGTGGCCGCTTCCGTGCGTATTGCCGCCTGTTGCCGGCGAGTTAGTGGGCGGAAGGGGATGAGTCTCCCTGCCGTTGGCGCGTCCGCGTTTCCTGCGAGGATCTCAAGTGCCATCATTTCCCTCTTTAAGCATTTGTCTAAGGAGAATTCTCCCGTGCCTCTGGCCTGTTGTCGATGCGGTGAATTGACGCAGCTTCAGTTGCGCGAGGCCGTCTCTTCGGCTGGGAAGTGCCGGCCGATCATTTGTTTACCCGAGGCTAAGGACTTATGATCGACTGAGTCACACAAACTAGCCGTCGCAATGGGAGGAAGGTATGGACCGACGAGAGATTCTGGGCGCACTCGGAGCAGCCGCAATGACAGCAGTTGCAATTCCGGCTTTGGGCCAGCATGAACACCATGGATCGGCGCATCAGTCCCTGGCCGATTCTGCAAGCGCCTGCTCGAGCGCGGCCGACGCATGCGTCACACATTGCGTGGACATGCTGGCTGGAGGCGATAAAACTCTTCAGTACTGTGCGGCCACGTCACGCGAGGTCGCAACGGTTTGCACCGGATTGCGCTCAATGGCCGCACAGAATGCTCCTCACTTGGCCGCCTACGCGAAGGTAGCAGCGGAGGTGTGCAAAGGATGCGAGGCAGAGTGTCGGAAGCATCTCCAACATGAGGTTTGCAAGGCCTGCGCAGATGCATGTGCTGCATGTGCCGCGGAGTGTCAAAAGGCTGCTTGACCAACCGCTGCGGCCCGAGTGCGCTGCGGCGGCGGTCTGTTCCATCTCTCCGGTTCTCCGGGAAATGCCGGCGTGCGGGTTAGATGCGCCTTGCGTCTCAATGCGGACTAAAAACGCGCGGTCAGGTTGAAGTACCCCGACCTGCCGCGGCCGGTCAATGGCTTGATGGGACCCATCCACATACTGGCCATGAAGTCGTCAAAGTTGACGCCGCCCAGGGGCAACTCGTAAGCCCGGTTCGCCAGGTTGTCGACACCGCCGCTGGCTTCGAGGTGCCTGCTCTTCCACGCAGCATGGATGTTGAAGAGCGCGTAGCCGGGAGTCGTTTGTTCCATGCGGTGCGGATCGAGGTGAGACTTTCGGTCGACGGCAGAGAGTCCAACACCGCCTGAGAAGCCTTTGATCCACTCGTCGAACGCGACGCGGGCATTCACTGGCATCATCTGGTAAAGTCCCGTGTTCGTGTCGAGCCGGTCTCCATGCAGCCAACCGCCCGCGGCACTGATCGAGCCGTGTCCGAAGGCTTGGTTGTCCCACAGAGCAGCATTGCCTGAGAAATCCATGCCATAGATCAGCGCGTCGTGGTTGGCAAAGCGAAGCTTGGCAAATGTGCTCATCCCGTACATCGTGGTGTCGAGGATGTCGACGTCGATAAAGTCATGAATTCGTGTGTAGAAGGGAGTGACCTTTGCCTCCCAGGCCTTTTTCAGGCCGCCTCGGAATGTCGCCGTACCGCTGACGTTGTTTGCAGTTTCAGGAACGAGACCGACGTTGCCGACGTAGTAGTTTCCGTCGTTGAACCAGCCGATCATGCCGCTGGTCATCCAGTCTGTGGCCCACGCATAACGTTCATAGAGATTGGGAGTGCGCGTTTTGCGCGCGTAGCCGATCTCGATCGTCGCATCGGGCGCAACTAGATACCGGGCGATAGCGGAAACGTCCACCGGCGCATCGGTGTGCGCATGATTGACGGCGTTGAACGCATCGGCGTCGGCGGAATACATCATCGAATACCCCTGAACGTCGCCCGTGTTCATCCACACCGTATCGTTGCGGAGACCCACCAGGGTTGTCCATTTCGGGCTCCAGCGGCTGGAGAGCTCGGCGAACGTTCCGAGACGAAGCCGTCGACCGTTGTTGATGTTCACAAATGTGTCGGGCCCCATATAGGGTTCGGTACCCGGAACCGCCGGCCAGGTGTCATCGAGTACAAAACGATGCAATTCGTTTCCCGCCCGCAGGGTGTGAATCGCGCCGACCGGCAATTCAAGATGAAGCGCATAGCCCAGATCGTCGCCGCGCGTATTCATGGGCATGTCCATGGGCATGGGGAAGGTTGATTTGTCGTGCCCGATGTTCATGGAGTGCCATGCCTTCTGCCAGAAGACGCGCGCATTGAGCGCACCCGCCTCGCCAAGTTCGCGCCGGTAACGAAGGTTGGCAGACTCGGCCACGTTGCGCGTCAGGTCCATCTGCGCGCCCGGAAAGCCTTCATACGGCGTATGGTGCAGCCCACCCTCAACCACGAACAGATTGCGCTTGCCTTGCATTCCGAGGGTGATTACATGGTCAGTGGTCTGCGAATAAGTGGAGGTCACCTTGTGGCCGGCTCCGTCGGAGTAGTCGCTGCTCGAGGCCCACGAGCCTGTGTAAGTCATCGACAGGCTTCTGGTGGAAAGGGACTCAAACAGGAATCCGCCGTAGTTTTCGCCGTTGGAGCTATAGAAGCCGTTCGCATAGCCCTCCTGCCGGAAACCGCTGGGGTCGGTTGCGAAGACGGGCGAACGGGATTCAATGGAAACGGTGCCTCCGATGCTGTCGCCGCCCAGACTTACGGGGGTGATGCCCGCAATGACGGTCACCTGCGAAACTCGCGAAGGAGGAGTGTAAGAGAGAGGCGGATTCATGTGATTCGGGCAGGAGGACGATACGGTCAATCCGTTCACGAGAATCTTCGCCCGCTCGTCGCCCAGGCCATGAATCAGCGGGATGGCGGCAAGCTGGCCGTTATCCCGCAGGCTCACCCCGGGGGCCTCCAATGCGATCTCGGCGGTATTTCGGCTACGCGCCTGCTCGTCGGCATCGATTGCGCGGCAACTCGCGCCCGATGTTTCATTCCCGGCGGCTCTAACTTCGACTTCAGTACGAACGGACGGAAGAACCAGGCTGATCGGAGCCGAAGTTGCAGAGCTCGCCTCTACGGCCAGATCGGAAACCACAGCCGGATCAAATCCGTCGGCGTTCACTGTCAGGCGATAGCGACCCGGTAACAGTTCTCCAAAGATAAACCGGCCCTGCCCGTCACACTGTGTAGCCGCCTTAAACCCGCTCGTCTGGTTTTCGATTTCAACTTTTGCGCCTCGAACGACGGCGCCGGAGGGATCTTTCACAACCCCTGTGACGCTTCCAGCTTCATTGGGTCCCCCTCGCTGGACAGTTGCTGTCGAATCAGGATGGGGAACAGCCTGACCGTAGGTCACGCCAGGAGGACATAAGACACAAATAATGGCGGGCAACCAAACCCGTAAATGGTTGGGCTTCATCTCGTTTTCTCCATTTTGAAAAAATGCCGGCAATACGCCTCGAGGGACAGCGGCGAGGGT